>Ga0326728_10002687_pt1 | contig 58198 bp, 44 predicted proteins | sample MB3enrmetagenome_FD_207602 | JGI IMG/M metagenome (GOLD analysis project Ga0326728, IMG submission 207602) | Lab enriched peat soil microbial communities from McLean, Ithaca, NY, United States - MB31MN | ecosystem: Environmental > Terrestrial > Soil > Wetlands > Peat | place: USA: New York... | reverse complement strand
CCGTCTTCCCCCAGAGCTCAGCCAACACCTTGGGGGCGGGCACGCCTTTCGCCAAGGCATGCCCGTGGCCGCGATGGGTGCTGTAAACCAAGTCGTGAGGCTCGAGGTTGGAACAAACCCCTACCCCAACCGCCTCCTCTCCGATGTAGAGGTGTACGAATCCCGGCAGCAGCCCGCGTCGATACAACTCCTGCACCTTGAGCTCGAACTGGCGCAATTCGAGCATCCGGCGGTATAAATCCAGCAGTAGATTCACTTCGATCATTTGGGCAACAGCTTTCTCCATAAGATCCTCCGATGTGAGGCCATCGACTGACAATGTGGAAACCAGGCGATGGCCCTTATGTCCGCCCCAGGGCTGCCCCGCCGGGTTGTCCGTACAACACGGCGCCCGATGGGCGAAATTGTTCTGGCGTTGCAGTCTTCCGCCAGGATGCTGAACGACGTCAGAAATCCTTCGGTATGGACGTGCCGTCGGAGCCCGCCGCGCGTTGCCGCAACTCCAACAAGAACCCGACACATTCCTGGGTATCCAGGAGCGCCCATCGCGTGCCCGGGCGAATTCCTGTTCCCGTTTGCAACACCTCGACTCCCTTTTCCGACAGGCTCCCAACGATCTGATCCATATCATCCACGTCGAACAGAACGTGGTGAATCCCGCCCCCCTTCTGCTCTAAGAATTCGCGGAAGGCATTACGCTCCCCTTCCATCGGCTGGATGAGCTCCAATTCCAGCGGGCCGATCTGAGCAAATGCCTGCCGAATCTTGATATGCTCTATGTTGCCGCGATAGAAGTATTTGGAATCCACACGATTGGGCCATTCGACAAAACGGAAAGGCCCGATGCCAAACAGGGAAGTCAGCCGCCGAGTTGCCTGCTCGAGGTCGCGAACTACAACCCCGATCTGGACCGGCCGCTTCAATTCGACCGCACAACCCATATCTTTGAACTGGTCCATGCGCCACCCCAAAGCTGTTCTACGTTTATTGGCTCTCGCGCCTACCGCGCCAGGTAGCCTCCGTCCACTGGCAGAATCACTCCCGTGACCATCGAGGATGCGTCGGAAGCCAGGAACAAGGCGGGGCCGACGATTTCCTCCGCTTCGCCTATTCGCCCGAGAGGGATATTTGACGTCCAGGTCCGCATCAGCCGTTTGGCATAGAATTGCTTTTCGGCCATGACCTCAAGAAGCCCCGGGGTCCGGAACTGACAAGGAGCAATGGCGTTTACACGAATACCGTGGTCCGCCCATTCGATGGCGAGTTGCTTGGTTAGGCCGTTGATGCCTGCTTTGCTGGCAGAGTAAGAATTATTTCCACGGCCCAAACCCACCAGTCCAGCGATTGACGAGATATTGATCACCGCCCCCTTGCCCTTCTGCAACATTACCCGTGCGACAGTCCGGCAGCAGAGGAAAGTGCCGCGCAGGTTAGTATCGATCATTCGATCCCAGGCTGCTACAGACAAGTCCACGGCCGCTTGGTGCTGAGAGATGCCAGCAGAGTTAACCAGAATGTCGACGGTTCCGAGCTCGCGAACCGTGGTAGCGACCATAGCCTCAATCTCACTGGGGGAGCCGACGTCGGCGCGAATCGGCACGGAGTGTGTGCCGCGTGCTGAAACCTGCTCCGCAGTTCGCTTGGCCGCACCGAAATTCAAGTCGGCTGCCGCGACATCACATCCATAGTCGGCGAATCCGAGGGCAATCACTTCACCCAATCCGGCTCCTGCGCCCGTTATCAAGGCTACTCGCCCACTCAAGTCGAAGAGTTTGTCAAAATTGCACTGTACGTGGCCCATCCTACTCTCTCCTCAATCCACTGGTGAAGCGCTCTCCTTTTACCTGCCTCAGCCGAGGCATCATACAAGCTACGCTGATTTTAGTCAACAGCATTGTCAACTAAAATGTCACAAACTGCTTGACACGCTTTCTTGCTGGAAGTATGGTGCATTCGCAGCTCTGGATCCGATTGTACCGGACGACGCCGATTCCGGGGTGGAACGAAGGCGTATTTTCATGCCACTGTTTCATCGGACCTGCCAGCGCGGCGACGAGGGCCAAGTGGGCCTGGGGTTGTCAGGAGCCTGCGAGTAGATTAGGCGGCGCTCGTAGCCACGCAACCCTGTTCGTTACTGGGGCCACGATGATTTCGGAAATGATGACGGCTTTGGCTTACTTGGTAGTAGCAGGGCTTATTAACAGCGCTTACACACTTCCATTGAAGCTCAAGCTGAGATGGAAATGGGAAAATATGTGGTTCGCGTTCACCATTATTGGAATCTGCATTCTGCCGTGTGCTCTGGGAATGCTTACCATTCCGGATTTTTGGCTCATTTATGACCAAATCGAGCTCCGCTCGGTGCTCGTCGTGGCGTTTTCGGGCGCTATATGGGGCGTCGGCATGCTACTGTCTGGGGTGGCGGTAGGCCTCATCGGCGTGGCGGCTATGTTCGCCACAGTGATGGGAACATCCGCCAGCGTCGGAGCGATGCTTCCCCTGTTCGTTAAGGGATGGGGAGGGGTGTCACTGCGGGCGGGCCTGATGCTTTCTTTGGGGATCGGTCTTACGATATTGGGCGTCGCTCTGTGTGGGTGTGCCGGAAAACAGCGCGAAAAGGACGAGGCTGTGGAGGTGGGTCACCGGGCATCCAGGTTCCTTCGGGGCTTCCTTTTCGCAGTCCTCGCGGGCATCAGCGGTTCCATGCTGAATTTTGGACTTGCGGCTGGTACTCCTTTGATTGACGCTGCGCGGCAGCACGGGTCGAGCGCACGTATGGCCACCAATGCAGCATGGGTCCCTGTTCTTCTTGCGGGTGCTATTCCTGGAATTCTATATTGCGTGTATTTGCTCAAAAAGAATGGAACTGCTGGGAACTTTCTCTGTTGGAGCACCTTCCCATATCTGTTTTTTCCCCTGCTTATGGGAGTGCTCTGGTTCGGGAGCGTCGTCCTCTACGGCTGGGCAACGCTACGCATCGGGAATCTCGGGGAAATAGTGGGTTGGCCGCTGTTTATGGTCACAATCGTCCTGGGGAGCGCCCTTTGGGGAGTCGTGACCGGTGAGTGGAAGAAAGCAAGTGGCCGGGCGCGCGTGCTGATGGCATCTGCGGTCTGCGTGCTAGTCGTGGCAATCATTGTCCTGACCGGTGCGCGAGTAGGAGTTTAGGAGGCAGCGATGTCACGTGAATATTTGGAATCAGTTCGCCAATTCAAGGTGGATAAGGGCTCAGTTACTCTGTGGTGGCTGGGGCAGATGGGATATCTGGTCAAGACACCAGGAGGCGCTGTGCTGTCCGTCGATGCTTATCTAACTAACTCGTGTGGGAAAATTGGAGAATCTTTGGGCCTGGATATGAACCGCCGCGTGCCGGTCTTTATCGAGCCCGAGGAACTGGAGATTGACCATTTCCTCTGCACCCATTCACATTACGATCATGCCGATCCCGAAACCATTACGCGGCTCCCTAAACACGCAATCCAAACCTTTGTCGGTCCCGGGTTAGCCTGTGAGAGTTTCGTACGCTGTGGTGTGGAAGAGGCGAAAATCCAGGAGGTCTATGCGGGGGCGAAGAGGCAGATCTCTGACGTCGTCATTCACGGGACCTTCGCCATGCCTACAGATGATTCTGACTTGAATCATATTGGATTCTTGCTGGCCGTGGAAGACGGGCCGCGCATTTACATTACCGGGGATACCGATTATAGTGATCTGCTGGCGTGTGTCCGCAAACTGGAGCCGCAAGTCATGATCGCTTGCATCAACGGCGGCTTCAACAATATGAGTGCTTGGGAGGCGGCAGAGCTTGCGGCGATGGTTAAGCCCAAGGTCGCCATTCCCTGCCACTACGACATGTTTCCGGATAATGCTGCCGATCCCCGGCAATTCCACGCCTGCTTGCGCGCCCGCGCTCCTGAAGTACGTTATGTTCAGCTTGAATATGTAAAGCCTTTTGTTTTCAAGTCCTGATGCATGTACAGCCGAAGAGCGCTACCTGCAATGTCGGAAACGACGCGTTGCGATTGGGCCCTTGCCCTCTCCTCACGGAGGCCGTTTACAAGCTGGCAAAGTCACCATTGCGGCGAGAGACTGCGCAGCTTACATCCTCAAACACGGCAAATGCGCCGGCACACCCGAGGTCCGGAATAGCCGTGATGAGCCGAACAGGATCACACCAGTCGCGAACCCGGCGGCTAGCGGGGAGAATCTTGCGTACATGTTCGAGCCGTTCACTATGGCGCAGCCGGAAGTGGAACTGGGAAAACCGTAAGATGTGCCGTGGCCTGCGCGAGCGCGCCCGCTCCCTGGGCTGAGGGCACTCCAAGCGCCCGCGGGAGCTAATCCGCGGTTTTCGCGCCGGCCGAAGCGCATAAGACTTCGTCAGGCGATGCGGTGCCGGTGCCTACTTCATAATCGTGATAGACGCCAACTGATTGCCGAATGCCGCGGCTGCGACAGGATCTCCGGTGACCTCCATAGTGAGCGCCGCGCCAGCCCCAAGCCTGTCGCCGGCGCCGCAGATATCCACCGAGTTCGTGACCGCCCTGGCTCTGGCCCAGGAGTCTCTCTCCCGCTCGATCACCTGCGCGTCAAGTGCAAATTCAATCAGCCGCCATCAACCACGCGCGGAAAACAAAACTCGGGACAGCTCGTCCCAGCATAGGTAATTCGGGATGACGAAGTCGGCGCCCACTTTCACCAGCCGCGCCCGCTTCCATTCGTCCACGGCCAGGCATTCGGGTTCATCCGTGGCCACTCCGACAGCGATACCGCCCGCATCCTTGACGTTCTGGATTTCTACAAATCCGTCGCCGAAACCAATCAACGTATCGCCGTTGCCTGCGATCGGAGCAAGCATTCGACCGACGAGCATCTGTTTCGAAAAGCTCTTGTAATCATCTTGCGCGCCATAGATGCGGCCATCAAAATATCGGTCGATGTCCAGCAGACGGGCTTCTTCGCGCGTGTAAGACTCATCGGTGCCGCTGGCGCAGTAGAGCTCTAAGCCGCGCGCCCTCAGATCTTCCAGCATGGCGCGCGCGCCGGGGACGAGGTATCGATCCGGGGAAACCTGCTTCCGGCGAAGTTTTTCGCGGCGATGCTCGATTTTGCACATCAGCCGTTCGTGGTAGATGCGCTTATACTCGAGCGGCGGCAGTGCGTGGCCACCCCTCTGTGTGACCTGGCCCGCGAGTTCGATCATCTGGTAAACGGTCTGTTCCCCGGTGAGGCGAGCCACGAATTCGTTCACGAGCGCACGCAACTCGGATTCCAGCTCTCCGGTCCTCAGTTTGGCCAGGATCTCGACCATCATGGGGACCATGACGTCTACCCAGCCGGCGCGAACCAAGGAAAGCGTACCATCAAAGTCAAAGAGCGCCAGCTTAACGCGCTCGGCAGAGACCCCTTTGCGAATTATTTCCACGGTATTCATGGTGTGTATAAGGTATGAATCACAAACCGGACGCGGTAGGGATACCAGTTGCCGGATAGCCTCCGCACGGGTCCGGATCAGCGCTCGTTGTCGCATACGACCATTAGGTCGGCCAGCGAGGGGCACCGACATCCGATCGGCCGCGATACTTTACAATTGGACGGAATCGCAATCAAAGCGTGCACATAATCCGACCGCCGAAGTCCTTCTTCAATCCGACTCTCCCTCTGCCCGGCCAATCTGAAGAATCGATGCACTCTGCAGCCTGTATTAGGGCTCGGCGCCTTACGGACCATGTGCACTCTTTCTATACGTTCAGGGGAGCCGTTAAACGACTCCGGGGACGTAGCCCAGTCCGCACTTTGCATCCGACTCATGCCGGAAATCCGAAATTAGCGACATGAGCGCGGTTGTTCCGCCATCGGAAACCAGTGTTTGGCCGACTATGAAATCTGCATCCTCCGAACAAAGAAAGAGTACCAGCTTAGCGATTTCGATCGGCCGAGCGCAGCGTCCTCGAGGCACCGTGTCACAGGCGGCAGCCATCGCAGTCTCCTCCGTGCGGCCTGGAAATGTCTTCCGGTGGCTCTCGACCATTACCCAACCTGGGGCAATGGCGTTGACACGCACGCCCTTGTGCGCCAGCTCGATGCCGAGGGTGCGGGTAAAAGCGATAATGGCGCCTTTGGTGGCAGAGTAGACCGTGTGCTCGGGCGCACCAGCGAGGCCGTGGATGGAGGTTAGGTTAACTATGGCGCCACCACCGTGATCGACCATATAGGACCCGACCTTTTGAGTGAGGAAGAACTGCGCGCGGATGTTCACGTTGAAGACAACCTCAAACTGCCTGGGCTGAACCCTTAGGAATGGTTTGTTGAAGGTAATTCCAGCATTGTTTATTAAACAATCCATTCCCTCAAGGAAGTCGACGGCGCGGTCCCCGAGGTCGAGCACCTCTTCCAGAACTTCGAAGTTCGCCTTGAAGGCGGTCGCACGCCGCCCCAGCGCCAGGATTTCCTTCACCGCGGAATGTGCTCCTGTATCGCTGTGGGCGTAGTGGAGGGCGACGTCAGCACCTTGTCGGGCAAATTCTAGTGCGATCTCGCGTCCAATACCGGTCCCAGAGCCGGTAACCAATACCTTTTTGTTCAAGAACGCCGTTTTTCTATTCACGCAAGGCTCCTTCCACTGGGGTTGGTGACGCATCGTGCGTGCGCCTTCATTATTGTGCACATCCGGCGGACGCGCCCGACATGGAGTGCACGTGGGCTATGTCCATGAGCAACCCCAGGCGGTTGTGAACACCCACAACATGACCATGCAATTATCTAATTTCCTATTGCCGAGCAAGCGCAGAGCACCTCAATAATGACGTGAAAACTGAAGCCGTGTCGCCAGCAGGTCTAAGTAAACCCAACTTACTAATCGAGGCGACCTACAAAATGACGCCCTTCTCGCTGGGACTGGTCCCAGCGGCGGAGGAACTCGCATGCCCGTGGCACGAATAACTCCCCCCGGAATCCGCGTGACCTGGAGGGCGAGTCGCCTTGACATCTTGACACCCAGTACTAAGGTGTTGTCCGCGCCAAACCGGTACCGGGACAGCTTACAGGTGGCAACGAGAACCGAGAACTGGGGCGGCCGGCCGAAGGTTTCGATGTCCGTCCCAGCCACATTGTACATCTGCATGCATTAAGTCTGTCAACATAATTGTTGACGATCAGGTCGTGATACAGCTCTTTCGAACGCTGCCATAACCCGCTTGTGGCATCTTGTTAGTTCCTCTCACAACCAGGAAATGGCCGGAGCGGTCGAAGCTTCACAGTGCAGACATAAACTTGACCCCAAGGGCGAGGCCCGGTCGTGCTTGGAAAAGCCAGGACTGGCGGTCTACTAAGATCAGACGGCGGCTCTGCGGGAGCAACGACCGGGTAATCGCCATCAGGCTACAAGTGCCTACTCTGTGTTGACTTTGTTGCCGACATTACGTTGACATCGTTGGCGGATTATGGGAGCATAAACCTCATGATTGCTAGATGGGTCGGCCGTGGTGCCGTAAAAGTGGGTGAATGTTCAAGGAGTGACGATGCCACAAGTGAATTCACACTCTCCGAACAGATCCGGTAGAGCCTCCCTTGGTGCAAAGATTGAAGAGTTTGTTCGCAGAGCCATTTACGAAGGTCGACTTCATCCGAGAGAGCGAATAATTGAGGGCGACCTCGCACGCCGATTGGGTGTGAGCCGAGGAACCGTCCGGGAAGCGGTCCTTAGACTTGAACGTGACGGGCTGGTCATGACGACACGGAGACGAGGAACGTTCATTCGCGATATTTCCGTACAGGATATCCGGGTAGTATTTGAGATCAGGGGGAAGCTTGAAGGTCTTTGTGTGCGTTTCATGCGAGAGGCGAAGAGGCCGGAAGCCGAGCGTGTTCTGCGTGCGGCTTTGCGAAAACTGGAAGCTGCTGTGAAAGCAAACGACAAACAGCAGCTCTTTTTTGCTGACATGGAGTTACACTGCGCCATATGGAGATTGTCTGAGCAGCCGCACCTGTACCGCACTCTTAACACAGCGGTCGGCCCATTCATCTTTCAAATTGCTCAAATTTATGGCGTGAAATTCCCAGCGAAGAGCACACTCGAAGACCACAGACGCTATGTCAACATGATCCTGACGACACCCGTGGACCGTGTGGAACGCGCAGTGGAGCGTTATTTCGAACGGTTGCTTGGAGAATTGCCTCTCCCGGTCGATACCGGTATATCCCGGTCCGACAGCGAACCATGGCCGTCGCTCCAGCAAATGTGGGCCAGCCCTTTCAAGGGCCTAGTAGTTTAACTGCTTTGGAAACAGACTACGGGTCACAGTGAACCCTACACGAGCGCCGAACCAATAGCCGGAGACGGTCGAGAGGAGTGAACGACAAGAAAGCGCCGGTCGTTGCTGACCACCGCAGGGCATTCTGGCCAAAAGACCTTGAGCTTCTTCAACCAGATGACGATCGCATGGCGTAATCGCCGAATAACCGAATATTCGGCCGCACCAAGCTGCTTGTTCAAGCCGCCCGGACCGACGAGCGGGATCCAAGCGGGCTGGCCGTTGATGGTCCAGCTCTTCCAGACGAGCCACAAATAGAAATCGAGAACACCTGGGGCGTGAGCCAATGCTGCCAGTACATGTTCTTCGACCGGTATTCGATGTCTTTCGATCTCGCTATAGAAAACTTCGCTGACCGTGATGACATTAACGAAGTCTTCGGTCTCAGCAGTGAGATCCGGGTCATCCGGGCCGAAGCGGAGCTTCATTTGATCGAGGAAGTGGAAACGGGTCCAGTCGATGAGTGTACCGCCAGTTGGCTGATCCTCCGTCGCGAAGAATATGGTGGGTGCGAACATGCGCTTGAATGCGTCAATGATCCCCCGGTAGTGGTATCCATCCGGACAAAGGCCGAAAAAACTCAGCATCTCTGACCCGCTTCGAGAGCGGACGGTCCCGCACTTTTGCTGCAAGGCCATCCTCGACGGCGAACCGCAGGAAGAAAAAACGGACGGTCGATGGTAATATCCAGTCCCGAAGGATGTTAGGTTGGTTTGAAATCTGTAGTCGTGGGACCAGCCCGACGGTTCGAGACCGCCGCTCAAAAGACCGCACCTGAGCCCCGTCAGGTAGCTACGCTTTTCAGCCTCCCAACCTGCTGCCCTTTGTGCCCGGGCGAACGCATTTCTGTCTATCGGGTTATTTCGCGCGCCGCTGGCACGCCCACAAAGCTAACGCTACCGTGGATTGAATCTTCACGGAGCAGGGCAGATCGGACCTGCACCACGTGAGGATGCGATCACCAAGGTAGAATGATCTTCGGATAACCGTGCGGAGCATTCTGGCCAAAGTGCGCGGATGGTTCGGAGCCAGCGCCGCAGGGTGAGCCTGAAGGTTCGCTCCAGAGGGTAATCAGCAACTCCGAGTTGCTCTTTAAGGCTGCCTGGTCCTACGAGCGGAATACACACCACTGTGCCGTGGTTTGTCCAGTTTTTCCATACGAGCCAGATATAGAAATCGAGTACTCCCGGGGCGTGCGCGAGGGCAGCGACGACCTCCCGCTCAACAGGAATTCTGTGTTCGTCGATTTCACGATAAAATGCTTCGCTCAAGGTAATGGCGTTGTCATGCCGACCGACAGAACGAAGTTCACGTTCTGGCGTGTCGAACCAGAGCTTTAAGCCATCGAAGAAATGGAAGCGGGTCCAATCGAGGAAAGGAGCTGAGTGAGGCTGATCTTCGGTTCCGAAGAAAATGGTTGCGCCGAAAAGTCGCTTGAAGCCTTCCACGAAGCGGCGGTAATGTGGGCCGTCTTTGGGAAGATGGAAGAAGTCGAGCATTTGGGCGGCAGAATCGAAATGGAGCTCGCGGGATTTCTGCCTCAAGGCGAGCGTGGCCACCCAGATGGGGATGAGCCTGTCTTGGCCGAAGGGCAGCCCGTAGTCGGGATGGGCGACGACGTGGAGAGAGAATTTGCCGTTGCGACGGCGATGAACGAGTTGCGTGGAGGGCGGCCGCCGAAGCGGGAGCCCACATAAGACGAAGGGCCGGGCATGGAACGCGAGTTCTTGGCGTCCCTTCTCACGCTGTTCGCGGACGAGACAAATGGATTCGACCTGCCTGAGTCTCTGTCGGCTGATACCAAGGTTGGGGAGGATTTGGCGAACGGAGACGAACGAAGGAGACAGAACGGTGGGCGATTGGGAAGCATCATTGAATACCGGCGGCATGACTCGCGGTGGCGAGCGAGGGGTTGACGGGATGGTTGGAAAGGGCTTAGTCCGGCTGACAAGCACCGTGCGAACAGCCGACTGTAACAGAACTGTACCAAAACCCTATCTATTTGGCAGAAAAGGGGATCGACTTCGAGCGAAAGCAGACTCCCCGAAAAGGTGTAAGTGTATAGGAGGAAAAGGGATAATGAATTGAGTGACTTGGAGGCACTCTCCTCCGGAGCAACAGGTCGCAGGTTCGAATCCTGCCAGGCGTACCAAGTATCTGCAAATAAATAACTTATCTCTGAAGGTGACCCCTTCTGGACAGCTCCTCCCAAGACGGTCTAGGCGACCTGCATAAAACTAACTAGTTGAAAATAAAGGCATTAATAATCACACCGGGCAGTTGCTTCAAAAGCAACGGGGCCATAGATTGAATGTTCCCGCAGACACTACAAGTACTTGTGAAGCGAGAACTTGTAGGCGCTCCGCTGCGCGGCTTCCTTGTGGCTGTACCAGAAATGTACCAAAACTCTTTCTTCGCGGGGGCATTGGCGTACGTGAAATGGTAATTCGGGTCTATCGCGGCAGGCACCTCGGCCGGATTTTCCGACGGACTCAAGCCTGGTGGCGGCTTAGCTGATGTTGGCGACGAGCGACACTGATCGAGGAATCGAAGGACGTTTTTTCGGACTCAATCTCAAGAGGTTGGTGCTCGAGGCGCGTATTCCGCATACTCCAGGGCAAATCCTGCCATGAGATGGCCCCGGACCTTTACCTTCCGGGCATAGCTCCCCACGCAGTTCCATTGTTCTGCGCCTTCAGCGCGCAAGGCCTTTCTCTGCGAGAGGGGACGGTGTCTTTGGTCCCTAAGATTGGAGGAAGACGGAACCCCCGCGATTCGGGGTTCTCGTCCGCTGCGCCTTGTCCCGGGATCTCTGCCCAGCCTCGTCGATCCTCCGGCGCGACTCTGCAATCACGCAACCGTGAAGGTCGCGGGTGGAGTCAATCGATAACAGCCGAGGAACCGGCGACCGACGCCGAGAAATTACTGCGAGGTCGAGCAACAGGTCACAGGTCAGCGGTGAGCTGTGTTGCACACCCGGCAACGGTTCGGAAGGGGAATTCGCTCGGAAACCCGGACCAACGCGGGAAGAGACAAAAATAGTGGGAACGAAGCGAAAAAGTCATTGAAAAAAAGATATCACATTCTTACGAAGTACAAACACGAACCCGATTTTGAGTGCCAACCGCGCTATGCGTCATCAATTTCCAGCATCGTTGGCCGTAACCGAAAGCCACGAGTGCGAATCCCGTCATAGAAAAGTCCCGCGAGGAACCAGGTTCCGCCAACGAGTTTCGCCGGCCGCTCGAGTCCCAGCCAAATGGCGAAACAGAACAAAAAGCCAAATGCCGGTACTAGACCGTCGGCGAGCACTCGTCTTTTACGTCCGCCCTTCGACAGAACGAAGAATTGCTGAATGGTTGCCAGATTGACACCCATAAATCCGAGGAACGCGCCAAAGTTGAGGAGTTCGCCCGTGAGCTGATAACCCAACAGAAGGGAGCCGGCAAACGCGAAGACACCGACAATCCAAATATTGAACTTCGGAGTATTCCGCTTGGGGTCCAGATACGCAAAGATCCTGCGCGGCAATACGTTGTCCCGCCCGAAGCCGAAAAGCAGACGTGATGCTCCGGCTTGAGCCGCCAAGGCGCTGCCCGTTACTGCCACGACGAGCACGACGGCGATCGCCAGAAAAAGCGGCTGCCCACCCACGCGCCGGGTGACATCCATGAACGAGGTCTCGATGTTGGTGAACGTTTCATAATTTGGCCAGACGCGTTGACCAAGGTAGACGATCAAGCCGGAGAATATCCCGGTGAAAAGGCAAACCAACACCGTTGCCCGCAGGATATTCCTCCGAGGGTTTTCGACGTCCTCAGCCAATGTCGTAACGCTGTCGAATCCTAAGTAGTTCAAAGCTGCGAAGGACGTTCCACCCGCCAAGGCGCGCAGGTTGAAAGTTTGCGGGTTATAAAACGGACGCCACGAGAATACTCCGGCCCATCGCCCGTGCTGGAAGAGGTAGTGAAGCGCCAACAGGATGAAGGCCAAAAACACCAAAGCCATAAACGCCAGCATCACCTGATTCGCGCGCGCCACAGAGCGGATTCCGCGCAAGTTGAGGAAAGTGATGGTGCCCGCGATGAGCGCCGCGAGAATAGGATAAGGGACCTGGGGTACCAACCTCTGGATCGACAAGGCTCCAAAAATCACACACAGCGTGGGCATCACGAGGTAATCAAGCAGCATCGCCCAGCCGGCCAGGAATCCCAGGTGGGGATTCAAGCCGCGCCCCACGTAGGTATAAGCCGAACCCGCCGAGGGGAAGAGTGCAGCCATGCGCCCATAGCTGAAGGCTGTTAGGACCATCGCTATCATGGCGAGAAGTATGGTATCGACCGCATGGCCGCGTGACAGGGTCAATGCAATGCCAAAGACCGTTACTGGGGCAACCAAGCTCACCGTTATGATGCCGTAGAAGATGAGGTCCCACAGCCCCAGAACCCGGTGAAGCCGACCGACCGCTGGCGCATTCTCCGCAACCGGTGAACGACTATTCATATATTCATAGCCACGAATTCCAATCGAAAAGGCTGGTTCCCACCGGGGTACCTGAAGCAGAATCCCTCGACGCCCTTGTTTCTGCCCGCTCAAACTTCCGTGCACAGATGGTCCATCTTGGGACTCATTGGGACTGGGCCGCGCTCGGAGATTTCGTAACCAGTTTCAATCCGGACGCCGTTAAACTCCGGGTGGCCGAATAAGCTGACGTCTACGCACACTGTCATTCCAGGCTCCAACACATCATTGCTATGTGGTCCGAAAAAGGGTGATTCCGATTCATGCAGGCCGATAGTATGCGCGAAGGGGCACACGAGAAATGTGGCGAGTTTGTGCTTGGCAAAATACGCCCTGGCTGGGGCATCGATCTCTCGCCCGATCCTTCCAGGCAAGAGTTGCTCCTTCGTCAGACAGAACGCTTCCTTGAGAAACAGAAGATACTCCTTCTGTCCACTGGTGTAACCGCCGGAAACCGGCAACGTATCGCCCACGACTCCGGCATATCCTTGGACTTTGGGGGCAATTCCGATCATGACGATTTCCCCTGAACCCAACTGCTTTGATGTAGCCGTAGGCACGACTGCACTGGAGCGTTTGCCACTGCCGACAATGGTCGTGAAACCAAATCCGCTCGCGCCTTGCTGACGAGCTGCGAATTCCCCCACGGCGGCCACTTCGATCTCCGAAACGCCGGGGCGAATCTTCGCTTGCATTGCGTCGTAACAATCATCTGCCAGTCTAAAGGCAGCTCGAATCTGCTCTACTTCCCACGGAGATTTCCGGGAGCGTAGCTCGACATATTCACGGGTGAAATCTAGCAATTCTACCCCTTTGAACCCTTCGACAATCTGCCTGTGACAGTCGGCGGGCATGCGCCCGGCGCCGACAAGCCCAACACGCTTTAGGCAGCCCAGACTGGATGTAATTTGCGCAAAGAGCGCTGGGAAATCGATTATCGTCGCATTCGGATATTCTTCATCAGGAACCATGAAAGCCGGGACATTGCGGGTTTCTGTGATGGCGCTGTCGAGCCTTGCGAATGGCTCGCTTTCCGGCCCACCGAGGACCATGGGGGGGCCTTGGCGTGGCACAAGCACTGCCCCACTCTCAAACTGCGGGCACCAACCCGTGAGGTACCACCCGTTGCCAATGTTGAACTCGTCAAAGTAGACTAGGACTGCGTCCAGCTCTTTTGCAGTCATTACTTGCCGGACTCTCACCAGCCGGCTGTCTCTCTCCTCCCTGGTCAGGTAACCCACGCTTGGCCTCCTTCCAACTGTCAACAATTTGACGCGCGCATCAAGCCTCCTGCGCAAGCTGTCCACAAGAACATATCCTACTTGACACAAGGCGCATTGTTCCAGTTCTCTCTACGTATTTCAGTTGGATTTGAACAAGACCGGCAGCTGTTCTCGCTGCAATCATCGCGGACGGTTAAGCCGCAGCGCTCACGGCGAAACCACAAGATTCCCGGATGAGCAGTTCGGGGAAAATGCTGATCTTTTCCACTTTTTCGTCGTCCGAGGTCTCCTGCTCAAGCGCCAGCAGCCGCCTTACGGCCAATCGGCCCATCTTTTCTCTGTCCACGACGACCGTAGTGAGAGCAGGGCTGATCACCTCCCCCATGGGCAGACCGTCAAAACCGACCACCGAAACATCCTGAGGAATTCTGAGCTTGAACTGCTTGAGAGCTTTGATCGCGCCACATGCCATTTCATCGTTTGAAAAAACGCCATCAAAACTGATCCCCGCCTCCAGTACCGCCTTCGCGGCCTTGAAGCCGCTCTTAACATGGAAGTCGCCAGCGACGAGAAGACGAGAATCTAATTCCATTTCATGCTGGGCCATAGCCTCTTTGTAGGCATGCAGCAGATCGTTAGAGAAGTAGTGACCCTTCCGCCCAAAGATCAGCAAAATCTTCTTCCTACCCAACTTTAGGAGATGGTTCAGCGCCAGGAAGGCGCCATGGAAATTCTCGACACAGACAGCGTTGAACGGGCGCTCCATACCTGGATCACCTGGGTAATCGAGGAGAACCAGATTAAGAAAATTGTCACGAAGGACTTCGGCGTAGGTTGGCGGGATGTCGCCAACTACGAGAACTCCCGTGACTTGGCGAGCACGAAGCATACGGTTGAGTTTGAGGAACTCCGAGTAATCGCTCTTGACTATGCCAACAGAACAGTCGAACCCCTGCCCAAACAGCTCACGTTGCACACTGAGAATAACCCCGCTAAAGAAGGCATCTTGCTCTGAGTATTCCGGCTGAAACAGAATGGCGTAGTTTTTAGTTGATGGGTGCTGATTATGATGATAGGTGCCGGAAGGTCGAAATCCCATTTTCTCCGCCACCCGCAAAACCAACTCGCGGGTAGCCGGCGATACATTGGGCTCATTCCGGAGGACGCGGCTGACAGTCATCCTACTCACTGCGCATTTCTTGGCAATGACAGTCAAACTCGGTTTGCGCGCCTCAGGATGCACGAGCAGCTTCTCCAGTTAATCGCATATCAATTTTAACATCGTAACCTAGCGTCGTGTTATGTGCAAGTCAAGAAAAAGCGTCATAGTATGCGCGGCGACTTGGGTATGCCGGATCAGCCTGAAATTCAGTAGAGTGCGGGGCTGGCATTAGCGCACAGAGAGCAAAAATGTCGAGGAGAACTGAAGCCGAAATTCTACTTGACAACTAACTCAGGTTTCGCTATAAGTGCCTCGTGTAACAATGTAACAGCCAGTCTGTTTACGCTGGTTAGGCTCTTTAGAACCTGCAACGCCTTTAGGTGCTCGGAGCGTGGATCAACGGGACCGATACAGTCCCTTATGGGATCGTGGACAACATCGGCTGCCTGGAGTGGAAGCGCCTTGGATGCCTGACGATCAGGATTTCAAACTTATCGAAGGTATGACAATCTGTGGCGAGGTATTTCTGTTTCGATTGCCCTGGGGTTCCTTCCGTTTTGAGAAAACCGCCGCCATCACCGCGCAGGGCGTCGAACTGCTGACCAAGTTCAATGATACATACGTACCGCACCACTTTGCGTGAGCACAAGAGCGTACAAGGAGAGCGATGAACAGTGACGGAGCAAGAGTGTGGGTGTTTGCCGACGGTTATCTTCCCGAGAAGGTCCACGAGCGAGAAAAGCTCGAGCCGCACGAAGCTTTGATGATCACGAATACGGGCGACACGCCAGCCGATGTGAAACTGGACCTGTATTTCTCCGACAAAGATCCGATTAAAGACATTCCCATAAAGGTTGGGGCCGAGCGGGTGATCTGCCTTCGGATGGATCACCCAAATGAAATCGGAGGTGTGCGGATACCGCCGTTGACGCAGTACGCATTACGGGTCCGTTCTAACGCCAAGATCGTGGTGCAATTTGGGCGATTGGACACCACCCAAGACAATTTAGCGTATTACGTGAACATTGGGTACACATCGGATTAGGTAGCATCCGTGCGGGTCAGCAGATCGCCGCCATTCGAAACGCGGGCAGCGCGCCGCAGCAAAGCCGTAGCTGCACGGAGCCACGAGACCTGATGACTGCGGGCGGGCAAGGGTCCTGGGTGCAGAAGCGGTTAGAATCCTCTCGCCGAACATGGAGAAGTACAGCGAATGAACCACGGAGGTCAATATGAGAAGAAGGTCTTTGCAGCTTGGTCTTGTTCTACTCGCACTTCCGCTTATCGCAGTAGCCCAGGAAACAGCCCAAATAGTCGGCACGGTTACCGACCCTTCCGGCGCCGTCGTGCCGGGGGCTAGCGTCACGATATCGAATCCCAACAAGGGCTATGTCCGTCATTTGGAAAGCAACGCGGCGGGGGCGTACTCTGCGTCTGCCTTGCCCCTGGGGGACTACACTGTTACCGCCACGGCCCATGGCTTTGAGCAACTGATTCGGGGTGACATACACCTGGAGGTTGGGCAAATTCTGCGCGTGGATTTGAGTCTGCGAGTGGGCCAAGCTACCCAATCCGTGTCCATTGTCGGGAATGTACCCCACGTGGATACGGAGACTGGCGCTGTATCGCATACCGTATCGGGCACCGAAGTCGCGAACATGCCCCTGGACGGGCGCAATTTCACCCAGCTTGCTACTTTGGTTCCCGGCGCCAGTTACAGCAATAGCTTTGATCCGACAACTATCGGGATTACGGGAGCGGGTGCGAGCATCTCATTCAATGGCACGCGGTATATGTACAACAATTTCACCATCGACGGGGCAAATAACCAGGATGAAGGGGCCGGCAGCACTACCATAGCGTCCTACCCCAGCATTGATAGCATCGCCGAATACCGTGTTAGCACCACCAACTTCGGGGCCGATATGGGCAGACACGCTGGAGCTCAAGTCGAGGTCGTCACGAAATCCGGCACGCAGCAATTTCATGGAGACATGTACGAATACTTTCGCAGCGACAAGCTGGATGCGAACGATTGGTTCTTAAATCGGACGGTCGCGCCCCCAGGCGGCAATGCCTACAAGCAACCCTTGCTTTGGAACGACTATGGCTGGACCCTCGGAGGGCCGTTCTTCATTCCCAACCATTACAACACCAGCAAGTCCAAAACATTTTTCTTCTGGTCAGAGGAATGGAGGGCCTACCGTCAGGGATCGGTCATCACCGGGGTCGTGCCGACGCCGCTCGAACGGCAAGGCAATTTCGGCCAATGTGATCCGCTACAGACTTCCCTTTATAATCCTGTGGTTGCCTCGGGCTGTGCGATCCCGCTGAATCCGGCTACGGGGAAGGCGTTTCCCGATGACATAGTTTCGCCAATTGATCCCAACGCCTCAGAGATACTTAACACGTACGTCCCGCTGCCCAACAACGGTATCGACGGCTATGCGGTGTCCCCTACACAGCCAACAAATTGGAGAGGAGATCAATTTCGAATCGACCAGAATATCAGCGACAAGTCCCATGTGTTTTTCCGATTTATCAACGATGCCTGGCAACAAGAGCAGGTTCCGGCGCTATGGACCGGTTCCAGTTACGACACCACTCGCACGAACACTAGAACGCCAGCCAGGAACTTTGTTCTGAATTCGACGTACACCTTTAAGCCTAACCTGCTGAATGAAGTGATCCTGAGCTGGTCGCAGGACTATTTATTCATCAACTCGATCACCGGGCCCGGTTCTCCCGCGCAGTCCATCGAAAAGCCTTCGAGCTGGACAGTCCGGAATATCTACCCAGCCAACAGCGCTGTTCCCTTTATGCCGGGCATTATGCTCAGTGGAGGAGTTCCTTTTAGCGTGTACGAGACCATTTCGAACTATGTTCCCTTTGTGGTTCATGGTAGACACCCGCATATTGGGGATAATTTGTCATGGGTGAAGGGTACCCACTCAATCAAGATCGGAGAGTACTTCCAAATAGCAAATCAGGGGCAGATCTACGCCACCTATCCGCAAGGCTTCTTCACCTTCAACAACTCAAACCCTCTTACCACCGGAAATGCCCTGGCTGACATGTACCTGGGCCGAATCGCCCAATATGAAGAAGGGTCTCCCACTGTCAATGGCCAGGCCGTCGGCGGAGACAGGTACGCGCGATGGAGGTACTACGATTTTGAGCCCTATATTCAGGACAACTGGAGGGCCACACGCAAACTCACGCTTAACCTCGGGCTGCGCTACTACTACATGACTCCTTTTGCCGCTAACAACGATAACAAGCCGCCGGTTGACTCCTGCTTTATTCCCAGCTTGTATAATTCGGCCCAGCAGGCGCCTATCAATGGGAGCGGTAACATTGTCCCGAATCCAGCCACTGGCCAGATCTACAACTACACCATGTATGGGAACGGACTTTACGCGGCCGGCACTCACGGTATCCCCCTCGGGTGTACGTTTTTGCCCAAAGCGAACTTCGCCCCGCGCTTTGGTTTTGCCTACGATCCCACAGGCACCGGGAAAACGGCGATCCGCGGTGGCTATGGGGTGTACTATGAAAACGGAAACGGCAACGAGGCCAATGCCGATGCGGCTATGACGGATTACGGAGATCCTCCCGCACTACTGGTCTCCTACGGTTACAACATTGCCGGTTACGGAAACATTACCCCCGGCCCGCTTGGTGTGGGCAGCTTTGCTGCAATACCCCTTCATAACCACCTGATCAACATTCAAAATTTCAGCCTGAGCGTGGAGCACTCGTTTAGCGATAACGACCTGCTCAAGGTAGCGTACGTGGGGTCGCTCGGGCACCATCTCACTTCAGGGACGTTGCTGAACCAGGTTCCGCTTGAGGCAACCACGCAGACCGTCCCGGCGCTGGCAGGAGTGGGCCCCTACTGCAACTCCGCCGGTGTTTGTGACGTGCAGCAAACGCTAATCAACAGCGTGGAGCCTAACGTGTTTTTTGCTCCGTACCAGGGTTACGGAACCATGCTTTTCGGAAACACCGTCGGCAACTCGAACTATAACGCCCTGCAAATGGATTTTCGCCACCGAGTGCGTGGCGGCATTACCCTGGAGGTGGCATACACCTGGTCCCACGAACTCGATGATTCTACCCAACCTTTTTTCACCGGCGGTGGGATAGATACTTCGAACTTGGAGCGCTGGTATGGCACGGGCGATATCAACCGCACCCAAGTCCTCACAGTCAATTATGTTTACCAGATTCCAGTCTTTAAGAACTCTCCTAACGCACTGTTGAGGCAGACGTTTGGTGGCTGGAGTGTCAGCGGCATCACCAGCATGTTCACCGGGCTGCCCATCGGATTCTATAGTTGCGGTATCGCGGGTCTGTCGAGCGGAATCGGCCAGGGCGTGACGTGTAATTCCCTGGGGCCAGTCAAAATCCACAAGGGTGTCTATGACGATCCCACATTCGGCCCCACACCCACTTGGTTCGATCCTAACATGGTAGGACAAATTACTTTGCCGCAGCTTTATGCTAATAACGAACCGGGCATGTTCGGATATATGGGCCGCAACGCCCTAACCGGGCCAGGGCGGAATAACTGGGACATTGGCCTTTTCAAACAATTGAGCTTGCCTTGGATCGGGAAGGAGCACTCGAACCTCCAATTCCGTTTGGAAACTTTTAATACATTCAATCATCCCCAGTGGAATGGCATAAACTCCTTCTGTAGCAGCCTGACTCTTCCCGGTCAACCCTGTAGCGGAGCCAATAATATTGGGAACGCGGAGGTCACCAGCGACTGGCCCGCTCGTATTATTCAGTTGTCGCTGAAGCTGCTTTTCTGAGTTTCGGCACGAGGCAGGCTGGGCCACACAGCGGCATAAAGTGTACTGATAGGCTTTGGCACTGACTGCTCTAAAGGAGAGTCTTTATCGCACACAAATGTTACATCGGCAGGGGGGTCAGTGTCTTCGCCGTTGTTGCGATGCTATGCGTGGCCGGCGGCGTCCTGCGCGCGCCGCTCGCGATGGCCCGCGCCGACAACCGGGCAAGTGCGCCGGCATCTCGCTTACCCAAGCTTCGGACGTGCGCCGGCAACCCACATCTCGTCGAGGATGAAAACGGAAAACCATTTTTCGTCGCTGGATTCTGTCCGCAGAACATCATTCATTGGTGTACCCCTGCTCAGATGGAAACATATTTCGCGGACCGGCAGGCGCGGCATTTCAACTTCGCCTGGGTCATGATCACTGGTTGGAACGTGAGTAACGGGTCGGATATGACAGCAGCGAATCCCGCAGAAAATCCCGTTGATGCGAGTGGCAATTGGATGTTGCTTAAGGGTACCACTTGGTCCCCCCATAATCTGAACCCAGCTTACGTGGCGTCGGTTGACGCCCTGGTCCGATCCGCAGCAGCTCACGGCATCTACCTGTTTCTGGATCCGTGTAATTCCGCGTATGAACCCCGGGCAGGTAACTTCGATCCTGCAAAACATTCAACTGACGAAATGCGTCAATGGGGTGAATTCTGGGGCACTCGCTACAAGGAATATTCCCATATCAATTTCGCCTTGGGAAGTGACAGGCTGGTTTCGCCGCAGGTTGACAGCATTGTGGCGGGCATCAAGAAGTACATGCCTGACCGGTTAATGACTGCTGATTGGATTGACGGCCCGCCCAATTGGAATTGTGAGCTGACTAGCCCGCACAAGCTCTACGAGGATGGTCACCGATGGGTCAATCTCAACGCGTGGTATGAGTGGCGTGCTCCGCAGTGGGCGACGTGGTATCACTACCACATGCAGAACCCGGTGATGCCCACGTGCATTTTCGAGACTCTGTACGAAGGTGTGGCGACCGGGAGTCCGAAGCATATCCCCACGCCTCCGCAAGTGATCAGGGAACAGGAATGGGCAGCCGTATTGAACGGTGGCTCGGGATTTGGCATTCTCGGTTCTCCCGATTGGATCGAGGACCCGATCCGGTGGTTGGGAAAGACTCCGGGGGTGGAGGAGGCGGAGTACTGTATCACATTCTTCATGGCTCGGCCTTGGTACGATCTGATCCCGGATTGGTCGCATAAGTTCTTGACGAGCCAGGCAGAAGTTCCTGGCAAAGACGATTACACTTACGTTTCTGCCGCACTCACCCGCGATGGATCCTTGGGCGTATGCTACTATCCAGGGGAAAACGGCCCCAGGTTTCATTTGACGGTCAACGTGTCCAAGATAGGCAGCGGCGTGGGCAGCTCACGAGTACGCTGGTACGATCCCACCAATGGCACCTACAAACCAGTCGGCCGGCTCGAGAACTCAGGCTCTCACACCTTCATTACCCCCGGCGCGAACAGCAAAGGGGCTGCCGATTGGGTTCTAGTGCTCGAACGGAATTAAATATGCTGCGCCGGCGTCACTAACCTCATGAGAGGGGGGAGCTTGTGGCTTTTCCTAATTCCCGGGTGGCGCATAGACCTCCGCAGCTTGGCTTCAGCGTTGCGTTGCCGGCAGGGTTGGAGAGGGGAGTCTTCCAGCTAACCGCTCGGCTTGCTTTTCGCGATCTGCAGCTTGGAGATTTTCCGCCCTCGCCATCTCTTCCTTGGCTTCCTCTTGCTTGCCCACTTTGAGATACGCCTGGCCCAACTGATAGTGGTAGGCGGCGACCTCAGGATCGAGGGCAATGGCCTCTCTGAAGTAGCGAATACCCTGAGGGGCATCGCCCTTTCGGATAAAGGCTTTCCCCAGACCCGCAAGTGATTTGGGCAGGTGCCGCTCGCGCTCGAGCGCCTCCCGGAAGAGTTTTATCGCCGCGTCCGTTTGGCCCAACTCGAGGCACACCTGACCAAGGTTCTCATAGCTCCAGGGTTCCTGGGGTGTGATCGTCATCTCGATATCAAACTCCCTGCCGGCCTGTTGGAGCATTCCCAAGCGTTGATAAGCCACACCCAGATCGTAGTGGGCGAAACCAAGTTTGGGATCGAGCGAGATACTCCTCTGCAGTTCCGTTATCGCCTGCTGATTTCGATAAAGATCAAGATACGCCTTTCCCAGGAGTAAATGCAGATGGGCGGTGTCTCCGCCCACACGTACTAACCGCTCTAAAGTGTTCTCTGATTCCTTCCGACGCTTCAGTTTCCCGTAGCAGATGGCCTGCACGAAAAGAAAATCCAAGTTGTCCTTCTCACTACCAGCGAGGGGTTCAAGGGTTGCTGCAGCAAGCCGATAATCATCTTCCATGAAGTAGCTCATCCCTAAAAGGTACCGGGATTGGTAGTTGTTCGGCAGCGAATGCAATACGTCTGTAAACTCCGGAATGGCCTTGGCGAACTCCTGCTTGCGATAATAGGCCAAACCCAAATTAAGATCGATCGCGGGCATTCCCTTGCTCAATTGCTTGGCCTTCTGCAACGCCTGGACGGCGTCGTCGTACTTCTCCATACGCATGTACACGACGCCCAGATTGGAGTACGCGACAGCGGAGCCGGGATCGAGCCGGAGAACCTCCAGGAAGCCCTTTTGAGCACTGGCATAGTCCTTTTTGAGCAAGGCATTTTGTGCGCGTTGGAAAATGACGCCTGGATCTTGGGTCGGCGTTTGCTGGCCAGGGAGGTGCAGGAGAAATAAAATCGGCAGAATCGGTAGCGGCGCTAGGGTTCTCACTTCAACCACAAATCTGAGCCTCTCACGTCACTTTTGTCAACACGCTTGTTAAGCTCGGGTGCTTGACAATGCCTCATTTGATCTCGCCAAGTCTACGATCACTCCTGCGTAAACGGCAATCCACCGGCCTGTCGGGAAGTCGATGCGAACTGGATTCCCGCCTGCGCGGGAATGACGGTCGAGTGCGACTGGCACGAGCCGCGCTCGACACTGAGGCAAAACTTTCCGCCGAAAACTAGGCTTTCCGGCGAAAATTGAGCTTGACAGCCCACCCTAGCCTTTGGTATAGATCGTCGGACATGTAACACTGTAACATTAAAGTAATTTACGTTGTTTGATAGCAATTTGCGAGGTCCTCATGTGCAAGCTCAAGTTCCCTTTGCTGCTGATCGCAATCGCCATCATCCTATGTGCGTTTGCCAACCAGGCTCCCGCGCGCGCCGCGGAGGGAGGACCTCTGCCCCCGGCGAACCTGCGCTGCGAGTATCTGAGAAACCCGCTGGGGATTGACGTGCGCGAGCCGCGCTTCGCCTGGGTGCTCAGCCATACCGAGCGCGGGCAGAAGCAAAGCGCGTATCAAGTGCTGGTAGCGTCCTCAGCGGAGTTGGTGGCCCCGGACAAGGCCGACGTGTGGGACAGCGGCAAGACGGCTTCGGAGGACTCCACGCAGGTCGTCTACAAGGGCAAGGCTCTAGCCAGTGGCAAGACCTACTATTGGAAAGTCCGGTACTGGGACAGAGCGGGAAATGCCAGCCCCTACAGTGGTATAGCACAATTCGAGATGGGACTTCTGGGGCGCGACGAGTGGAAGGGGCAATGGATCAGCGGGGCCAACCTCTTGCGCAAGGAATTCACGCTCAGCGGGAAGGTGGTTCAGGCGCGCGCCTACGTGACGGCGCTGGGGTATTACGAGTTGCGACTGAACGGCGAGAAAGTGGGATCAAACGTGCTCGATCCAGGATGGACCACCTACTCTGTACGAGTCCTCTACTCGACCTACGACGTTACCGCGCAACTGCAGAGCGGCAAGAACGCCATCGGCGCTATGCTCGGCGGGGGCTGGGCCACGCTCGGGAGACACCTGGAACCCGCGCTCGACCAGATAAACAACGGCTTCGCGCCTCCGTACCAGGAACCCGCGTTGCTGGTCCAGATGAACATTGAGCTGGCAGGCGGCAAGGTGGTCAGCGTAGCGAGTGACGGTTCCTGGAAGGTGGCTCAAGGTCCTATCCTCAGTGACAGCGTTTGGGACGGCGAGGTTTACGACGCGCGGCGGGAATTCGCCGGTTGGGATGCCCCCGGTTTCGATGATTCCGCCTGGGCTGCCGGGAAGACCGTGGCGGGATCGGCGGGGACACTCTCCGCGCAGATGATGCCTCCGATCCGGGTGGTGGATTCGATGGTGCCGGTGGCTATCGGGAACCCGCGGCCCAACGTGTATGTATACGACTTCGGCCAGAACTTCAGCGGCTGGGCGGAGTTGTATGTCCGGGGGCTGCGGGGAACCAAAGTCCAGTTACGTTTCTCCGAGCTGCTGTTTGCCGACGGCATGATCAATCGGGAGAACATCCGCGCGGCCAAGGCACGCGAAATCTACATACTCAAAGGCGAAGGTGAGGAGGTCTACGAACCGCGCTTCACCTATCACGGCTTTCGCTACGTGGAAGTTACAGGCTTCCCGGGCACGCCCAATCTCGATTCGCTGCGCGGGCGGGTGGTGCACACCGCCGTGGGGGCCACCGGGAATATCTCGACTTCGAATCCACTTGTCAACCAGCTTCACAAAATCATCCGTTGGACTGACTTGACGACCCTTCACAGCCTCCCCACCGACGATGACATGCGCGACGAGCGCATGGGCTGGATGGGTGATGCGCAGTGCAGCGCGGAAGGGCAGATGCTGAATTTCGACGTGGCGGCTCTTTACAGTAACTTCGTGCGTGACATACGCGATGTGCAGGACCCGGACGGCACACTCACGGACACCGTTCCTCTCCGCTACGGCAGCCGTCCGGCCGACCCTGGGTGGGGTTCGGCCTTCCCACTGATCTGCTGGTACATGTACGAGCAGTACGGCGACCGCCGCATTCTGGAAGAGAACTACGAGGCGCTCAAGAAATACATGGGATTTCTTGAGACTCGCGCTCCTGACAAGGTCCTGCGCTTCAGCCGCTACGGAGACTGGTTGTGGCTCGAAAAAACTCCGGGCGCGCTGATTTCCGACTTTTACTATTACTACGACGCGCTGCTTTTTTCGAAAATGGCAGGTATCCTGGGCCATACCGCCGATGCCGCGAGTTACAGCGAGCTCGCCGGCCAGATCAAAGACGCCTTCAATCACGAGTTCTTCAATGCGCAGACGGGCAACTACTCCACTGGGTCTCAGACCTCCAACGCTCTGCCGCTATTTCTGCAAATGGTGCCCAAGGAGCAAGTCGACCAGGTGGCGGAGAACCTGGTCAATGACATTCTCTACGCCCACAACACACACGTGACCACCGGCTTTATTGGCGTGCGTTACCTGATGCCCACGCTCACCGAGATCGGTCAGGCGGGTCTGGCGTACGAGTTGGCTACGCAAACGACCTACCCGAGTTGGGGATACATGCTGGCCAACGGCGCCACCACACTGTGGGAGCTTTGGCAGAACAAAACGGGTCCGGAGATGAACGGCCACAACCTGCATTTAATGGGCAGTGTGGACATCTGGCTGTACAAGACGCTGGGGGGACTGGTCGCGGAGGCCGATCACCCAGGGTACGAGCATTTCCGGGCGGAGCCGCAGATGGTGCGCGACCTGAAGTGGGCCAGCGCCACGCTGGACACGGTGCGTGGGCGCGTTACGTCGTCCTGGACTCGCTCTCCGGGAGAGATAACTCTGGAGGTGGAGGTGCCGGTGAACAGCGCGGCCAGCGTATCGATTCCGGAGGAGGAGGAGATGACGGAGTTTACGATCCGGGAAGGCGAGCGGGTGGTTTGGGAGCACGCACATTTCATCGAAGGGACGCAGGGCATTACCGGCGCGAAGTACAACGCCCGCCGCGTGACCTTCGAGGTGGGGTCGGGCCACTACGTTTTTCGATTGACGGGGGAATGAACCCAATTCCTGGCCGCCCTCCCTCGGATAGGAACGATCGGGCGAGGAGTGGGCCATCTACGAGTACCCTTGAGAAAGGTTAGCGACTTCGGGTCTCAGCGTCACCTGTGCGCCGTGTCGGCGTTGCAGGCCAATACATGGAGGGAACATGTCGAGTTTGAACAGGCCGATGCTCTTCAACGCGATTATCTGCGCTGTATGCCTTTTCGGCATGGTGCTACAAAACGGCTGCTCACAATCGGTGACTACAAGGAGAGCGTCGAACGCTAATGGAGCAAGGGTTTGGGTGTTCGCCGACGGTTATCTTCCCGAGAAGGTCCACGGGGGAGGAAAGCTCGAGTCGCACGAAGCTCTGATGATCACGAATACGGGCGACACGCCGGCCAATGTGAAACTGGACCTGTATTTCTCCGACAAGGACCCAATTAAAGACATTCCAATAAAGGTTGGGGCCGAGCGGGTGATCTGCATTCGGATGGATCACCCCAATGAAATCGGAGGTGTGCAGATTCCTCCGTTGACGCAGTACGCACTGCGGGTTCGTTCTGACGCCAAAGTCGTCGTGCAGTTTGGACGCTTGGACACCACCCAAGACAATTTAGCCTATTACGTCAACGTTGGGTACACATCGGATTAGGTGGCATCGGTGCGGGTCAGGGGTTGATGAAAACGGGTGGCGCATAAGCTACCCAGACGGAGACATGTCGGAGTTGAGATTTACTCCTAACACCGACACCATCGATAAGGTGCGCGTTCTCCAAAATGACTACAGCGCTCAGTATAGTCTCTTTGGTCGATCGTGGCCCTGGTTCAAACCAAGAGTGGACCGATCCCGACTAGTGCGGATTGTGCCGAGAGCACGCCGACCGCCAGTTACAACCCGCTCGAGGGATTGCCTCGTCCGTGGTGGGCGACCCGAACCCCTCATACATGGTCGCTGCAGTTCGCTGGCTGGCCACTTCGTAGCGACATTGTAGCCCAGCAGTTCAAAGTCTGGGTTTACACGCACAAAAGAGGGAGGAAACATGGTAGGCATACCTAAGACTGAATTTTTGGAACGCATCCGGCGGATTCAGGGTGCGATGGAAAGAGAAAATCTGGATGGGCTTGTAGTCTATGGCGACGAATACCGTAGAGAGAACCTTCGCTACGTCAGTAACTTCTGGCCCATCTTCGAACGCGGGGCCTGCTTTATTGGCAAGGAAGGCGATCCGATTCTGGCGGGAGCCCCGGAAGGCGAACATTATGCTCTAGAGATGTGTGTGTGGGAGGATATTCGGAACATAAAAGAGTTTGCTTGCGTTTCGGTACCCGAAGAGATCAACTATCCGCTAGCAACTTTTTCCAGTCTGCGAGAGATTCTGGGCGAAATCCTGAAAGGTGGCAAAAGACTCGGGGTCGTGGGCAAGTGGGACATACCGGGCCCTATCTTCGATCGGTTACGTTGCGCCGTTCCTGATGTGGAAGTGGTCGAAAGCGATTCCATACTGCGCGAATTACGACTGATCAAAAGCGACAACGAGATCGCATGCCTCCGGGAAGCCGGGCGCTTCGCATGCATAGGATACGAGAGACTGATGGCAACGGCCGTGCCCGGCAATTCGGAACTTCAGGCCGCCGGCGCGGCAGAAGGTGCGGCGCGAGTTGCGGGGGCTGAGGGTATTGCGTTCACTGTCTTCGGAAGTGGGCGCCGTGCGGATACCATCATTGGGCGACCGACAAATAAGATCATCTGTGACGGGGATATGGTCATGGCAGCCTTCGCCGTGCAGTATCAAGGCTACATCGCCACCGCCGAATACCCGTTTGTTGCCGGAAATGCCAGCGACGACCAGAAACGGTTTCTACGCGCATTATTTGAGGCAGCCAATGTTCAGTTGAAGTACTTGAGTCCGGGTATGGTTTCGGGAGAAATGGTTCGAGCGGTCAAAGCCGTCTTTAGAACCCACGGCCTCGAGAAGTATGACGTCTATCCGCCGATGCATGGCATCGGACTGGCTGAGGCGGAATCGCCCTACCCTGACGAGAATGCAACCTACGCGTTTCGGGCCGGAATGTGCGTCAATTCTGATATTAGCTTGTTTGGGCACGCGGCTGGCTCAAACCGAATCGAAGAAGGATTCGTTATTCGCGAAACTGGATACGAAACGCTCACTCCGTTCATCCGGCAAGCCTGCGCTGTGGGTGTGTAAAAGGCAAGAGCACGATGGGCAAGAGTGGCGTGAGGGCCCGGGAGCGGATCCTTGACAGGCTCACGGCAGCATGCTCACAGGGCCAGTACGTCCACGAGAAAATTCGACACGAGGAATATCAATATGCAGAAAAGAAACTACGCCACCGTGGGAATCGCTATCTTCTGCGCCCTCACCTTGGGATGGTTGGTCGCTACTCTGTTGCGGGGACCGCGTCGCTTTGTGCTGGCGCAAGCGGCCGAGCGCCTCGGAATGGCGACCGGCCTGGGTGATGCTGTTGCTGCGGCTTCTCCCAGGATGCCCGAGTTGTGCACCATGACGGGAAACCGGCATCTGATCGAGTACGAAAACGGAAAGCCGTTTTTTATGGCGGGCATCGCTCCACAGAATATTATTTATTGGTGTACGCCAGAGCTTATGGATGCTTATTTCGCGGATCGGCAGAGGGAGCATTTTAATTTTGCTTGGGTGATGATCGATGGCTATGGGCCGAGAGGAATGCAGGTACAAACAGGCCTGACGAATCCTACTGATGCCCGAGGGCACTCGATGTTGCTCCACGGCACAAGCTGGGATCCAAAGAACTTAAATCCTGCTTATGTGGCGTCGGTTGACGCGATGGTCAGAGCTGCGACCCAACACCGCTTCTACCTCTTCCTGGATCCGTTCGATTCCGCGTACCAGACGGGGCGGCTTGACTTCGATCCAACCAAATATCCACTTAGCGAAATGCGCCGATGGGGCGAGTTTTGGGGCAAGCGTTACAGGGATTTCACAAACGTCAATTTCGCATTAGGAAATGACCGCCTAGTTTGGCCGCAAGTCGACAGTGTTGTTAGTGGTCTCGAGCAATACATGCCTGATCGGCTCGTCACAATCGACTGGATTAGCGGCCCGCCGGACTGGAGCAGCGCTCACACGAGTCCGCACGACTTTTACGAGATGGGGCATCACTGGATCAACTTCAACGGCTGGTATGAATACCATGCGCCCCAGTGGGCCACTTGGTACCACTACCACATGGTTGACCCGGTGATGCCGACAGCCATTTTTGAGACGATGTACGAAGACCTGAAAGTCGGAAATCCGTGGAATAGAGTCACCGGACCCCAAACTATAAGAGAGGAAGTTTGGGGAACGGTGCTGAACGGCGGCTCCGGGTTCGGAATTCTCGGCGCTGCGGATTGCTGCGGGGATCCCATGCGCTGGGTGGGGAAAACTAAGGGGGTGAACCAGGCGGAATACTGTACGAATTTCTTCACTGCTCGTCGCTGGTATGAGCTAATCCCGGATTGGTCGCATACGTTTCTGACGAGCCAGGCGGGAACCCCTGGAGAGAATGATTTCACGTATGTGTCGGCGGCCCTCACCCGCGATGGCTCTTTAGGGGTATGCTACAACCCTGGTGAAAGCGGCAGAGGTTGTCGCCTGACGATCAACATGTCGAAAATGGGCGGTGGCGTCGGGGAGTCGTTGGCGCGCTGGTACGACCCCACCAACGGAACCTACAAGACTATTGGCACGCTTTCGAACTCAGGCTATCACACATTTATCACCCCGCCGGCCAACAGCGCAGGCGCCGCGGACTGGGTTCTGGTGCTCGAAGGAAATAACGTCTCCTCAGCACCATCTGTGGATTGACTGTGGCTCGGAGAGACGTCCACTCGTGTGACAGAGCGCGATTTCCATTCATTACCTTGATTCGAGCGCTGAGCAAGATCCTCACAGTTCAAGAACTCTCAGCGCGACTAGAACGGTTTTCTCGGGTGGATCTCGGGAGGCACCCTGCTCCTCTCGATCGCTGGTGGCGCTTGGAAGGCAGTTTAAACCGGTGCGGGCGTTTATATGTCAAAGGCGAAGATTTAACCGGGTTGGACCACGAGACCGATTTGTGCAAAGTCCTCGGTAGGCCATTTTTTGGCCACTCAAATACCGGCCGATTTTCCCAGAGGAGGCTTTGCCTCTTTTCTGTGTTTTCGGCACACCCTAACCAAGCGCTAGTGGCCCGGAGAGGCGGTCGAAGTTCAGGTTCCTGGCTCGGATGGCATGCCGCCAAGAACTCACAACGTGCGCGTTTCTAGTCGCCGTGTTTGCAGAATACCAAGATGATCGGCGAGAGCGCGACTGCATCCATATTTCGCGGCGGGCAATGGGAAGTGAACCGGAATATCGCCTGACGGAAACACTCCGTGAGCCCCTTACAGGCGAAAGGTCGCATTCACAAATCGCCGATAAGATTACTCCAGGAAGGGTCGAGGTAGTACCACCGTTGAACGCTGAACCAACTCGTTGGCCGTTCTGGATTATAGAGCAATCACATCTCCTTACCGACGCATTAGTTTCGTGCAATTCCACTTGGCCGATTTCTGGTCAATCTTCAGCCTGAACCCAGGAAGGTCAACTGTGTCATTATTCCACAGGCGCTGATGCATCCCCATAAGCCATTATTCGCAACTGGAGTATGCCCATGCCGGAGATAAAACGGAGAGAGTTCCTGCAAGGTGCCGCGGCTGTTGGTAGTTCGTTGCTTTCGGGCCACGGGGTTCACACGCCCGCCGTGAGAAACCCGGAGCGAACACCATTAGAGGATTCGCCCAATGATGAACTTCCGATGGATTCCTACCTGGCGCAACACGATTTGATCTACGAGGTACCACCACGTGAGTGGGAGGAAGGCATCCCACTCGGAAATGGCGACATGGGAGCTCTCGTATGGGGTGATGGCGACCCGCTTCGCATCACCCTCGATAAGTACGACGTCTGGGAGACCCGCAGTTCCTGGCCAGAAGACCCGCAGTACAATTACAAAGGCCTGCGCGCTCTGATTGCTGCCAAGCGTTTTGATGATGCGGAGCGCATTTTCACCCAAGAAGGCAGCGACTCGAAGCACCCTGCGCCAACTAGGCTGCCCATGCCCCGGTTGGAGGTGGATTTCGCCGCGCAGCCCCGCGGCTATGCCGCACGTCTTGACCTGCACGGGGCGATGGTGGCCGGCACGCTGACCCTCCCGGCGGGTGCGCTGACCTGGAGCGCCTTCATCCACTCGGAGGAGAACGTGCTGGTGCTGCAGTTCAAGTTGCCTGCGGGAGCGCAACTTAACAATCTCAAACTCAGTCTCGACCACCTTGACGGAGCTGCGCGGCGGCGGTTGGCCGTCATGGGCTATCCGGCGCCTAAGACGGGTTCGAACGGCACGATATCATGGCTCGAACAGCGGCTGCCCGCTAATGGGCGTTACCTGGTGATGCAGCAACGTGTGGCCGACGGACCGAATCTGACCATTTATGTAACGATTGTGTACAAGTCCGACAATTCAGACCCCAGAGCGGAAGCTGAGAACAATCTGAACGAGATCAAAAAGCAGACCATCAGCGAACTCCTTTCGAGCCACAGCCGGTTTTGGCGCGATCACTGGCAGAGGTGTTTTCTCAGCGTCCCCGACCCCAAGATCGAGAATCTGTTTTACGTCGAGATGTACAAACTGGGTTGTTGCTCGCGTTCCGGCAAGTCCCCGATCTCCTTACAAGGCATCTGGACAAAAGATGGCAGCCTGCCTCCCTGGGCGGGTGATTACCATCTGGATATGAACGTGCAGGAAAGCTATTGGCCGATCTACGCGAGCAACCATCTGGATGCGGGGCATCCGCTGTACGAGCGCTTTTTCCAAAACCTACCGCGGTATAAGAAGATGTGTAGCGACTTCTTCGGCTTTGAAGGCGCTCACGCCCGCTGCGAACAGGCCCTGGACGGATCGCCCATCTTCGGCTGGTACACCGCCAACTTCTTCCCTGGCTGCGGGGCATGGCTGGCGCTCCACTACTGGACGCACTGGCTTTATTCGAGAGACAGAGATTTTCTGCGGGAGCGCGCCTATCCATTCATGCGCCCCTTCATGCAGACTTACTCCAACTTGCTCGAGGAAGGTCCGGACGGGCGCTTGCACATACCCTTGGACACCTCCCCGGAATTCGGCGATGACTCCGGAAGGGCTTGGGGACACGACGCAACGGGTGAGTTGGCCTTGATTCGAGCACTCGCTGCAGCGCTCATCGAGGCAGTAGAAATCCTAGGTATCAGCGATCCTGACCTTCCACGCTGGCGTGAAATCCTTGCACGGCTTGTGGATTATCCCACGGACCCTTCCGGCTTGATGCTCTGGCCCGGTCAGCCCTTGCCGGAATCGCATCGCCATTTTAGCCACCTGCTGGCAATTCATCCTCTCGGTATTCTCCATGTCGAAGGGCCCGAGAGCGACCGGAAATTGATCGCTGATTCCCTCGCCAACATTCGTTGGAGGGGGACAGGCGCGTGGACGGGCTGGTCGTTCCCCTGGATGTCGCTGATCGCTTCGCGCTCCGGGGAACCCTACATGGCCTGGAACATGCTCCAGGAGTACTTCCATTTCATTTCCACCAATACGTTCCACTTGAACGGCGATCCACGGCACTTTGGCGCGAGCGGCTTCGATTACAAGCCAATGACCCTGGAAGCGGGTTTCGCCTTCAGCGCCGCTCTCATGGAGATGCTGTTGCAAAGTTGGGGCGGCAAGATCCGGGTGTTCCCGGCAGTTCCGGAATTCTGGGCTGACGTCTACTTTGAAAAGCTGCGGGCAGAAGGAGCATTCCTGGTTACCGCGCGGCGCGAGAGAGGCCGAACCCAGTTCGTTGAGATCCTGAGTGAAGCCGGAGAGGTTTGTCGGCTCAGGAGCCCATTTCAAGGTGAACAGGCTACATTGGCTGAGAATGGGGTTGGCGAGCAACGGCTCAGCGGCGATTGGTTTCAGTTCCAAACAGCCGTTGGGAAGAAGTACCTGCTGACCCCATTCGGCGCGACGGAGAAACATGCTTTGCGGCCGCCCAGCAGAACGACCGCCGCGGAAACTAGAAACTGGTTCGGCAGAAAGAAACTGGCTCGTTTCTGAAGAGCGGTGTTCATGGTCAGCCTAAGGAGCTTCTTCGAAGGGTGTTCGCCGCCACGGTACCGGCTTACAAGCCTGACCGAATAGCGAAAGCTGGCGATAACAGTTAGCCCGACTCACCAGCCAGCTCCGATTCGGAACGACAAACATCCTCCCTCGCCCAAATCCGCACTTCAAAGGTTTCCGGGACCCAGGATAGTTTTGATGCGCTCCCGCCAAAACCAGTCGTTTTTGTTCCGCGATAAAACGCAGGCCGCCCTCTGAAGCCACGGCCCCCACCCCGCAGGCCCGGGGTTTAGTTAGTACAACAGTGGCGGTAGGGGCGGTAAGTAATCACCGTCCCTACCGCCGCCGCGCAACCGATTCTTCGATGAGCGGGCGCGGGGGACATTGGGTGGAGTCCGAGATTTCTCGGCAGCGCTCACCGAGCCAAAACCCTTTGCATTCTTCCGTGCACGACTGACGGATCCACAACGCTACAGTAAATGGAAGCTTCAGCGAGCAGGACAGATTGGACCCGCGCCGCGCGAGGAAGCGATCACCAAGGCAGAATGATCTTCGGATAAACGGGCCGGGCATTCGGGCCAAAGTGCGCGGACCGTTCGCATCCAGCGTCGCAGTGTGAGCCTGAACGTTCGCTCCAGAGGGTAATCGCCTACTCCGAGTTGCTCTTTAAGGCTACCCGGACCCACGAGCGGAATACGCGCCACGGCGCCGTGGATCGTCCAGTTCTTCCATACGAGCCAGATATAAAAATCGAGCACACCAGGGGCATGGGCAAGGGCGGCGACGATCTCCCGCTCAACAGGAATCCTGTGCGCATCGATTTCACGATAAAATGCCTCGCTAACAGTGATGGCGTTGTCATGGCGACCGGCAGAGGGAAGTTCACCTTGGGCTGTGTCGAACCAGAGCTTCAAGCCATCAAAGAAATGAAAGCGGGTCCAGTCGAGGAAAGGAGCAGACTTCGGCTGATCTTCGGTTCCGAAGAAAATGGTAGCGCCGAAGAGCCTGTTGAAGCCTTCCACGAAGCGGCGGTAATGGGGGCCGTCTTTGGGAAGATGGAAGAAGTCGAGCATCTGGGCGGCAGAATCAAAATGAAGCTCGCGGGATTTCTGCCGCAAGGCAAGCGTGGCAACCCATATGGGGATTAGCCTGTCCTGGCCAAAGGGAAGTCCATAGTCGGGATGGGCGACCACGTGGAGAAAGAATTTGCCGTTGCGCCGGCGATGGACGAGCTGTGTGGAGGGCGGGCGGCGTAGCGGGAGCCCGCATAAGACGAAGGGCCGGGCATTGAAAGCAAGTTCTTGGCGTCCATTCGCACGCTGCTCGCGAACAAGGCAGAGGGATTCGACCTGCCGGAGTTTCTGTTTGGTGATGCCAAGGTTGGGGAGGATTTGACGAACGGAGGAGAAGGAAGGAGACAGAATGGTGGGCGATCGCGAAGCCTCATTGTGTAATGGCGGCATGACTCGCGGTGGCGAGCGAGTGGTTGCAGGGATGGCGAGACAGGGTTTGGTTCGGCCGACACGTATAAGGCGGCACGGCGACTGTAACGAAACTGTACCAAAACCCTAACTATTTGGCAGAAAAGGGGATCAACTTCGAGCGAAAGCAGAATCCCCGAAAATGCGTAAGTGAATGTGAGGAAAAGGGATAGTAAACTGAGTGAGTTGGAGCCACTCTCCTCCGGAGCAACAGGTCGCAGGTTCGAATCCTGCCAGGCGTACCAACTATCTTTTAATAAACAACTTATCTCCAAAACTGACTCCTCCAGGACAGTTGCTGCCAAGGCAGGCGAGGCAGCCAGCTGAAAACCTAACTCATAGTAATTAATCAACTTAACGACGGCACAGAACTGTTGCTGCAAAAGCAACAAAGCCCCAGATCGAGTGTCTCCCCAGATACCACAAGTACTTGTGAAGCAAGAACTTGCAGGCGCGCCGATGCGCGGCTGCATTGGGCTGTACAAGAACTGTACCAAAACTCTTTCTTCGCGGGAGTATTCTCGGACGTGACGAGGGAATTTGGTTCGATCGCGGCAAGAAGCTTGAGAGGAGTGTCCGGAAAATTCGAACCGGATGGCTGGATGGTTGATGTTGCCGACGAGCGACACTGATCGAGGACTCAAGGGCCTTTCTCAGGCGCCTAAAGCGGATGGTGCTGAGGGCTCAGTGGTGTCTTCCCCTGCTACTCATACTACTCATACTTACCGGAAGCGGTCTTTCAGAACCGTTGTTGTGTCTCAGTCGACAGATCGGAAGCGACTTCCACGTTCGGCCTCATGAATAAACCCGTACGGGTGCGGGTACCTTTGTTGCTGAACGACATCTTGTCTATTTGCCACTAAGGACCCCATATGCGCATTCCGGCTGAAACAGAATGGCGTAGCTCTTGCTCGAGGAGCGCTGATCTAGGTGGTAACAGCCGGAGGGTCGAAATCCCATTTTCTCTGCCATCCGCAGAACCAACTCGCGAGTTGCCGGTGATACATCGGGCTCATTTCGGAGCACTCGGCTCCCGGCCATCCGGCTCACTGCGCATTTTCTGGCAATGAGGGTCGCGTTCGGTTTCCACATCCTTCTATGCACGAGAGGCTTTTTCGGGTAGCCGCATGTTAACTCGAACATCGTAACTATTTGACATGTTAGACTCGAAGTCAAGAGAAGAACGTGGCGGTGACATATGTACATCGGCACACCTGACGGGCTCGACACTGAGTCGAACCTAGGGCGAGCGAAATGGCATGAAATCGGAACGAGAACACGTAATGAAATTCTGCTTGACAAACAGCCCATGGCTTGCTATACATCTACGCGTGTAACAACGTAACATAATTTCCGTTTACTGCCATTAGTAACAGTCAGGACCCCAATTAAGGGATATGCCATCAGCGAACGACGGCTGGGCATGAATACGGAGGAAGCAATGAACACATTACGCGGAGAAACAAAAAGGAATCTCACATGCCGGAAAGTGAGGAACCCAGTTTTGTCCCTAGCTACTCTGCTGTTTGCTGCATTTGTGGCCCTGTTTCCGGGATGGGTATTTGCGCAGGTAGGAGGAGCTGCCGCGGCGGTTAACGGAACAGTGACTGATACGAGCGGGGCAGTTATTCCTGCCGCCACGGTTCAGTTACACGACATGGAGCGAAATGTAGACAAAACTACTCAGACCAACGAGGCGGGTTACTATGTTTTGGTTGAGTTGACGCCTGGAAAGTACACACTCCGCATAAGTAAGCAGGGCTTCGCGACAGCCGCGCAGGCGCCCTTTACGCTGGTCGTGAACCAAAGAGCTACTATCGACTTTTCCCTGTCCGTGGGTTCTACAACGCAGACGGTTACCGTGCAGGCGACCGCGGCAGCGCTTCAGGCATCAACCGCGGAGCTGGGCACCGCGATTTTGGCAAGGTCTGTTAATGACTTACCGCTGAATGGCAGGAACTTTACCGAACTGCTTACCCTTACGCCTGGCGTGAGCCCTATCAGCGTGGCGCAAAACTCAAGCGGGTACGGGTCTAGTCCTGTCGGCTCGTTCACGTTCCCGTCGGTTAACGGACAAACCAATCGGAGCAATCTATACCTGTTGGACGGGATCAACAACCAAGGATCATATGTGAACACATATGGCGTGGCCCCTAATCTTGACATGTTGGAGGAATTCAAAGTTCAGTCACACAATGACACAGCGGAGTTTGGAGGGGTGCTCGGAGGCGTTGTTAACGTTGTCTCGAAGTCTGGCACAAACGAGCTGCATGGCTCCGCCTGGGAATTCCTGAGGAACAACGCTCTTGATGCACGCAATCCCTTCTTAAGTGACGTAACTCCGTATAAGCAGAATCAGTTTGGAGCCGCGATCGGCGGTCCTGTTATTCTTCCCGGGTACAACGGGAGGAATAAGACGTTTTTCTACGCTGCGTATGAAGGTTACCGGAATCATACCACCGCAGGCTACCTATTTGTGACCCCTACACCTGAGGAGCTCGCTGGCGACTTCAGTGGAGCCGGGGTCACCATTTATAATCCCTTTTCAACGCGACCTGATCCTGCCAATCCAGGTGAAATGTTGAGGGATCCATTTCCAAACAATCAAATTCCGTCAAACTTGCTTGATGCTAACATGGCCCTCTATGCCAAAGCGTTTTTTCCGGCACCGGTTTACACGGGGGTTGCCGGCTTCAACGGCGTCGATAACACTCCTGCCATTGTGCGACAAGACGAAGCCAGCCTGAGACTTGACGAAAACCTGGGGAACAAGACTTTTCTCTGGATTCGTTACACCGGCTTCACGCAGCCTTCGAGCGTGTCAGCAGGGCTACCAGGAGTGCTCACTGACACTTACTTCCATGGGTACAACGCAGGCGCCGGCTTAACGCGCTCTTTTGGATCCTCGGCAGTGGCCAGTTTTGTGTTCGGACGCATGCGGCTCGAGGACAACAGCAATAATGTTTTCTTGCATGCTTCGGACAATTTGTGGCAACAGGCCGGGTTCTCACCTAATTTTGTCGCCAACCTTGCTAATGGAAGTCCTCCGCTCAACCCTGGCATCAGTTTCGCGGAATATGTTGGGATTCCCGGCGGAGCCGTTTGGATAACCCCGCTGTCCCAGATTTATCAGTACAGAGGAGACTTCTCAAAGGTGGCCGGACACCACAATTTCAAGATGGGCGCAGATTTTGCCACAAACAATCAAGATAGCCTCTATGGTTTCACTGACTCCGAGAGTTATATTCCCTTCCAGACAGCAAATCTCGAGGCCCAGGCCGGGACGGGGAACTCTCTCGCATCACTTCTCTTGGGGGTTCCGAACTCAGCAAGTCAACAAGCCGGTACCGAAACTTTAAAGGGTGGGTGGGAGGACGGGTTTTATTTTCAGGATAACTGGCGAGTAACCAGCCGCCTGACATTCAATTGGGGTATACGTTATGATCAAACCCTTCGTCCCCTGGTAAGCACGGCGGGCAAATACTCTGACGGGGATTTTGACATGACCACGGGGACTTATATCCTTAGCTCGCTCTCTCCTTCCTGTGCTGTCACAGGGCACGCTCCATGCATACCGGGAGGGACCCTTCCCGACCACGTGGTTGTGAGTTCTCGCTCAAACCACTCGATCATTCAAAACACTTTCGACAATTGGGGGCCACGGATCGGACTCGCTTACCGTCTGAGGGACAAAACTGTCGTACGCACGTCCTACGGGAGGTTTTATGACGACTGGGCGGCAGTCACCCAGGAAACTGGAAACTACGCACCAGATTGGCCGGCTGCAGGCGTATTTATGGCCCAAAATTTGAACACCACGGTTCCGACGGTTACCGCCGAAAACCCAGCCCCCTCAATTGGCGTACTCCCTACGCCTACTCCCTTCGGATCGATTCAATGTTGGTGCGTTGATCCAAAGATCAAAAACCCTTACGCCGACGAATGGAATTTCGGCGTCCAGCATCAGCTCACGCCTAACACGCTGATTACAGCAAGCTATGTCGGCTCACATGGCAGCCGGCTGGACCTCGGGTTGTTAGCCAACACCGCCGTGACACCCGGGCCTGGCGATGTGACTGCCCGAGAGCCCTTTCCCTACCTTACCCCGCAATATTGGGACCAGAGCGTCGGGAGGTCAAGCTACAACGCGTTCCAGTTTACGTTGGATAAACATTTCAGCAATGGCCTGACGTATCTGGTCGCCTACACCTGGTCGAAGTCGATGGATATTTCCTGCTCTGGTTGGTTCGGCTCCGAGGGGTGTTCGACTCAAAATCCGTATGATGTAGATGCCGATCGGAGCGTTTCCGGATTCGATCTTACCCATATGCTCTCGCTAAGCTGGGTGTATGAACTGCCATTTGGATCAGCGAAGAGGTTTCAAACCGGGAACAAGGCGATGGATTACCTGATCGGAGGTTGGGAATTTAATGGAATATCGAGATTCACATCCGGTACACCGTACGCTGTAGGGATCAGCGGCGACGTTGCCAACACAGGTAATATTGGAAACCAGCCATACGGGTATGAGCGGCTGAACCTGGTGGGCAACCCTACTCCTTCCAACCAGGGGCCGAATCATTGGCTGAACACAAGTGCATTCGCCGCCCCGCCCTTGTACACTTTCGGCGACCTGGGGCGTAACGCATTGCGAACCGACTGGTTCAAGGATTTCGATCTTTCGGTATTCAGGAAATTTCGGCTAGGAGAGACGAAGAGCCTGGAGTTCCGCGCCGAATTTTTCAACGCCTTCAACACGCCGGTATGGGGCGCGCCCATAAGCGATTTTTCCAATCCCAATTTTGGGATCGTCAATTTGACTGCCAGCACAGCCCGGCAAATTCAATTCGGGCTGAAGCTCTATTTTTGAGCAAGTCGTGAATTGCGGCAGCCCCTGCGGGATCCTTGGTGATCACTCGTTTCGGCAAGCTTCAAGTGTGTGGGGGGTTATGTGCGCCCCCGGGAGCCAGATGTTGGTTGTTTCACCCTTTCGCCTCAAGAGGGTGGCTGTGGGCTGTTCGATCTGCTAACATTGCCCTCGCAACGTTAGCCAATTTCGCCGAGCAACGGAGTACTGGCCCCAGATGGGAGGGAACAATATTACCAGGTCCAAGCACCGTGCAATGCTGCCGCGTGTCGCCCTTCTGTTCAGCCTGGCGCCAATCTGTGCCGTTGCTCAAGAGCGGAACGCGCGTCCAGCCTCTGCGGGCACACCGCCGGCCATCCATCTGCCGCAACGGTGCTTAACAAAAGCCAGCTCCTCCGAGGACGTTTACCGCTTACTACAGGAACTTGCATCCCGCCCAACCGCTAAGGCATACGGGGCAGTGGGGATATTGTATACAAAAGGGGGCGAGCAGGCGTGTGCCATTGCTGCTTTCAATGCCGCCTTGCAGCTTGACTCCAAACTTTGGGAGGCGCGCTACAACCTTGGCTTGGCTTACCTGCAGGCACATGACGCACGGCGCGCCGCCACCAATCTCAGGATCGCAACGCAAGAGAAGCCGGATTCGTTCGAGGCCCACCATGCCCTCGGCTTGGCCTATCAGGGTCTCGGGCAATTGGATGCTGCGGCAGAACACTTTAAACGCGCACTCGAGATTAATCCCCAGTTTGGCTACTCTGCGTACAACCTTTCGCAAATCCTGACCGCCGAGAAGAAATATCCTGCGGCGATTTACTATTCAAGGCTGGGACTGTCCGGTTCGCCATCAGAAGATCTCCGCTTTCAGCTCGAGTTTGCTTTGGCAGTGGCAACTGCCCAAAGCGGAGATTATGATTCCGCCGTCGCTATGTTTGAGAAACTGACTTCACGTCGCCCCAGTTGGCCGGATCTACACTTCAACCTTGCCAACGCGGAGGCGCATAATAACCAGTTTCAGTCAGCGGCACTCGAGTATAAAGAGGCGCTCCGGCTGGATCCCGCAAACAGTGTTGCATTGCTTGCCTTAGCCAAGGCGCTAATCACGCTAGGCGACGCTGGTAGCAGCGTTCCGCATCTGAAGGAATACATCCAACGAAAGCCTAATGATTTCGAAGGTTATGTAGTCCTGGGGCAGGCTTACAGCCTGCTGGGGAAATTCGTTGTTGCTGTGCCCATACTGCAACACGCTGTGCAACTGAACCCGTCAGCTTATGACGCGAGGTTCAATCTTGGCATCGCGCTTGAAGGTTCCGGAAGAACTAAATCTGCCATCCAGCAGTTTAACGTTGCGACGAAGTTAAATCCAAACTCCTCCGAACCCCTCTACCGGCTCGCCCTAGCCTTGCAAAAAAACGGGCAGGAGCACGCAGCGAAGGCAATACTGGTGAGATTCAATGGCATAAAGAGCCAAGAGCGTGCGAAGAACGAGGCAGGCAATCTCAACAATTTGGCGAACAAGTTTCTTGCGGCAGGCAACCTCAAAGGGGCGGCCGATACGTACCGAAAAGCCTTAGAGCTTGACCCCAAGAATGGCGAATTCCACTATAACTTGTCGCTGGTGTTGATGAGGCTCGGCGACGCGCGCGGCGAAGAGCAGGAACTTGAAAGGGCGATTGAGCTGGAGCCTCATATGGCCAAAGCTCGCAATCAACTCGGGCTGCGGTACTTGGCTACCCATAAGGCTGGGCAGGCTGAGGAACAGTTTCGGGCGGCGATGGATCTCAAGCCGGATTTTGCAGAGGCGATGAGCAACTTCGGGGTTTTGCTGGTTCAACAAGGGAAACCCGCCCAGGCCGAGAAATTGTTCCGGCAAGCAACGGAAGCTGATCCGAACTACGCTGAGGCATACGTGAATCTAGGGCTCGTCCTCTCGAGCGATGGCAGATACTCCGAAGCGGAGGCGCGATATCAAGATGCCATTCGAGTTTCACCAGATTACGCGCCCGCATACACCGCCCTCGGAATGACAGAGGGAAAACTCGGCCATCACAACGAATCAGTCCAGGCCTTGCGGAAAGCTCTCGCCCTTCTCCCCAACTCGGCCGAGGCCCACTTGAATTTGGGTATCGCGTTGGCTGACCAGGCAACCCTGCAGGAAGCATTGGCAGAGTTCTCTGAAGCCACGCGCCTGGAGCCGGACTCAGCACTCGCCCACTATAACAGGGGTCGCGTCCTTTTCGACATGGGCAACACGGAGGAAGCTCGAGCCGAGGTAAACACAGCTTATCGCTTGAACCCCAACCATCCTGGCGCACTTTATCTGTTGGTGTTGCTCGAACGACAGGCAGGCAACCTCGCACGCTCAACTGAGTTGGCTGAAAAACTGGTAGCTATGGAATCGCGCAATGCCGACTCTCAGTACCTGCTCGGCCAGAATTTGTTTCAGCAGGGGGACAAGCAGGGTGCTATCGAACACTTTAAACGCGCGGTCGAGGCAAACCCCAATCACTGCGACGCCATCTTAAATCTTTCCAGGCTCATGGCAACCTCGAGCCCGTCAGAAGCCGAAAAGTATAGGCAGCGCTTTGAAGACTGTCGGAAGTCCCATCACGCGAGCGATTAAGTTAATAGGGCAATTCCTCATCCGGTCAACGATCCCGGCCACTACTCAGGCACGGGTTCGTGTTGCGTAACGCGACACAATCCGGGAACGGATACATGCAGTAATATTACGCGGGCCCCAATTTCGTGCTCAATGAACCGTTTTCTTGTTCCTGGAGTTCGGGTCCGGATTGATTTTATTCAACTTCTCAAGTGCACTAGAGGCCTGTTTTCGGACCTCTTCCGGCCCCAGTTCCGCGGCGCGCCGCAGGGCGCTCCTGGCTTCGGTGGTCTTCCCGGCTGACACATATGTGGTCCCCAAGAGGAGAAACTGCGAACCCTGTGGTGAAGGGGTCTTGAAGGCCGCGATCTCGAATTCAGCAATGGCCGTTTCCAGTTTCCCTTGCTTGGCCGCGATTTTTCCCAGCGCTTCGTGGGCTTGAGCTTCCGTCTCGCCCCGCAAAGTCCGCCAGCGCTCCAGCGAAATCTCATGGGGGATATGGATCGTGCCGACTCTCTCTAGCGCCCGCTGTGCGAAACCGTGCGCGTTGGTAAGCAGCTCTGCACGCCCATCAGCCGCATCGGGTATGGCGGAGGCCAGGGTCAAGAGCACGTTCAGATTGTCCGGCTGAACCTGTAGCGCCCTCTCGCCGCTTGCGACCAGGCAATCAAAATCCTGGATTCTTGCGCAGGCGAACATCTTATATTGTAAGATGACACCGAGGAATTCGGATTGCGGGAACGACGATACAAAGCGATCGGCCATGCCGAGTATGGCCAGAGGGTCCGACGCCGTCACAATGTCAAGCACGCTGTCCAGTTCTTCTTGCGAGTTAGCCTGTGGACCTTGTAGGGGATTCAACAAGGGCCCGAACTGACCGCAGACGCACGGCACTAGGCAGCACATCCCCAGAACCAGAAGGACGGTCATTCTGAGCCCGCATCCGAGATGTAGTCTAGCGCACGCCATAGACATCACTGATTTCGCGCATTGTTTTCAACTCCGCCCGCCCCGCATCCTCTTCGCCCAGGCGGAAATATAGACCGGCAAGAATTTGGTGCGGCACAACGTTGGCGAAGTTCAATCGGATCGCCTCCTGGAGCTCTTTGACGGCCTCCGGCACTCTTCCCAGTCTCTTTTCAACCATCGCCAGCACGAGGTGATTCGCATCCAGTTGTGGCTCCATCTGCACGGCCTTCTCAGCGAAGTCCAAGGCACGTTCAGGCGCCGCCTCCATCGACAGGCGGGCCAAGCCCTGGTAGGTGAGGCTGAGCCGCTCACCTTTTGTTTCGGCGAGCCGGAGGGTGGTGGCGTAGGCGCGTTGGGCTTCCTCCGCCTGGTTAAGGGTTTCCAGGCAGACCCCCATGTGAGCCCAGGCTTGTGGGTCATCCGCATCCCGGTTCCGTGCCTCGCCGAACAATTTGAGCGCACCGGCGGCGGCGTCCCGGACCGATTCATAGTATCGACCCAGGTAATACCAAGGCCTCGAAGCTCGTGGATCGATCCCTATCGCTTTCTTCATCTGCTCCTCGAACAGCCTATACTGGTAAACTGCGGAATAGGCAACCCCGAGCGATTCGTGCAATGATTCACTATTGAACCCCAACCGCTCGGCGGAGCGCAACGCTTGAATGGCGCCTACGGAGTTATCCAGATGGAGACGCGCCACCCCAAGCCAGTAGAACGCTGTGACATCGCCGGGAGATTCTTGCAGCCGCTTTTCCGCAATATCCTCGAGCTCCGTCCAGTGCTCCTCTCGAGCTAATTGGGCAAGCTGCTGGCCCCCCGCGGAGTGCGGGCGCGGGGTCAATGCGGTTGAAAAGGGGGACATGCCTGGCCGGCCTACCTGAGCCATGACGGAGGGGTTCAGTAGGAAGACCGGCAATAATAAAGCCAGGGCCCAAACCAGCCTAGTGGGCAGGGGAGCAGTTGCGTACTTGCGCGCAGAGGCGCCCCCCCCATGGAATAGGCAGCGGAGTGTGACGGAAATGAAGTTTCTGGACAACACGAATTGTCCCCTGGATGATCCTTTTGGATCGTCCTGTTGGTCGAGGTTGTGCGCCATGAATAATCTTGTTCAGTTACGCATTACAAAAAGCTATGCGTCATCAATTTCCAGCATCGTCGGCCGTAACCGAAAGCCGCGAGTGCGAATTCCGTCATAGAGGAGTCCTGCCAAGAACCAGGTTCCGCCGACGAGTTTCGCCGGCCGCTCGAGTCCTAGCCAAATGGCGAAACAGAACAAAAAACCAAGTGCCGGGACTACACCATCGGCCAGGAGTCGCCGTCTGCGGCCGCCCTTCGACAGAACGAAGAATTGCTGAATGGTGGCCAAATTGACACCCATAAATCCGAGAAACGCGCCAAAGTTAAGGAGTTCGCCAGTGAGCTGATAACCCAACAAAAGCGAGCCGACAAACGCGAAGAGGCCGACAATCCAAATATTGAACTTCGGAGTGTTCCGCTTGGGATCCAGATACGCAAAGATCTTGCGCGGCAATACGTTGTCCCGCCCGAAGCCGAAAAGCAGTCGTGATGCTCCGGCTTGCGCTGCCAAGGCGCTGCCCGTTACTGCCACGACGAGCACAACGGCGATCGCCAGAAAAAGCGGCTGTCCACCCACGCGCCGGGTGACATCCATGAACGAGGTCTCGATGTTGGTGAACGTTCCATAATTTGGCCAGACGCGTTGACCAAGGTAGACGATCAAGCCGGAGAATATCCCGGTGAAAAGGCAAACCAACACCGTTGCCCGCAGGATATTCCTCCGAGGGTTTTCGACGTCCTCAGCCAATGTCGTAACGCTGTCGAATCCTAAGTAGTTCAAAGCTGCGAAGGACGTTCCACCCGCCAAGGCGCGCAGGTTGAAAGTTTGCGGGTTATAAAACGGACGCCACGAGAATACTCCGGCCCATCGCCCGTGCTGGAAGAGGTAGTGAAGCGCCAACAGGATGAAGGCCAAAAACACCAAAGCCATAAACGCCAGCATCACCTGATTCGCGCGCGCCACAGAGCGGATTCCGCGCAAGTTGAGGAAAGTGATGGTGCCCGCGATGAGCGCCGCGAGAATAGGATAAGGGACCTGGGGTACCAACCTCTGGATCGACAAGGCTCCAAAGATCACACACAGCGTAGGCATCACAAGGTAATCAAGCAGCATCGCCCAGCCGGCCAGGAATCCCAGGTGGGGATTCAAGCCGCGCCCCACGTAGGTATAAGCCGAACCCGCCGAGGGGAAGAGTGCAGCCATGCGCCCGTAGCTGAAGGCTGTTAGGACCATCGCTATCATGGCGAGAAGAATGGTATCGACCGCATGGCCACGGGACAGGGTCAATGCAATGCCAAAGACCGTTACCGGGGCCACCAAGCTCACCGTTATGATGCCGTAGAAGATGAGGTCCCACAGCCCCAGAACCCGGTGAAGCCGACCGACCGCTGGCGCAGTCTCTGTGACGCATGAACGACTATTTATATCCATGAATTCGATTGGTGGAGGCGGGGCGCCTGATTACGACAAGAACCGGGAGTTGGGTCAGACACTTCAGCAAATCTAAAGGGAAACCCCCAGTTGGACGCCCTGGCGTCTCCTTTCCCCGTGACCAAAACATGAAATCGGTGATTTACTTTGTGCAGTCACTTGCGGAACATGATGCATTAGCAAGTCCAAGCCTTAATCGAGCTCCCACCCAAGTTGGCGTACATAAAGCAGAAGATCTCGACACTCTTGTTTCTACCAGCTCAAATTTCCGTGCACAGACGGTCCATCTTGGAACTCATTGGCACTGGGCCGTGGTTGGAGATTTCGTAGCCAGTTTCAATCCGGAGCCCGTTGAACTCCGGGTGGCCGAATAAGCTAACATCCACGGACACCGTCATTCCGCGCTCCAATACATCATTGCTGTGTGGCCCGAAAAACGGTGATTCAGATTCGTGCAGGCCGATAGTGTGCGCGAAGGGGCACACGAGATACCCGGAGAGGTTGTGCTTCGCAAAATAGGCTCTGGCTGGGGCATCGATCTCTCTCCCGATCTTTCCCGGCAACAGTTGCTCCTTGGTTAGGCAGAACGCTTCTTTGAGAAACAGCAGATGTTCTTTCTGCCCGTTGGTGTAATTGCCGGAAACCGGCAACGTATCGCCCACGACCCCGGCGTAGCCTTGGACTTTGGGAGAAATGCCGATCATTACGATTTCCCCGGCCTCCAACTTTTTTGAGGTCGCCGTGGGCACCACTGCGTTGGCACGTTTGCCACTGCCGACAATGGTAGTGAATCCAAATCCGCTCGCGCTTCGCTGACGAGCGGCGAATTCCCCTGCAGCAGCCACTTCGATCTCCGAAACGCCAGGGGAAATCTTCGCTTGCATTGCGTCGTAACAATCATCTGCCAGCTCGAAGGCAGCTCGAATCTGCTCCACTTCCCAAGCAGATTTCCGGCAACGTAGCCCAACATAGTCCAGTGTGAAATCCAGCAATTCTACCCCTTTGAACCCTTGCACAATCTGCTGGTGACACTCGGTGGGCATACGCCCGGCACCTACAAGCCCAACACGCTTGAGCCAACCCAGATTGGAGGTCAATTCGGCAAACAGCGCGGGGAAATCGATAATCGTCGCGTTGGGATACTCCTCGTCGGGAACCATGAAAGCCGGCATATTGCGGGTTTCTGTAATGGCACTGTCGAGTCTTGCGAATGGCTCGCTTTCCGGCCCACCCAGGATCATCGGGTCGCCTTGGCGCGGCACCAGCACGGCTCCGCTTTCAAACTGTGGGCACCAACCCGTGAGGTACCACCCATTACCAACGTTCAACTCGTCATAGTAGACAAGGACAATGTCCAACTCTTTTGCGATCATCGCTTGCCGGAGCCTCGCCAGCCGCTTGTCCCTCTCGTCTCTGGTCAGGTATCCCATTCTCGATCTCCTTCGCACTGATTAACAGCGTCGGGAACTTCTTGAGAATCCATCAAACCCAGGACGCCGTCACGGAATGATAGCGGGCGGCAGCCACGCCTTGGTGCGCGAGCCCGTCGCCCAGGATAATGAGTGGAGAGAAATCGACTTCGGCAACCAGCCCCGCGCAACGACTCATTCTAACTGACGCAAGGCCCTTTGTTGCACTTCTTCCCGCGCCTGTCAGCTGGATTTGAACGCGACCGGCCGCGCCCGCTGCAATCATCGGCCAACGTTAAGCCGAGGCATTCGTGGCGAAACCACAGGATTCCCGAATGAGCAATTCTGGAAAAATGCAGATCTTTTCCACTTTTTCATCGTCCGAGGTCTTCTGCTCAAGGGCAAGCAGCCGCTTAACAGCCAATCGGCCCATCTTTTCTCTGTCCACAACCACCGTGGTGAGAGCAGGGCTGATCACCTCGCCGATGGGCAGTCCGTCAAAACCGACCACCGATACATCCTTTGGAACTCTGAGCTTGAACTGCTTGAGCGCTTTGATCGCGCCACAGGCCATCTCATCGTTTGAGAAAACGCCGTCAAAACTGATGCCGGCCTCGAGTACCGCCTTGACTGCCTTGAACCCGCTCTTAACATGAAAGTCACCAGGAACAAGCAGACGTGAATCTAATTCCACGTGATGTTGGGCCATAGCCTCTTTGTAGGCCCGCAGCAGGTCGTTAGAGAAATAATGTCCCTCCTTCCCAAAGATCAACAGAATTCTCTTCCTGCCCAGCTTTAGGAGATGGTTCAGCGCCAGGTAGGCGCCGTGGAAATTCTCGACACAGATAGCATTGAACGGGCGGTCCGTTCCTGGATCACCAGGGTAATCGAGGAGGACTAGATTAAGAAAGTTGTCACGTAGGACTTCGGCGTAGCTTGGCGCGATGTCGCCAACCACCAGAACTCCTGTGACCTGGCGAGCACGAAGCATACGGTTGAGTTTGAGGAACTCAGAGTAATCGTTCTTAACTATGCCGACAGAACAGTCGAACCCCTGCCCAAACAACTCACGTTGCACACTGAGAATAACGCCGCTAAAGAAGGCATCTTTCTGTGAGTATTCCGGCTGAAACAGAATGGCGGAGTTCTTGGTTGACGGGTGCTGATTTGCATTGTAACAGCCGGAGGGTCGAAATCCCATTTTCTCCGCCACCCGCAAAACCAACCCGCGGGTAGCCGGTGATACATTGGGCTCATTTCGGAGCACTCGGCTCACAGTCATCCTGCTCACTGCGCATTTTCTGGCAATGACGGTCAAACTCGGTTTCCGAGCCTCTCTGTGCACGACTAGCTTCCCTCGTTAGTGATATCAAGAAGCGAACATCGTAACCTAACGCCATGTTATCCGCAAGTCAAAACAAGGCGTCATTGTACGCCCGGTAACTTGGGCATACCTGATCAGCCTAAAATTCAGTAGAGCGAGGGGGGTGGAGCATCAGGGCACAAAGCCCAAAGAGCAAGGAGAAAAAACTCGAAACAAAATTCTGCTTGACAATCAACCCAGGCTTCGGTATAAGTGCCCACGGTGTAACAATGTAACATTCATGCTGTTTACATTGTTTAATGCTCTTTAGAACCCGCGGTGCTATTAAATGCTCGGAGCGTGGGTCAACCGGAGAGGAATTACCAGCGGAAGATTTGCTCGTCTCAGTGCACGCGCGACGCGGATCAGATGCTAAACTTCCAGCCAAATAGGAACGGAGGTTCTCAGACATGACAGGCGAAAACGGATTTTGCAGGGTCCCGGATGCTGAATTTCAGACGAGAATCGAAAATGTGAAAAATAGGATGCAAGAAAGGCATATTGACCTGCTCGTACTTTACTCGAATGCGCTCGACCCGGGGCACGTTCGATATTTCGCGGACGTAATCGGGATCAACGAAGCGGCGGCCATGGTGATTCCGCGGCAAGGGGATCCGATTGTTTGTTCCGGGCAAGCCTCCCAGGCATGGTCGCAGTACAAATCCCGGATCAAAGAAGTCCGAATCCTTCCGGAAGTGGGTGAAGTGGCCGGGACGGAATACGCGGTAGGGGACCAGTCCAACTTTTCGACTCTGTTTCAGGAGCTGCGGGAAAGATACGATATCAAGAAGATCGGTACCGCTGGCACCCTCATTTTTCCACAGATTATATACGCTCATATGCAAAAAGTGTTTCCGCACGCAGAGATGGTAGAAGCCGAGCCGCTCATTTTCGAGTTGCGGGTGAAGAAGACTGCTCAGGAGATTGCCTGCATGCGGAAGGCGGCCGAGATTCTGGACAATTCGTTTTCGAATGCGATTGGAAAGATCAGAGAGGGCTGGACCGAACTCGATATCATGGCAGAAATCGACGCGGCGATTCTGAGGAGCGGGGCTGAAAGCACCGCCGTCGCCTGGGGAACGATGATCCCATCGGGGCCTGAGCACTCGAACCTGTGCATGAATCGGAACACACTGCGCAAGGTGCGCGCCGGGGAGATCATCGATTTGCAGGCAGGAGCGGTTTACGAGGGCTACAATGCCGCGCTTTGCAGCCCTCTGGTTCTGGGAGCGATTCCTGAAGAGATCAGACGCACCGTTAAGGCGGCGGACGAAGCCATGCGGGCGATACTCAGGAGCATCAAGCCAGGGGCCACTTCGCGAGAAGTGAACGAGGTCGGCAAATCCGTCCTGAGGCGCACGGGTTTAGACCAACATAGTCCCTACGCGATGGTGCATAACATCGGCTGCCTCGAGTGTGAGGCGCCGTGGATGGCCGAGAATCAGGATTTCAAATTGCTTGAAGGTATGACGGTCTGTGTGGATGTATTTCTGTTTCGATTACCCTGGGGCTCCTTCCGAATCGAGAACACCGTCGCCATTACCGCCCAAGGAGTCGATCTGCTGACCAAGTTCAATGATACCTACGTGCCGCAGCACTTTGCGTGAACCGAAGGGCAAAAAGGAGAGCGATGAGCGGAAATGGAGCAAGGGTTTGGGTATTTGCCGACGGTTATCTTCCGGAGAAGGTCCACGAGGGAGAAAAGCTCGAGTCCCACGAAGCTGTGATGATCACGAATACGGGCGACACGCCGGCCAATGTGAAACTGGACCTCTATTTTGTCGATAAAGACCCGATTAAAGACATTCCGGTAAGGGTGGGGGCGGAGCGGGTGATCTGCATCCGGATGGATCACCCAAATGAAATCGGAGGTGTGCGGATTCCGCCGTTGACGCAGTACGCATTACGGGTTCGTTCTGACGTCAAAATCGTCGTGCAATTTGGGCGATTGGACACAACTCAGGCCAATTTGGCCTATTACGTCAACGTTGGGTACACATCGGATTAGCTGGCGTCGGTGCGAGTCAGAAGATCGGGCGTTACTCGGAGCAGGCGTGCCGAGCATTGGCCGCCTAGGAGTGCGCCGAGAAGAGGCAGAGACTTTAGAGTTTTAACGTGATGTGTGCGTCGCGGTGTCGGCGTGGTAGTCGAGGATGCAAGGAGGAAATATGTCGAGTTTGAAAAGGCTAAGGCTCTTCAAAGCGATGATATGTGCTATGTGCCTTTTCGGCATGGCAGTACAGAACGGCTGCTCACCGCTGGGGACTACGGGGAAAGCGACGAACGGTAGCGGAGCAAAGGTTTGGGTATTTGCCGACGGTTATCTTCCGGAGAAGGTCCACGAGGGAGAAAAGCTCGAGTCCCACGAGGCTGTGATGATCACGAATACGGGCGACACGCCGGCCAATGTGAAACTGGACCTCTATTTTGTCGATAAAGACCCGATTAAAGACATTCCGGTAAGGGTGGGGGCGGAGCGAGTGATCTGCATCCGGATGGATCACCCAAATGAAATCGGAGGTGTGCGGATTCCGCCGTTGACGCAGTACGCATTACGGGTTCGTTCTGACGTCAAAATCGTCGTGCAATTTGGGCGATTGGACACAACTCAGGCCAATTTGGCCTATTACGTCAACGTTGGGTACACATCGGATTAGGTGGCGTCGGTACGGATTAGAAGATCCTCGTCGGCGCTCGCCAAGAATGACCCATTTGTGCTCAGCAAAACTGATCCACGCTGAGAACGGGATTTGGCTCAGTGCAAGCGCACGTCAGCATCATCATCCATGCCGAAGGCGTGTAACCCTCTGATCCTCCGAAGGCCACCGGCATGCCGGACTGATGAAAACGCCAAGCGTGGCATTTGGCGCAGGGCAAAACAGGTGTTTCTGTCATCCTCCTGTAGGCCACTTTTCGCGAGCAAACCGTGGTAATTTCTCGCGAGCGCGGAAGTCGTGGCGATTCAAAACACACGTGCAGCGCATGGGCCACCCAGGATTGTACCGCAGAGACCCTGAGACTCAGGCAATTTAATATAGCTTGCACGCTGCACTTTGCGCGCGGTAGCCGAAAGTCCAAGGAGGGAACATGGGAAGGCTGAGCAGGTCGAGAATCGTGAGGGGCTTGATTCATGGCCTCGTTCTATTTCTTGTTTTAGTTTGGGTGTGGGAACCTGTGCAGGGCGCGGTCGGACCAATGGCTCCTACCCGCCTGCGGTGCGAATACCTCTCTAATCCGCTGGGCATTGATGTGCGCCAGCCGCGTTTTGCCTGGGTGCTGCGCCACACAGAGCGCGGGCAAATGCAGACGGCTTACCAGATTCTTGTCGCCACCGAATTGGCGAGGCTCGCCAGTGATCAGGGTGATCAATGGGAGAGCGGCAAGGTGACGTCCGACGATTCGACGCAGGTGGTCTATGCTGGGAAGGCGCTGGAGAGCGGTCGGATCTACTATTGGAAGGTCCGGACCTGGGATAAAAATGGCGCGGCCAGCCCCTACAGCGAACCCGCCCGCTTCGAGATGGGGTTGCTCGTGCGGAACGAGTGGAAGGGAGATTGGATCGGCGGCGACAACCTGTTTCGAAAGCAGTTCACACTGGCTGCCCGGCCGCTGCGGGCGCGCGTCTACGTCACCGCGCTCGGGTACTATGAGCTTCACATTAACGGAAAGAGGATCGGCGACAGGGTTCTCGACCCTGCATGGACAGACTATCCCAGCCGGGTGCTCTATTCCTCTTATGATGTTACCTCCGCTGTACAGGAGGGCACGAATGCTGTAGGCGTCATGCTGGGAGGCGGCTGGGCGACTCAACGCGCGCGTAGTATTCCTCCTAATTACAAGTCTCCGGCGCTGCTGCTCCAGATGAACATCGAGCTGGAAGGAGGGAAGCATGTCAGCCTGGCGACCGACCGCACCTGGAAGACAGCCAAAGGGCCTATCGTCGGCGACAGCATTTATGACGGCGAGGTGTACGACGCGCGAGTAGAACAGCCGGGGTGGGACGCGGCCGGCTTCGACGATTCGGGATGGCCGGCGGCGGAAGCGAAGGAGGGAACGTCCGGGGCAGTCTCGGCGCAGATGATGCCGCCCATTCGCGTGGTCGATACCCTGGTGCCGGTCTCGATCACCAACCCGCGTCCGGGCGTTTACGTGTACGACCTGGGGCAGAACTTCAGCGGCTGGGTGCGGCTGCAGGTGCGAGGCCCCCGCGGCACGGGCGTCATGATGCGCTTCAGTGAGTTGCTATATGCCGACGGGATGATCAATCGCGAGAACCTTCTCAGTGCCAAAGTGCGGGACATCTACATTCTGAAGGGCGAAGGTGAGGAGGTCTACGAGCCACGCTTCACTTATCACGGCTTTCGCTACGTCGAAGTCACGGGCTTCCCGGGCACGCCCAACCTCGATTCGTTGCGCGGGCGGGTGGTGCACACGGCCGTGGGGGCCACCGGGAATATCTCGACCTCGAATCCTCTCGTCAACCAGCTTCACAAAATTATCCGTTGGACAGACTTGACAACCCTCCACAGCCTCCCAAGCGACGATGACATGCGCGACGAGCGCATGGGGTGGATGGGCGATGCGCAGTGCAGCGCCGAAGGGCAGATGCTGAATTTCGACGTGGCGGCCCTTTACACCAACTTTGTCCGTGACATGCGCGATGTGCAGGGCCCGGACGGCACGCTCACGGACACCGTCCCCTTCCGCTACGGCAACCGGCCGGCTGACCCTGGCTGGGGCTCGGCCTTTCCGCTGATCTGCTGGTACCTGTACGAGCAGTACGGCGACCGCCGCATCCTGGAAGAGAACTACGGGGCGCTCAAGAAATACATGGAATTTCTCCAGACCCGCGCTCCCGACAAGGTCCTGCGCTACAGCTACTACGGAGACTGGTTGTGGCTCGAGAAGACTCCTGGCGAGCTGATTTCTGACTTCTACTATTACTACGACGCATTGCTTTTTTCCAAAATGGCAGGCATCCTGGGCCATACCACTGACACCGCGAGTTACGCCCAGCTCGCCGGCCAGATCAAAGACGCCTTCAACCACGAGTACTTCCATCCGCAGACGGGCAGCTACGCCACTGGATCCCAAACGGCCAACGCTTTGCCGCTATTTCTGCAAATGGTCCCGAAGGAGCATTATGACCAGGTGGCGGAGAACCTCATCAACGACATTCTTTACGCCCACAACACGCACGTGACCACCGGCTTCATTGGCGTCCGCTACCTGATGCCCACGCTCACTCAGATAGGTCAGGCGGGTCTGGCCTACGAGCTAGCTACGCAAACGACCTACCCGAGCTGGGGTTACATGCTCGCCAACGGTGCCACTACTCTCTGGGAGCTCTGGCAGAACAAAACGGGTCCGGAAATGAACGGCCACAACCTTCATCTGATGGGAAGTGTAGACATCTGGTTCTACAAAACACTCGGGGGACTCATTGCGGACGCCGACCACCCTGGGTACGAGCATTTCCGCGTGGAGCCGCAGATGGTCCGCGACCTGAAGTGGGCCAGCGCCACGATCGACACCGTCCGTGGCCGCGTTACATCGTCCTGGACCCGCTCTCCTGGAGAGATAACTCTGGACGTAGAGGTGCCGGTCAACAGCACGGCCAGCGTGTCGATTCCGGAGGAGGAGGAAATGACGGAGTTTTCCATCCGCGAAGGCGACCGCGTGGTTTGGGAGCAAGGCCACTTCGTCGAGAGGACGCCGGGCGTCAATGGCGCGAAGTACGGCTCCCGTTGCGTGACCTTCGAGGTAGGGTCGGGAAACTACGCCTTCCGATTGACGGGGCAATGAACCCGACTCCTGGCCGTTATCGCTCGGATAACCGTGATCGAGCGATAAGTGCGTGTCGCTCTTCGGGAATTGGTAGAGCCTGTCTCGGGTTGAACTTTCAGCCTGGCTTGATCCCGGCGGTCTCGGCCTCGACGTTAAATGGCGTCCAGGCGATCCAGATATAGAAATCAAGCACTCCGGGCGAGTTGGCCAGCGCGCTCACAACCTCCCGCTCCATTGGAATGCGGTGCTGGTCGATCTCTGTGTAGAAAGCTTCGCTGAGCGTGATTGTGTTTGGGTGGTCGCCGGCGGAAACCGAAGGGGATTTGCCGTTTTCGGTGAACCAGAGATGAATCTCATCAAAGAAGTGAAAACGCGCCCAGTCAATCAGACGGCTTTCGCCAGGCTGATCCTCTGTTCCGAAAAAGATGGTGGAAGCGAAGATGCGCTGGAAGCCCTACACCATGCGCCGGTAATACCGGCCATCCTTGGCGAGGTGGAAGAACTCCAGCATCTGCGCGGCACTATCGAAATGGACCGTGCGGCTCATTTGCCGGAGGGCGAGTGTCGCCACCCAAATCGGAATAAGGCGGTCCTGCCCGAAGGGCAAACCGAAGTCGGGATGTCCGACGATATGAAGGAAGAAATTTCCGTTGCGGCGCATGTAAAGGAGTTGATGCTTGGGGAGAGGGCGTAAGGGGAGGCCACACAACACAAAGGGCCTAGCGTTGAAGGCCAATTCCTGCCTCCGCGCCTCGCGCTGTTCGCGAACCAGTTGGATGAGCTCAAGCTGCTTGAGTCGGCGCTTCGTGAGGGTTAGACTGGGAAGGATATCGCGGAGCGGCGCAGGAGCAGACGAATCTGGCCACTGGAGATTGCGGTCCTCGACTGAGCCAAAGGTTACCGGCATGGATGATGGATGTAAGTCGGCTGACGCCAAGGCACACCGATGGTTTCATGGTCGAGGGCACCGGGTGGGCGGCGCTACGACCGTACGAAAAATGTACCAAAAAGCCCCGAATTGAGGGGAAAGGGGTTAATTTGCGAGCGAAAGCAGAACCCTCGAAAGAGAGGAAATAATAGAGAAGATGAGAGATACTGAAACGGTGGAGAGGGACTGGACTGCCTCCGGAGCAACAGGTCGCAGGTTCGAATCCTGCCAGGCGTACCAATCAAATCAGTGACTTAGCTCCTGCCTGCTTTCGGTGCCTTTTGGTTTGGTTATCATTTTGGTGTACACCCGTCTTAACGTCCACCATTCTCTCACCCGCGTAATCATCGGGAAGGGGTGTAGAGATGCTGTCCAACGCAGCCCGTTTGGCCGCCATCCGGATGTGCGAATAATGCTCCAACATCTGGCGGGACACGTGACCTGCGATCGCCATGATGGTCTGGTCTGAAGCCTGGGACTCAGCCAGCTTCGTAATGGCCGTATGCCGAAGGTCATGGAACCGGAGTCCAGCCAAGGGACTTTTGACGTCGTGCATGTCAGCCTTACACTTATCATTCTGGCAGGATTTGGTAGGTCGCTGAAGCAGTCCGCACTTCGAGCATTCCACTGCGCGTGTGGCTGTGCGCCAGGCTGTGCGCCAACCCTTGGTGGGTTCGGTCAAATCGATAATCCTGGACTCGCACCAAGGAAAGACGTAACGCTCAGCTTTGTGGTCGGGGAATCGGTTACCCCAATCGGCTAACGCTTTCCTGGCGGCCGCGTTCAAGGGAATCACGCGTCCAGTTCCTGCCTCAGTTTTTGATTTGCCTACAGTCAAGACACCTTCGAAAAGGTCTACCTGGTTCCAACGCAGTTTCCGAATCTCATCCTTCCGCATCGTGCTATTGAGGGCGAGAACCGTCGCCGTGTAGCAGGCAGAATCAGTTGTTGTGCATCTAGCGAGCAGTAGACTCTCTTCTTTTGGCGTCAAGGCCCGGCCAATGCCCTTCCGTTCCCTGAGCGAGCGAATCTCGCCGGCAAGGTGCTGCCAGCATTTGTTCGCCTTTAGGATTTGCGCCAGAGCTTGGACTTCAATATTGATTGTCCTGCCCTGCGCCCCTTCCCTTAGCCTGCCCTGATGGTATGCCTCGATGTTCCTCGGTGCGATGTCACACAGTAACTTGTCGCCGAAAGCAGGTGCCAGGTGCGCGATGGCCATCTTGCCGATTCTGAGCGTGCTTGGGGCAACGCGTCCCTCACGACCTTTAAGCCATTCATCGGCGGCCTTCTCGAAGGTGGGCGGCAGGGTGCGCCGGGTAATTTGATTCCAGCTTTCCTCAAGCTGGCGGCGGCGCTGTTTCTCGGCTTCACGCGCGATGGTCAAGCTTTGGCTGCGGCTCGACTCGTGGATGATGCGCCCGCCGAACCGGAAACGATACCACCAGGCTCCACCCTCAGGCTGCTTGCCGCACTTGCTGCACTTTGCATTACGCCCTTTCGTGTTGCACGTGCCGCCTTTGGCACACGTCACGCGCTTGTATAGACTCATTCGTTCATCTCCTTGCTGACTTCGGGCGGTCTGCTTCGAATTTCCAAGTTTACCGCACTGACGACCCTTGTGGGGAAGTACAGCGGTACCGCTGACAAGCGGATGAGAATGGGATATGATCGCCGTTCTATTTCTTAAGGAGACCTAATCCGATGCCGACTCCGCCTGACCCATTTGATGAGTTCCTTCGACAGATCGATCCCCTCATGCAAGTGCAGCAGAGCTACACCAAACGATCCGTGGTACTAATGGGGAAACTCGATATCGCCTGCATAGCGGTGAAGTGCGGCAACCCGTGGACTACTGTTTCGGGGAAGGCCGTTCTTCGGGCATGCCCCCGTGAATCTGGAACGCAATTAGCAAAAATAGCGCAGCTTCCGGAGATCGTCGCTTTTGAAGGATACATGCCCGCGAAGGAAGTCAATAGTCTGATTGCTGATTTGAAGGATTCCTGGGTCCTGAGGTGTGAGAATGTCCGGCTGACGACGGGAGGACGTAATTACAACTGGAGATTGCCGCATTTGATCAAGGCGTCGAATCGGGCGTGGGAAAGAGAGTTTGCACTGCATGGATACGGCCCGGACCTCTCATCGCTGCTGAGCGGTTCTACTCTACAGAAGATCGACAGAGATCTGCGCCTATGCACGCCGGCTTTCGACGGTTTCGACGGCCTGTGTGCGAGACTAGATTTGCCCGCCCGGCGAGACAATCTCACGTCGTCGTTCCAACTTTCAGCCGAACTCCCAGCCATCGTATTCAATACATATTTGCGTCTCCCTGGCTGGAACTGCGACGTGTCGATATACGATTTTGGAGTCCCGCCTGATGTAACGGTGGAATGGTTGCCCCAGCATGAGTTGCAACGGACTTCGGACGACCAGATCAGCTGGGCAGATGATCCTGATGTTGGGAGGATTGTCTCGATCCCTATAACCTATGACTCAGAGAAAGCCAAGGTGACTCTCTGGCGTGGCGAGCTGAGGGCAGACGTTGTTACTGTGAATTTAGGCCTTGGCAATGATGAGCCCGCTGATTTCGAACCCCTTGAGTTTGAGCGGGAAGAGCCGACCGCGCCGGATTTCGCGCTCCGAAAACTCGGCATTATGCCAGAGACACCGACTGGTTTCGATCCAGGGACGGGAGAATCTCCCAAGCAAAAACGTCCCGGCCCGCTATTTCCTCGGTCCAGGCTAGCGCAAATCACGCAAGAGCTGCTTCTTAAGAAACGTGACGCTACCGCCCGTGAGATCTGTGGTTTGCTTGACGAGCAAGCCAGAGTCAGGTTGCCAAAGACTTGGAAGAATGATCCCAATGACCGCTCATTTGAGGACGCGTATGACTCCAATAAACTGATGGACAAGTATATCAGCAGGGTTCGGACACGCATCAAAGCAGCTAAGCTGTAATACATTTGCAGACTGGCTGCTCTCAACTGCTCTCCAATACTCTCCAGTCACCCTCCATCACAAAAACGGTCTCACACACCCCCACCCCAATTAGGGCGCTCCTCGGCCACAGCTCAGCGCGTGCCAAAACTCCCCGATTCCTAACCGAACTTTCGCAGTTGGGGGCATGTTGAAGTCGTAAGTGTTTTGTTTCCATCAGCGCGATCTCCCAGGTCGGCACTACATTTTCAGTCTCGTCAGGCCCTCGGCGGCCTTTTGAGGGGCCTT
>Ga0326728_10002686_pt1 | contig 58200 bp, 47 predicted proteins | sample MB3enrmetagenome_FD_207602 | JGI IMG/M metagenome (GOLD analysis project Ga0326728, IMG submission 207602) | Lab enriched peat soil microbial communities from McLean, Ithaca, NY, United States - MB31MN | ecosystem: Environmental > Terrestrial > Soil > Wetlands > Peat | place: USA: New York... | reverse complement strand
ACCTGCCTTGCGGTGATGCTATTCTTCTTCACGGGGCCGGTCTCCTTCCTGCACCTTATCGAGTGCGTCACTGGGAAGCTTACGCTATCCCGGGAGTAATCGGCCTCCTCATTCCATCTGTCGCCGCGTTTTGGCCGATTGAAAATCGGCCGCAGGATGAAATCCTGCCCCACGGGTCAAGCCCAAGTCACCGGGCGGCGCGGGCGGCCTGGATCTGTATGAAGAGTTCGCAGAACGGGCGGCGCATTTCCGACTTCGCGGCGGCGCCGGCGCCGGTGAATGCCATATAATCCCGCGATGTCTCCGTGAATTCCAGCCACGCGGGCAAACCCTCGCCGTTTGGGCTGCCGGTGCGGGTGAAATTCGCCCAGTAATTCTGCATTTGTTCGGACACTTTGCGGTCGGCGGGAGTGAGCGGGACGCCGCTGGCCCACGTGCCGAACAGGAAAACCAGCTCGCCGGCGTGGACGCTGGCGGGCCGGCCCGGTGCGGGCTGCTCGAACTCGTATACGTAGGTAGGATTTCCGGCCGCGGCGTGCCACATCGCCTGCGCCTCCGACGGACAGCGGAACTCCAGATCGGAGGCCCACTGCGTGCCCGGCGCCCCATAGAGCGGATCCGGCTTTCCTTCGGCCTCGCCCGCCAGCCCGTACAACGCCAGGGCGCGATCGGCAAAGTCGCCATACGCTTTGCGGATCTCCTCGCGGAGTTTGGCGGCGGGCTCGGGTCCGCCGACCTCCTGCGCGTTGGTCCCGGTAATCAGAGGGATGGCTGCGGCGTGGCCTTCCGCGAAAACCTTCACCGGAGACTCGGGCAGAACCCAGCCGTCCACCGACGCTCCGAGGCCGGTCCTGTCGCCCGCCGCCGCAGCCTGGCCCGCTTTGAGAATCGCGACCGCGGGCACGGTGCGCAGAAAGCGGATGGCGTCGCCCTCCGGCGCTTTCAGCTCGACCGCCAGTTTGCGGCCAATCTCCTGGGCGCGGGCCAGCGGGAGGCAGCCGTTGAAACCGCCCGCCGCTCCACTTTCCTGAATGGCGCGGTGGAAGAGGCCCTTCGCCAGCGGCGAAGTCATCAGCAGGCTGATGTCCCATGCGCCGGCGGACTCGCCCGCCACGGTGACGTTGCCGAGATCGCCGCCGAAGCCGGCGACGTTGTCGCGCACCCAGCGGAGCGCAGCGATCTGATCCATCAGTCCGTAGTTGCCGGAGGCATGATGGGACGATTCGCGGACGAGCTCCGTATGCGCCAGGAAGCCCAGCGCGCCGAGCCGGTAGTTGACGGTGACCCACACCATGCCGTAGCGCACCAGCGCGCGCTCGTCGAAGGCCGGGGCTTCGCCGGAGCCGGACAGGTTCGAACCGCCGTGAATCCAGACCATCACCGGGCGCGGCGTTTTCGGCGGCCACTCCGGGGTGGCGACGTTGAGGTAGAGACAGTCCTCGGTGCTGCTGGGAACGTCGGCGGCGTTCCAGCCTTCGGAGAGCTGGGTGCAGGCGGGGCGAAATTCGGAGGCGTCGCGGATGTCCGCCCAGGGCTCCACGGGCTGGGGCTCCCGCCAGCGCAGATCGGCGACGGGAGGACGGGCGAAGGGAATGCCTTTGAAGGCGGCGCCGCCGTCGGAAGCGAGGCGGCCGCGAATCCGGCCTCCCGTGACTGCCACCACCGGATCGGCCGACGCCGCGGCAGCGATGGCGCTCAGGAAGACGAACGTACACAGCACGGTGCGGGGTCTCATGGGCATGATCGTATCAGCTTTCGGGCCGCAACCCATCGCCAGGCGGGTCGGGGGACCCGCCGCATGCGTGTGCGCCCAATGCCACTTAACTTTTCAGCGGAGATGCGGAAGGGTGTCAGTTCGGGACGTGGGGCACGTTTGCAAGCTGCGTGCTGATTTCCAATCGGTGCCGTGCGCGGGTAACAAACCCGCGCGCAGGCTACAATCCTGCCCCACAACTCTGTGCATGTGTTCAGCGATGGGAAAGGCCTACGATCTCGCCTTTGCCGACTGTGAACGAGATCTCGTGCATCTATATATCGCGCGACGGGACTCCGGTCAGCGGCGATTTGCAGGAGTTTGCGCGGCGGAGTTGCGAAGAGGTACGCTTTACCGATATGAAGAACCGCTCCGTACCGACGGATACGGTGTTGCCGCACGTCGTGTATCAGAACGTAGCCGATGCCATTGGGTGGCTGACGAAGACATTCGGATTCACCGAGCACTACCGCTATGGCGAGCCTGGAGGGCCCATCAGTGGCGCGCAGATGCATCTCGGCGACGTCTCGATTATGGTCAGAGGAGCGCGCGCGGGGAGTGCGAGCCCGGCGCAACTCGGCTACGGAACTCAGAGCCTCACCGTGTTCGTCGAGGATGTGGATGCGCACTTCCAAAGATCGAAACTGGCAGGCGCCAGGATTGTGGAGGATCTCCACGAGACCGTCTATGGCGAACGGCAGTACGGTGTGGAGGACCTCGATGGCCATCGCTGGCTCTTCTCGCAGCGCGCGCGGGACGTGAGCCCGGAGGAATGGGGAGCGAAGATCGCCAATTTGGGGACAGGCACGTTGTGAGGTGAAGCTCATCCGCCGGCCCGTTTCGTTCCACGCCTGGGGTATGCTAGGGCGCGCGATTGACGCTGAGACGAAGCTGGTTATTAGCTTACAAATCCGCGCGCACCCGCGTGAACTCGGCCAGCGTCTGCATGCGCTCTCGCGCCGCGCCGGAGTCGATCGATTCGGCCGCCAGCGCCACTCCGCCCGGCAGCGTCTCCGCGCGCCCGGCCGCTACCAGTGCCGCAGCCGCGTTCGCCAGCACGATGTCCCGGTGCGGCCCGCGCGCGCCATCCAGCACCGCGTGCGCGATCTCCGCATTGAGCGCCACATCCCCGCCGCGCACGGTATCGATCACCGCGCGCGCCAGACCGAAATCCTCCGGCTCCCACACACGCTTCGTCACCGCGCCGGCGGCTACCTCGAACGCCACCGTCGGCCCGGCCGTGCTGATCTCGTCCAGGCCGCCCGCGCCGTGTACCACGAACGTGCGTTCGGTCCCCAGCTCCGCCAGCGCGCCGGCCATCAGCTCCGCGGCGTGCTCCGACGGCGCGCCGATCAGTTGCCTCTGCGCTCCCGCCGGATTCGTCAGCGGCCCCAGCAGGTTGAACACGGTTCGCATCTTCAGCTCCAGCCGCGCCGGCTGCGCGTGTTTCATGGCCGGATGGTGCGCGGGCGCGAACAGAAACCCGATGCCCACGGTGCGAATCGCCTCGGCCGCATGCCGCGAGTCCGGGAGAATGTGCACGCCCAGCGCTTCCAGCAGATCGGCGCTCCCGCAGCGGCTCGATATCGACCTGTTGCCGTGCTTGGCCACGCGCACGCCCGCGCCCGCCGTCACAAACGCCGCGATAGTGGAGATGTTGAACGTACACGCGCCGTCGCCGCCGGTGCCGCAGGTGTCCAGCAATGGTTCGCCTGCGAGGCCCACGTCCACACGGTGGGATTTCTCGCGCATGGCGCGGGCGAAGCCGGTCAGCTCCGCCGCGGTCTCGCCTTTCATGCGCAGCGCGACCAGAAACGCCGCCACCTGCGGCACCGTCGCCTCGCCACTCAGCATGCCGAGCATCGCCGCCCGCGCATCGCTGGCGCTGAGGTCTTCCCGCGCGGCCACCCGGTGCAGATACGGCAACAACATCAGCGCTGCTCCACCGCGGGGGACGCCAGCGCGAGGCCGGCGGCAATATAACGAATCTGCTTGCGGCCGCTGGTCAGATCGAGCGTGATGCGGCCGTCCGTCTGCGAGAACCCCTGGCCGGTGAGCGTGTCGCGTTCCTGGCGCGCCTGGACCTTTTCCAAAGTGAGCCGCGGAACCGCCGCCGCCGCGAAATGGTAGCTGCCGGAAATCTCGTCGAAGGTCACCTCCGGCGCCACCGTGGCGTCGCGCGCCGCGAAGGTTCCTTCCATGCGCGCGTTGGACAGCAGGTCTGTTCCGACGCCGCTGGTCTCCAGTGTTGCCTCCACGTCCAGGTCCCCATCGCGCCAAGCGATATCTTCGAGGCTGCCCGTAAGCTGGTACCTGGGAGCGGGGCCAGCCAGCCCGACCGTCATTTCGCCCGTGCCGGATGCGTCGCCCAAAGCCCACGCGAGGTCGTGGAACGCCACCGCGGTCCCGGCCCAGCGAAGACGGCCGCGCACGCTGCCGAGCACGGTGTCGCCGAAGGCCAGTGATTTCACTTGCACCGTTCCGTCGATGTTGCGCTCCTTCAGCCAGGCGGGTGCCACTGCGCGCCGCAGCCGCAGCCGCGTCAGCAGGCTTTCCGGACGCCGCAGCGACGGCATCAGCACGCGCTCCAACTCGTCCAGACCAGCGTCGCCGATGGCCAGCCGCAAGCGCGCGGGTGCACCCGGATGCGCTGCGCTGCGATAGTCCGCATCGAATTCGATCCTTCCCGCTTTGCCCCGCAGCTTCGTCACTGTCAGCTCATTGGGGCCGGTGGCGATGCTGGCGGAGGCCACGCGCAGCGGAACCGCCAGGCCATCCACATCAAACTGCGTGTTCTGCACGGTGTATTCGCCGGCCCACGTGCCCGGGTCGTCGCCTTTTTGCTCATACTGCAACGACCCGCGCAGGACCCCTCCCGTGGCCGCATCCAGCAACGGCACCGAGCCGTTTCCCAACAACGTCGCAGCCGCGCTGCGCAGTTGCGCGATGCTCACGCCGCGAGTCTCCACGTCCACCTTCACCGCGGGCGCAGTCCCATCCCAGTTCGCCAGGATGTCCGCGCTCTGGCCGTCGTCCAGCGTCACCGTCGCGGGGCCAAACGCGACCTGCCCGTCCAACACCGCCGCCTGCGCGTTCTCCATTCGCGCCGAGCCGACCGTGGGCACCGTAATCGACGCGTCCGCCAGCACTAGTTGTCCCGCCAGCCCTTGCTCTTGCGAATAGCTGAGGGTCCCGTTCACCGTTCCCTGCACCGTGACGGCCTCGGGCAAGGGCAGGCCCATGCGCCGCGCCGTGCCCAGCAACGATGCTGCCGGCAGGGCATTCAACGCCGCCGTAACTTCCCATTTGGGCTTCGAGAGATAATCCGACGCGGTCAGCTTCACCTCCACCGGCGCGGCCTGATTCGGTGGCGATTCGGTCTCCATCTCAATCCGCTGGGATCTCAGATCCACTGCGCCGCGCCACGCCACGGTCCAGGACTCGCCGTTCGCCGAGCGGCTCAGGTCCCAGCGATGCACATCCTCGATGGTCAGATCGCCGGTGATGCTCGGGTGCGTCACCGGGCCGCTGAGGTGTGCCTGGGCCGTCACCGTGCCATGAACGCCGCTGTCCGGCGTGCCGAACAGATGACTCAGCTCCGTGATGGAAGTGCGTTCCATTTCGAGCGTCATGGCGATCTGGTTCTCGCTCCCGGCGCCCACCCGCACGGTTCCCCTCCCGCTCAGGATGCCGAAGCCCCGCGCGCCGCGATCGGTGCGTGCCGGCGCGCCTTCGAACTTCACAATCAGCTCGCCGCTGGACCGCGGATACACGTCCACATCGGCATCGGAAATGTAGAACACCGATTTCGTGTCGCCGAATTTGAAGTTCAACCGGCCGGATCGCACCTCGATGTCCGGAAAGTCCTCGTGGGACCCGCTGTGGCCGGCGATCATCCGCGCCACGAACGGTTGGATGTTCCAGGCGTCGCTGCCGGGGCGCACCAGGTTTACCGAGGGTTCGTCCAGCCGCAGTGTGGAGAAAGCGAGCCTTCCCCCGAACAAACTGGCCAGGCGGATGCGCGCTTTCAGGGACGCGACGTGAACGAAGGGCTCGATGCCGGCCTGCGGCTCGTCGTCAATCAGGACGTCGTCCACCTGAAAGCCGGGCCCGGTGAACAGGCTGTAGTGGACGTCTCCGAAATGCACCGGCCGTCCCAGCGAGCTCTCCAGAGCCGCCTGAATGCGGGTTCGGAACGCGCCCGCGTCCACGTAGGGAGCGGCGAACCCGGCCGCCAGCACCACCAGCGCAACCACCATCACGGCGCGGCCGATGAGCCTGACATACCGCTTCATCGCCCCGCCTCCAGCAGCGCCCGATAGTCCTCCGGCGTGTCCACGTCGTTCACGACGCCCGCGTCGTCCACCATGAGGTAGCGGGTGGCGGCGCGGTGGCGGCGGATCACATCACGCGCCTGTGCCGTCGCCGGAAGCGCCAGCAACTCCGCCGCGATCGCTGGCGAAACGCACACCGGATGCCCGTGCCGCCCCTCGAATACCGGGACCACGATCTGCGCCGTGCCCGCTTCGGCGGCAACGCGCGCCACCGTGTCGCCTCGCACGGCGCCGTAATCCACGGGCAGGAACAACACTGAACAGGGGGGGCAAAACGGGGACAGACTAACTGATGTCGGTTCAGCCGACAAACGCGCACGCAGTAGTCTGTCCCCCGTTTTGTCCCCCCTGTTCACCGCGCGCAATCCGCATTGCAGCGAGCTCAGCATGCCACGCTCCGGCGCGGGGTTCACGGTAATCTCCACGCCTGCGGGCGCCGCCGTGCGCACGCGCTCCGCATCGTATCCAAGCACTACCACAACCCGCGCGCACACTTCGCCCAGCATCCCGGCGAGGCGGCGCAGGAATGTCTCGCCCTTGTATTCGAGCAGCGCCTTCGGCTGTCCCATGCGGCTGGACGCGCCCGCCGCCAGAATGACGCCGGCAATGCCCGCGCGGTTCACTTGGGAGAGACCCGCAAACTCTCGTTCACGAAGATCGACTTTGAAAGCGAGCGCCAATCGGAAGCCGCGTTGCGCCGGACCGCGATCATCTCCGCCACCACCGCGATGGCGATCTCCTCCGGCGTAATCGCTCCAATCTCCAGGCCCATCGGCGCAAACACGCGATCGAAGGCCGCGCTCGGGATGCCGTCTTTCTCCAGCTCCTTTACCACGCCGATCACCTTGCGCCGGCTGCCGATCATGGCAATGTAGCGCGCCGGCGTAGTGACCGCGTGCCGCAGCACGCGCATGTCGTCGCGGTGCCCGCGCGTCACGATCACCACGTAGCCGGTGTCGCGAATGGCCAGTTTCGGGAAGACCTCGTCGTATTCCTCCGCGTACACCTCGGCCGCCTCGGGGAAGCGCTCGCGATTGGCGAACTGCTCGCGATTGTCCACGATCACGGTCTCGAATCCCGCCAGCCCGGCCACCTTCGAAAGGCTCCTGGAGATGTGCCCCGCTCCAAAAATGAATACGCGCGGCGGCGGCACCACCGGCTCCACGAACACGCTCAACTGCCCTCCGCAGATGAGGCCGTTATCGTAGGCCGCGTCCTGTCCGAGACTGAAGTTGAGATGTTTCGGACGTTCCGTTTCCATCACCTCCCGGGCCGCGTTCCAGACCTCCGCCTCCACGCAGCCGCCGCCGATGGTGCCCACCATGGACCCGTCTTCGCGCACCAGCAGCTTGGCGCTCTCGTAGCTCGGAATGGAGCCGTTCACCTGCACAATCGTGGCCAGGGCACACTTCTGCCCCAGCCGGCGCAGCCGGAACAGCTCGTCGTACACGTCCATCGCTAAGATTATACGTGCCCCGGCCCTGCTCTCGTCGCCCCTGGTCTGCGCAAGATCCCGAGCCGCGACTGTGAAGGAGCGGTCTTGCGGACGCCCGGAAGCACCGCTTGCTGACGCGCGCGGCCCGGAATGGCACCTCGGGCCGGCCGCTATGTGCTAGCGTGGAATTTAGGTCCTTTATTTCATTCGCAGGGAGAAATACTACATGCCACTCGTGTCAATGCGGCAGGTCCTCGATGAGGCGGCCAAAGGCGGCTATGGCGTTGGAGCTTTCAACGTCAACAACATGGAGCAGATTCAGTCGATCATGGAAGCGGCGCGCGAAACAAAGTCGCCCGTGATTGTTCAGGCCAGCCGGGGGGCCCGCGCCTACTCGCAGGATCGCTTCCTTTATCATCTGATGCTGGCGGCCACCGAAGTCTACCCGGAAATCCCCACGGTGCTGCATCTGGACCACGGCAACAGCGTGGAAACCTGCAAGTCGGCTATTGACATGGGCTTCACCAGCGTCATGATGGACGGCTCGCTGATGCCCGATGGCAAGACGCCTTCCTCGTTCGAGTACAACGTGGACGCCACCCGTCGTGTCGTCGAAATGGCGCACGAGAAGGGCATCACGGTGGAAGGCGAGATCGGCTGCCTCGGCGGCATCGAAGACGGCCACGGCGCCGGTCTCGACGGCCTCGCGCACCTTACCGATCCCGATCAGGCCGTGGAGTTCGTGGCCAGGACCGGTCTGGACGCTCTGGCCATCGCCATCGGCACCAGCCACGGCGCGTACAAGTTCACGAAGAAGCCCACCGGCGAGACGCTCAAGATGGACGTTCTCATCAGGATCCACCAGCGCCTTCCCAACGTACACCTGGTGATGCACGGCTCCTCCAGCGTTCCGCAGGATCTGCAGGACATCATCAACCAGTTCGGCGGCAGGCTGAAGCCCACCTGGGGCGTGCCCGTGGAAGAGATCCAGCTCGGCATCCGCAATGGCGTGCGCAAAATCAACGTGGACACTGACAACCGCCTGGCCATCACCGGCGCCATTCGCAAGGTGTTCGCCGAGAAGCCGGAGGAGTTCGATCCGCGCAGCTACATGAAGCCCGCGCGCGAAGCCATGAAGAAGGTGGTGGCGTTGCGCATGACCCAGTTCGGCCAGGCCGGCCACGCCGGCGACTACCAGCCGATCCCGCTCGCCGAGATGGCCTCGCGCTACGCCGCGCAGCCCGTGCTCGCGTAATCAGAGGGACATGCGGCGACAGCCGCGTTTTTGCACCGCCCGGCGAAACGCCGCTGTAGCCGCATGTCCGTTTCCTGCCCGGACTCCCGTCGAACGGCGTGGGATAATCGTTCCCATGGCACTCGAATCGGGAAAGATCAAACACATGAAGGCGCTGGCGAACGCCGCGGGCGTCATCGCCGCAGCCGCCATGGACCAGCGCGGCAGTCTCCGGAAATCCATCGCCTCCGGCAAAGGCATCGACTCGAAGCAGGTCACCGATGAGATGATGTCGGAGTTCAAGGTGGCCGTGTCGAAGGTGCTCACGCCGCACGCCAGCGCGATTCTGCTCGACCCGGAATGGGGCCTTCCCGCGGCCAGGGCGCGCTCGTCGAACGCCGGGCTGCTGCTGGCCTATGAGCTGAGCGGATACGACAATACCCAGCCGGGCCGCCTGCCCGATCTGCTTCCCCACTACTCGGTGAAACGCATCGTGGACGACGGCGCCGACGCGGTCAAGATTCTCATCTACTACACACCCTTCGAGGACGAGAAGATCAACGACATCAAGCACGCCTTCATCGAGCGCATCGGCGCGGAATGCGAAACCTACCAGATTCCGTTTTTCCTCGAGTTCGTAGGCTACGACCCGCAGGGCGGCGATGAGAAGGGCCTCGAGTTCGCAAAGCGCAAGCCCGAAGTGGTGAAGGGCTCAATGAAAGAGTTTTCGAAGCCGCAATACAAAGTGGATGTGCTCAAAGTGGAGGTGCCCATCAACGCGAACTACGTGGAGGGCTCCAGCGTGTACAAGGGGCAGAAGGCGTACTCGCGGGAGGAGGCGCTCGCCCATTTCCGCGAAGCGGCGGACATCGCGACGAAGCCGTTTATTTATCTGAGCGCCGGCGTGAGCAACGCGCAGTTCGTGGAATCCCTGAGCATGGCGGGGGAAGCGGGCACCGATTACTCCGGCGTGCTCTGCGGACGCGCCACATGGAAGGAAGGCATTCCGGTGTACGCGAAGCAGGGCGTGAAAGCGCTGGAGGACTGGCTTTCCACCGAGGGCGTGAAGAACATCAACGCGGTGAACGCCGCCATTCACACCGCCAGGCCCTGGTACAAGAAGGCGGGTGTGGCGGCGTAGGCGTCTGCAAAAAAGATCCGTTTGGGTCACCAATGAACGCGAATGAACGCAAATAAGTCTTTCGTGCTGAATTCGTGTTTATTCGTGTGCATTCGTGGCTGACATTCCGGAACTCCTCGCCCGCGCGATCGACCCTGCCCGCGTCCTCACCCGTCCCCTCGAGCGGATTGCCTGGGCCTCCGATGCCAGTGTTTATCGGATGATTCCGCGTGCGGTGGTGCTGGCCCGCGGCCTGGAAGAGATTCAGGCGCTGTTCCGCTTCAGCCACCAGCATCGCATCCCGCTCACGTTCCGCGCGGCCGGAACCAGTCTCTCCGGCCAGGCCGTCACCGATGGCATCCTGGTGGAAGCGGCGCGGCACTGGCGCGGCGCACGGGTGGAAGCGGGTGGCACCAGAGTACGCGTGCAGCCCGGCGTGATTGGCGGGCACGTCAACCGGATGCTGGCGCCGTATCGCGCGCGGATCGGTCCCGACCCGGCTTCCATCCACGCCTGCATGATCGGCGGCATCCTGGCCAACAACTCCAGCGGCATGTGCTGCGGCGTCGCGCAGAACGCGTATCACACGCTCCGCTCGCTGACGTTCGTGCTGCCGTCGGGCGCCCTCATCGATACCGCCGATCCCGCGGCCGACGATTTTTTCCGCGCGCTCGAACCCGTGCTGGCCGAGGGCCTGGCGCAATTGCGCGGCCAGATTCACGCGAACCCGGCGCTGTGCGAGCGCATTCGCGCGAAGTACCGTTGCAAGAACACCACCGGGTACTCGCTCAACGCGTTCCTCGATTACGAACGGCCCGTGGACATCTTTGAGCGGCTGCTGATCGGCTCCGAGGGCACGCTGGGCTTTATCGCCGAAGCGGTGCTCGACACCGTCCCCGATCTGCCGGTGAAGTACACCGGGTTGCTGCTGTTTCGCGATTGCCATGCCGCCTGCGCGGCCATCGTGCCGTTGCGCGATGCCGGCGCCAGCGCCCTCGAGTTAATGGACCGCGCTGCCCTGCGCTCGGTGGAGGATCAGACGGGTTGCCCGGCTTCGCTGAAGTCGCTCCCCGTTGGAGCGGCCGGCCTGCTGGCGGAGTTTGAATGCGCGGATGAGGCGGATCGCGCCCGGCTGGAGGAGCGCGCGCAACAGGCCGTGAGCCGGATCGAACTTCTCGAGGCGCCGTTGTTCACGCACGAGGCGGCGGAGCAGGCGGCGTTGTGGAAGATCCGGGCGGGGATGTTCCCCTCGGTCGGTTCGGTGCGCCGCAGCGGAACCAGCGTCATTATCGAAGACGTCGTGTTCCCGGTCCACCGGCTCGCCGACGCGGTCTTGGATCTGGAGCGGCTGTTCGCAAAGCACGGTTATGACAACGCCATCATCTTCGGGCACGCCAAGGATGGCAACCTGCATTTCGTGATCGCGCAGTCGTTCCGGGAACAGCGGTCGATCGATCAGTACGCACGGTTGATGGACGACGTGGTCCGCCTGGTGGTGGAGCGCTACGATGGGGCGCTCAAGGGCGAACACGGCACCGGCCGCAACATGGCGCCATACGTCGAGACGGAGTGGGGCTCTGAGGCGTATGGCGTGATGAAACGCGTGAAGGAGCTGGCCGACCCGGAGAACCTGCTCAATCCCGGCGTCATCATCAACGCGGACCCGCTGGCGCACCTGCGCGACCTGAAGAGCCTGCCCACGGTGGAGGACGAGGTGGACAAGTGCATCGAGTGCGGATACTGCGAGGTGCACTGCCCCAGCCGCGATCTCACCCTTACGCCCCGGCAGAGGATCGTGGTGCGGCGGGAGATGGCGCGAAGCCGCGAGGCAGCCGCGGCGCTCGGTGCTGACTTCGGGTACATGGCGCTGGACACCTGCGCGGTGGACGGACTCTGCGCCACGGCCTGCCCGGTGGGTATCGACACCGGCGCGCTGACGAAGCGACTCCGCCGCGAGCGGCATTCGGCCCTGGCGCACGGCCTCGCGCGATTCCTGGCGAGCCACTTCGCACTGCTGGAGCACGGGGCGCGGCTGGCGTTGCGGGCTGCGCGCGTCCGCCAGCCATACACGGAAGGCGCTGCCGCGGAGATCGTCTACTTCCCTGCCTGCATCTCGCGCGTCCTCGGCCGACTGCGCGGCGAGCCTGAGGACATGTCGCTGCCGGAGGTGTTCGTCGCAGTGGCCTCGCGCGCGGGCGTGCGCGTTTTCATTCCGCCGGACGTGAGCGGAACCTGCTGCGGCGTGCCGTTTTCTTCGAAGGGCTACCACCAGGCGCACGGGCTCGCCGTCAATCGGACCATCGCGCGTTTCTGGCAATGGTCGGACCAGGGGCGGTTGCCCATCGTTGTGGACGCCAGCCCCTGCACCTACGGGTTGCTCACGTGCCGGCCGCACCTGACGCCGCGGAATCAGCGCCACTTCGACCGGATGCAAATCCTCGACAGCGTCCGGTTCGCGCACCACCGCCTGCTCCCACGTCTGACCGTAACGCGGCCGGTGGACGCAGTCGCGCTGCATCCGGTCTGCTCGCTGATCAGGATGGGTCTGGTATCGGAGCTCGAAGCCATTGCGTCGGCGTGCAGCCGGCAGGTCACGGTGCCGCCTGGCGCCGGATGTTGCGGCTTCGCCGGCGACCGCGGGTACCTGTTCCCCGAGCTCACCGAATCGGCCACGCGTCTGGAAGCCGCCGAGGTGCGGGCCGGCACGTTCGACGGTTATTACTCCAGCAGCCGCACCTGTGAAATCGGCCTGACCCGCGCCACCGGCAGCATGTACAGGTCCTATCTGTATCTGCTGGAGCGCGCGACACGCGACAAGGATTCCGCGCGATGACCACTCGGTTACCCTCCTGGCTCAGCAACATCCTGGCTCGGCAACATCCTGGCTCGGCAACATCCTGGCTCGGCAACATCCTGGCTCGACAACATCATGCAAACTCGAGACATCGTGACAGAGCCGCGACGGTGACGGAGCGGTCCGGCGATTCCTTTACAGCGTCTGTCGCCGCCTGTCCCTGAATCCCGGGAACCCTCGCACAGGTTTCCGCGTACTTATCCGAGAGGAGAACCCATGAGCGTCTGGCAGGACATCCGTTATGGTGTGCGCAATCTGCAAAACTCCCCGGGATTCGCGCTAACCGCCGCTTTCACCATCGCCCTCGGAATCGGCGCCACCACCTCCATCTTCAGCCTCTGCGATGCCATGCTCTGGAAGCCCGTGCCGCTGCCGCATCTCGACCGGCTGATGGCCATAATGCAGCGCGATCCCAGCGACCCGAACGACTGGGATTCCGCCACGGCGGCCGATATCGACGAGATTCGCCGCGGCAATACGTCGCTGTCCAGTCTGGCCAGTTGGGAGGGCGGCCTCGCCAATCTGGCGGGCGCGGGCGTGGCCCCCGACCGCGTCATACAGTCTCTGGTGAGCGCGAACTTCTTCGAGGTCGTGGGCGTTCAGCCGGCCCGCGGACGCGCCTTTCAGCCTGACGAAGACCAACCAGGCCGGGATCGCGAGGTCATTCTGAGCGACCGGCTCTGGCACGGCCGGTTTGGCGGGGACCCCAACATCGTCGGCCGGCAGATCCGTCTGGACGACGTTCCCTACACGGTGACAGGAGTGATGCCTGCCAGCTACGACTTCCCCCTGGCCACCGAAGTCTGGACCCCCATGGCTCTCACGCCCGAACAGCGCAACTCGCGCACCGCACAGACGCTCCAGTCCATCGCGCGCCTGAAGCCGGGACGCACCGTCGAGCAGGCCGAAGCGGAGATCGACGGCATTGCGGCAAGACTGGAAAGATCGTACCCGGACACGAACAAGAATCGCCGCTTTCTGGTGTGGCCCCTCCTGAAACTTCTCGTGGGCAACGAAACCCATCAGTATCTGGTGATGCTGCTGGGCTCGGTGCTGTTCGTGCTGCTGATCGCCTGCGCCAACGTGGCCAATCTGCAGTTCGCGCGCGCCACCGGGCGGATGCGCGAGATCGCTGTGCGCCGGGCCCTGGGCGCGGCTCGCTGGAGGGTGATCGCGCAACTGGTCACCGAAAGCGTTCTGCTCTCCTTCATCGGCGCCGCAGTCGGTCTGCTGGTGGCGTACTGGGGAATCAGCCTGATTCGCGGCGGCATGCCCGCCGAGATAGAGCGATACGTTCTCGGCTTCAAGGACATTCAGCTCGACACCCGGACCCTGCTCTTCACCCTGGCGGCGGCCGTGGCCAGCGGCGTTCTCGCGGGTCTGGCGCCCGCCTGGCAATCCTCGCACCCGAATCTCACCGCTGCCCTGCGCGAAGGCGGACGCGGCGCGTCCACCGGAAAAGCCAGGCAGCGCGTGCGCAACATTCTGGTGGCTTCCGAGATTGCCCTCGCTGTGGTGCTGCTGGTGGGAGCGGGACTGATGGTTCGCGGATTCAAGACGATGCTCGATACCGGCCAGGCCATCGAGCCGGAAACGCTGCTGACGCTGCGGCTGGCCATCACCGACAACAAGTATCGCGAGAAATCGCAGGTGACGGAGTTCTACCGCGACGTGCTGGAGCGCATCCAGGCTCTGCCGGGCGTGCGCTCCGCCGCTGCTGTCACCACACTGCCCTACAGCGACCATTCCAGCGGGCGCGATTTCACCATCGAAGGCCGCACCGTGGAGCCCGGAAACCAGCCCCACGGCATGTATCAGGTGGCCAGCCCGGAGTACTTCGCCACCCTGCACGTCCCGCTGCGCGAAGGACGGTTTCTGCTCGCCAGCGATGGCCCCACCGCGCCGCCCGTCGTGTTGATCAGCGAGCGCATGGCTCAGCGGTGGTGGAAGAACGAATCGCCCATTGGCAAGCGCATCCGGCTTGGCGACGCCGATTCGAAGAGCCCATGGATGACCATCGCCGGCGTGGTCGGCGACATGCCGCACAACCCCTACGAGCGCGCGCCCCGCCGCACCATCTACGTTCCCTATCAGCAGCAGCCCGCGCTGTGGATGGACATCGGAGTCCGCACCGCCGGCGATCCTCTGTTGCTGGCGCCCTCGGTCACCGCGGCGATTCGTTCGGTGGACCCCGATCAGCCAATCACCGACATGCGCACCATGGCGAAAAACATCCATGACCGGGCCATCGGCCTGAACTACGTGGCTGCGCTGATGGGCGTGTTTGGAGTCATCGCGCTGCTGCTTTCGGCGATTGGCGTCTACGGCGTGATGTCCTACATGGTGTCTGAGCAGACCCGCGACATCGGTGTCCGCATGGCCCTGGGCGCGCCGCGCGGCAGCGTGCTGGCGGCCGTCTTTCGGCGCGGTTTGGTGGTGACGGGAGCGGGTCTGGCCGTGGGTTTGCCGATCGCCTATGCGCTCGCCCGCCTGATGGCGTCCCTGATTTACGGGGTCACCGCAACGGACCCGGCCACCTTCGTTGGCATTCCGCTGGCCCTGATCGGAGCGGCGGCCCTGGCCATCTACGTCCCCGCCCGCCGCGCCATGAAGATCGACCCGATTTTGGCTTTGCGGTACGAGTGAAGCGGCCAGCTTGTACTCGACTTTCAGGTGGTCACCGGATGTGGCCGTCGGGCCGGCTCCAAACGGCGTGAATCTCAGTCTGCGACCCCAGGCGCCACACCAGGCCGGCATGCGAGGCTCGTACTACGCTGCTCATTCGCTTCACAGAAGATCGCCACCATCGCTCTTGCAGATGAAGCGGACGCCATAGGCGTTCTCCCTCTTCGTGCGGCGTAGCGAGGCCGCCACACCCGAGGCGGCGTCCGCGAAGCCGAAGGCGAACAAGAAGTCCGGAGGTGGCGCGCGGGCCGCCAGGGGCGCACCTCGAAGCGACGATCCGTCATCGTGGGTGATCGGGCAGCGCCAGTCCCGTCCCGCCAACCGGGGTGGTGACGACGCGATCGCTGAAGCCGGCGATCAGCGGCCTGCCCTTCGCGATGGCTTCTTTGACGGACGGGAGGGACAGCGAGGCATCGTGGCTGGCCTTGTTGTCCCACGCTTCTGTAATCCAGATCGCGTTGGCGTCGCTCGTGTCCTTCGCGACAATGTAGCTGAGACAACCGGGCATCGCGGCGACACCTTCCAACAAGATCGAAATTAGCTCGTCTCTCTTGTCTGGAGCGGCGGTGATTTTGCTGATCAGGCCGTACATTTCCCCTCCCCGCTGTGCGAAAACTCGGGAGACGCCGCCAACGGCCGTGACTGCGCCCACCATGAAGAAGTCGCGTCGCTGCATTCCCACGGCCTCATTCTACGCATGAAACGAAACCTGTATCAAGGGTTCGACGAGGCAGGTCCTCAGCAGTCGCCCGGTGCTTACCAATTCGCTTCGCCAGGGGGCACCCGGTCCGGACACGTCTCGAACTCGCCAGGGGAGCCGCCTCGGATTGCTCCGAAGTTGGCGCCGATCGGCCTGTGGCGACCGAATCTCTGGCGCACTTACTGAATCTCGCATAATACAGTCAAAGCCGCCACACCACCGCGCTTCCACTGCGCATGCCACCGACTCACACTCTGCCGACTCACCTCCAGTCGATGACTGATCGCCGCCAGACTCATCCTGCCTGCTGCGAACAAACGGGCAGCCTGCTTGCGCCGATGTTCCAGTGCCTGGAAATCACGGCGCGGGGTCACGTACGTGAGCGTGCCCCCATTTACCGGGCGGAATGCCGCCGTTGTCACTATATTATGCGAGATTCAGTAATTAGCCATTCGCCGGCGGATCGCCCGCATCGCCCCAGGTTTCGGCGAAGGATTCGTCCGGAGAGCTCGCCGGCCAGCCGATCATCACCAGGAACACATCGAGGACGAAAAGCGCGATGGCAATGTCGTTGCACAGCGTCGCCTGGCGCGCCTCCGGCCAGAACTGATTGGCCGCCCAGAAGAGAAACGCTACCGCCAGCAGCATCGCTTTCACGAATTCCAGTGGCGCCGGCCGGTGCGCGCTCTGGTAGACGAGGTAGGCGAAAGCAATCATGGCCAGGGGGAATGCGCCCAGAAAATCATGCGCCCGCGCAGGAAAGAGCCCGGGAAAGGCGTCCCATACGAGGAGCATTCCGACGCCGGCGAGCGTAGCCACACCGAGGATCACCGGCATGGCGCGGTGGGCCCGGTCGAGTCGAATGAACATAAGGATCAGCCTACACTACTCCCGGCCCAGGAGCCACGTGCGCCACCCAACAGTGGAAGCGCTGCGGACATGCTGGCCCAAACCATTTTCGGCATCTAATGCTTCCAACGCTTGAGCTGTGGCAAAGAGCCGAAGGTCGATTCTCTTACAGCTTTTCAGCCGCGTTCCTGCGGTACCAGCAGAGTACGCGGCTGCCGCGCACGTCCGCCTGCGTTCAGGTCGCGCATACCATCTGGTCCTTGTACTGCAACTGGAACAGCTTCCAGTAAATGCCCCGCTGCGCCAGCAATTCCTGGTGCGTGCCGGTCTCCCTCATCTGGCCTTTGTGCATCACCAGGATTCGGTCGGCACGCTGGATGGTGGAAAGCCGGTGCGCAACCACAATGGAGGTGCGGCCCTCCACCAGGTGGTCGAGCGCCTCGCGAATCCGGAATTCGGTCTCCGTGTCCACGCTGGAAGTGGCCTCATCCAGGATCAGGATGCGGGGATTGTGCGCCAGCGCGCGCGCAAAACTCATGAGCTGCTTCTGTCCCGTGGAATAGCCATTCCCTCCCTGGCGCACGGACTGGTAGTAACCCTCCGGCAGGCCCTTCACAAATTCGGCCAGATTCACGCGCTCGGCGGCCTGTTTCACTCGTGCCAGGCCGATCTGTTCGGTCCCCAGACGAATATTGCTCTCCACCGTGCCCGTAAACAGGAACGGATCCTGCAGCACCACTCCGAACTGCCGGCGAAGCTCGGCCAAATCGAATTCCCGAATATCGTCGCCTCCCAGCCGGATGGCCCCCTGCTGGACGTCGTAGAACCGCAGCAACAGGCTGGCCACCGTGGTTTTCCCCGCCCCGGTATGGCCCACTATCGCAAGCGTTTCGCCGGGGGCGACGCGGAAACTGACATCGCGCAGCACCCAGGCGCCCTGGTTATACGCGAACCAGACATGGTCGAATTCGATGGCGGCGGGCTCTTGCGGAACCGGACGCGGCCGCTCCGGCGAAACGATGTCCGCGGGCGCGTCCAGAAGGCGAAAAACCCGCTCGGACGCCGCCATAGCGGCTTGTAAAATGTTGTATTTCTCGCTGAGGTCCTGAATCGGCCGAAAGAATCTTAAGCCGTACTGAAAAAACGCGACCAGGACGCCCAGCGATAACGCTCCCGAGCGGATGCGCAGACCGCCCCAGGCCAGCAGCATGCTCAGCGTAATCATGCCCAGCAACTCCACCACCGGGTAGAACCAGCCGTACGCGGTGATGGCATTCTTGTAGGCGTCCATGTGCTCGCGGTTGACGCGCTCGAACTCCGCGCGGCTGACCGCCTCGCGATTATACAGTTGCAGGACCGCAATCCCGTTGAGGTGTTCCTGCAGGTACGAATTGATCCCGGCAATGGCCACGCGGATGCGGCGATAACTCTGCTGCACCACCCGCCGGAAGACCATGGTTACCAGCACCACGAACGGGATCACTGCCAGCAGCAGGCCGGTCATGCCCGGGCTGAGCCGGAACATCACCAGCAGCACGAAGCCGAGCATCAGCAGGTCGCCGGCGATGGTCACCAGGCCGGAGGCGAACAACTCGTTCAATACGTCGACGTCGGTGGTCAGCCGGGTCACCAGCCGGCCGGTGGGATTGCGGTCGAAATAGGCGATGTGCAGTTTCTGGAGATGGGCCATGAGTTCGCGGCGCAAATCGAACATTGCCTTCTGCCCGGTCCGCTGCATCATGTAGCTCTGGAGGAAGTCAAAGAGCATCGCGGCCGCCAGTGCCGCGAAATAGAGAAACGAAAGCTGGGCCAGACCCATCCACGGAACAACCGAGAGAAACGGACCCAGAGGGCCGGGCGAATAGCCCGGGTGCGGCGCCAGATACCGGTCCACGGCGATCCTGGTGAGCAGCGGCCCGGCGACCTGCAACAGGGAACTGATCAGAAGGAAGCCCAGTGACAGAAAAACGGAGCGCCGGTAGGGACGCATATACGACAGCAGGCGCTTCATCAGCCGGCCGTCGTAGGCTTTACCGAGGACCTCCTCTTCCACTCCGGTCAGTTTATCGCACGCTTACCCGGGCGGCGCTGGCAGCTTTGGTAGCACGAAGTTTCCGCGGCGGCCGGTGGATTGTCTTCAGCGGCTTCCCGGTTCGGGAATTCGTGCCTGTCCCCGATGCGCGAACGGCCACTTTCGCCGCAGGCTGCCAAGGGGTCCGGTACGGGTTCTGTTCCGTTTTCAGAACAAGGCTATTGAAAAAAGTCTCAGGATGCTGTACAACAACAAGTGTAACTATAAGGAAATGTGTAGTGCTGTTCTGATTTCGGAACAGAGGCCTCCCTTGGAGGTACATTTTGCAGGCGGAAAGGTGCTGAATGGACGTAACCAAAATACTGGTGGAACTCCGGCAGGAACGGGAGCAGATTGAAGAGGCCATCATGGGCCTCGAGCGCCTCGCACGAGGACGAGGCAAGCGCCGGGGGCGGCCCCCGGCCTGGATGACCGAGGTAAAGAAGAGGCGAGGCCGGCCTCCGGGGAGTAAGAACAAACCGAAAACGGAAAAGGCGAGCGCAGCGGCCTCGGCCTGATTCGGAATTGAGGGCAGGCCAACCGGACCTCGTTGTGGGAAAGTCTGGCCTGCCCTCGCGAAACTATTCCGCATACAGCAGCCAGGCGTGTCGGCTCCGGGCGAAAAGGGAAAGCGAGCCGGTCATGGCTTCTACCATGTTGCGCGGGTCCATTCCATCCTTGAGATTCTGCAGCACTTCCCGATTGCCTACCAGCCAGCGGTCCACTTCCACGTCGATCTTTCCCGGCCACAACTGCAGCAGCGCGAAGGCGATTTCCAAGCCCAGACGGGTGCTGTCGAACGCGTCCCGATCCGTGATTACGAAGCGCACGCCCTCAATCCAGCGCCCCTTGAAGTTGGAAGATTCCGGGTGGAAGCGGGTGGGATATACGCGGATACCCGGGATCTCCCGGGCATTCAGCCAGGCGGAAAGGCGTCTGCCGTCCATCCAATCCGCGCCAATCTGCTCAAACGGGGCATCGGTTCCGCGGCCCACGGAGTAGTTCGGGGACGATTCCAGCATGGCCACACCCGGATACAGGATGGCCTCGTTCAGGCTGCGGATATTGGGCGACGGATTCACCCAGGGAAGGCCGGTGGAGTCGAACCAGAGACCACGCTGCCACCCCTCCATGCGGACCACCTGAAGGTCGAGGCCGAGGCTGAGGCGGGCGTTATCCATGGTGGCGAGCTCGCCCATGGTCATGCCATGCCGCAGGGGCATTTCTCTGCACCCGACAAACGATTCCAGATCCTTGTCCAGAATGGGGCCTTCCATGTGTACGCCGGTGATGGGGTTGGGCCGGTCCAGCACGACAAAGCGCAGATGCCTTTGGGCCGCTTCCTGCATGGCGTACAGCATGGTGCATGAATACGTGTAGAAGCGGGCGCCGACGTCCTGAATATCGAAGACCAGAGTGTCGACTCCGGAGAGCATTTCGCCGGACAGGCGCTGGCGGCTGGCCTGATAGAGGCTCCATATGGGGACGCCGGTGGCGGGATCGCGGGAATCGGCGATGTCCGGCCGATCTTCCCGCCCGGAAATGCCGTGTTCGGGCGAGTAAAGCGCCCGGACGTCGATGCCCGCCTCGCGCATCAGATCGATGTTGCGTCTCCCATCGCCGCTCAGGCCGGTCTGGTTGGTGATCAGACCGACGTGGCGGTTCCGCAGGAGGGCGAAATGCTGCTGGCACAGTACATCCAGGCCGGATAGTACTTTCGCATGGATATTCACTTTGCGATGCACGCCGGGGCCGATGATGGTCCGGTCGTATCCGCTGATTTTCACGGCAGGCGCGGTAATTCCGTAGGCGGCCGCAGCCAGCGTGGCGATGCGCCCGCGCAGGGAGGTCAGCGGCTTGCCATGGTGGGGGTGGACGGCATTGGCCAGCAGGATCACCCAGGTGCGGCTGAACGGATCGATCCAGATAGAGGTTCCCGTGAAGCCGCTGTGGCCATAGGAGCCAATGGGGAACAAATCGCCGCGATTGCCCGAAAGCGGAGAATCGATGTCCCAGCCGAGGCCGCGCAGCACCGGCTGGTCGGGCGGGCTCTGGGGAGTGGTGAACTTTTCGACCGTGAGGGGGCTGAAGAGCTGGCGACCGCCAGCGCTTCCGTGGTCGAGCATCATCTGAGCAAAGCGGGCCAGGTCGTCCGCGGTGCCGAATAATCCGGCATGGCCGGCCACGCCGCCCATGTCGCGCGCGGTAGGGTCGTGGACTATGCCGCGCAGTGGCTGGCCGGTGGCGGGGTCGATTTCGGTGGGGGCGATGCGCGGGCGCAGGGTGGGGGGTGGCTGGAACATGGTGTCATTCATGCCGAGGGGCTCGAAGACGATGCGCCGGGCGTAAACAGGGAGCGGCTCTCCGGCGAGGCGGCGGACAATCTCGCCGAGCAGGATGAAGTTGATATCACTGTAAAGGAAGCGAACGCCCGGGGGACCGGCGGGTTTGTCGACAAGGGCCTTCGCGATGCCGGTGTCATAGCCGCTCCACGACGGCGTGAGGTCGAGGTCGGGCCGGAGCCCGGAAAAGTGCGTCATCAGATTGCGCAGGGTGATGGCGCTGTGCCCGCCCTGGAACTCGGGAAGGTAGCGAGTCACCGGGTCGTCCAGGCGAATGCGGCCTTCCTCGAGGAGCTTCATGAGACAGGGCGTGGTGGCGAGCACTTTGGTGAGCGAGGCCAGGTCGAAGATGGTGTCCGCGGTCATGGGCTCGCGCGCGGGGAGCAGCGCCCGCGAACCATAGGCTTTGCGATAGACCACCTGGCCGTCGTGCCCGATGAGCAGCACCGCGCCGGGGAGCAGGCCGGCCTCGATGGCGCGGTTGATTTCGGAATCGGCCTGGGCGCCGGCGGGGAAGGGGTCCTGGGCGAAGGCGGCGGCGCACAGTCCCAGGAGCGCGAACAGCCTCATTGCAGCTTCCCGGCGAATGCGTCGAGCGTGCGAGCCAGATCGACATCGTTTTGCGTGATGCCGCCGGCGTCGTGGGTGGTGAGGTAGACGATCACCTTGTTATAGACGTTGAACCATTCGGGATGATGGTTCATTTTCTCGATGGCGATGGCGGAGGTGGCCATAAAGCCGAAGGCGTGAATGAAGTCGGGGAAGCGGTATTCCCGGTGGAGTTTTTCGTCGGCCACCGACCAGCCGGGGAGGGTGGCGAGGGCGGCATCGAGTTGCTGAGGGGAGAGCTTGTGCATGAGTTCTATTGTGGTACGGAAGGGCGGGGCGCGGGGGGTCGGGGCGTTTCGGCCGACTGCGCGGTGTGGGCAGAAGGGTCTGCGAAAACGGATTTGTTTCCAAGGCCGCTGGCCAGAATTGGGTTCGTTTGGTATTGGCGAGTTGGCGCGTGGACCGGCCGCGCCGAGGAGAATTGGGTTCGTTTTGTACTGGCGGGGTCGCGGGGCGGCGGTTCCGGGGGAATTGGGTTCTTCCGAAAATACGATGCGCATAACCTGTTTTCAATCACTTGCGTGGTCTCCTTTGATCGGCCCGGACACAGGCGATGCTGCGGCATTTTCATGGCCGGGGATGAACGGTTCCGCTCATGGGCGGTTTCGTTTGGTACTGGCGAGTTCGCGCGTGGTCCGTCCGGCGGAGGGCGTTTCTCCGATTCGGGAGGATTTCTGGTCCGTGGACATGACGGCTCGACGATAGCACGGTACGGGCGGGAGGGAAGTCCCCCGCGCTCGGAAGTCCTGCGCAGCGGGAGGTATGGAGGTCCAGACTTGTTGTGATCGACAACAGTACGGCTTTACCGGGCGGGGCTGGTCGGCGGCGCGATTCGAGGAACCTTGCCGAGGGCAACCGAGCGCGGACTGGCGGATTGTCAGTAACAGCAGTAACAGTGATGGGAAGTAGTGTCAAGTATTTTGTGTAAACGCTTCTCCAGCGCTGGCCGGTGTCGGTCGGCCTCCTTCTTTTGAAATCTCCCATTGGTCCGCATCGGTCAACCTTTGCGCCACCGCGCTCGCAGGGGATCCACAAGGGGGCGGCAGCCCTCTTGTGGGGGGAGCCGGCGGCATCGCTGCGGGCCAGCGCTGTTTGCTGGCCCGCAGCGTGCTCCGGCGTGGGGGGAACCCGCCCTCCCCGGCTTGCCCCCGGAGGGGGAAACGGGAAAGGGGGAGATCCGATTCCTTGCTGCCGCAGGCTTTTTCGGCCAATGCTGCCGGTCTGTCGAAATGGCTGGCCATCCGTTCTCCCGGTGCCCACTCAGCGGTTCAGAGCGGCCTGAATGCGTTCGCCCCACAGCATCTGGAAATGGTTCAGCGCCTGCTTCCAATTCTGGATCGTCTCCCACTTCGCGCTCACGTTCCGCAGCGCCAGATACAGCAGCTTCAGGGCCGCCTCCTCGCTCGGAAACGACCCGCGCGTCTTGATGATTTTGCGCAGACTCATGTGCAGAGACTCTACTGCGTTGGTCGTGTAGAGCACTCGGCGCACCTCCGGCGGGAACTCGAAAAACGGAATTACCCGATCCCAGTTCTCCCGCCACAGCTTGCCAATGGCCTGATACTTGTGCCCCCATCGGCTGATGAACTCGTTCAACTCCAGCGTCGCCTGCGCTTCGGTCGGCGCCCGATAGATCGCCTTCAGGTCCGCCGCCACAGCCTTGCGCTCCTTCCAGTTCACGTAGTTCAGGCTCGCGCGTACCAGGTGCACGATGCACAGCTGAATCCGCGCCTCCGGAAAGACGCTCTCAATCGCCTGTGGGAATCCTTTCAGTCCGTCGACGCAGACAATGAGCACGTCCTTCACCCCGCGGTTCTTCAGCTCGGTCAGTACACCAAGCCAGAACTTCGCACCTTCGTTGGCGCTGCTCCACAGCCCCAGCACCTCTTTCCGCCCGTCCAGATCCATGCCCATGGCCACGTATACGGCCCGGTTCTCCACCCGGCCTTCCTGCCGCATTTTGACGTACAGCGCGTCCAGAAAGACGATGCCGTAGATTGGCTCCAGCGGCCGGTTCTGCCAGGCCTTCACCTCGTCCAGAACCGCGTCGGTCACATCCGAGATCAGCGTCGGGCTGACCGCCACTCCATACATCTCCTGCAGGTGTCCCTGAATCTCGCGCGTCGTCATGCCGCGCGCATACATCGACAGAATCTTGTCGTCGAAGCCTTCGAAGCGCGTCTGATGTTTCGGCAGAATCTGCGGCTCGAAGCTGCCGTTGCGGTCCCGCGGCGTCTCCACCTCGATCTCGCCGAACTCGCCCTTCACCGTTTTCGCGCTGGTGCCGTTGCGCGAGTTCCCGCTGTTATAGCCTGCTGGATCGTGCTTTTCGTACCCCAGGTGGTGGGTCAGCTCGGCACTCATGGCCCGCTCGATCAGCGCCTTGGTGAGCTGCTTCAGCAGGCCGGTTTCGCCAATCAGATCCTCCGGCTTTTCGTAGCCCCGGATCAGCTCGTCCAGTACTTCTTTCCTGATTTCCATTCGTTCTCCTTTGTTTAGATGCGGAGAACGTTTACACAGACCTTTTTACACCCTCTGATGGGAGTGCGTTTTTCCTTCCAATGCCGTATAAAATCGTCAGGAGAGCCAACGCCAGAGTATGCGCACCTCCTTCATCCAGTCTGTGATCACGGCACTACTGGTCCCTATAGCGTTCGGGCAAACTGCGGTCGAAAACCGAGTTTTCCCCTTTTCTAAAAACAGGAGTGCACTGGAGATCAACGAAACCGCAACTGTCATCCGCGAGATGACCGACGCTACCGGAGTCTCCGTTGATGTTGCGAAAAAGACCCTGTCGTTAACCGGAACGGCGGGCCAGATCGCCATCGGCGGCTGGCTGTTTAATGAACTCGACGGGCCCGCGATCCTGCCGTCCGCGACCCAACAGGGCCGGGGTCCGGTGGTGAAGGGATACCGGGTGTCGGGCGATGATGTGGTTCATCTGCTCTATCTGCCGGACGTAAAGACTGTGCGGGACCTGTCAGAGGTGGTCACACTGGTCCGTTCAACGGGAGACATCCGGCGGTTAATGATGAGCGGTCAGCGCGCCACCATCACTCGGGGGACGCCCGATCAGACTGCATTGACAGACTGGCTATTCAGTGAGCTGGGTCAGGCGAGCCGGCAGTCCCCGGCGCAGAGCCTGACTATGCACGAGTATCCTCTGGCGGTGAGGGCCGACCCGGCCGTCGAACGAGGAGCCAGAGTGCGGGTCTATGATCTGGCGCATGTTGCGACAGTGTACGATTTTCAGGAAGTGGTCACGATGGCGCGTTTTATGGCTGATATTCGGCAATTGTACAGCTATAGCACCGCAAGAGCGGTAGCAGCGCGCGGAACGCCGGAGCAACTTGCTCTGGTGGATTGGCTTTTCAAGGATCTGGATCGTGCTGCGAGTCCGGACGCGTCGACCCAACCGGGCCGGGATTCAACCGCCCACGAGTACCGGCTCCCCGAGAGCGATGAGATCGTGCGCGTGTTTTACCTGAGTCACAATCAAACTCCGCAGCAGATTGCGGAGATCGCTACGCAGATCCGCGCGATCACCCAGGTTCGCCGGTTAGACACGTACACCGCGCTGCGGGCTTTGGCTTTGCGTGGAACGCCGGATCAGATCGCGCTCGCCGAGCAATTCGTCAGGGAACGCGACCGCTACTGATGCTCTATCGAAGCCGCCATAAGCGAGGCTGACGACCAGAGCGGGGCGAACCTTCGCCGCCACGCCGACGTCGAACAGCCAAACCTCACCGCGAGCGGGTGTCGTTCTCCTCGGCATCGAGCAGAGCGAAGAGCCCGCCGGCAGCGCATGCGGTTTCCTGGTCGTCCAGTGGACCTGAGTCGTACGGCATCGCCCGGCGCAGGAGTTCCGCGGTGAAGATGCGTTTGTCGTCGTCGGGGAGCGCTTCGAACACCTCGAGGAGCTGGGTGGTCTGCCTGCTCATGTCCTTAAGGTTAGCGTCGTTCGATTGACCGAACAAGTCCGCAATGGCGGCGCGATTTGAGGAACCGAGCTGGCGTTTCTCTGGCTTCCTGAGGTCGCAAGCGCGCTTATCGGTCCCGATCCTGCCTACTTCGCCGTCTTCACCGAACTTGCACGATGAGTTTGGCGTATCTATTTCCACGCCAACTTCCGTTGCCGAGAAGATATGCGATGATGGATGCCATTCAAGGAGTTCGCATGAGCCAGGATTCAAATCCATGGAGGGTGCTTTCCGTCTCGCCCGTCGCTCTGATTCTGCTGGCGAGCACATGCATCACACAGGTTTCGACCTGTGCTGCCCAGACCGGGACGCAGCCCGACGGGTTCCTGGCGCGGACAACCAGCGGCCCGCTGCGGGGCGTCGCGCGGCCGGATGGTGGCGCTGAGTTTCTCGGGATTCCCTACGCTCAGCCACCGGTGGGCGATCTGCGCTGGCATGAGCCGGTGCCCGTCAAGCCGTGGATTGGAGTTCGTACGGCCGGCAGCTTCGGCGCTCCCTGCGCGCAGCCGGCGATGGGAGACTGGAACCGGCACGACGCCGCGGCAGGCAGGGAAGATTGCCTGTTTCTCAATGTGGTGACCCCGGTTTGGCCGGCCAGGCAGCCCCTTCCGGTCATGCTCTGGCTTCATGGCGGCGGCAATGAGGGTGGCTCGGCCTCGAACGCGTTCTACAATGGCGGAACGCTGGTCAATCACGGCATTCTGCTGGTCACCGTCAACTACCGGCTGGGCATCTTCGGCTTCTTTGCCCATCCCGCATTGAGCGCCGAATCTGCGCACCGCGGCTCAGGAAACTACGGCCTCATGGATCAGATTCTGGCGCTGCGCTGGGTGCGCGACAACATCGCGAACTTCGGCGGAGATCCGAACAACATCACCATATTTGGCAATTCCGCGGGCGCGATCGACACCGGGTTGCTGATGACCTCCAGCCTTTCCAAAGACCTCTTCCAGCGCGCCATCGCCGAAAGCGGCACATCGTTCGGTCATGCGCTGGCTCCGCTGGCCGCTGCCGAAAAGGCCGGTGAGGCGTTTGCCGCCAACCTCAAAGTTGCAACCGGCGAGGAGGGCCTGAAGCAACTGCGTCAACTCACCGCGCAGCAACTGCTGGCATTCAAATCCAGCCAGAGTCCGTACTCGCACTTCGGTCCGGATATCGACGGCTGGGTCATCGCCCGTCAGCCGGCCTCGGTTTTTGCCGCTGGCGAAGAAGCCGCGATCCCCTTGCTCTTCGGCACCACGACGCGCGAGCTCGGAGCCGCAGCCTGGCATCTTCCCACGGCCCAGGATGCCTTGCGTAAGACGATCGCGGATTACTTCGGCGGGCTTGCTCCGCGGGCACTGGCGGCCTACGGGTTGGCCGAGGGCGCGCAGGCAGGCGACGACCCGCTCTACGGATCGCCGGCAGACCAGTGGGCCGCCGATCTTATAATTCGCTGCCCGGCCACGGCCCAGGGAGGCTGGCACAACGCCGCCCATCATCCAACCTTTGAATACGAGTTCGCCCACGCCATTCCGGGCCAGGAGGCACAGGGAGCCGTCCACGGCTCGGAGCTTCCCTTTGTCTTCGGGTACTATCCAAAGTGGGGCAACGTCGCCGGCAAGTTTGCCGACACGGACATCCAGCTCTCCGATCTGATGGAGAGCTACTGGACCAGTTTCGCCAGGACCGGCAACCCCAATTCCGCGGGCCTGCCCGAGTGGCCCCAATTGGGCGTCGAAAGAAAGTTCATTCGATTTCAGCAGGACGGCAAGGTGGTTCCGTTGGCGAGCCTGCGCGACGGTCCGTGCGGAGCGTACCGGGCTTCGCTTGCGGCGCGTACGCCATGAAGCCGCTATTGATCGGGTCTTGAATACTCTGAACTCGGCAATAAGGCCACTGGGGGGGCGCTAACGCCCACTGCGACCTTCTCGTTCGCGGTGAATTGAGCGCGTCCCAGCAGGGGAATGAAATCATCGACCGGTGTGGAACCTCGGATCAAGTCCTGGCGGTCGCCATCCGGGACTCAACTTTCTTGTTTTGCCGAGAAATCGGTCTCAGTCGAAGTAAAATCGCCGACTCGCTCACCGAGCCAGAAATCGAGTTCCGGGCGGTTGACCGGCTATCCGACAAGTCCGATACGGCGGCGCGATTCGAGGAGCGCGGATCGGCGGGTTGTCCTTAGCAGGCGCTGGCTCCGCTGCTGTTTGACGACGAACAGCGGGACGGCCGGCGTTCTTCTCCGGTCGCTCCGGCCGTGCGTTCCCCGGAGGCCCAGGCCAAAGGGCGCCGCAAACGCACCGCCGATGATCGGCCGGTGCAGAGTTTTCAGGACTGGCTCAAGGACCTTGCCACCATCGTAAAGAGCCGCATCCAACCGCGCCTCGCTTCCCTGCCAGCCTTCGACGTCATCACCCGCCCCACGCCTTCCCAGCAATACGCGCTGGAACTGCTGCGCGTGAAACTATAGGGCGAAGTGTAGTCAGTAGCCAGGCCATCTTTGTCAAACAACCTGCGTAGTATCAACAACAGCCTTCGCCTCCGGGGTGGAACTTCGGACCAGGCATTTTCCTGGTGTTTCAATACCCGCAAAAGAGTCAGACCGGACACCCCTATGCACTGTGGTAAAGCGCCGACGGTAGTCTAACAATCGGTACATACGCGACAGACAAGCTAAAGGGCCTTCGGCGGAGTGGCAATCATGGATCCGAGTCGGTCCGAGTGCCCCATTGCAAGCCTTGGCGTAAAGGCCACATGATGGACTACTTGCTCGACGAAAATCGGCCGGAGACGTGCATGGAGCTCGGGCTGGATTGCCGCACCTGCGTGCAGAAGTCCGCGACGAGCGTTGCCCGGGTCTGCCATGGCCTCGAATCTGTCGGCATTCAGAGGATCTTCGTCCGGCTCTACACTTCCCCTGGGTGCGGGGCCGTAGCCAGCGCCTTTGAGGCGGCCTATCTGGAAGCGTCGAATCCGGTCCGCAAGCCGGTTCTGGTCGCCCGCCCGGCGAGCAGCCCGGCCGTGGCCGCGTAAGCCTGCTGTCCTGCCCCGCGTAACTGTGGACCTGACCGCTCCGTGGCCGTCGCGGCACGGTTCCGATGTCCCAAGTTTGCAGGATGTTACCGAGCCCCGAGCGTAAGCGAGTGGTCAACAACCACTACTTCACTGCGACGGTGACCCCATTCTGGCTTGTAACCCCGTTGATCTCAACCTGTATTGGAACGTTCGGGCCGGGTGCGACACCCTGCGGTATCTGTGCGTTAATCTGCATCACTCCGAACACCTCGCTCGGGGCCTGGCCCGCGTAGTCGGTCACTGCCGGCAGACCACCGATGGTGACCTGGACCGGGATGTTGGACGCCGCCGGCCCCGAGGCGATGCGGCCGTCCATGGCATCCGGGTCGCCCTTCCCTTCGCCGGTTCCGTAGATGCTGATCCAGTCGCCGGCCCCCACCGGATTGGCCGGGCTGACAAGCTGAGAGTTGATGTCCAGAATGGCGCCGCCGCCGGAGCCGGTTGGCGGAACCGTGAACAGCGCGGTAGCGTTGGCGGCAACGGGCATGGTCACCGGGGCGCTGGTGGTCCCGAGGTACTCCACCTGCACCGTGGTACTGGCCGCGCCGGCCACGCTGTAGGGGACAATCGCGGTGACGTAATCCTGGTACGTATAGACGAGCGGCGCTGGAATGCCGTCAAACAGCACGCGCGTGCCTGCCACGAAGTTGTCGAAGAAGCCCGGCGAGGAAGTCTGACTGTACTGTAAGGTGGAGGGTCCGAGGCCCTGGCCGAAAATGGTGACCAGCTCGCCCGGCGCCAGCGGCCCCGCCTGGAAGCTGGCCGCGTTCACGATCCCGTTCGGCAGAATCGCCGCCGGTGTCGTATTCAGCTTGAACAGCACCACGCCATAGCCGGGGACGGTGGCCTCGAGATTGGCCATATACGGGTAGGTGGCCACCGCGGGACCGGCCGTCGGATCGGTACCGGCATCCAGAGTGATCATGGTCACCGACGCAAACGACCCCAGCGCGGACACATCCAGTTGGAAGGTGCGGCCATCGCCGGTGCCATTGTTATCCGAGCCGGTGAGCACAGCGTGATCGATGAGCATCACCACCACCGAGCCGTCGTCATTGCGGACCGCGAAGGCGTCCACGTTGACGTTGCCGGAGTCCTGGTTCTGTACCTGAAGGATGTCGGCGCCCGGCGGCGAGGGAAACAGATGAGCCAGCCAGTAGTCCACCCAATAGCTGAACTGCGTTGCGCCGGTGTTGTAGTCGACTTCGCCGTACTGGAGGTCGGCGTCGTGATCCCAGTGGTGCAGGCTGGAAACGCCCTCCTTCGCCAGACGCTCGAAGACCAGCGGCCGCCAGGCGGCAAAGAACGGGCTGTTGCCGCGCTGGTCGGTGACGAACACCTGGCCGGGATTGCAGACGCTCATGCCGTTGCTGGCGCTGTAATCCGCATTCACATTGTTCTCGGTCACCCAGATGGGCACGCTGGCCAGATTCGCGTTCTGTTGCATGGCCGAGCGGATGACGGACACCTCGCTGGTGAAAGTGCCGATGGCCGCGAAGACCTGCGAGTCCGGGGTCCTCTGGTTGCAGGTTCCATAGAAGTGCGTGGCTACAACATCCACCTGTGCGTTGACGTTTTCGACGAACGTCGGCATGTAATACGCCGCCTGGCCGGTGTAGTCGGAGAGCTCCACCGCCACGAAACGCAGGCTCGGGTCGACCGCCTGCATGGCCGGCACGGTGAGATTGTAGAGATTCGTGTAGGCCTGCGGCGTCATGCCATTGCCGTTCGGCTCGTTGTAGATGCCCCACCAGGTGACGTGATACGGAGTCGGCGACTGGAAGTGTACACCGCCGGCGTCGAAGCCACCGCCGTTGAAATAGCGCGCCAGATTCGCCGAGTAGGCGGCAAACGCGGGAAAGTTCGAGGCCGCCACGCTGCCGTTGCTTGCGGTGATGTAGGGGGGCGGCACAATCTCGTACAGCGGGCTGTGGTCGGCCACCGCCAGCACCACCTGGTTCACCGCATCGTTCTCGCTGAAGTTCCAGGAGTTCGCGCCGGTCTGTGGATTGCCCCCGGCGATCGACTGCAGGTTGATGTGCTGCGGCGCCAGTTGCCACAACACATTGGTGTTCGCCGGAAAGCTCTGGAAGAATGTGTAGTCCCAGTCGGCCGGCTGGAACGACGTGGACAGGAACACGTTCAGACGGCCAGCCTGCCCGGAAGTTGTGTCCGTCTGATTCAGCACCGTGATCTGCACGGTGGAGGCGCCATCCAGCCGCGCAAGGGCCAGCAACGCTGCTATAACGGGTACAATCGCACGCATATAAACCTCGATGTGCTTACGCCGCGGACGCCCTTGCCTTCCTCGCCGTCCGCCGCAGGGTTGGACTTCTTCCCGGGCCTTCCCGTGGCGCGTGCCAGGCATCCCACAGCTCCTCTGCTTGCCGCACGAACTCGCGGGGCGGCGGTGCATAGAGACGCTCTCCAAGATGCAGAGCGCGATCGCGGAACTGCTTCTGGCGGCTGTCAATCGCCGCGAGGAGGCCCGCCAGCTCCGGCGCGTTTTCGAACGCCGCGAGACGGCCCCGCAGGACCACCAGATTGTGGTCGTCGCCCAGACAGGTTTCCAGCTCCTTCAAACTTTTCTCGTATGACCTGGTGGCTTCTGTCCAAATTCCTTCGAGGAGCCGGATGTCATACCAGTGATCCTTCACCCGCTTGCGTAACTCGTGAAAAACCTCCGGCGCCGGGTTCTTCCGCGCGCGGGCCAGGGCCCGCTGGCCGCGATGGAATGCTCGTTCGAGACCGGGCGCGAGGGCAGCGAAGCCGGCGGCGCCGAGCGGCCAGCCGCGGACCCGTTCGGAGGCCCGCTCCAGCGCGAATGCAACGGCCGCCGGCAATTGCGCAACCGCGGGTCCCCGGAAAGCCCGTGCCCGGTCCCTTACCAAACGGGCCCGGACTTGCGCCAGCAGCCGGAGATCGGTGTCATCCGGCAGGTGGCCTTTCAGGCTGTCCAGAGTTTCCACCAGGACGGTGGCGTCGCGCAGCGCCGAAAGCCGGCGTGCCAGGTCGCGGAGCAGCGTGTTCCCCGCCGCAGCAACCGCTCCCAGTTCGCCGGACGTCAACCGGAGGATGGCGCGGACCTTCTTGATGCTCTTGCGCGCCTCATGCACGGCTTCGTCGCGGGCGGAAGGCTCGGTGTTGCGCAACTGACCCGCGGCGAACCGGAGCTGCTCGGTGACGATCCGCCGAATGGCGCGAGGAACTGGTTCGCCGCGCTTGAACTGAAATGCCAACCGCCTGCCCCCTGCTTATACTGTAGGCGGTTTGGAGGACCGGCTGGACACGGTTGGACACGCGACGGCAGCCGAGCACAGGCCGCGACGATTTGATGTGGGGCAGTCTTGACCCTCGGCAACGCCTTGCTGTGGTCGAGCCTGCGGCGGCTTCTCAGGCCGCCGTTTGCGGCAAACCCGCGCTGTGCCGCCTCTTGTCAGAAGCTTGTTAGTATATGGTGGCACAGGCCCCAGCATGTGGACGCGGCGGCAGCCGCTCTACTCGTTTTGGTATCGCCGTGGCTACCCCCCCCCGTGGCAACCCTAGACACTCTCCAGGAGAGCGCCTATCCCCTGCTTTGCGGTCGTCGGCGCCTCTACCAGAGGTTGGGCCTGAATTGAGGGTTGCTTTATTTCGCTCACCAAGTGTAGAGTTTATGCGTCCCGGCGGGACTTCTGGCGGAAAGCCAGCGGTACTCTCCTGAAGAGGCGGAGAACCGTGGTAGTGACTTGGAGGTCCCTATGCGTGTTTCCACAGTATACAGTTTCCTTGCCATTGTAATTCTGCCTACAGCGGCGCCATTGCTGCGTGCGGATCAGATCTTCGATTTTACGGGAACATCCAGCGGGGGCTGCCTGGGTTGCCCGGCCACGGTAACCGCGATCCTCGACCTGGCCAATTCGTATTCGTATACGTCGGGCCCCCCCGACACCAACACTGCCGATTTTGTCAGTCTGGTGGTTTCATCCACTAACGGGTTTAACTTCACCATCAAATTAGAACGCGCACCGCGTCTTAGGCCCGTTTCGTCGGGCTCAGTCCAACGTTTTTCTTCCGTGATGAACCCGGAGACGGCATACACGCGGTCGTCACGCGGTTTGTGAACGGTAGCAATCGGGAGTAACCGCATAGCCCGCCAAAGGTCCGTAAACGGCGGTTTCCGAGTAACTTACGGCAATTCGTAGTAAGTAGTAGAAACCGCTTGTTTGCGATTTGTAATCAGACCGTCGGGGGTTCAAATCCCTCCGCCAGTTCCATGAAAACAAACCAGTCAGATTGATCGCTTCAGCCGTTTCGCACCCTCACCACTGCCCGGTGAACGGATCGGCGCCGATGGTTCCCACCAGCTCCTCCCGATACGCGTCCGCGCTCACCCGGGCCAACTGCTCCCGCGCCACCGCCAGGCGCGCTTCCAGATCGATCTGCTCCGATCCGGCGGCCGAACGGAACGAGTCGAGACTGGCCACGTGCCGCCGCCACAGCGCGATGTCGCGCTCCTGCTTCACCCTCAGGCGCTCGGCGTACCAATCGCTGGCGAGCAGCGCATCGCGGGTGAACATGGCGCGCACTTCGGGGTGCTCCACGCCCTTCCCCTCCCATGCCCCGTACGCCATGATGTGCAGCAGCGCGCCGAGCGGCGGACAGGCGCCCGCGACGCTGCCGTCCTCGAAATAGAGCAGCGCCACACGTTTCTGCGCCTCCGCGATCGCCTCCACGCCGGCGACGTATGCCTCCAGGTCCTGCTTCTCCGGGCGCAGAATCTCTTCGGTGAAAACGGTGTCGGGCGTCTCGAAGACGCGGCCCAGGAAGCGGTCCGCGAACGAAGCGGTGATACGGTAGCCCAGGCGGCTGGCCGGCACGGTGCGGCCGCCGTGCTCGAAATCGTCGAGTTTTTCCAGAAAGCCGCCGTCAATCAGAAACCGCGGGTCGCGCTCCTCCACACGGATGCGGCACCACAGCTCCGGCACCAGCATGCTGATATCGTGATCCACGCGATAGCGCGGGCCCGCGTAGCCGGCCGCCGTGGTGAAGCCGGCGTACTCGGTGAGAATGAACGCCACCAGGGCGTTGTTGAGGTCCACCACCGGCCATAGCGCGTTGAAGGGCCCCTTGGTCAGCGCGCCTTCGCTGCCGAATCCCGTGGTGGACGGCGACTTGCCCGTCAGGCTGCACACGAAATCCATGAACAGCTCAGGCAATTCCTGATAATGGATGGGATTGTAGACGGCCAGCGGGGGAAGTCCGATGGCCGGGTCCGCGGGATTGCCCCGGCGGCCGGCGAGCACCGCATTCACCGGGAAGTGCAGCGGCTGATCGGCCGGCACGCCGCGATCCAGCCGCGCGCAGACCTCGGCCAGATACGTTTCCCGCGCGTTGACCCGGTCGGGCCTCTGCTGCAGATAGCGCGGGTTCTTCGAAGGGACGCCGTTCACCAGACGCGGGCAGTCCGAGGCAGCGGCGTATCCGTGGCCGTGGTCCTTCACGAAATCCTCGAGCAGGCGTTTCATGGGCGCGGTGAACCGGTCGAAATCCACCACGCGATCCAGCATCGCCTTCACCTGCTCATGCGAGAGCGGCTCGAAGTTCGACAGGAACGTGCCCGGTGTGGCGATGTCCGCCTCCGCTTGCGCGTCGAATCCGCGATGGATGGCGTCGTCCGGGCGCTGGAACAGGTACGCCTCGCAGTTCTCCACCAGCCTGACGCTGCGGTTCGGATACTTGACGTCGAAGTCGCTCAGCAGATGGCGCGGAACCACCACCGAGGCGGTGATGTCGTCCTCCACCTGCACCTTGTCGGCGGGATGAAAATCCGGCCGGAGCTTGTAGATGCGCCACGATCCCTGTGGGTCGAAACCAACCCGCAGATAATTGCCCACCATTTTCTGGTTGTCGTACTTCAGTTCGTGGCCCACATATCCGTTAATGCGGTCGACGGTAAAGTGTTCGCGCCACTTGTCGCCCCATTCCGGGCGATAGTACCGCTTTACCGCGAACACGAGCTGGCGGATGGTCTGCGGCAGATAGTGGAGCCACTCGTCATGGTCGTCGGTGTACTCCGCCGACGCCGTGAGCAGCTTGATCACCGACCCCAGCGAGCGCTGCGGGCTGAGAATGGGCCGGCGGGCCCGCGCTTCCGGCTGCGGCTCCTTGTAGATGGAGGAGAAGTCCTTCTTTAGAATCTCGGCCACCTGATCGAGGTCATGAAAATAGTCGCGCACGAACACCGGGCCGGTCAGCAGCACGCTGGAGATGGATTTCGAGATCTCCGATTTGCCGCCCCCGGAGACCGTGCAGGGCTTGTGGCAGAGCGTTCCGTGCGCCACCGAACCCACCAGGCGCCACGCCGTCCCGGCGAGCTGCTTCTCCAGCCGGACCTTGTAGCCCGCGGGCAGAACGTAGATCTCATCGGGCCGCAGCGTGAGCTGCCGCGGCGCGCCTTCGTGCGTCCAGCGGACCACGCCATCCCTCACGTTGAACTCCGCGTTGCCGGAAACGTAGAAGATGCCGGAGTAATTGCGGTCCACCGCGTAGCCCTCCGGCCTTGCCTCCACGCGGTTGCCCAGCAGGCGGACCACGTTGTCGAACGGCGCCTTCCGGATGGAGGGCCGGTCCGCGCGGAAGTCCTGCCCGAGCACGTAGGCAGGGTAGGCGATGGCCCCGCCGGCGTGCTCCTCTTCGCAAAGCCCGTAGAGGTTGGCCGCGAAGCTGATCTGGGTCTTGACTTCCTTTTTGCAGTAGCCGAAGTAGTTGTCGGCGATGATGGTGACCATCACGCCGCGCTGGTCGCGACAGGCGATCTTGAAGGCGCGGCCGTCGTTGTAGAGCTCGCCGTCGTCGCGCCAGCACATGCCTTCGCGCCGCTGCCGTTCGCTGGCCTGATCGAAATGGGGCAGGCCTGCGTCCGCCTTCCTCATACCCACAAGGTGGGGCGCGAGTATTACGCAGCCACTATGACCGGTCCAGTGCGATACGTCCAGGGCAGCGTCGTTTTCCGGCAGATACGGATCGCCACCGTTGCCGAACACCGTCTCCACGAAATCCAGATTGCTCACCAGACTGCCTGGGGCGAAAAACCGAATCTCCATGGTCTTCACCGGGTCCTGTCCCGTGGCCGGGCAAACCACCGGCCGCAGCAGCAGGGAGACGAACAGGTGCGTCTGGTCCTCCTGATCGGCGGTGAACGGAAGAACCGATATCTCATCGGGCGGACGCAGCGCCGCGGCCAGGAACCTGGCGAATGCCTGGCGCGGGACGGCGGTCTTGTCCGCGGGCACGGGCAGGCCGCCTTCGACAATGTGGAACAGACCCTGGGTGGTGCGCCGGTCGCTCTTCGGGTTGTGCAGCACCCCCTGGGCCACGCGAAACGAGTCCAGCCACGACGAATGGAAGCTGGGCGCGCCGGGCGGCAGCAACATCACGCGGGCCAGCCGGGGCCGGTCCAGCACGAACGAGATCGAAGGCAGGCGGGGCGCTCCGCCGGGGCAGACGTCGCCGAGGGTGCTGTCCAGGAATTCCTGAATGCGGGTATCGGCGGGGCAGAGGCGGTTCCCCAGCAACTGATCTTTTTGATGGTAGTTGCGCAGCAGCGGGCCGGCGATCTCCAGAGCGTGGCGATCCGCCGTGCTCCGGCTGTACGGCATTCCCAGCGCCACCAGCTTGAGGTTGATGTAGCGGATCAGTTCGTCCCGCTGCGCGGGAGACAACGCGCTCACGACGTGCCCGCCTATGTCTGACAGACCCATCTAGACGTTGTAGCACGAAGCGCGAGGAGGGCCGAAGCACCCGCGGCTGGGGACATGCAGCCTGCAACCACCGACGATCTTTGCCGAGCCGCGGCTTTCTTTGCCGCTCTTCGCTTCTCTTTTACGTGGACGAGGCGGCTTCGGCTTCCGCCGCCGCGCCGTACTCCTTCAGCTTGTTGAACAGCGTCTTCAGGCTGATGCCCAGGATCTCGGCGGCACGCGTCTTGTTGTTTTTCGTGTGCCGCAGCGTCAGCAGGACCAGCGCCTTCTCAGCTTCGTCCACCGTGGTTCCCACCGGCAGCCGCACGCTGTCCACGTCGAACGCCTGCGGCGCGGTGCGGACGCCCGCGGGCGCGCCAAAATCGCGCGGCAGGTGCTGCGTGGTGATGGCGCCTTCACCGGCCAGGATCACCGCCCGCTCCAGCACGTTGCGCAACTCCCGCACGTTGCCCGGCCAGTTGTGCCGGCGGAACATGTCCAGCACCTCGTCGGCGATGTCCACCACGCGGCAACCGTGCTTCCGGTTCAGCATGCCGATGAGCGCTTCCGCCAGCAGCGGTATGTCTCCATCCCTTTCGCGCAGAGGCGGCAGGGCGATCTGAAACACGTTCAAACGGTAAAACAGATCCTCGCGCAACTCTCCCTTGCGCAACACTTCCTCCAGGCTCTTGTTGGTGGAAGCGATGATCCGCACATCGACGGCGATCTCATTCTTGCCGCCCAGCCGCCGCACGTGCGAATCCTCCAGAACCCGCAGCAGCTTGGCCTGCGTTCCTACCGGCATCTCCGCCAGCTCGTCCAGCAGCAGCGTTCCGTGCTGGGCCAGCTCGAAGCACCCCGCCCGCCGTTCGATGGCTCCCGTGAAGGCGCCCTTCTCGTGTCCGAACAACTCGCTTTCCATCAGCGTTTCCGGCATGGCCGCGCAGTTGATGGCCACGAACGGACCGTTGCGGCACGGGCTCAGGTGATGGATGGCGCGCGCCACCAGTTCCTTGCCGGTCCCGCTCTCGCCGGTCACCAGCACCGCCGCCTTCGAGGGCGCCACCTGGCGGATCAGCGAAAAAACCTGCTGCATCGGCGGGCAGGCGCCCACCAGGTCCACCAGCACGCCCTTGTACTGCAACTCCCGCTGCAGCCGTTCGGTCTCTTCGGCGAGATGGCTCTGCGACGCCGCGCGCTCCAGCAGGATCTTAAGGGCGCTGGGCTGGATCGGTTTCTCCAGAAACCAGAAGGCGCCCAGGTCGTGAATGGTCTGGATGGCCGTTTCGATGTTGCCGAAAGCGGTGAGCACGATGGCCGGGGGCGCGCCGCCCTGCGAGTTGAGGCGCTTGAGCAGCTCGAACCCGTCCATGCGCGGCATCATGAGGTCGGTGACCAGCACATGCACGGGCATCGCGGTCAGCTTGTCCAGGGCCTCCTGACCGTCCGCGGCCGCTTCCACCGCGTAGCCCCACGACCGGATCATGCTGGCCAGGCCGATCCGCTGGCTTTCTTCATCGTCCGCAACCAGAATGCGGGTCGGTGGAGCGGAGGCCATGTTACCCATCAGCCCAATTGTACCCGAGGGTTCGAAGTGGGGCAGGCTTGACCAGGGGCGAAGCCGTGCTGGTCTCCTTATCTCCGGATAAGCAATGCCACCGGCGGGGCCGGAATGAACCCGTCTGTGACACTGGATCCAACCGGCCAGCGATCTGTTCGAGCCTCTTGTTCCCGTTGCAAAACTTGCCGATTTCGAGACGCCGCGGTTTGAGAATGCTGACGCATCCATTCCGAGAGATCAGAGGAAAGGGTTTCTGACCTGGAGAGCGCCGAAGCGCTGGCCGTGCTGGAGATCCTCGGTATAAAGGAGATCGCACCGAGCCTGGATCGCAGCCGAGACGATCAATGAGTCGTACCAGGAAAGCCCGCTCTGGGCATGGAGTTGCAATGCCTCGGCATAGAGGGCTTGCGAGGAATGCACGGCGAGCAGTGGGCGGAAGACTGTGCCGAGATATTGACTCGCGTCGGCCGGCAGCATGGGCTTTGCGAACCTGCGCAAAGCCACGTTGAAGAACTCCTGCGCCACCTGATAGCTGATGACGCCCTTTTGCGTCGTCAGAGCCTCGCGGATCAGTTGCACGGATTTCCGGGCCTTGGCGGCGGCGCTTTCGTCGAAGGAATAGACGAAGATACTCGTATCCAGAAAGAACCTATCGCTCATTCAATTCGTCCCTGCTGAAGTGCCGGCCCGCGTTGACGTGTTGCAAGCGGCTCATCAACGCGTCGAAGCCCTGGGCGTCGCCCGCGCTCTGAGAATACTGCGCCAGCCAATCCCGAAAGACCTCGTTCAGCGTTCGGTGCTGGCTGCGCGCGATCAGACGCGCCTTCTCGATCAGGTTCTCGTCGGCACTCAAGGTGATATTCTTCATACGAAACCAGTGTACACTATTTCCGTGCACTTCGAAGTGGGGCAGGTTTTCAACCCGCCTGCCGGGGTTTGCCATCTGCGTTGTAGAGCAGGCGTTTCCGCCTGCGTTCGGCCCTCGGACGATGCAAAACCAATGCAGGACCAGTGCAAGGGCCGGCAAGGGCATTGGCGGCGGAACTGCGTCCCGCCCTCCCTCCGACTGGCGCGTCATCCGACGGGAGCAGTCGGAACCAGACGGCCTTCGAACCCCAGGTTCAGTGCGTAGCGTGCGGCCCCGGTGTCCCATCGGACCATTCGCTGGCCAGAATCATGAAGATAGTCACTCGTTCCTCAGGGTCATCCGCCGCTATAACCGGCGAGCCCGGCAGATTGGCTCCCCAGCTTTCCGCCGCGTCGCCAGGAACAAAAACCATCACATGTGGATGCCAGCTCCTGCCGCGGTCGTTTAAGTACTGCTGCTTCGACATCATGTAACACATGGCTCCGGGCTCCAGTGGGGGCAGTTCCTTCCGATTCAACGCAGACGCGATGGCCGGAGCGATTTCCGCCTTCGATTTGCCCGCCAGCACCAGTTTGGTCTTCATCAGGTAGATGGGCACGAAGGTTCTTGCAGCCGCCGGATTGAAGCAAACGGGGGCACGCATTTTGGGATTCCAGAATTCCGGATCGTCGGTGGCGGCGCCCCATGATCGTTCCACCAGACACAGAAAGCCATTGCTGCCCTTCACTGCGGTTGTGTATGCGTTCCGTCCCAGCACCATCACTTCGGCTGCGCCCGAAATGGATGGTGGAGCAGCACTGCGCGCCAGCGCGATTTCGGAATTTTCGTCCGGCGCCAAATACTGATCCACCGAAGCCATGGCCGGATAGGGAGCTTTCTCCGCCTGCGCTTCCGCCAGGCAGGCTGCGCCGGGTAAGACCGCCTGCAGGGTGAATATTAACGCCAGGGAACGGAACGTCTTCTTTTGCATTGCACTCTCCAGTATGCACATTCTCCGCTTTAGGATCGGAGACGTCCGGTCCCGAGATCGCTAGACGGTTAGGTTGAGATTAGATCATGAGAAGGCAGAAGCGGTCAATACCCTCGGCGAATATGCGCCAGCGATCCCGGGTGTATCGTCGGGGATCCGGAAGGTGACGTGTAAGAACCTGTCGCACGTCCACCAACCGGTGTTGAACGCCGACCTCTACCCCAACAGCCACAGTGACAGTGACGGCTTAGCAAATCTGCCCTCGCCGCCACCACATCCGCCCCATCCGCCCGGCCCCCGCTTGCATCCCAGTAGTGACCCATGCTCTCCTCGTAGATTCAGCATCGTGAAGAAAACTCACCTCTCTCAAAACCCCGCGGCCTGCCTCATCCTGCTCGCCGCCCCGCCCTGGCCCAGCGCGAGCTGTCCGGCGCCGCCCGCGTGTACGAGTCCCTGCACAGCCTCTCCAACACCGGCAGCGTGCTGATGATCGCCGCCCACCCCGGTGACGAGGACACCGCGCTGCTGGCGTACTTTGCCCGGGGATTGGAAAGGGTGGTCGCTGGATACCTTGAGCGAACCGTTTTCTCCTTTGTATAACCTACACATGCAAGGAAAACCCTGGAGCACAATCGCATTCGGCTTGCTCTTGCTCATTTCGGCACGCTCCAAAGGAGGACAGGAAGTGCAATCTCCGGAACCTGATAAGTCCAAGCCGGCTGTGAGCACGACACAGCGCGGGCGCATCCTTGGCATCGGCGGTGTCTTCTTCAAATCCGCTAATCGTGATCAGATGCGCGAATGGTATTCGAAGCACCTCGGACTCGCCGACAAAGGCGGGGGTGTGATGCTGCCGTGGCGCGAACACGACGACCCGCAAAAGGAACACGTTACAGTTTGGACTGTTTTCCCCGCCTCCACTAAGTATTTCGATCCCAGCCCCGCGCCGTTCATGATCAACTACATCGTGGACGATCTGGATGCTCTGCTCGACCGCTTAAAACAAGAGGGAGTGAAGATTGACGCCAAACGAGGGGATGAATCCTACGGTCGCTTTGCCTGGATCTATGATTCCGATGGGAACAAGATTGAGCTCTGGCAGCCGCCGTCCGCAAAACCCTGACAGCTTGTGGCAAAAGCGGTCGGTCGTCCAATTCGGGGACGGGCGACGAATTTCCGCGTCGGGAAGGTACTGAAGACAATCTACCGGCCGGACAGGCGGGCCTTGCATCGTAGCTTAACGTGTGTAACAATCGTTCGACGAAGAGGCTTCTATGTCGAAACACACACCGCTGGCAGTGCTGGCCCTTGCTTTTCTCGGCGCTGTCGCGACGACAGGGCAGCAAGGCAGCACAAAAGCACCACAAAAGCAACCGGCAAAAGCAAATTTGATCATTCGCAAGGCGGTCTATGGCGACCTGCCCGACGGTATGACGGTGGATGTGACCGCCAAGGTCCGCACGATGGTGAAAAACGGTACGCTCACGGTGAAGGCGAGCGACGATAACTTCGGTGATCCGTATAATGGAACAATGAACCTAACCATCGTCAAGGCTATTTACAGGTCCGTCGGCGGCGAAGTCGACATAACCGACAATGTCAGGGCAAACGTCGACGGAAATCGTCTGGTTGGCAGCATGAAAGACGAGGGCACTGTGGTTAGTCCCCAACCGTCGGTTACAGTCTATTACAGGTACGGCGAAGGCGAAACGCTGTCAATGGTGGAACATGCTGGCGGGTCGATCGAAATCAAACCGCCGACGAAGTTGCGCGTGGCCTATACCCTCAATGGCGTGAATGGGTGGAAGACCGTGGACCTCGACCAAACCCTGGAAGTCAAGGGCAAATAATTGGGCGGCGGCATCCCCGTACTGTTTTTGACCCGCAGCGAGCGAGAGGTTCCGCGCCCTTTTCGCTCCACAAAGGTTTTGCAACGTCGCCGGAGGGCCGGTAAACATCGGCCATAACGTCTCCGAAAGTACCCCTTTATGAGACACGGAGGGGTCATCGCCTCAACGAAAGCTCGAAGCGGACGCCCTCGGTTTGTTGCAGGACTGTGAGGATGCTGGAAAGGTTGGCCGCGGACGGGCTGCCCTTTGGCCCCAGCATACGCATGAGGCTTTTGACGGGAATGCCGGTCTGCTCTTCGAGCGCCTGAAATCCGATGGTTGCGTTGACGTAGTCGCGCAATACGGACTTTCCGGTTTCGAGGTCGCCGGTGAGATAGCTTTCCACGGCCTCGCGCAAGAGCGCTTGCCGGAATTTCGGTTCGCGCTGCGCCCGCGCCCGGATGGTCTCCTTGAAGTCATGGGTAAGGGGCATGTTTTTTCCTCCGTTTGTAATCGGCCCAGCACACCTGAGCCGCTGCAATGTCGTTGTCCTGCCGTTTCTTGGTCCCGCCACCGATCAGGATCACAAGGCGCTCGCCGTCCCTGCCAAAATAGATGCGGTAACCGGGGCCGAAATCAATTTTGTATTCGAGAACGCCCTTGCCCGCGCCCCTGGTGTTGGACAGGTTACCCCGCTCGATCCGCGTGAGGGCTATCGTCACCTTGGCGGCGGCAATGGCGTCCAGCCCCTCGAACCACTGGGCGAAGCGTTTTTTGCCGGTTTCGTCAATATAGCCGCGAAGCTCGAACACCCTAAGCTATGGTCACGTGTTTGTTACCACTTGTCAATCATCTTCGTCTGCGCGCGTTCTGTGCTGCCTGTTTCCGCAGGGCGGCGAGGGTTGCAGCATCCGGACCTCCGTCCACGCGCGCGGAGTTGAAATAGCGGCAATTCCGGGGCCTACGGCCACGCGGCGGCAGCCGCCCCCTCGCCGCCAACACATCCGCCCCATCCGCCCACCCCCCGCTTGCATCCCAGTAGTGACCCATGCTCTCCTCGTAGATTCAGCATCGTGAAAAAACGTCACCTCTCTCAAAACCTCGCGGCCTGCCTCATCCTGCTCGCCGCCCCCGCCCTGGCCCAGCGCGAGTTGTCCGGCGCCGCCCGCGTGTACGAGTCGCTCCACAGCCTCTCCAACACCGGCAGCGTGCTCATGATCGCCGCCCACCCCGACGACGAGAACACCGCGCTGCTGGCCTATTTTGCCCGCGGATTATTCGTTCGCACCGCCTATCTCTCCGTGACCCGCGGCGAGGGTGGCCAGAACCTCCTCGGCCCCGAGCAGGGCGACGCGCTGGGCATCATCCGCACCCAGGAACTCCTCGCCGCCCGCCGCGTGGATGGCGCTGAGCAGTTCTTCACGCGCGCCGTCGACTTCGGGTTTTCCAAAACCGCCGCAGAGTCCATGCAGAAATGGGACCGGGAACGCACGCTCAGCGACATTGTGCGGGTCATCCGCCGCTTTCGGCCGGACGTGATCGTGCTCCGTTTTTCCGGCACGCCGCGCGACGGCCACGGCCACCACCAGGCCTCGGCAATCCTCGGCAAGGAGGCCTTTTTCGCCGCCGCCGACGCGAAGCAATTCCCCGAATGCGGTCCGCCATGGCAGGCTAAGCGATTGCTGTGGAACATGTTTGGCTTCACCCGCGAGCAGCAGGAGGAGAACGCCAAAGCTCCCGGCCGCCTGCAGATCGACGATGGCGCATGGGACCCGGTGCTGGGCCATTCGTACCTCGAAATTGCCGGCATGAGCCGCAGCATGCACCGCAGCCAGGGCATGGGCTCGCCGGAGCGCCACGGCTTTAATATCGACGCTCTGATTGTGGTGGCGGGCGAACCGGCCCAAAAGAGCATCTTCGACGGCGTGGATCTTACCTGGAACCGTTTTCCCGGCGGCCGGCCCGTCGGCGATCTGCTGGAAAAGGCATGGAAGACGTTCGACCCCGCCCATCCCGAAAAAGCGGTCCCGCTGCTGGCCGAGGCAAAGCGTCTCATGCCGCCAGGTGACGACCCTTTACTCAAGCGGAAACAACGAGATCTGGACGAAACCATCGCGCTCTGTGCTGGATTGTGGGTGGACGCGACGGCCAGTGATTACGCGGTGGTGCCGGGCGGGAAAGTGGAGGCGACAGTTACCAGCCTGAATCGGGGTCCGCTGGAGATCTACAAGGGCCCGAACGCGCTATTACAAAACGAACCCAATTCCGACAGGTTGAAGAAGCTGGTTCCGATCGCACCCACCGCGCCATACTCGCAGCCCTACTGGCTGCAGCAGCCTCGCCACGGTGATTCTTACGAGGTCGCCGACCCGAACCTCATCGGAACCCCTGAGAATACACCACTGTTTACGGCAGAGGCGTGGTTTGACGTGGCCGGCACGCGTATCGAACTGGACCGCCCGGTAGTTTATCGCTGGGTGGACCGGTTGCTGGGCGAGCGCTGGCGTCCGCTGGCGGTGGTGCCCGCGGTGCAGATTAGCGTTCCCGAGTCGGCGGTGATCTTCGCCAGCGACAAAACGAAGCCAATTGCCATCGAGCTGAAGGCGGTGCAGCCGGAGAAGGGAGAAGCGCATCTCAATCACGCCACCCCAGCCTCCTTTGCCTTGCAGAAGGGCGATGAAACCACTGTCAGCTTCGCCGTCCCGCCGCCCGCGGCGCAGGGCCAAACCGAGGCCACCGCCGAGATCCATGCCGACGGCCGCACCATCACGGTGGCCACCGAGATCATTGACTATCCGCACATCCCGCCACAGTACCTGTTCCCACCGGCGACGGTGAAGCTGGTGCGCGTTGACGTGCGCGACCTGGCCAGGAACGTCGGCTACGTGATGGGTGCGGGCGACGAGGTACCGGACGCGCTACGGCAGATGGGCAGCACCGTGACCCTGCTCGATGCCGACGATCTCTGTCGCGGCGATCTCGGCCGGTTCGACGCCATCGTCACCGGCGTGCGCGCCTACAACACGCGCGCCGATTTGAACGCGAACCAGCAGCGGCTGGTCGACTACGTGAAGAATGGCGGCACGCTGGTGGTTCAATACAACACCATGAACGCCTACACGGGCGAGGGCGGCGGCGTGCTCGACCATGCCGGTCCCTGGCCCTTGCAGATCGGCCGCGAAAGGGTCACCGTGGAGGAATCGCCGGTGGCCTTCCCGCATCCCGAGAATCCCCTGCTGCACCAGCCCAACGAAATCACCGCGCGCGATTTCGACGGCTGGGTGCAGGAGCGCGGTCTGTACTTCGCCTCCACCTGGGATGCGCATTATCAGCCGCTGTTCGAAACGCACGACCCCGGCGAGCCGCCGCTGCTGGGCGGAACGCTGTGCGCGCGATACGGAAAAGGCGCGTTCGTGTACACCGCCTTTTCCTGGTTTCGCGAGCTGCCCGCCGGCGTGCCCGGCGCGTTTCGCATCTTCGCCAATCTGCTGAGCGCGGGGAAGACGCTGCAGTGATGGAAGACCAGCCACGCCCCGAAATGCCTCCGCCCGAAATGCCCGACGACCCGCCGCCATTCCTGGGCACCTGGCCGTGCGTCTACGCGGTAGTGGCCTGCTACGTGGCCGCCTTGATCTTCCTCTTCTGGTTGTTTAGCCGGGCCTTCGCCGAATGAGGCCGCTGGACTGGATCGTCATGTTCGGCTGGCTCGCGTTCATCGTGAGCTACGGTCTGTGGCGCGGGCGCGGCAGCGGCACAACGCGGAACTACCTGCTCGCCGGGAAAACCATGCCGTGGTACGCCATGGGACTCTCCATCATGGCCACGCAGGCGAGCGCCATCACCTTCATCTCCACCACCGGCCAGTCCTACATCGACGGCATGCGTTTCGTGCAGTTCTACTTCGGCCTGCCGGTAGCCATGATCATCCTCTCGGCCACGGCCGTTCCCATTTTTCACCGCGCCAATGTTTACACCGCGTACGAATACCTGGAAAGACGATTCGACGCGAAGACGCGGTCGCTGGTGAGCGCCATCTTCCTCATCCAGCGCGGGCTCGGCGCGGGGCTTTCGCTGTACGCGCCGGCGGTGGTGCTCTCGGTGATCCTGGGCTGGCCGGACCGCGTCACCACGGTGCTCATGGGGGTGCTGGTGATGATCTACACCTCGTGGGGCGGCATCAAGGCGGTGACCTGGGCCGACGTGTACCAGATGGCGCTCATCCTGGCTGCGCTGGTGCTGGCGCTGGGGATGGTGATATACCTGCTTCCGCACACCGTCTCCTTCGGCGATGCGCTGTCGCTCGCCGGCGCCATGGGCCGGCTGAACCCGGTGACTACGAAGTTCGACTGGGACGACCGCTACAACATCTGGAGTGGGCTCATCGGCGGCGCGTTCCTGGCGCTGGCCTATTTCGGGTGCGACCAGAGCCAGGTGCAGCGCTACCTAACCGGCAAGTCCATCGCGCAGAGCCGGCTCAGTCTGCTGTTCAACGCCATGGCCAAAATCCCCATGCAGTTCTTCATCCTGTTTATCGGCGCCATGGTGTTCGTGTTCTTCGTGTTCGAGAAGCCCCCGCTGCTGTTTCATCCGGTGGAGCAGGCCAACGTCGAGCGGAGTACGGCGTACAGCCACGTTCGGCAGAGCTTCGACGAAGCCTTTGCGCATCGGCGCGAGGCCGCCGAGGATTACCTGGCCGCGCACCGCCGTGGCGACGAGGCCAGCCGCCAGGCCGCGGCCGGCCGCTATCGCCGCGCCCAGCAGGATCTCGAAGCCGCGCACACCGCGGGCGAGCGGCTTGTTTCGCCGGGCTTCAATGACACCAACTTCATTTTCCTTTCCTTCGTCACGCGCTATCTGCCCGCCGGCGTGGTGGGGCTGATTGTCGCGGTCATTTTCTCGGCGGCCATGTCGTCGACATCGGGCGAGATTAACTCGCTGGCCACGGTCAGCGTGATCGACATCTACCGGCGGCACTTCCGGCCGGACGCCCCCGATCACCACTACGTGGTCGCATCGCGCCTGACCACCATTTTCTGGGGTTGCTTTGCGGTGTGCTTCGCGAATTTCGGGCGTAATTTCGGCGCGCTCATCGAGGCCGTTAACATGGTGGGCTCATTATTCTATGGCGGGTTGCTGGGCGTGTTCGTGCTCGCGTTCTTTTTCAAGCGTGTCGGCGCGAATGGCGCGTTCTATGGCGTCCTGGCAGGCGAGGCGGCCATCTTCGCGGCCAACCGCTTCACGCACATCGGCTTCCTCTGGTACAACGTGATCGGCTGCGCGGTGGTGGTGGCGGCCGGGTTGGCGATCGCGGCAGCGACACCAGCGAAGGCGCTACCGAGGTGACGTCACTGGGCCGCTACGGGCCGGGCAGCCAGGTCCCCGACAGCGGCGACAAGTTGGGCCATGGCGTCGTCGAAGTTCTTGTCGGAGGTTGCTCGCTTAGCGGCCGGTTTCACATGCACGTTCAAGGTCCACAGCACTACGTGCGTGGAGGGGTCCAGAATCCTCAGCCGAAGTTGGGTACCCACCACGCCGGTGGGACCAAGATTGGCGAGAAACTCGAAGACCAGATCGGAGCCGGCAGGAGCGGACGTGAGTTTATACCGTCCCCAGCTCTTCATGCCCGCGCAGAACTGGTTGTAGGGCCGCTCGTCCCCACCGCTGTAAATGGTGCCCGCCCCGTCCGCCCCGGCGTTGGAGATAAAGACGGTTTTGGCTTTGGCGATTTGCTCGGGCACGGGAGCCGGGGCCGGCGCCTCGTTCTTTGCCTGCTGAGCGCTGGCGGCGACGGCCAGCGTCAGGAGGATTGCAAGAACAGTCCGAAGGTTCATGATGATTCTCCTGTCCTGAAGACGAGCGGCCGGATTCCGCGACTCACCCGTGGCGCCGGATTCGCGAGATCAGAGAGCCCGCCGGAGGGTCGTCGCAACGGGACTCCGGAGCTTCATCACACCCGAGAAGACCTGTGCGGACGGATTGGCGTCAGTGACTACATCGGTCTGGACGAAGTTCACTTCGTGACCACCCGAGAGAATCACGATATCTCCGTTTGCCCAGGGGACGACAGGGGTCGTGTTCGAAGTGTTTGCGCTGATCGAACCGGTGCAATCCGAGTTCACGCTGTAAGTGCCCGACAGCTTGTATCGAAATATTGCACCACCATAGTTGTAGGTGTCCGTGCCGGTGTAGTTACCCGCCCCGTCGAAGGTCAGGATTCCAATCTCGGCCCGCCAGACGGTGGGCGTATTGGAAGCACCGCCCACATTAGTGGCGGTCCCGGTGAAACTGATGGCGTAGCTACCTTTCAAAATCGTCGCGTCGCAAACATTCTGCGCCTGCGTATTCCGGAGTGAAGCGCTGACGAGAAAACCGGAGGCGAGCAGCGGAAACACCGCGGCCGCCATACGAAGCCAGGTCGAATGAACCACATAACCTCCATCGGAGAATGACATAGATATGCAAACAACCTTCGCCATAACTAGGTTCCGGGCGAAACGGGGAATACTCGCTACACCCAGGAGACGTGATATCTGTCGCGCCGGTTACAGGAAGGGGCAGCGCGGACGCGCTCGCGCAGCATCTCTCGTTCGAACTGAGCAAGAACGGAGAGTATCCTCCATCGCGCGCCCCGCTGGCGGTGGCGACCCGAAGCCCGCTCCCAGTTCGGTTAGTTCCTGCAATGTGGAGACGAGGTCCGCCTCGGATCGGCCCCAACGATCGCGCCGCCAACGCCAGCACCATAGCGATTTCCCTTCGCCGCGCGGTCACGCGCGATGCCCGATTCGCCCGTGATCGACGGGGTGGCGGTGGCGACCGTCAGTGCCGGGCAGCCAGGTCCTTGACGCTGGCGAGCAGGCGGGCCATTGCGTCGTCGAGGTTCTTGTCGCTTGTCGCCTGCTTATTGGCTTGTTTCACGTGTTCGCTGAACGCCCATAGCACCACATGCGTCGAGGGATCCAGGATCGCCAGCCGGAGTTGGGGATCCGTCAGGGCTCGACCGCTGCTTCCGCCGGTCACATCGAAGCCGAGCACAGGATTGATGAAAAGTAGTTCGAAGACCAGATCGGAACCGGCGGGAGCGGGCGTGAGTTCATACCGTCCCCAGCTCTTCATGGCCGCGTAGAACTGGTTGTAGGGCCGGTCGTCCCCACCGCTGTAAAGGACGCCCGCCCCGTCCGACCCGGCGTTGGATATAAAGGCGGTCCTGGCTTTGGCGATTTGCTCGGGCACGGGAGCCGGGGCGGGCGCCCCGTTCTTTGCCTGCTGAGCACTGGCGGCGACGACCAGGGTCAGGACGATCGCCGCTATGCGGCTTCTCATTCTCATGCACGTGAAGACGAGCGGCCGGGCTCGGTGGTCACGTGCGACGCCAGATCCGCCTGTAACGTGTTGTAAGGTTCCCGGAGGCCATCAATGGGGCAGTTGAACGATCTGTTGTTCGCCCTGGTACGAAATTACTTTGTCCGGGTTGTCCGTGACTTCCACCCCGGCGCCGTGGCCTTTCCCCACCAAAACAACGTGAAAAGTCCGCGCCTTCAACATGCCCGGGAAAGTTCCTTGCCGGGCATCGATTCCGAGCTGATGTTTTGCGTCATCCCAGTGAAATGCAATCGTCGAATAGACGCCCCTTTCGTAGTTATAGTTGTCGTTTTCGTCCTCATACAACGTGAAGCTGCCATCGGCGCCGGGATAGACACGCAATTCGATGGGATCGGCCGGTTTTTCCGTGGCGTATTGAACGAACGGGCCCATCGGTACGATCGACCCCGCCCTGACCGTAAGCGGCATCTTGTCGATGGGAGCGTCCGCGACGACGTTCCTGCCGCCGGCCATCGTCTCTCCCGTCCAGAAATCGATCCACTGATTCCCGGCCGGCAGATAAACGGTCCTTGTTTTCTGTCTCGGCTCGACGACCGTCTCTCTTGCGTGAATCTCCGGAGTCTTCCAGTACATCTGTGCCCGGAACGCGCCCAGGACCGCGTTGGAGGTCTCAAACGCGAAATCATATTCTTTTCCGGCCTGCAGATGCACGGGTATCGTATGGGACTCCATGGAGTCGTAGTTGTGAGGCACTTCTTTGCCGTCCAGATACACCCTTCTAGGCCCAAAACTCTTCATGTTAAATCGATATTCTCCGGTCTGGTCCGGAATCAGTTTGCCTTCCCAGCGCATCGAGAACTTCGGGCTGGTAATGAAAGCGGGCCAGCCGGTATACCAATCCAGATTGATATCCGGCTCCACAGCCTCGCGACACAGCTTCTTGAACTCCGCATCGCAATAGTACCGGACGGTGAGGCCGGGCTTGCCGTCCTTCGTTCGGAAGTGGTCGGGGGTAATGAGAATGGTCTGCTCCGGGGGCCGATGGTACATATACTCGGTCACCGGCGAGACCATGATCGCGGGGCCGAACATGAACTGATCGTCGATGGAATACGTCTTCCGGTCGCGCGTGAAATCCATCGCCAGGCCGCGCATGATGGAATACCCATCGTGAGTGACCTGCCAGCCCAATGAATAGATATACGGCATCAGCCGGTATCGCAGGTTATCGAACTTCACGAGCACGTCGCTGTATTCGCCGAACTCCCAGATCTCGCGCGGGGTCTCCGAGCCGTGCGACCGGAAAATGGGGGCGAAAGCGCCAAACTGAAACATCCGGGTATACAGTTCCTGATACGCCGGGTCTTTGCCGCCGTTGGCGAACACGCCCCCCTGGCACCCCAGCGAGTACGCGCCGATGTCGAATGTCCAATAGGGAATGCCGGCCATGCTGTGGTTGATCCCCGCCGGTATCTGTCTTCTGTAGACGCCCCAATCGGCGCCGATGTCTCCCGACCAGGTTGTCGCCGCGGCCCGCTGCTGGCCGGCGAAGGTGGAACGGGTGAGAATGTATACGCGCTTCCGGTCCGTCTCCGCGCGCTGGTGCTTGTAGACGGCCTCCGTGATGAGCAGCGAGTAGGGATTGAGGTATCGGGCGAAGGAGCCGAGATGATTGTTCTCAACCCGCTTCATCTCGTACTCTTCCGAGTCCTTGGTAAGCGCGTTGACGATGTCCGGTTCGGTGGAGTCCATCCACCACCCGTCGATTCCTTTGGAGAAGAGCCCCTTGCTTGCGTATTGCCAATACAAATCGTTTGCCGCCGGATTGTAGGCGTCGTAGTACTTGAACCCGGCCCAGCCCACCGGCGAATACAGATACCCGCGGCGTTCCATATCCTTGTAAATCGGCGAAGCAGGTCCCAGCCCGGCCCAGATGGAAATCATGAGGTGGAAATGCTGCTGGTGCAGCAGGTCGATCATCTCCTTCGGGCGGGGGTAGGTCTTTTCGTCGAAGAACATTCCGCCCCAATTGTCGTTTCCGCCCCAGTAATTCCAGTCCTGAACGATGTTGTCGATGGGAATGCGCCGCTTGCGGTACTCCCGCGCGATGCCCAGCAGTTCGTCGCGGGTCGCGTAATGCTCCTTGCTCTGCCAATAGCCGTAAGCCCACCTGCCGTACATGGGAGCCTGACCGGTGAGCTGGCGGTATCCGGCGATGACCTGGTCCATGGCGGGGCCAAATACGAAGTAATAATCGATATTGTCGGCCACTTCGGACCAGAACGACGTCGTTTCATGATTATCGGCGAAAATGGTCTTGGAGTAGTTATCCCAGAAGATCCCATAGCCCGCGGTGGAGACCAGGAACGGCGTGACCGCGTCCGTGTTGGACTGCACCAGCTTCACGGTCCGCCCGCGATAGTTCATGTAACCGGACTGGTGCTGTCCAAGCCCGTACAGGCCTTCATCCGCGGTCAGCTTGAAATTCTGTTGAACGTTGATGGCGGCCTTGTCCTGCTCGATATGAGCCGGAGTGAAGATGGCCCGGCCTTGCTCCTGCAGAAGAGTTTGGTTGTCGCCGGTGAGGTAAGAGATCGTCCCATCGCTCTCGTTCAACCGCAACTTGATCAGGCCGGAGGTCAGCGTGACGGTCCCGGCGCTTTCCTCAAACCGGACGTTCAGATCGGGCACATCCTTCTGAATCACGGAGAGGCTGGTTTTCTCGGATGTCCCGCCGGCCGGCCATTTCACCACGCGAACGGCGCCCTCGGCGTAGAACTGCACCTTCACGTTCAGATCGCCGGTGGTCAGTTGAACGCCGTTGCGGATGCGTTGAATGGCTGGCGGCGTCTCTCCTGCCGGCGCGCCCTTCGATGCGGAAAAGAGGACTGCGCACACCAGCGCCGCCCGGAGAGCGGACATGGGGAGTTTCATTTCCCGTGGTCCTTTCTTCTTGACCCGACTGTTGGGAACTACAGACAGTATACGCGCCGTGAAGCAGCTGGCTTGCCGGTCACGCGTTTGCCCGGGCGCGCGGCGGCCACACGGACGGCGCGCCAAACGGATATGATCGTTACGTCCGGTCAGTCCATGACTTTTCATCGAACACCTGGAGCAATCCTCGTCTCGTTTCTCGCCGCTGCCACGTTGCTGGTTGCGGCGGGCCCGCGGACTTCGTCCGTGGCCTATGTCTGGAAGAACGTGCAGATGGTCGGCGGCGGGTTCGTCGACGGCATCGTTTTTCATCCGACCGCGAAGGGAGTGCGTTACGCTCGCACCGACATTGGAGGAGCGTACCGCTGGAACGAGCAGACCCGCCGTTGGGAGCCGCTGCTCGACTGGGTCTCGTACGAGGACCTCAACCTGATGGGCGTGGAGAGTATCGCGCTCGATCCCGCCGACCCGAACCGGTTGTATCTGGCCTGCGGCACGTACACGAATCCGGAAACGCCGAACGGCGCGATTCTGCGCTCGGATGACCGCGGCCGGACGTTTCAACGCGCCAATGTCCCCTTCAAGATGGGCGGCAACGAGAACGGCCGCGGCAACGGCGAACGCATGGCCGTGGACCCCAACGACGGCAACATCCTCTATCTGGGCACGCGCCACGCCGGGCTGTGGAAGAGCACCGACCGGGGCGCCAACTGGAGCAAAGTGGAGAGCTTTCCCGAGGTGACGGAACCGCCGCCCGCGCACCTGCGCAGCGGCGTGGTGGTGGTGGTGTTCGATCCCCGCGGCGGGTCGCGCGGCGCGGCCACCCGAACCATCTACGTGGCGGTTTCGCTGATGAACCAGGACAACCTGTTTCGCAGCACCGACGCCGGCAAAACATGGCAGGCCGTGCCGGGGCAGCCCACCGGGTATCGGCCGAATCACGCCGTGCTCGGATCCGACGGAACGTTGTATGTTTCCTACGGCACCGATCCCGGACCCTGGCACATGAAGGACGGCGCGGTCTGGAAATTCAACACGAATACCGGCGCATGGACCGACATCACCCCGGACAAGCCGGCCCCCGACAAGAAGCGCGAGTTCGGCTATGGCGCCGTGGCGGTGGACGCGCACAATCCGCAAGCGCTCATCGCCAGCTCGTTCCACCGTCCCGAGGGGGAAGAGATCTTCCGCAGCACGGACGGCGGCGCATCGTGGAAGCCGGTGTTCGGCGGAGGCGGCACGTACGATTTCTCGCTGGCGCCCTATGTGGCCGCGACGCCGATTCACTGGCTTCTGGATATCGAAATCGATCCGGCCGATCCGAACCACGCCATTTTCACCACCGGCTACGGCGGCTACGAGACGTTCGACCTGACCGACGCCGATGCCGGCAAGCCGACGAAGTGGAGCGTCATGAGTACGGGCATCGAGGAGACCGTGGCGCTGGAGCTGCTCAGCCCGCCGAAGGGCGCGCACTTGCTTACGGCCATCGGCGACTACGGTGGATTCGTACACTGGGATCTTGACAAGCCCACGCCCGAGGGCAGCTACGACAACCCGCACTTCGGAAACACCAACGGCCTGGCCTGCGCCGAGAACAATCCGGATATCATCGTGCGCGTGGGCAGGGCTTCGGGGCATGGCGTGCGCGGTTCGATTGGCTACTCGCTGGACGGCGGCAGACGGTGGCAACCGGCGTCGTCGACGCCGCAGCCGGACAGCAGGCTCGGGCACATCGCGGTTTCCTCCGACGGCGCCACGTGGGTGTGGACGCCGGAGCGGAGCGCGGTCAGCTTCACCCGCGACCGCGGCGCGACGTGGACGCTGTCCCAGGGGATTCCCGACAACACCCGCGTCATCGCGGACCGGGTCAATCCGCGCACGTTCTACGGGATGGCTTTGTTCGACGGGAAGCTGTTCGTGAGCACCGACGGCGCGGCGACGTTCGTCACCGAGGCGCTGAAGCTTCCGGACGGATTGCCGCAACGCGGCGGAAACCGCGGGGACGATCGCGGCGGGCAGGACCGCATCTATGCAGCGCCCGGCCGGGAAGGCGATCTCTGGCTGGCCGCGTTCAACGGACTCTATCACTCGCTCGACGCCGGCCGGACCTTCGTGCGGCTCCCTAGCGTCGAGCAGATCCACGCTTTCGGCTTCGGCAAAGCAGCGCCGGGGGCCGATACCGCCGCGCTCTACCTGATTGGCATCGTCGATGGCGTGCGCGGCATCTTCCGTTCCGACGACGCGGCCCGGCGCTGGGTGCGCATCAACGACGACCAGCAGCAGTGGGGCCTGCTGCTGCAGATTACCGGCGATCCGAAGCAGTACGGCCGCGTTTACGTGGGCACGCACGGGCGGGGCACGCTGTACGGCGACCCGGTGAAATAGAATAAGGTCCATGCTGATTCTTGCCGCAAGCCTCGCGCTCTTCGTGTACGGCGTGATTAACGCCATGCTCGGCACGCTGATGCCGACGTTTCAGCTCAGCGATGCGCAGAACGGCACCATCGCTCTGGCGCAGGCGACGGGCCTGGTGATCGCCTCGGTTTCGGTGGGCCCGCTGATCGACGAGCGCGGCAAGAAGGCGGCGCTTCTGCTGGGGCTGACGCTCATCGCCATCGCCCTGTTCACGCTGCCCCACGTTACCGCGGACTATCGGCTGCTGATGGCGTTCTTTCTGCTGCTGGGCATCGGCGGCGGCATCGTAGTGACCGGCGCGAACATGCTGGCAAGCAATGTCAGCGACGCGCGGCGGGCATCGGTGTTGAACATTCTGAACCTGTTCTTCGGGTTGGGAGGATTCGCCACGCCGTTCATCATGGCGCACCTGCCGGGGGGCGATCCGGTGCGGCTCTGCTACCTGGCGGCGGTGCTCGCCGTGGTCACGCTGCTGGTGAACGCCGCGACGAGAATGCCTGCGCCGCAGCCTGCCGCTACTGCCGCTACGGCCGAGGAAGGCGCGGTGTACAGCCGGCCGGTACTGTATCTGCTGGCGCTGTTTCTGTTCCTCTATGTGGCCTGCGAAGTGGGCGTGTGGAACTGGCTGAACAAATACCTGATCGGCCGTGGCGTGCCTGAGGCCAGCGCGCTGAACATTCTCTCGTTCGGTTTCGCGCTGGGTCTGCTGTTTGGCCGCCTCGTGGTTTCGCGGATTCTGATGAAGGTCTCGTCGCTGAACGTGACGCTCGCGTCGGCCGTCCTCATGGCCGCTACAACGTATCTGATGCTGCGCACCGCCGATCCCAAAATCGCGTGGATCGCGGTGTTCTGCGCGGGCCTGGCCATGGCTCCGGTGTTTCCCACCGCGCTGGCCATCGTCGGCGATGTCTTCCGGTTGCGAACCGCGACGGCCATGGGATTCGTGATCACCTGCGGGTGGATCGGTCTGGCGGTGAGCTCACCGATTATCGGCTATGTCGCCGGGCGGGTTTCGCTGGGAACCGCTCTGCTCATCCTGCCGGCGTTCTCGGTGGCGATGATTGTGGTAAACCTGGCGATTCGGCCGCTGGTGGCAGAAAGCAATTAGCCACAAATGAACACGGATAAACACGGATAAGAACAAGATGATTATTATGATTTATCTGTGTTTATCCGTGTTCATTTGTGGCTAAGAGTGTTGTTGCGCAGAATTGCCACTGCCAGCAACAGCCACGCCGCGATGAAGCAGAGGCCGCCCAGCGGGGTCACCGCGCCCAACGTGCGCACGCCCGTCAACGCCAGCAGGTAGAGGCTGCCGCAAAACAGGATCACGCCGGCCAGCAGCAGCCAGCAGATCCACGTCCCCGCCTCCCGCGATAGCGCGCCGGCGCGCTCGACCAGCGGGACAACGAGCAGCCCAAACGTGTGGACGAAGTGATAGAACACGGCCCGTTCCCAGATGCTCATGGAATACGCGTCGAGGCGGGTTCGCAGGGCGTGCGCGCCGAACGCTCCGAGCATCACAGCCAGCGCGAGTCCCAGCGCGCCAATTGCGCTCCAGCTCATGATCCCTCTGTGGCTGGCCCGATGACCGTGAGCACCGGACAGGGCGCGTGGCGCACCGCCATCGCCGTGGTGGTGCCAATCACGCTGGCACCGTGGAAGAGACGATGCTGGGTGCCGATCACCAGCATGCCGGTTCGCAGCTCGTGCGCCAGCGCGACAATCTGGTCCGCCGGCTCGCCTTCCCGGACAACACACTCGAGGGGACAATCCCGGCTCATGCCGGCGGGTATCCAAGCGGCAAGGTCCTCGATGGCGTTCGACGCGTCCTTCAGGTGGACGTGCAGCACCGTCACCCGCGACCCGAAGCAGCGGGCTATCCGGGAAACCCACGCGAGCGCGCGCCGCGAAGCCGCCGAATTGTCCACCGCGCACAAGACGTGTGGCAGGCGCAGCGTTTCGCCGGGCGCGGGAGAATCGCCCCGGACGGTGAGCACGGGGACGGGGCTCTCGCGAAGGATGCGCTCGGCCACCGAGCCCATCATGAGCCGGTTCACGCCGCTTTGGCCGTGCGTGCCCACCACCACGAGGCTGGCATCCAGTTGCCGGGCGGCCGCGCGAATGCCGTCCACGGGCAGCGCCTCCACCACGGCAGTCTGCACGCTGGCAGCGTCCGCGCCGAGGGTGTTGTTGACCAGCGTGCGCAGTTTCGAAGCGGCCTCGGCGTGCCACTTGCGGAACTGCTCCTCCAGCTCGGCCACCTGTGCGCTGTCCACGTGGGGTGGGGGAAGGAACGGATTTGCGTAGAGTACGGTGAGCGCCGCGCCGCCGCACCTGGAGAACGCGTCGGCGTAACGCAGGGCGAGACCGGAAAGCTCGCTGAAATCCACCGGGCAGAGGATGTGCCGCAGGCCCTCGATTGCCATGGCGTGGTCCCTTACATCATAGCGATGGTGGGAGCGGGTGGCGTAATGGAGATGCGGCGGCAGCCGCGTTCTCGCCTGGCGCCTGGAAAAACGCGGCTCGCGCCGCGTGCCCTATTCGCCCCAGGCCTGCTCGAGCATGCGCGAATACTCGCCGGATGCGTACAGCTCGAAGACCACCCGCTGCGAATCGATGGGCGTCCATGGGCACTGGCTCTGATAGCACTGGAAGATCTGATCGGCGTAACGATGGTAGTTGCGAATGAACTCGTCGCCCAGGCGCACGCGCGCCGGCGCCTCCGCGAACATGGCATTGAGCGCGACGCCGCGCGCGAAAATCGAGCGGTAGTCGTTCACGCCCCACTTGCGCAGTTTCTCCTGCACGCACTGCGGAGAGTTCTCCACCAGAAAAGCCGCGAAGCTCTGCAACCGCAGCCCGGCCGGAAACGCCTCGGGATTCCGGGAGACCACGTCCATGCACTGCTCGATCCAGCGCGTGATGTCGCGCCCCACGTAATAGACCATGCGCAGCTCGCAGTACCGGCCGTCCAGGAGCCGGCGCTCCAGTTCGTCGTTGGAGTACTCGCCGTTGGGCAGCAGGCCGTGCAGCATCAGACTGGCGCGTGAGCTTTCCACCAGGCGCGAAGGGCCCGTGGCATCGGAAAACGGGTGGAGAATCAGCGGCGGCAACGTGAACACGTCGTTATCCAGGGTAGCAGCAAATTCGTTCAAGGGGGCAATCATGGCAACCTCAGTATCGGTTTCCAGCTTCGTCAGGTCAGCAGTACTGTGGCCTCAATTCTCTGGTCCGAACAGGGCCTGGTCTCCAGTACCCGGTGGAGCCCAGCCCCCGGTACCACCCGGCCAGGCTTACCAGCGGGGGCACATCCCGGGGCGGCGCGCCTGGGTCCGCCACACGGTGCGGGATCGTGTCTCTGGCGAAACGTCGAGCGGCATTGGGCGTGGGCGCCTGCCCTCGAAACCCGGAATCGTCGCATACCACCGGATGTCGGTAACAAGTCAAGTTGTCCGGTTCTGAGAATACGTGATCTGTCCGCTTTGTGAAACAAAGTGATGCGGCCGTCAGGCCGCCTCCTTGTGTTTGGGTTTGGCCTTTGCTTTCGTTTTGGCGA
>Ga0326728_10002681_pt1 | contig 58251 bp, 54 predicted proteins | sample MB3enrmetagenome_FD_207602 | JGI IMG/M metagenome (GOLD analysis project Ga0326728, IMG submission 207602) | Lab enriched peat soil microbial communities from McLean, Ithaca, NY, United States - MB31MN | ecosystem: Environmental > Terrestrial > Soil > Wetlands > Peat | place: USA: New York... | reverse complement strand
GCCGCCCACGCTTTGTCGTCAATCAGGTACTCGTCAGCCATAGTTGTTCAGTCGCTCCAGCCAAACTGACTGGCTTGAATCGGAAAAACCTAGCGATTCCTAGTGCCTGATTGGGTTCGGAGCCTAGTCAAGGCCCGGAGCATCCATGAAACTGCCCTTTCGCATCACCGTCTGCGGACTGGATGAACTCGCCGTCCACAGCAAAGTTCGCGTCAGCCATGTGCTGTCCATCCTCGACCCGGAATGGCCCGTGCCCAAGGTGTTCGGCCACTTCGGCGCTCACCGGAAACTGGAACTTCGCTTCCACGACGTGATCGACGACCGTGCCGGATCGATCGCCCCTGGTCCCGGCCACGTTCAGCAAGTGCTGGCCTTCGGCGCCGCGCTGGGCCGCGAAGCCGGTACGGACGCGCATCTTTTGGTCCACTGCCATGCCGGCGTTTCCCGTTCATCCGCGTCGATGGCCCTGCTGCTCGCGCAGGCGGTGCCGGACCGTTCGGGGGATGCGATTTTTGCCGAGATCCTGCGGATACGGCCGCTGATCTGGCCGAACCTGCGGATCGTCGAGATGGGTGACCGCACGCTCGGCCGCAACGGCGAGCTGATCGCCGCGGCCCACCGCGTCTACAACTTTCAAATCGCCAAGCGCCCGGAGCTTGCCGGCGAGTTCAGGTCGGGGGGCCGCGGGCGGGAAGTGGACGCCGCGCTGGCGCTGCCGGACGCGGCTTGACCGCCCCCTGCGGAACTACGAAACGAACGCGATTCCTCGCGCTAGCATCTTGAGGTATTGCTTACCCACTTGATCGGAACGCCGAAGGCGGCTGCCTCGGATTCGATCCATCCACGGGCTTCATCCAGCGAAAAGCAGCGTCGCGTGGCCGGTGCCCGGCCGGGGAAATCCGGCATCGCGCCCGGTGCGGCACCTTCACCTACAAAAGCGCCGACAAATTCGCCGGTGCCACATCGTTCGATCCAGGCGAGGAGACTTTCTCCAGGCGATATGGACAAGGAAGCCTCCTATGCACACCCCGGATGTACTACCGACATGTGACAGCCTTGTCTAGCCCACCCCGCCACAGGTTTTTTGCTTGAAAGCAAATTTACAAAACAACCCAAAGTAGCGGAATTGCGTCGCATAATCATTTCCGGTGATTTACTTCTGGATCCACCTCATCGGAAAGCTGCGGAACCTGCCGGGCGCGCTATAGCGCGGCCAAATGTGCCGGGCAGCCGGCCGTTCTCGACCCGGGTGGTTGGCGGTCTGGAGGACCAGGCCGCCAACCCGCCGGCATACCGGCTCAGAAAGGAAAGTGACGTTTGCCAAGCTGGACGGTAATCCACTTGGTCTCGGTCATTTCCTCCATCGACCAGTGACCGCCTTCACGGCCCGTGCCGCTGTCCCGCGTGCCGCCAAACGGGACGTGCGGTTCGTCGTAGACCGAACTGTCGTTGACGTGGACCATGCCGGCGTCAAGCCGCAGCGACAGATCGAAGGCCTTCTGCAAATCGTTGGTGATGACCGCGGAAGAAAGGCCGTAGGCGGTGTCGTTGGCGATATGCAGCGCCGCCTCGGCATCGGCGGCGGCGATGACGGAAACCAGCGGGCCGAAGCTTTCCTCCTGATAGACCTGCATGTCGGCGGTGACGCCGGCCAGCACGGTGGGCTGGAAGAACGCGCCCTCGGACGTCCCGCCGGACAGCAGGCGGGCGCCTTTGGCAACCGCATCGCGCACGTGCCGGTGCAGCACCTCGCACTGGCCGCGCTGGATCAGCGGCCCGATGACGGTGTGAGGGTCGTGCGGGTCGCCGACCTGAAGGGTTTTTACCTTGCCGGCGAAGGCGGCGCAGAACGCGTCGAATAGCGGGGCTTCGACGATAATGCGGGAGTTGGCCATGCAAACCTGGCCCTGGTGCAGGAAGATCCCGAAACAGGCGGCATCGACGGCATAGTCCACGTCGGCGTCCCGCAGAACGATCAGCGGACTCTTGCCGCCAAGCTCCAGGGTCACCTTCTTGAACAGCGGCGCGGCGAGGCTGGCGATCCGCCGCCCGACTTCCGTCGAGCCGGTGAACGTCACCAGCCGCACCCTCGGATCAGTCGCCAGCGCTTCGCCGATCATGGCGCCGGGGCCGGGAATGACGTTGAGCACGCCCGCGGGCAGACCGGCCTGCTGAAAGATCTCGGCGATCAGCAGCCCGGCCACCGGCGTCGTGCCGGCCGGCTTCAGCACGAAGGTATTGCCCGCCGCCAGCGCCAGCGCGACCTTTTTCGTTGCCAGCAGGAAGGGAAAGTTGAACGGAGCGATGCCCGCCACAACCCCGAGCGGCCGGCGCACCGTCATGGAAAACAGGCCGGGGCTGTCCGAGGGCATCGTGGCGCCGAAGATCCGGCGGCACTCGCCGGCGGCGCTGCGCAGCAGGTTGACGACGAAGGACGCCTCGAACATGGATTTGCCGAAGGTGGCGCCGCCTTCACGGCGCAGCACCTCGGCGACATCCGGAATGCGCCCAGCCAGCACGTCGGCCGCGCGCAACAGGATGTCCTCGCGCTCGCGGGCCAGCGTGCCGCCCCAGGCCTCGCGTGCCCGGTAGGCCGCCGCCAGCGCGGCCTCCAGATCCTCCGGGCCGGCCTGGTGCACCCGGGCAAACACGTCGTCCGTAGCGGGATCCAGATCGTCCGCGATCACGCCCGACCGCGCGGCGACCCACTCCCCGTCGATGAAAAGCCGATATTCCTTCATCGCGGCGCCCTCATACCCAGATGCCGGACTTGCCGGGCGCGATGATGCCGTTGGGGTCGAGCGCGCGCTTGATCTTCTGGTTCACGTCGCGCTTGACGTCGCCATAGAGGTTCGCGACCTCCTCCTGGAAGGCGGTGTTGGCGCGGTATACGCCGTAGCCCTCGGCGGCGAATTCGCGCAGCAGTTCGGTGAAGCAGTCGTTGGCGGCTTTGGTTTGCGCGGCGTCCGTGCGGTCGTACAGTACGTCGATGATGTGGTGCATGTCGCGCCAGCCGACGATGAATTCGGCCACGTAGTCGATGCCGTAACGATCAAGTATCGTCTTGGCCATCGCAAGCTGCTTCTTGGCCTCAACGCCGCGCGCCTGGCTGACCGGGGCGAACCAGCATGATCCGCCGCCGCCGCGCCAGTTGTACAGCCCGAATTCCTTGACGTTCATCTTGCCCTGCATGAGATCGGAGCGATACTTGAACACCGGGTCGCGATCGAGCTGCTCCGCGGTCAGGATCTCGCCCCGGCCGGATGCCTTCACCGCACCCTGGATAATCTTCCAGTTCACCTCGATCTGCTCGGGCGATCCATAAAGCCCGGCATACAGATTCCAGATCCCGACATTCCGGTCGCGGGCCATGCGGGCGACCGCCGCGTCGGTGATCGAGCCGGGGCCGGTGAAATAATCCGCGCGTTTGGCGACCGTGCCGCACTCCCACAAGGCATGCGAGATGACCACCGCGTTGGGGATGATGTTGGCCATGCGCAATGGCCGCAGCGTCTCCACCGCGGCGACGATGTCGGCTTCGTCTTCATAGCGGATGACGAACGACTTGAAGGCCGGCGGCGCGGGCATCAGCCAGAGGCCCAGCTTGGTGACGATGCCGAAATTCGACTGGGTGAAGATGCCGTCGAGATAAGGGCCGAAACCCCACTTGAAGACCTGCCAGGTGTTGCTGTTGGGCAGCGATCCCATACCGGTGCGCAAAACCTCGCCGGTCGGCATGACCACCTCCATCCCGCAGGAAAACAGGAAGTGTTCGCCATAGGGCGTGTAGCCGACGCCGCGATCGACCGTGTTGCCGAGCGGTCCGGCGATCGCCGAGGGGGCCGGACAGGACAGCCACAGCGGCAGTTTTCGCTCCGCGATGTAATCATACAGTTGTTGATAAGTAACGCCCGGCTCCACCAGCGCGGTGCACAGATCGGCATCGACTTCGAGGATACGGTTCATTAGGCGCAGGTCCATGACCACCTGGCCGCGGTTGCCGGGTGCGGCCGAACCGTAGCCGAGGTTTTTCCCGGTCGATATCGGCCAGACCGGCACGCGATACTTGTTGCAGATCGCCACGCAGCGCTGCACCTGCTCGACCGAGCGGGGCGAAATCGCCGCCGACGGCGCATGCTCGGCATCCGGCACCGGCAGCATGATCTTCCCGTACGCCGCCAGCCGATCGGCTTCGGTATAGACGTTGTCGTCGCCGAGGGCGGCGCGGAACTCGGCGATGGCGGCGTCGAAGTCGCGCTCGGACACGCCGGCCGGCAAGGCAATGTATTTTTCAGCCATGGTTCCCTCCCGGGGGACTTGATTTGTTTCAACTGGCGAAGACGAAAGACCTGAGAGCGAACGTTTTGGTACCGGAGTTTTCGCCGCGGCCGTGGAACGCACTCGGCACATCGGGCGCCCGGGTGGGCCAACTGCCGGCGGCAATCATCGCCAGGACCCTGCCCAGCGTGTCTTCCCATCCGCGCCCGCCAGGGTCCGCTTGGTCCGGAAGTTTCGGCAACGGCGCGGTCATGCGAGGCGTCCCCGGGGCTTCGGAGGCAACCGAAAAATTCGTGCCGGCCGCAGCCAGTTCGACCGCCAGCAATCGCGCCAGGCCGGCGTTGGAGGACAGCGCGGTGATGCGATGCCGGGACGCGCCGGCGCTTTCGCAATGCTGCGCCGACGACAGGCACCTTATGGCGCCATCCCTGGTCAACTGGTCGAGCAGGACGGCATCGGCATCGTTCAGCAAGCCGACGATCCGCCGGCCTGGCCGTGCGCCCAGCCAGGCCACGCTTTCGGCCAGCCGCGGACCGTCGCCGGCACGGCGTTCGATGACGGACCGGCGCGACGCAGCCAGAATGCCGGCGGCGGCGGCCATAAAGGCGGGCGGCGCGCCCGGGTCCACCAGCAGCATGACCGGATCGGGCGCAACGGGCGAAAAGGGCGCCGCTACGGCTTGCGTTCGGATCCCGGCGGCTGCGACACCGGCCAGCGCGCCGGCGGCGAAGGAACGTCTACCGAGGGTCATTGCTTTACCTCGATCGTATCCATGTGCGGCACCGAGGCGAGTTGTTCGGCGAGCGCCAGCAGCGCCGCATCGTCTATTTCGGTGATCCGGAAGGCCGGCATCGCCTTGCTGCCGCGCCGGACGGTCGTTACGTAATGATCGGCTTTGAAGTCGCGGCCGACGATGGTCGGCGCCACCCCGGTATCGTGACAGTTCGCGCAGACCTTGCTGTAGAGATGATCCGGGTTTTTCCACTGGCCGGCGGACTGCGCATCGGCCGCCCGGGGAGCGGCGATCAGCATGACCGCAGCGGCAACCGCTGCAGGCGCGGTGATTTTTACCTGCTTTCTCACGTTGTTTTCTCCCTTATCCCGCGGATATTGCTGATTTGGCACGATCCTCGATCGGCCGATCGTTCGCGACGATCGGCGATAGAAGTGAAGATCGTTTCTGTACGCTGAATGCCCCTAAGCAGGGTCTGTTTCGTGCACGGTCCTCCTGCCGGGATGGAATGCCATTCCCCCGGGTTTATTCATTGGTCAGCGGCGGCGATTCAAACGTAAAGATGTACCGCTTTACCGATTTTTTCGTAACGAACTTGACGTTGACCAACCGGTTGGAGTCGCGCATTGATCTGGATCAACAGCGAGAGCGAATCGCGATTAAAATCAGTCCGCGTGGACATTGACCCACCGTAGGGGGACCTCCGCCGTCATGGTGGCCGAAGGGCCACCGTCCACGCCTTCGTTTGGCCAGGCAGGCGTGGTGCCGACCTGCGTCGGCATGACGAGGCGGCGTGGCCGGCAAACGCCCGATCGGGCGGCTTTCTCGGAGACCTGCCGCCCCGATAGCCATAAGACGACGCCCAAAAATGACCGCCACCGTCCACGTTACGGCCCGGCTTGTCCGGGCCACCTATGCCAGCACACGCCGCGACAGGTGGCCCGGACGAGCCGGGCCATAACGGTTAGAGGCGTCCGGCCGCCGCTGCCAGGCCGGGCCATGACGGCCGTGGGAAGTCCTCGTCAGCGCCGGCTGATATTAATCGATGCCGAACAGACTTTCCCGCAGCGCGTCCTCGTACTCAGCCTTCGCGGCCTCCGCATCGTGCCGGGCATCCTCGGCCAGGAAGTGGGCGTTCTCCCATTTATCGACCTCGGCCACGGAATGATCGACCGAGGCCAGTTGTTCTTCGGCCCGAATGGCCGTGATCCAGGTTTCGACCGCCGCCTTGTAGGCGCTCTGCAGCCGATCGAGTTCCGCGTTGTCGCTGTCGCTCATGGCTTTTCTCCTGTGGGTGGAATGTAGGCCGCCGCGGCACGACGCATGATGTCGTTTGCAAGAACACTCGGCCGGGCGTTGCTAATCCTCCGTGACACGGTCCTGACGGCGGTGTTTCGCGGACGCGGGCACCGCGGCCTCCACCTCATGCACCGCCGAACCGCGTCCCGACAGCGACGGGTTTGTCATGAAGTACTCGTGCGCCGAGACCGGTGCGTCGCCGGGCGGCAGCCGGCGCCACGCCCCATCCGGTCCCAGCTCCCAGGATTGCAGAGTGTCCTTCAGGTTCGTCACCATGATCTCGTCCATGACCTGAGCATGCACGGTCGCATTATGGATCGGCACCAGCGTCTCGACGCGCATATCCATGTTGCGCTCCATCCAGTCCGCCGAACTGATGAACACGGCGGCTTTCCGCCCGGGCAGCTTGTGGCCCCGGCCGAACACGTAAATCCGGCTGTGCTCCAGGAAGCGGCCGACGATCGACTTGACCCGGATGTTCTCCGACAGGCCGGGCACGCCGGGGCGCAGGCAGCAGATCCCGCGCACGACCGCCGACACCTGCACACCGGCGGCGGACGCCTGGTACAGCGCGTCGATCAGCTTGCGGTCCACAAGGCTGTTCATCTTGAGCCAGATCGTCGCCGGCTTGCCGGCGCGGGCGAAGTCGATCTCGTGGTCGATCAGTTCGAGCAAGGTCTTGCGGGTCGTCAGCGGACTGAAGCCGAGGGCATCCATCCGCTCCGGCTCGGCATACCCCGTCATGTAATTGAACAGCCGCGCCGCGTCCCGGGTAAAGTCCGGTTCGGCTGTAAAGAACGACAGGTCCGTGTAGATGCGCGCGGTGATCGGATGATAATTACCGGTGCCGAAATGGACGTAGGACCGCAGCGCGCCCCCCTCGCGGCGCACCACCAGCGAAATCTTGGCGTGGGTCTTCAGCCCGGGGACGCCGAACACGACCTGCGCGCCGACGGCCTCCAGGCTGCGCGCGAGCCGGATATTGGCTTCCTCGTCGAACCGGGCTTTCAGCTCGATCATCGCCGTCACCGATTTGCCCGATTCCGCGGCCTCAATCAGCGCCTTCACGATGGGCGAGTCGGCGTTCGTCCGGTACACCGTCTGCTTGATAGCAATGACCTGCGGGTCCTGCGCGGCCTGGCGGAGGAACGCCACCACGACGTCGAAGCTTTCGAACGGGTGGTGAACGATCAGGTCCTTGGCGCGGATCGCCGCGAAGCAGTCGCCGTCGAAATCCCGGATGCGTTGCGGCGAGCGCGGCGTATTCGCGGGGAACAGAAGGTCCGGCCGATCGTCAACGATCAGTTGCTTGACATCGACAATGCCCTGAAGGCCATGCAGGAGGTAAACCTCGTCCGGCTCGGCTTCCGCCTCGGCCGCCACCAGCTCCCGCAGTTGCGCCGGCATGTCCGCGTCGATGCTGAGATGCACGACCTCCCCGCGCCGCCGCTGCTTCAAGGCGGCTTCGTACGAACGGACCAGATCCTCCGCCTCATCCTCGAACTCGACATCGGTGTCGCGGATCAAGCGGAACCGGCCGCCGCCTTTGATATGGAATCCCGGAAACAGGCGATCAAGGAACAGGCGGACAAGGTCGTCCAGCATCAGGAAGCGGATCGATTTCACCGGCTTGACCCCGGTCTCCGCCGCGTCCGGCGGGGGAAGCCGGATGAACCGCGCAATCTGGGCCGGCAGCGGCACCAATGCGCGCATCGCCCGGCCATCGGAATCGCGGCGCAGATTGAGCGCGGTGACCAGGCCCATGTTCGGCACGAACGGAAACGGATGCGCCGGGTCGATGGCCAGCGGGGTCAGCACCGGGAACACATGCTCCATGAACCAGGCGTCGAGCCAGGCCTTGTCGGCTTCAGACAGATCCGCCGGCGCGGCCACGTCGATGCCGGCTTCCCTCAGCAGGGCGCGCAGCTCCAGCCAGACGCGCTGCTGGCCGGCCATCAGCGCCTCCGCGCGGATTTTGATCTCTGCGAGCTGCTGCGACGGTGTCCTGCCGTCGGCGGACACGACGGTCAGGCCGGCATGCGCCTGGCCCATCAAGCCGGCGACGCGCACGGAGTAGAACTCGTCCAGGTTCGACGCGCTGATCGACAGGAAGCGCACGCGCTCCAGCAGCGGGTGCCGCTCGTTCTCGGCTTCCTCCAGCACGCGGTGGTTGAAATCCAACCAGGACAACTCACGGTTTATGAATCGATCGGGACTGTCCGGCGCGATCGGCCCGGTTGCCTCCGGGGTGAGCTTGTCGACTGGGTCGATCGTCTGGTCGGTTATTTTGTTCATCGCATGCCCTCTCCGCTCGCGGACGACTTTACAGTAAAGATAGCAAGTTGCATCGATCCCCGCCATGTTTCATGGTAGATTCATGGATCGCACCGGGACGCGGTAGCATTTTGCGCATATCCTGAAGACAGCGATGAAGGAAAGCGACGGTCCGGCGCCTGCAAAGCCGTTCCGGCGCTCATATTTCATCATACTGTCACACGTCTTTCGACTGGCCGAATGGAACAGTCGGAATTCATCCCGGTTTGGGTGGCTTCGCCGATGATCGCGAGACACGCCGCCCGACCCGGGAAAACGGAGGTTAGACGCCATGCCTGATACCGCGCAGCCGGACTCGCTGACCCGTCCCGCCCCCGCTGCCGAATACCCGTCAGTTCAGCATTACATCGACCAGCGCCCGGTCTGGCCGGACGGCACCGCCGTCTCCTCCGTGCCAATGACATCGATGCAGACGCGGATCTGGGCGCTGGCCGCCGCCGGCAAATTCTTCGAAGGTTTCGTCGTCTTCATGACCGGCGTGGCGCTGCCGCTGATCTCCCGCCAATTCGAGATCGGCGCCGCGCAGGACGGTTTCATCAGCGCCGCCAGCCTGTTCGGCATCCTGGTGGGCGCCATCGGGCTTGGCGGCATGTCGGACCGCTTCGGGCGCAAGCGGATGTTCATCATCGAGATGGTGATTTTCTGCGCCTTCCTGCTGCTGCTGATCATGACCAACGGTTTCATACCGCTGGTGATCTGTCTGTTCGGCATCGGCCTGGCGCTTGGCTGCGACTACCCGACGGCGCACATGATCATTTCGGAAAGCATCCCAAGCCGCAGCCGCGGCAAGCTCGTGCTGGCCGCGTTCGGCTTCCAGGCGCTCGGCGCGCTGGCCGGGACCGGGATCGGCTATCTTGTGCTGTCGCTCGATCCGACGCTCGATGCTTGGCGCTGGATGTACGCGACCGCCCTGATTCCCGCCATCATCGTCACCATAGGCCGGTTCTTCATAACCGAGAGTCCCAACTGGCTGCATGCGCGCGGCCTGTTCGACCGGGCGGAGGACGAGGCGTTGCGGTTGCTGCACCGCCAGCCTGCTTATCCCAAGCAGTTGAAACTTTCCCGCGACACGGAGGTCGCGGTCGAGGGTCACGCCAACGGTTCCGGCGGTCAAGGCTTCGGCGCCCTGTTCAACAGCCGCAACCGCCGCGCAACGATCCTGGCGTCGGTGCCCTGGTTCCTGCAGGATCTGGGCACCTACGGCATCGGCATCTTCACGCCGACGATCCTGGCCGCCGCCATCGGCAACAAGCCGGACCACGTGCGCAGCGTCAGCGATATCATCTTGAACGACATCATCGCGGCCAAGGGTGCTGCGATGATCACCGTGCTGCTGATCGTCGGCATCATCTTCGCCGTGCTGCTGGCCGACAAGGTGGGACGGATCTGGCTTCAGGTCGTGGGATTCGTCGGCTGCGGCGCCGGGCTGCTGATCGCCTCCTTCGCCGACGGCTTCACCGGCACCAACCAGACCGTGGTGATCTTCACCGGCTTCATGCTGTTCAATTTCATGACCAATCTCGGTCCGAACGCCCAGACCTACCTGCTGGCAGGCGAAGTCTTTCCCACCGCCATCCGCGGCCTGGGCGCGGGCTTCGCGGCGGCGGCCGGCAAAGTCGGCGCTGTCGCCACGGCGTTCCTGTTCCCGATCCTGCTGACCGGCATCGGCACGACGGCGCTGCTTTATATCCTCGTGGGGACGTCGCTGCTCGGTGCGCTGATCACCTGGCTGTTCCGGATCGAAACCACGGGCGTCAATCTCGAAGAAATCGGACGCTGAACCGCGTCCCGGAGATTTGCTGACATGACCCAAGGATTTTTGACTTGTGTCCGTATCATGGCGGCCACGGCGGCGGTTGCCGTCATGGCCGCGGCACCGGCAGGCGCGGCGGACATCACGCTGACCGAAACCGGTTCCACCCTGCTTCAGCCGCTGTTCGACATCGTGGTGCCGGACTATCTGAAGACCCACTCCGGCGTGCAGATCAGGACCGCCGCCACCGACTCAGAGGCTGGCCAGAAGCAGGCTCTGTCCGGCCAGGTGCTTATCGGCGCTTCGGATGCCTATATGTCCGATGCGCAGGTGCGGGCCAATCCGAACTTCCTGAACATCCCGGTGGCGATTTCCGCGCAGGCGATCGTTTACAACCTGCCGGGGCTGAACACGCCCAACCTGCGGCTGGACGGACCGACCATCGCCGGGATCTATACCGGCGCGGTCCGCCAATGGGACGCGCCGGCCATTGCCGTTCTAAATCCGGGCGTGGCCCTGCCGCATCAGGCGATCGTTCCGGTGCACCGCGCCGATGGCTCCGGGGACAACTTCGTGTTCACGCAGTTCCTGACGTTCTCGACCCCGTCGTGGGAAAGCAGCAAGGGATACGGCACCTCGGTTGAATGGCCGAAGGTCCAGGACGCCATCGGCGTCGAGGGCAACGCGGCGATGGTGAAGTCGCTGCAAACCACGCCCGGCTCCATCGGCTATGTCGGGATCAGCTACAGCAACGACATCGCCGCCGCGAAGCTCGGCATTGCGCTGCTGAAGAACGAGGCCGGACAGTTCGTGCTGCCCGCGCGGGACGCGATCGTCGCCGGTGCCGCCTCGCTTGGCGCGCGCACGCCTCCGGATGAGCGGTTGACCCTTGTCTATGGACCCGGCGACCAATCCTATCCGCTGGTCAACTATGAATATGTCGTTGTATCGACGCAACAGGCCAGCCCGGAGGTGGCCGCCGCGTTGCGCCGCTTCCTGTCCTGGCTGATCGTGCCGTCGGAAGAAAACGCGGACTACCTCGACCGCGTGCATTTCGTGCCGCTGCCCCCGCACACCTGGGAACTGAGCCACGCGCAGATCCAGTTGATCCGGTAAAGCCGCTATTGGCGCAGACGCGACCAGACCAGGCCGTTCCCTTTGTGTCATGGCCGGCACGAGGCTGGCCAGGCAAACCGTAATGATTCCGCATCACCGCAGGGCAAACCGCCACACGAAGAACCCGGTTGTGACCATCACCACGCCGGCGAAGACGATGCGGGCGGCATGGTCCACCGCGGCGGCCCGGGCGCTGCGATGGTGGTTGCGGAGAATCTCCGACACAAAGCCCGCACACATCGCCATCAGGCAAAGTCCGAAGAAAACATAGAACATATATTCCAGCGCCATCGTGTAGCCGAGCGAAGGCAGGGAATTGCTGATCGATACCAGCAGCACCGCGCTGGTCAGGAATCCCGTCACCGGGATCGTCGTCCGTTCCGCCGCCAGCCCGGCGGGAAAGAACAAGGTTGCGAAAACCACCAGAACCAGCAGGAACAAAGGCGCCAGCGTCTTTGCCATGAACGCCAGGACATCGCGCTGCACCACGATGGCGGCATCGAAGCCGCCATACTCGTTGCGGCTGTCATTATCGAAAAACGCCGGTTTGCCCAGCGTGGAGCTGATCGAAAACATGTGCACGAAGTAGCGGAGGTCGGTTACGTGCCAAAGTTGCAGATCCGCAAAGGCACTCCGCGCGTGCGGCGGGGTCTGGTCCGGCCGGTGCAGATGCAGCCCGAACGTATCGGTTACATACGCAACCTGCTCGCGCGGCTGTTCATGGTTCTGGAAGCGCACCACCAGGGATTGCGTGTCGAACGGATAGTCATGCAGGTTGAAGTCGGCCTTGAAGTCGCCGACAATGCGGTAAAGCCGGTAGTTCAGCCCGTCCAGCTCGCTTTCCTCCGCCGGTTTCTCCGGATCGAAGCCGCCCGCCGAGGAGTCCCGCTGAAGATCGGGAAACTCGATATGCGTCGGCGCCGCGTTGTCCCCGCCGTAGCGCAGCCACACATAGAGATCGACATTGAAGGTTCCGGCCTGAAGGTCGATGCGATTGAGATGTGCTATATCGATTCCCGCATAAACCACCCGCTGGACCCAATAGAAATTCGGACCGATATTGATGATGGTCCCCGCCTTCAGCTCCTTCATCAGGTCGACCAGGTCGGGGTGATGCACCGAGACGAGCTGCAGCGGGGCGCTGACCAGCCGCCCGCGATCGAAATAACCGAAGTGCAGTGAGCGAGGCATGTCCCGTTCGCCGTCAAAATACAGCGGGCCGTCGAGACCGGGAACGGCGTTATCCGGACTGTCGATGCCGGCAAGCGCCGCCCGCAGCTTCTTTCGGTCCGATGCCTTGCTCTCCGGCGTATTTCCGGGATGGGCGCGGCGCAGCGCCTGGACCATGATCCGCATCGCGTCGTTCGCCCCGGCGGATAGCCAGCTTGGCCGCTTGCCCGTCGCCAGCGTGTAATTTTCCGCGAATTGCTGGCCGAGCGCGCCGATGGTATCGAAGATCATCGGTGTCGCGGTGTACATGTTGGCGGTAAAGAAGCCGGGTGTCGCACGCTCCTCCGGATCGTTCTCGAAATTGGACAGATAGGCGTCGCTGCCGGCGGCGCTGACCACCAGCATCGCGCGAATCCCCCGCCGCCGGATGGCCTTGACCAAAGCCGCCGACGACTCCTCCGAGACGCCGATGACGATGATGCGCGGCTCGGGTTCCCGCGCCAGCGCATCCGCGACGTCCCGAACGGCCGTGGTGCCGGGCTCGTCGTCCATGATCCAGGTTCTCGGGTTCTGTTCCTCCATGGCGGTGACGAAGCCGTTCGCGAAACCTCTGCCGGACGCGTCGTTCGCGGTCACGAGGTCGATCGTGGTGTCCGCGTCGGGATCCCCTTTCGTCAGCACGTTGCGGATGTAATAGGCGAGCCATTGGGCCTGCTGCGCGTTCGGCGTCTGTACGCGGAAGCAGTCGGGGTTGTCGCTCGCCTGGTCGCCGGTGCGCGCTCGGGTGGACAGCACTGGCAGTGCCGGTTTCGCCCCGGGCCAGGGACAATCGCCGAGCATCGCCAGCGCCGGTCCATCCCCGATCGCCGCAAGCGGGCCGGATGCGTTGACCAGGTCCAGCTCGATCCGGCGACCATCAATTCCGCCGCCGTGGTTGACCTCATTGAGATACAGTCTGGCGGCGGTCAGGATCTCGGCGTCAACCGATCCCGGACCATTCGCAAACGCGATGTGGATCGGGCCCGGGGGCGCGGCGAGCAGCCTGACCCCCGCGACGGCGGCGGCAATCAGCACCAGCCCGGCAAGCCAGGCGAGCATAGGGCGGCGACGTGCGCGGACGCGGATAACCGCGGCATCCTGGTCCGGGGCTTGCCGATCCGGCATCGCTTGCTCCCGCGAAATGAGTCCGGAAACCGCGCCACATTGCTGGAGTTACGCGTCCAGTCAGGCGACATTTCGATGACATGCGTTGCCCGGCGGGACGGGGTGTCAGGCGGGCGAAGCCAGCGGCGCGGGCCGCCCCTTGGCCGACACCGCGATCCGGTAAACTTCGCTGACGGTGTCCACCCCGAACTCGCGCTCCAGCCGTCGAACGATGAAATGGCCCTGTGCCACCCGTTCGAAATGATCCATGAAGATCATGTTCAGTGATGCGCCCCCCAAAGCGCCCAGCACCGGGATGGCGCCGGCCGCGAAGCGCTCCGACCAGACCAGACCGAAGCGGGAGACGATCTCCGACACCATGCGCGAAACCACCGGCGCCGAGGCGTCCAAAACCGTGCGTTCGACCAGGCCGGCCACCAGTTCGGCGGTGATTTTGCTCAGCGCCCGGCGCGCCGCGTAATAGCCGACGACGGCCCCGGCGTCCGATTTCCGGTTTCCCAGCGCGAACACCTGAAGACAGGCAAGCCGCGGCTCCAGCTTCGACAGGTCCTCGCCATTGTGGCGCGCGATTTCGACAATGGCGCGCATCATCAGTGTCGTGGTGAACGGCAGTTCGACCGGCAGCGCCAACGCGCCGAACAGCCCGCCGATGCCGCCGGTCAGTCCCGTCAATGTTTTCGGCCGCCACGCTGAGGGTTCGAATTCCTCGTCGCCCTGGGATTCGATAGCCACCGTCAGGCACTGCATGATCGCCTTGCGCAATATCCGCTGAACCTTGCCGTTCACTACGGGCACCGCGCCCAGCGCGCTGTCGAGCGGCTTGCCCGCCATGTTCGCCAGCCGGATCGCCAGCCGTGGCTGTTCCAGCAACCCGACGGCGCGCTCCAGGTCGCGCTGCGCGGCGGGCGGAAGCGTCATGCCTTGCGCAGCAAGGGCCTGATGCCATTCAAGCTGGCCAGAATGGCCGAACCGTTGCTCAACACCGCGGTGAAAGCGGGCGACACCAGTCCGCCCGGCAGGGCAAACCCGAGTGCGAGGGTGTTCAGCACGGCGACGATCCCGTAGTTCTGCCTGACCAGCCCGACCGCCCCACGCGAGACCTCGATCGCCTGCACCAGTTTCCACAGCGAATCTTCCATCAGCACGACATGCGCAGATTCATGCGTCACTTCCGGCCCGTGGCGCATGGCGATGCCGACATCGGAATAGGTCAGCGCGACGGAGTCGTTGATGCCATCGCCCACCATGGCGACAACGTTGCCCTCGCGCTGCAACTGCGCGATGACCTCGGCCTTGCCGGCCGGCATCATGTCGGAGAACTGGCGCGACAGCCCGATGCGTCCGCACACCGCGCTGGCAACGGTCGCGTTGTCCCCGGTCAACATCACCGTGTTGCGGATGCCCATTTCATGCAGCGTCCGAATCACGTCGCGGCTTTCAGGCCGGATCTTGTCCGCGTACGGGATCAGCCCGGCGAGCTTGCCGTCCACTGCCATGTAGAGACAGGAGTAACCACGTTCATCCAGCATCGCGCGGTCCCGCACCGCCTGCTCGACACGGATGCCGCTGCCGCGCAGGAACCGCTCGCTGCCGAGATGCACATAGTTTCCGTTGATCTGGCCTTGCACGCCAAGGCCGACCTTGTAGTCCGGAGCGTCGGCGAGGGGAACGGAAATGCCCCGGTCGCGGGCGCGGGCGCGCAACGCCTCGGCAACCGGATGCCGCAGCCGGCTTTCCGCGCCGACGGCGAGCCCGAGCAGATGATCCGCCGACAGGTGGTTCTGATATGTCAGGACATCGATGACTTCGGGGACGCCGTGCGTCAGCGTGCCGGTCTTGTCGAACACGATCGTATCAACCTGCGCCAGCTTCTCCATATAGCCGCCGCTTTTCACGATAATGCCGGACCGCGCGGCATAGGTCATGGACGACAGCACGCTGGTGGGCGCCGCGACGCGGATACCGGTGCCGTAGTCGATGATCACCAGCGACAGGAACCGCTGGAAGTCGAACGTCAGCGCCGCCGTCCCTGCCGCCAGGCTTAATGTTGGCACCACCAGCTTATCGGCGAAGCGTTCGGCATGATTCTGCATGCGGGTGTCGCCCATCGGCGCGGAATCGACAAGCTTGGCGATCTGCCCGGCGACCGTATCGACCCCCACGCGCGCTGCACGAATGGTAAGTTGACCCTCTCGCAGCGCGGTCGCGGCGAACACCGATTCACCCTTGCCGCGCGAAACCGGAAGCCCCTCCCCGGTGATCGTCTTCTGGTCGATCATCGCGTCGCCATCGACAACCTCGCCGTCCACCGGGATCATTTCGCCCGGATAGACAACAACCAGGTCGCCGGCAACGACCTGACCCGCCGGAACCGAAACAACCGACCCGTCCACCAGCAGCCACGCCGAACGGCTTTGGAACTCCATCAGATCGGCGATCGCGCGCTTCGATCCGCGCGCGGTCAGGTCGCGGATCCAGTCGCCCAGCCGGATCAGCCAGGTGATCAGGCCGCCGGTGACGAACAGCCCCTGGCCGATGGAAGCGGTGATCGCCACGGTGTCGAGGGTATCGATGTTGAGACGCTTTTCCCGCCGCCAAACCCCCCAGGCGCGTCTGGCAATCGGCCAGCCGTTCCAGAGCATCAGCGGCACATTCACCGCCACCGCCACCGGAGCGGAGGAGAATGCCAGCGCAAGCGAAACCGTCGGCAGCACCATCGCCGACGGGCCAAGCGTCGGTGGCGGCGCGGCCGGGGCAAGCTGTTGCGGCTCGGTTGGGGGCGGCAGTTCGGAGGCGGCAATGAACGCCATCATCTCGCGCGGCGACAGGCACCGCATGTAGTCCAGCATCGTCTCCATCAACGATCGCTGCGATTCCTCGTAGCTGACGACCAGGCTGGCGCAACCGGCGTTGATCCGCGCGTCGAGAATGCCGTCCTGCGCGGCAAGCCACCGGACGATCTTGTCGTTGACACCTGCCATCGAGACAAGCGCCGGGACGTGCAGCCGGATGCGCCCCGGGATCCAATGCCGAACAGTAAAATCCATCAGTTTCAACAATCCGGGCTGTTTGAACGCATCCGCCGATCACTCTGGCTTACATGGCGTTGGTGATTGAGAGCCGCGAATCCGTCATGCCGACGAAGGTCGGCATCCGCGCCTTACGCGGTGCAGGCGGAAGAAGGCGTGGATGGCGGGCCTCCGCCCGCCATGACGGGGTCGGTTGACTGTTTGCGTCGCGAACTACGACAATCGCTGTAAGATCCATTACTTGTCGTCCGCGTCATGCGCATGCAGTTCAACGAAATGATTGAGCGAGAATATCGCCAAAGTCACCCACATCGGCGTCGCCGCGGCAGCGCCGATCTCCAGGAAGGTGACGCCGGCAAGCGCGACCGGCACCATGATCTTCAGATCCAGGTTATTGTTGGTCGAACGCTTGATATCTTTGTCCAACTTCTTCACCGCGGCGACGACCGACCTTGCGAGCACGGAATGTTCGGCCAGGAAACCTGCCTCGTCCTCGATGCTGCGCGTCAGGTCATCGACCTTGTTCGGCGGCGGCCTGACCGGCGCGCGTTCGGGTTGCAGCGCAAGCGTCAGCGGCGCGGCCCCGGTTTCGGTGAGGCAACGCAGCAGTGTCGCAATCTCCGGGTGGTGTTCCCGATCATAGTAAACGATCAGACTGCCGGAACTCACCTTGACCTCGACCCCGTCAACGCCCTCCATCTCGGCGATGGCCGCCTTGAGCTGTCCGAGTATGCCGGCGTCACGCATCGCCGCGGGAATCCTCAGCCTGACGCGGCCGTGCACTGCGTGCGCAACCTCCGCGTAGTGCTGCACGATCGGCGCTTCGGGGATCGCGCCAGCCGCGATGGCAGGGTCCGCGGCGGCGGGACGGACCTTGCGTGTCGCCTTCGGCCGGGATTCGGTGGAGGAACTCACGCCGGGGGCTTGGTCTCAGGTGCGCTCTCGGCATGCACCTCGGCGACGATGTCCTGCACCTGCTCGGTCGCCTCGGCGGCGGCTTCGCGCGCCTTGCGGCCGATCTTGTAGGCGCCGCGGACGGCTGAACGGAACATCGGCTGCAGCGCGGCGCCCACCTGGGGCACGTATTTCGGCGCTACGGCGGCGGCGAGGCCGACAATCATGCCGGGAATCAGCCCCACCTCGATCAGGGCGGCGCCCACAACGATCACGCCGGCGGTGACCGCCTGCGTCTTCAGATCATTGGTTGCCCAGCCGGTTTCACTATGCTTGGTCGACGGTTCCGTGTCGTCTGTCGCTTTGCCGTTCACACCGTCTCTCATCATTGTTCCCCGATTAGCCCCCGGGCGGCTTATATCCGCACCAACCTCGATAGCCTATAGCGGACACCCTGCCGGGGTAACCTAACGAGACTGTGAAGATTTGATGACAGAGAGGTAAAACCGGCGCCGGGACGCAACGTCCGTGGTAAGGAGGTTACCCCTTTAAGAACATTGCATGAAGCCGTCCGTCACACAGCGCAAACGTCCCTTGACGCACCGATGATTTGCGGTAACGTCGGACACGGTTCAGGCGACCTCTATCGGTTGCCTTTTTTTATGCCGCTTCCATTGCGTCAAATCGGAGACAACTGATGTCATCCAGTGCCACCACCGCCGATGAGCTTGGCGCCGCCGGAACGGAAGAATCGGTGATGCAAACGGTCGCGGACGCCATGACCAATGCTTCGAAAACCGCGTCGGCGCATGCCGCGAAGGTGACACAGGCGGTCAGCGACGCCGGTCCCCTGGCGCTGCAGTCGGTCTCTCGCGCCGCTTATACCGGCGCCTATTTCGTTGCCTATGCAGTGGTGTATCCCGTCGTGTTCGGCGTCCACCTGTTGCCGCAGCAGAATGCGATCATGAAGGGCTTCCGTGACGGCGGCCGCGCGGCGAAGGATGCGGTCGATGCTCGGGGCCGCGAATAGGCTGCCCGGGTTTCGCTGGTTAAGGCCGCCGGGCGGTGCCGTCGCTTTAAAGGCTGTGCCTCGGACCTTGCCCGCTGATGCGGACGCGGGCGGCGACGTCAGGATCCTGCTCCCCACCGACGGCGTGATCCGGGTCGAGAGCGCGGTCCTGTTCGCCAAGGCCGACGGCGATCACTGCAAGCGCTTCCTTCAGCGGGTGTTTCAGGCGCCGGAAATCCGTGGCGCCGCCATCATTCCGCGCGAAAAGCCTTCGATCGATCTGCTGTTCGATTCGGCGAAGCATCGCCCGCGCAATCTGTTGGCGCGTCTGGCCGACCTTATTGGCGACGGCGCCGGCAGCAAAGTCATCGTCGCGCCGGCATTCACCGCGCGTGATCGGCATGGAGTCGTTCGTTACCACAAATACGACGATCTGGTGACGGGCTGGCAGGTCATCAGCGAACAACCCGGCACGATCAAGCTGAAGAATCCGGTCCTGTATCGCAAGGCCGTGCTTTGCCAGGCGATCGAGCGCGAACTCATGAGCGTGCTCGGGATCGACCGCTACGACACCAGTGCGTCCCGCTGTTCGGTTCGGGTCGAATACGATCCGCGTCAGCTTGCCCCGTCGCATATCATCGAAATTCTCGACACCGCCCTGGCCAACGCGGAGCATCCGGAGCGCCTGGACAAGATCGATCTCGATTTGCCGATCAGCACCGCCTCGGTGCCGCTGGCGGCGGTGGCGCAACTGGCGGCGCCGGCTTTACTTCCGGTTGCCGCCGCGGTGTTTGCCTATACCGCGATCCCCAGCTTCCGCGGCGCCTACCGGGTGCTTTTCAAGGAAAAGCGGCTTGGCGTCGATTTGCTGGATTCAATCGTGGTTCTTGGATGCCTCGCCACGGTTGAAGTGCTTCCGGGCGCGATCCTGGTGTTCAGCCTGGCGACCGGCCGGTTCCTGGTGCGCCGCACGGAGGACAACTCCAAGAAGCTGCTGCAAGGCGTATTCGGCAAGCAGGCACGCTATGTCTGGCTGCTGAAGGACGGCGTCGAGGTCCAGGTGCCGCTCGATCGTCTGCAAAAGGGCGATGTCGTCGCCGTCAATACCGGCGAAGTGGTCCCGGTCGATGGCATCATCGTCAACGGCCTGGCGATGGTCGATCAGCATGCGCTGACGGGGGAAGCGACGCCGGCGGAAAAGGGCGTCGGCGACCGTGTATTCGCCTCGACCATCATGGTCGCGGGCAAGGTGTCCGTACAAGTCGAGACCTCCGGCAGCGATACCGCCAGCGCCAAGATCGCGCGAATCCTGGAAGACACCGCCGGGCACAAGCTGGCGTCCCAGCATGAGGGCGAACGGCTGGCGGACAAGGCTGTGATCCCGACCCTGGCGATTGGCGCGGTGGCGCTGGCGACGATGGGGCCGCCGGGCGCGGTGGCGGTCATCAACAGCGATTTCGGCACCGGCATCCGCATGGCCGCGCCGCTGGCGATGCTGTCCACGCTGGCGCTGTGCGCGCAGAAGGGCATCCTGGTAAAGGATGGCCGGGCGCTGGATATCCTGTGCGACATCGACACCGTCATCTTCGACAAGACCGGCACGCTGACGCGGGAGCGGCCGGAAATCGGCCGGATCGTCGCCGCCAACGGCTTCGCGCCGGAGCAGATCCTGGGTTTCGCCGCCGCGGCGGAACAGCGTTTCCACCACCCGATCGCGCTGGCGATCCTGGACCGGGCATCGGACCAGGGCCTCGAACTGCCGCCCACCGACGCCACCCAGTACAAAGTCGGCTATGGCATCAGCGTCGGCGTCGAGGGCCGCCGCATCCGCGTCGGCAGCCGCCGCTTCATCGAAGCCGAGGGTATCGCGCTGCCGCCCGAGATCGAGGCCGCGCTGACCGAGGCGCACGACAATGGCCACACCATGGTCATGGTCGCGGTGGATGACCAATTCGGCGGCGCGCTCGAGCTGCGGGCGGCGGTGCGGCCCGAGGTCCGCGGGATCGTCCAGGGACTGCGGCAGCGCGGCATCAAGCATATCGCGATCATCTCCGGCGACCACGAGGCGCCGACGCGGCAACTCGCGAACGATCTGGGGATGGATCGCTACTTCGCCCAGGTGATGCCGGCGGACAAAGCCGACTACGTCGAGAAGTTGCAGCGCGAGGGCCGCAAGGTCTGCTTCGTTGGCGACGGCATCAACGATTCGATTGCGTTGAAGCAGGCGGATGTCGGCATTTCCCTGCGCGGCGCGTCGCTGATCGCCACCGACACTGCGCATGTGGTGTTCATGGAGCAAAGCCTCGGCAAGCTGTGCGAACTGCTCGACATCGCGCACGGCCTGAAGCGCAATGTCCGCAACAGTTGGGTCATGATCATCGTCCCGAACGCGGCCTGTATCGCCGGCGTGTTCACGCTGGGGTTCGGCATTGCCGCGTCCGTGGTGACCAACAATGTCGCCGGCCTGGGCGCGCTTGCCAACGGGATCTGGCCGATGCGCAAGGTGGCGCAACTCGAGGCCGAACGCCGCCACATGCGGGCTTTGCTGCTGCGCTGACGTCGCGCCGCGTTTGGTTGACAGGCCAGTGCAGGGCCGTTTAGCGTAAATCAAAGGAGGTGCTTTGATGCCGACGAGTAATGCCCAGTCGGAGTCGTCCCGGCGGCCTCCGCGGAGGCAGAAAACTCAGGCGGACGCACCCGGCGTGGTCGCGGCATCCCCGGTGCCGAACGGCGATGCCACGGTTGCTGACGAGCTCCCGCGATTTCGTATCTTTATTGTCGATTCCGGCTGGAACTCGGCGGCGCGCCAGGTTCTGCACGACAATTTCCATCTGCTGCGCGATTTGCAGCGGGAAACCCCGATCTATTTGCTCGGCAGGGAAAGATCGATCGATTTGTTGCGGCGCTATCCGGCGCTTGTCGGCAAGGACCCGATCATCCGCGTGCACTCGGAAGTCCTCAGAAAGCATCGGCCGCCGGGTTTCCACGGCTTCAGGCTGCACCTGGGCCTGTTGAAAGAGCATGACCATGCCCTGTCGGCGCTGCAGAAGTTCGTCCGATTCATCGGGGTCCACCGCGACTCCCGGGATCTGGAGATGGATATGCGGAAGAAGCTGCGTCTGGAAGGACTGCAAGGCGCTTTCGAAATCATCGCCCACGGCGATGCACACGGCGTCAGCATCTGAACGCGAGGGAGGCGGATCATGTTAGAAACAAGTGCGGATGTCGTCAGCGTCGGTGCCGGCCTTCTGGCCGTCGGCTATGTCATTTACGAAATCGATCGGCGGCAGCGGAAACTGCACGACATCTGGGACACCCTCGGCGCCCACGACGAGGAACGGACGGAATACCTCGAAGGCCTGGTCGCGAGCGGGGAACTGGTGCCCTATACCGGAGGAGCGCTGCCATGACCGGCGCGGCGGATGGCCGATCGCTGGTGGTAGTTCCGGCCACCGAGGAGCCGAAGGTGGTGCGGATCGATACTTTGACGAAAGAGGTTGGCTGGCTGCTGGTGACCGCGGGCGTGGTCGGCCTGATCATGCCGGGGATTCCCGGAACGCCATTCCTGGTCATCGGCTTCCTCGTCGTCACGCCGGGCGGGTCGAAACTGCTGTCGCGCTGGGCCGGCGGAGACAAGCCGCCCGGGTTCATCAAGGGCGCGATGAAGCCCATCGGCCGGTTCCTTGAAGATCTCGAGCGCCGTTACCCGCGCAACGCGCCGAAACCCTGATGCCCGCGTCCCGCACGTACCCCAGCGTGACAGCCGATCTGGTGCATCGGATCAAGCAGGAGGCGCGCGAAAAGCATGGTGTCGCGTTTGATCCGCCGGAGGGAACGCAAGGCACCGCCACCGGTCGCACGCCGTTCGGCGATCTGATCGTTCATTTCGCGCATGACAGCTCGCAGGCGGCCCTGGTGATGACCCTGGTAAGGAAGCCGATGGTGCTGCCGTCCGCCTTGATGTGGAGCGCATTCGCCGCTGAACTGGAGCGCACCCGCGGGCTTATGTGAAGGTGCCCGCAATGCTCGCGTAAAGACCCAGGCCGGCGACCGCGGCGAACACGGCCGCCACGGCCGCGGCATAGAATCCTCGCAGGCGCAGATCGTCCGGCAACGCCCGCCGTGCCAGTTGGTATAGGAATCCGAGCACAACCGGCAGCAGCAGCGCATTCAGAACACCCACCGAGATGGCCAGGTGCACAAGGTTCACGCCGGACGCGACCAGTGTCCCCGATCCGATCAGGATCGCGGCCAGCGCGCCATAGAACCACGGCGCCTCGGCGGGGGTTTCGCTGAGAGAGTGGCGCAGGCCGAACACCTCGCCGAATGCCCAGGCCGCGGTGAGGCAGACAACGATCGCGGCCACCAGCGCACCGCCGCTCATGCCCAGGGCGAACAGAACGCGGCCGGCCCCCGGCCCGATGACGGCGCTGAACGTATCGGCGATTTCATCCACGCGTTCGAAAGAATGCCCGTGGCTGCCGCCGTGACCCATGACCGAAGCGGCGGCGATCAGTACTGATGCTGTAATGACCTGGCAGAGCACGGCCCCGGCCAGCGTTTCGACGCGCGCCGTCAGCAGATGCGCGCGGGTCAAACCTTTGTCGATGCTTGCCGACTGCTGGTAGAAGATGCCCCAGGGAATGACACAAGTGCCGAGACTGGCGGCCCACAAATACAGATAGCCGCGGTCGCCGAACGGCATCTGCATTATCTGCGAGGCGATATCCGCCAGTTCCGGCCGCGCCTGCCAGGCGAGGACAATGAAGACCAGTTCGCACAGGCCCGCGGCGATTGCCACGCGCTCGATCGAGCGGTAGCTGCCGGTGAAAACGATCGTCACCAGTGCCGATGTGGCGACCACGCTCGATTTCCATATCGGCACGCCGTACAACTGTCCCACGCCGGCAAGTCCGCTCAGTTGGGTCACCAGGGCGCCGGCGCAGCTTACCGACAGCGTGATGAGCAAAAGCACGGCCGGCCAGCGGCCCAGCCTGTGCAGCGCCAGTTCCGCCAATCCCTGCCGTGTCGCCAGACCGAGGCGCGACGCCAGTTCCTGCGCCATGAACAGCGCCGGAATCAGCGCGAATTGCAGCAGTAATAGCCGGTATCCCCACTGCGCGCCGCTCTGCGCTGCTCCGATGACGCTGCCGGCTTCGGTATCCGCCAGCATCACCACGAGTCCGGGACCGACGGCGAGGCTCAGATGGCGCCAGGTGCGGTGGATGGAAAACCCTTGGGCTACGCTTTTGCTCTCGGAAAGCTGTGTAGGGGTCAATGGCGGGCTCCCGCGGGCATTCCGAAGCTGAGGTAGCCTATCGCAGCGATCCGGCCGCGCCTAGCCCCGCGGGGATTGGTCGACAGCCGATACGGACATACTTAAAAACGTCATACAGCCCGCGCCCGATTGACGTTGGCCGCGATTTGCCGTTGCGATATCGTCGGCAGTTGGTCCGCAAGCCGGGGGCGGGAATGCATCGCGTGATGGGTGACATGCGGCTCGGCGGCATGGCGATCCGCTACAGCCAGTTCGTGCCGAAGCTTTACAATTACTGCCTCTCGCTCGGGTTCGAACGCAACCGGATGATGCCGTCGCGCGCGTTCTGCTCCGATGAGAGCCAGGGCTATCCGGTCATACTGCTGACCCAGCACTTCGGCACTTTTCCGTTCGACCACGGACGGGTGGGCGGCAAGGTGGCGACGGATCGGCACGGGCCGCACGCGCATCACGGCGAGCATCTGGTCATCATCCAGGCCAGCCACGTCGGCTACGACCCCGATAGCCGGAGGTTTGGCACGTATCGGCGGCAGCGTATCGCCACCGGCGGGTTCGGCGCGAACTGCGGCAAGCTGTCGGCGGTGCTGGAGTGGTATCAACTGGAATACGACAACGCCCGCAACGATATCCAGCTTGGCGCGATCGACGGCGCACCGGCGGTTTTCATTGACAATGCCTTGCTCGATCTTAACCGTGGCGACGGCCTGATACTGCATATGGACCGCCTGATCGATCCGGCCCGTCCCGGGCCTTTGCAGATCCTGAGCACCTCGAAGGGCTTCGCCGTATCGCCGTGGCTGCTGGCGAGGCTTGAGGGCTTCGACTGGACCGTTGTCAGGCAGCCCATCGGCGGACTGCTATCGGCCGACATGTTTTCGTTTCGACGCGGCCCGGTGGCCGGGCCGGAGGGGCCTGACCTGCTGGACGAGGCGCTGGCCCCCGCGATGCCGATTCTCGTTACGTCACCAAATCCTGCTTTGGATGCCGCGCGCTACAATACGCAGGTCGAGTTCGACCGGACCTACCGCTCGATTCAGCGCGAACCGGCCTTCAAGGACAAGAGCGTCCTGTTCCTGTCAGGGCTGAACGTGGACGTGTCGCCGCGCGAGGGCCAGTTGTTTCCACTGACCAAATTCGTTCCGTGGGCGGCGTACGCGTGCCTGCGCGACGGGACGCGGTTCCTGCTTGAGCAGGATGCGCTGTTCGATGTGCTGGCGGCGCAGAGGGTGGAGAACGCCGATCGGATTTCCTATGACGCGGCGATCGATACGATGGCAGCGGTGGAGGGCATCGAACTGCCGGCGGTTTAAAGGAGCACAGGAACCGTTCGACTGTTACCGGCCCGGATCGCCGATCCAAATCCATTGACGGGGCGTGCGCATCCCTCTCATACCAGAGGTAAAGTCGGAGGCCCGATTCCCTCGCAGTGTGACACTGGATTGTCATAATAGGCCAAACGAGACAATGGCCGTAGAACAGTTGAAATTGACGACGAACCTAATCACCGGAGGCTGATTATCTTGGATGCCACGATGTTACGGATGCGAGGACTGCCCGCGGCCGACGCCCCGGCCGGGTTGGCGCAATCCGTAACAAATGGCGCTAACCCGGCAGCGCCGCCGCAAGCGGATCATGAGCCGCTGGTTTACGGAGTCGGCGATGTCCATGGCATGAACGATTTGCTATCGGATCTTCTTGCCGAAATCGAAGCCGATTCAGCCATATGGGGACACCCCGCGACGGTGGTTTTTCTCGGTGACGTCGTCAACCGCGGTGCGCAGACTCGCCAGGTGCTCGACCGCCTGATCGCGGGACCGACGCGCCCGGGCGATCGCTGGATCGTGCTGCGCGGCAACCATGAGCAGATGATGCTTGATGCGCTGACCGAAGGCAGTCCGGCGGTTTTCGAGCGCTGGTTGAAGATGGGGGGCATGCGGACGCTGGCGTCCTATGGCGGCACGCGGAAGCGGGCGACACCGGAGCGGGCGCGCGAACTGATCGATCCGGATCATCTCCGGTTTCTCGAGCGGCTTCCTCTTACGCACATCGCCGGCAACTATCTCTTCGTCCATGCCGGCGTCGAGCCGGGCGTCCCGCTGCCGCAGCAGGACGCCGCCAGGCTGATGACCATCCGCGGGCGGTTCCTGAAGAAAGCGCATGGTCTGCCGTTCACGGTGATCCACGGCCACACGCCGAGCGATGGCCGCCCGATCCTGGGCCCGGGGCGGATCGGGGTAGACACCGGCGCCTGTTATACCGGGATCCTCACCGCGGTTGTGATTGAGCCGAAACGGACCGGGCAGCGGTTCCTGCGTGTATCGGCCGCTCGCGATGCGCGTTTGCTTAAGTAATACCAGTCGGCATTCAGATCGACACTCCGGCCGCGCCACGTCGTCATGCCGACGGAGGTCGGCATCCACGGCTTTTGTTTGCGCAAACATAGGCGTAGATGGCGGGCCTTCGCCCGCCATGACGACGGCTGTATCAGGCGCCGAGCCCTCATGGCTCACGCAACCTGTTTCCCGCTGCGCGGCGCAACGCCGGAAAGCGTGCCCTGGCGACCCTGCGCCAGAGATCGTGCAAGAACCCGCCGACACCGCCCGGAATCAGGAACATGACCGCGATCAGGATCACGCCGTACACCGCCCCCGGCGCCGCTTTCGACAGCTTGTCGGCGACGTTCGGAATGAACTCGATGAACGCCGCGCCAATCAGGGTGCCACCGATGGAGGAAACCCCGCCAACAATCAGGCCGACGAACAGGTAGATCGACACGAAAACCCCGAAGCTGTCAGGCGCCACGAACTGCACCGCGATGGCGCCGAGCGATCCGGCCAGCCCCGTGTACATCGCGCTCAACGCAAATGTCCGGGTCTTCACCATCGCCAGGTTGATGCCCATTGCCTCGGCCGCCATCGCATGGTCGCGGATTGCCATCATCGCCCGGCCGATGCGCCCGCGCACGATGTTCCACGCGACGACATACAACACCGCCGCCACTGCCAGGGTGAACAGGTACAGCCACTGGTCCGGCGACAGCGGCAAACCGAACGGCGCATCCGGCTTGTCGATCACCAGCCCCTGAACGCCGCCGGTCCAATCTTCGAACGCCTTGTATTTCAGGATCTGCGGGATGGCGACCGCCAGCGCAAACGTCGTGAGAGCCAGGTACAGCCCGCCCAGCCGCAGCGCCGGCAGCCCCACCAGGAACCCCACGAGGGCGCAGACGATCGCCGAGATCGGCAAGGTCGCCCAGTACGGAATCTCCCACGTCGTCATCAGGATCGCCGTGGTGTAGGCGCCGATGGCGTAGAACGCGCCGTGCCCCAGCGATATCTGGCCGTTGAAGCCGATCAGCAGCGAAAGGCCCAGGATGGCGATGGCATACACCACCACCATGGTAAGCTGAAACAGGTGGTAGTCGGTGAACCAGGCGACCGGAACGATCGCCGCCAGCAGCACCATAACGGGGATCGCCCGGGACGCGCCCATCGCCCCTACACCCGGCTATACACTTTGCGTCCCATCAGCCCGGTCGGCCTGACGGTCAGCACCGCGACGATGATCACCAGCGCCAGGGTCAGTTTGAGTTCCGTCCCCACCAGATAGGCCCCCCCCAGGTTCTCGATAACCCCCACCGCGAACCCGCCCAGCACGGCGCCGAGCGGATTGTCGATGCCGCCGAGCAGCGCCCCGGCGAAGGCGTACAGCAGGATGCCGGACATCATGTTCGGGTCGAGGAACACCACCGGCGCCACCATGCACCCGGCTACCGCTCCGATGGCGGCGGCCAATCCCCAGCCGAGCGCCAGCATCCAGCCGACGCGCACGCCGACAAGCCGGGCCGAGGTCGGATTGAACGCCGCCGCCCGCATCGCCAGGCCGAGCCGTGTGTGGCGGAAGAACAGGTAGACCAGGATCAGGACGATCAGGGTGACGGCGGTCGAGCCAAGCTCGTGCCCCGAGAGATAGCCGCCCAACATCGGACGGTCCGGGAAGGGCGAGGGGAACTGCTTGATGGTGTAGTCGAAGAACCAGCCGCTGAGGCTGTTGATGATCAGCAGCAGGCCGACGAACACGCCGACGGAGGCCAGGACGGGGGCGTTGGCGAGCGGGCGCATCAATGTGCGCTCGATCGAAACGCCGATGACGAAGGAGATTACGACGGCGATGGCAAACGCCACCCAGTAGGGAAAGCCGAGGTTGATGAAGGTGAGCGCGATATAGGTGGAGAAGGTCGCCATCTCCCCCTGGGCGAAGTTCACGTGATGGGTCGCCTGGTAGATCATCACCAACGCCAGCGCGACGCTGGCATAGATGCCGCCGGTGGCGATGCCGGACATGACCTGGTGGATTATGCCTTGCAGCATCGGGGTCCTCCGGAGGCCGCCGAGCAAGTCATGGCGCCGACATGGCCCGAGTCCACGTTGTTGTGGTTCGGTCCAACATCGTCATGGCCCGGTCCAAAATCGTCATGGCCCGGCCCAAAATCGTCATGGCCCGGCTCGTCCGGGCCACCTCTGCCAGCATGTGCCGCGACAGGTGGCCCGGACAAGCCGGGCCGTGACGGGGGGTTGCAGCCGGGCCATGACGGGGGGTTGCAGCCGGGCCATGAAGGGAGGTTGCAACCAGGCCATGACGGGGCATTGCAACCGGGCCATTCCGGCGGCGTGCAGCCTTGCCGGGACGAACGGTGAAAGGACGGCATCGATCCAACCATCCCCCTAATACCCCAGATACGATCGGCGGATGCCCTCGTCCTTGCTGATCTCCGCGGCCGAACCGGACATCACGATCCGACCCGTCTCCAGTAGATACGCGTCTTCCGCGAACTCCAGCGCCAACGCCGCATTCTGCTCGACCAGCAGGATGCCGACTCCGGCGTCCTCCCGGATTCGCTTCAGGATGCGGAAAATCTCCTGCACGATCAGCGGGGCCAGGCCGAAAGACGGCTCGTCCAGCAGCAGCAGCCGCGGGCGCAGCAGCAGGGCGCGAGCAATCGCCAGCATCTGCTGCTCGCCGCCCGACAATGTGCCGGCCTGCTGCCTGAAGCGCTCTTTCAGACGCGGGAAATACGCGAACATTTGGCCGAAATCAGCCGCCGCCTCGCGCGCCGGCCGCGTGTAGGCGCCGAGCTTCAAATTCTCCTCGACCGTCAGTTCCATGAAGGTGCCGCGGCCTTCCGGGACATGGGCGACGCCGAGGCGGACGATGTCCTCGGTTGCCATGCCGTCGATCCGTTGGCCGCCAAAGGTGAGTTCCCCGCGAACACCGACCAGGCCGCAGATCGCACGCAATGTGGTGGTCTTGCCGGCGCCGTTGGCCCCTAGCAGGGCGGTCACGCCGCCCTGGCGCACAGCGAAATCGATGCCGTGCAGAACCTTGGTCTCGCCGTAGGCGGCGTGGAGGCCCCTCGCCTCAAGCAGGTTGCTCACGCGGGGAACCCACGCGTTTCGCCGATGCAGCCGCAGCCTGCCATGAACCTCCCTTCCCTGCGTTTTTTGTTTTTACGCCGACGTGGAACCGTGACGAAGCGGTTCGGCTGAGTCAATCGGGGCGAACCGTCACGAGTCCGCTGGCTTGCCGCTCCCATTTGGCCTTCGAACGATCATACGGATCGCCGGAGACAGCAAGAGCGTTCCGCCGCCGGAGCTGATCGAGAAATACCTGGGGCGAGCTTCCGGCGGGATGAGAACGGGAACCCGGGAAAGATTGCGATGACCCAGGGCTACGGAGGCCACAGAGAAGGCAAGTATAATGCTTCGCGCGTCGCCGAGCCGACATCGAACGGATGCCATAACCCGAAACCGGTATTTCGAAGTCACGGAGTGGTTCCTGCCTTATCCGCCGCGGCCCCGCTGACCGGCCCCACTGGTAAGTTCCTGCTCGTATAAAGCCGCCGCCGCCTCCGGCCCGGCCAGGATCTCGATCAGCCGCAGCTTCCGCACCGGGGTCAATGTCCCCGCCGCAGCCGCTTCCATCACCGCCGCCGACGCCTCCAGCAGCAGACGATCGTAATTCGCCGCGCCGCCCACCTTGCGCGCTTCAGTCTCCAGTTCCCGCAACTCGCGGCTGCAGGATTCCATCAGTATCTGTTCATTGCCATCGACCGGCCCCGCCACGCCCGCCAGCGGCGCCAGCAGCCCTGTGTTGAGACCGTCGGAAAACCGCTCGCGGCAGGCCTGATCGAGCTTCTTGCGGATCGCGTGCAGCCGGGGACGATCGATCGACGCGCCGGAATCCTCCTCGATCTCGCGCAGGAACGTGGTGATCCGCCGCACCATCGCGCCGACATTCGCCAGCGGGCCGCGGCTGAGCTCCTCGCTCAGGCCGGCATGGCTCTCCATGTCGCTCAACATCTGCTCGGTGCCCTGATCGATCGCCCGGCGCACCATCGCCTTGGCCGCCTGATCCGCGCCCGAGGCGACGAACCGCCGCAGCAGCGGCGCCGCGTGCGGCGACTGCAGCAGGATCAGCCGGGCAATCAGGGCGCAGCCTTCGGGCGGTTCCTGGCCGATGTCCTTCAGGATGTCCGCCACCGCCTGCTCGGCCGACTCGAACACGCCGACCTCGCCGTCGCGCAGCAGCCAGCGGAGTTGCGGGCCGCGGCGCAGGACCGCCGCGATCGCCCGGGTCAGCGGCTGGAAGACTTTGGCGGGCAGGCCGGATTCAGCCCAGTCCTCGGTCGGCGCCGCGGCAGCCAGCACCTCCGCGGCGCGCGGCCACAACGCCTCTCCGGCCAAGGAGATCGCCTGCATCGCATCGGTCTTGCGCCCGGCGATGGTCTTGTCGATGAAGACCGCCTCGGCGCCCAGCCCGTTGCGGACGACTTTGGCCAGCGGCGCCAGCGCGGTCCGCGGCACTGACGGCTCATCCGGCTGCCAGTCGCGCGGCGCGACGATCACCGGGTCCAGCGGCAGGAACAGCAGCCGGGTGAAGCGCAGCGGACGTTCCAGGTTGAGCGACGCCAGCCGGACCCGCAGCGGGTCCAGCAGCGCCTGGTTCATCTTCGGGTCCGCCACGTCGTCCAGCATGGCGATGACCCGCCTGATCTTCCGGTCGTCCGCCACGCTCAGATCCTGTCGCAGGGCGCGGACGGCGGGCTGAGCGGCATTCAACGAGGGCTGAATCATCGGCGGCACTGCTCCGGTTGGTTCACCGCGTTCAAACCGTGATCGCCCGGAAATGCTCGTTCCGGCGGATCAGATTGAACACCATGGCGCCGGTGAACCAATCTTCGTTGAGGTTGATCAGGCGGCGGAAGCGGACAACGTCCTCGATCTCATTTGTCATCGAGCACCAGTCGTTGACCTCCTTCGGCAGGATCGGCACCAGTGTGGCGATCTCGGCCAGTGCGGCGCGACGCGCGGCATCGTCCACGGCGTTGTTCCAGACCAGGCAGATCTGCTCCCAGCCGTCGAGCAGCCATTCCGGCCGGCCGACGAGTTCGATGACTGAATCGCGATCCGCGGCCCATGTCCGCAACAGCTCGACCATGTTGTCCGGCAGGGCCTGGGCCTTGGTCACCGTGGTCTGCGCCAGAGACAGCGTCACGTCCGCCACGGCGCAGAACATCTTCGCGTAGGACGCCTGGTCCTCCTCTCGCTGCGTGCCGCTCCAGTCCGCGACGCTTGCCCGCACGGCGCGCAGCATGTTGGTCAGGCGAGGAGTCCGGCCGGTCGCGCCAACAGATCCAACGCCGATATTGGACATGACGTCGGCCAATTCCTCCAGCGCGTTCGCGGTCCAGGTGGTGGACTGGCCCAGCCGGGGCGAGATCCAGTCCACGGCCAGGCGCGCCCGCTCGGACGGATCAAGCGCGTGGCTGCCGGGGTCCATCAGGGATGCGGGGGAGAAGCGGCGGACAACCTGCTCGACCAGGGTCATCAGCAGGCGGTAGTTGGTGACGACCCGGTCGCCCTTGTCGGCATCGGTGGCGACCCGGGCGGCCTCCATCGCTTCCTCGCCGGCCAGGCCCTCGGCGGCGATCTGCCGGGCGACACGCCGGATCGTCGCCGGGGTGACGTTGGTGATGGAGGCGATGCGCTGGCTGAAGACCTTGTCGTGCAAGGTCGGGCGGCACAGCGCCGTCAGGCTGGTCCACGGCATGACATAGACGCCGCGGCCGCCCGAGAGGTTGGGCACCACCAGTTCGACGAGGTGCTTCTTGGCCGGCCGTGCCCGGGTGCCGCCGAGGCGCGGCGTGGTGAACGGCACCGCGACGCCGCGTTCCAGGAATGTGGTGGGATGATACGGTCTTATCGGCGGGAGTTCGGCCTCAATCACGGACGGCGCCTCCGGCGGAGGCCGACGTCATGGCCCTCCCCCGGCTTGTCCGGGGGATCATACGGGCCACCTATCGCCGCACGTGCTGGCATAGCTGGCCCCGACAATACCCCGGACAAGCCGGGGCAGGGCCACGACTGACCTTGGATCCTAAATCCCCGGCGTGCGCTTCCGCCGCATACAATCGTAGTCAACATCGAACACTCCGCCTGACGGCCGAGTGCCCCTTTTGCGCCCAAATCCTTTACGAAGCCTTACCACGGCGCAAAAAAACGCGCTCACGCGGCAAAAAACAGCAGCCGGCGGTTCCGTCAGGCGCGGCGAAGCTGGGCTTCGTCCACGACACGCTCGTGGCTATCGAGGGCGCTTTTCGCGCGGTACTGGCAGCCTTGGCTGCTGGCGGGCAAGCGTCTGATAATCGTGTAGATTCCGCCGCGAACATTGGCATTGGCGCTGTTCGTCACCAGGGCAACCTTGTCGCCGGCAGCAAACTTGTAGTCCGACATCGCGATCCTTCCGCAACAATAGGGCGGCGCTTCCGCGCCGCCCGGCATGTCAGCTCGCCTGAAGATTGACCGCGGAGGTCTTACCCTGCTGACCGCGTTCCAGTTCGTAGCTAACCTTCTGGTTCTCGTTCAGCGTTGTAAGTCCGGCGCGCTCAACGGCCGAGATGTGTACGAACACATCCTTGGAGCCGTCTTCCGGCTGGATGAAGCCGAAGCCTTTTTGAGGATTGAACCATTTGACAGTGCCTGAAGCCACGTGAAGTCTCCGCAATGGGCCAAATCCCGCGCACATGCGGGATATCTTACTTTTCAATAGGGGAGAGAAATGCGGCGCTTCGCGGGATTTATGACGCTAGGCGGCGCGAGATAGGCATCTTGCCCCGGCTGAAAAGTTCAGCCGTTCAACCTTCATACGCGCTATCCGGGAAATTGAACAGACATTATTTTACCGCACGTCGTTGCCGGCCGCCCGCTGCTACACTGTGGAGAGCCAGGCCAGAAAGGCCAGAAACCCGAGCGAACCAGCCGCGGCGTGCGCCGCGACGACGTAGCCGGCCTTGCGGTGGGACTTCCTCGCCGTCAGCGAGCCGATGAATCCTAGCGCCAACGTGATCACCAGCAACCCCGCCGCCTTGTAGCCGTACACGCCGCCCCGGTCCCCCGAGATGGCGATGACCAGTTGCTCCAGCGCTCCTGCCCCCAAAAGAAGATGCGCCGCCGTCAGGATCGGCTTGTTCGGGGTATGCCGGAGATAGTTCATCCCGAGGTAGCCGCCGATCCCCACGGCGAGAAAGATCAGGATCGTCAGGGGGACGGTGGTCATGCGGTCTACTCCGGTACGGCGCCCGGACTGTCCCGGCCATCTCGATCATAAAATCGTCTCGGAGGGCGTCAACCGCCGTCCGTGGCTTCATCGGCGAATTCCAGCCGCGCCTCTTCCAGGCAGGCCCACACATAAGGCACCAGCGACCGCGGGACGTCGATATGGAACACCTCGGCGCCGATGCGCCACAGCACGATCCCGGCCTTGCCCAGCAGGGTCCGCGTGCACATGCCCACCGGAAACGCGCGCGGATCGAGATCGAGGGCGCAGAACCCATTCAGGCACCAGGCCGCGTTCGGTCCGGCGATCTCCAGCGCCCGGAACCGCTGCGAGACGTCCACCACGCTGGCCGGGCGGTCTCCGGGCGCGCGCCGCGCCAGGGCTTCGAGACCGGTTGACCCCTCCGGCGCCTGGATCAGCCACTCATCCGGGCCCAGCCACAGCGCCGCGCGCTCCCGCGCGATGACCGAGCGGCAGGGCACCGTCGGCAGCAGCACCCCGATGGCCATGCCGATGGCGGTTGCCGCGCCCGGGCCGGCCCGCACCGAGAGCAGCGTCGCCGGCGCCAGCGCGGCCAACCGGACGGACCGGGCCGGACGCGCCACCGGAGCGGGCCGGACCACCGCCGGCAGCAGCGGCAGCGGCAGCGGCGGCGGCGCGAACGGACGTTCGGCCGGCCGGGGGACAAAAACCGGGTCCGTGACCACGGCCTCGACGACACCGGACGGCATCGGCACGCGCAGCCGGTAGCCAACGCGCGACCTCCCGCCCGCCACTAGCGCCAGCGCGAAGCCCCGCCCCAAAGTCGGGCTGTGATAAGAGGACGTCACATGGCCCAGCGAAGGCCCCTGCCCCGCCTCCGTCACCTGCGCCCCTTCCTCAAGCACCACGGCCCCATCAGCCGGCAGCAACCCGACAAGCTGCGGCCGATCGGCGCGGGTCAGTTCGGGCAGGGACAGCGAACGCTTGCCGATGAAATCGCCCTTGTCGCGGCTGACCGCGCGGCCGAGGCCGAGATCGTCCGGCGTGACGCTGCCATCGGTTTCCTGGCCGATGACGATAAAGCCCTTCTCCGCCCGCAGCACATGCATCGCGTCGGTGCCGTACGGCGTGACGCCTTGCTGCCGCAACGTGTCCCACACCCGCTGCGCCGAGTCCGGCGGCAGGTTGATCTCAAACCCCGTCTCCCCCGTAAACCCCGTTCGAAACAGTCTGATCGGCACTTCACCGATATGACCTTCCCGCACGCTCATGCGCGGCATCGCACCAAGATCGATGTCCGGAATGAACGGCGCCAGCGCCTCGGTTGAGCGCGGTCCCTGCACCGCGATCACCGCCCATTGCTCGGTGACCGAAGTCAGCCAGACCCGCAATCCGGCAAATTCCGTTTGCAGGTAGTCTTCCATGTGATGCAGCACGAACGCAGCATTGCCGGTCGTCGTGGTGACATGAAATCGGTCCGCCGCCAGCCGCGCAACGATGCCGTCGTCCCGCACGAAACCATCTTCGCCGAGCAGCAGCGCGTAGCGGCACTGTCCCGGCTCCAGCGTCGTGAAATCGCCGGTGTAGATCCGGTTCAGGAAAAACGGGGCGTCAGGGCCGATCATTTCGATCTTGCCAAGTGTGCTGGCGTCGGCGAGGCCGGCATCGTTGCGGACCGCGAGGCATTCGCGCGCCGTCGCCGCCGCGATCGTTTCGCCGCTGCGAGGATAGCAGCGTGCGCGTCTCCACCCGCCGGCATCCTCCGGCACCGCATCGGCACTGAAAATCGGCGTGGTTCTTATCGGCGCGAACAGGTCGCCGCGATGCGGACCGGCGAAGGCGCCGAACGTCACCGGCGTATAGGGCGGCCGGAATGTTGTCGTCCCGACCGCGGCGGGGTCCACGCCAATCTGCGCCGCAACGGCAACGATGGCGTTGAGGTTGGATGTCTTGCCCTGGTCCGTTGCCATGCCGATGGTGGTGTAGCGCTTGACGTGCTCGATCGAAACGAAACCTTCTTCGGCCGCGATCGCGATATCCTTCGCGGTCACGTCGTTCTGGAAGTCGAAGAACGCCTTCGGGTGCGGCAGCGCCGGCAGCGGCAGCGCGGACGGTGCCATCTGCGGCAGTCCGGCGACCGCGAAAGCGCCGGGCTGGCTGCCTCCCGCTTCGGTGCCGTCCCGCAGACACGTTGCCAGGTGGAACACACCGGCGCAGGCGCCGACGGCGGTCCATGCCTCGCCGCGCGACTGCATCAGCAGATGGACCGAGGGCGTCCAGCCGCCTGACATCAGCACCGTATCGCAGGCAATGATTGTCTGGCCGTCCGCCAGCCTGACCGCATCCACCCGCCGCCAGCCGGCGGTGCCGCCGATGGTCATGCCGGCATGGACCGGGATGCCGAGCGCGCGCACCGCCTGTATCGCCGCGCCATCCGGCTTCGGCCGCAGATCGACGACCGCCGCGACCGCCACCCCCGCGGCGTGCAGATCCGCCGCGGCGCGCCAGGCGCTATCGTCCGCCGTAACGACCACGGCGCGGTTTCCCACTTTGACACCGTAACGGTGAAGATACGTCCGCGCCGCGCCCGCCAGCATGATGCCGGGACGGTCGTTGCCAGGAAAAACCAGCGGGCGCTCGATCGCGCCGGCGGCCACGATGACGCGGCCGGCGCGGACGTGCCACAGCCGTTCCCGCGGCATGCTCGGTGCGGGTTGCGCCAGATGGTCCGTCAGCCGCTGCGCCAAGCCGATGAGGTTGCCGGGATAGGCGCCGAAGGCGGTGGTGCGCGGCAGCAGCGTGACGGAGGCGCCCAAGCTCGCCAGCGCCTCCCGCACCCAGTCCGGCGCCGGCCAGCCGTCGATCGTCGCCCCGGGTTCGGACAGCAGCGAACCGCCGAATTCCGCCTGTTCATCGCACAGGATGACCCGCGCCCCGGTGGCGGATGCGCCGAGCGCCGCCGCGATCCCCGATGCCCCGCCGCCGATGATCAGCACGTCGCAATGGGCATAGTGGTGTGCGTACCGGTCCGGATCGCCCTGCCGCGGCGCGCGGCCGAGTCCGGCAGCCTGCCGGATCGCCGGTTCATACAACCGCTTCCAGAACGAGGTCGGCCGCATGAAGGTCTTGTAGACGAAGCCCGGGGGCAGCAAGGGCGCTGCGAAACCCGCTGTGGCGCCGAGGTCGAAACGAAGCGACGGGAAGCGGTTCTGGCTGGTAGCGGCCATGCCCTCATGCAGCTCGATCTGAGTCGCCCGCAGGTTCGGCGTGACCCGGCCGGGACCGCGAACGACCGTCACCAGCGCATTCGGCTCCTCGGATCCCGCCGACAGAATGCCGCGGGGCCGGTGATATTTGAACGATCGCCCCACCAGATGGACGTCGTTAGCCAGCAGCGCGGAGGCCAGGGTGTCGCCCGCGAAACCTTCCAGCGTCCGGCCATCGAAACTGAATTGAACAGGACGCTGGCGGTCGATCCGCCCCCCCGTCGCGGTCCGGAACGGCTGGGTCATAACGGCGGCGCCTCGCCCGGCTTATAGGTGCCGGCGATGCGGTCGGTCACCGTGTCGCGGATGCAATTGAAAAAGCGTCCGCAGCCGTGCAGATGCCGCCAGCGTTCCGCATGCCGCCCCTTTGGATTGTCCCGCGTGTAAAGATACCCACCCCATGCGGCATCATCGACAGTCGCGGGATCTTCCGGCCCGGCACGATGCGCCTGGCCGCCGTAGCGGAACTCGTTCTCGGGCCGCGGGCCGCACCAGGGACAGGGGATCAGCAGCATCAGTGCGCCACCGCCGCGGCGGCGGCCTCGTCGATCAAGCGGCCGGTGGCGAAACGGTCCAGCGAGAACGGCGCCGCCAGCGGATGCGGCTCGCCGCGCGCGATCGTTGCCGCAAAGACATGGCCGGATCCCGGCGTGGCTTTGAAGCCCCCCGTTCCCCAGCCGCAATTCACGTAGAGTCCGGGCACCGGGGTGGTCCCGACAATCGGCGACCTGTCCGGTGTGGTATCGACAATCCCACCCCAATTGCGCAGCATGCGCAGCCGCCGGAAGGTTGGAAACATTTCCAGGGTCGCCGCCAGAGTCTCGCACGACACATACAGCCCTCCCGCCTGGCTGTACGAAGTGTAAACATCCGTGCCACCGCCGATAACCAGTTCCCCCTTGTCGGATTGCGAAACGTAAGCGTGCACGTTGTTCGACATCACCACACAGGGCAGCACCGGCTTCACCGGCTCGCTCACCAATGCCTGCAACGGAAACGACTCAAGCGGCATCCGCACATCGGCCATTGCCATCACAACGCTGGTGTGTCCCGCCGCCGCCACGCCGATGCGCGCCGCGCCGATCGGGCCGCGAGTCGTTTCGACTCCAGTGACGGCGCCCGACACGTCACGGACCACCCCCGTCACCGCGCAATTCTGGATGATGTCCACGCCATAGGCGGACGCGGCACGCGCATAGGCCCAGGCCACCGCATCATGCCGCGCCACCCCGCCGCGCCGTTGCAAGGCCGCACCGAGAACCGGGTAGCGCGCCCGGTCGCTGACATCCAGCACCGGGCAGAACGCCGCCGCCTCGGCCGGAGTCAGCCACTGATTGTCGATGCCCTGCAACCGGTTGGCGTAAACGTGCCGCTTCTCCACCTGCACCTCGTGATGCGTATGCGCCAGCTTCAGCACACCGCGCGGCGAATACATCACGTTGTAATTCAGCGTCTGAGACAATCCCTCCCACAGCTTCAGCGCGTGCTCGTACAGCGCGGCGCTCTCCGGCCGCAGGTAGTTGGACCGGATGATCGTGGTGTTCCGGCCGGTGTTGCCGCCGCCCAGCCAGCCCTTGTCCAGCACCGCAACGTTGCGGACGCCGTGCTCCGCCGCCAGGTAATACGCCGTGGCCAGACCATGCCCGCCGGCGCCGATGATGATCACGTCATACGCGGCCTTCGGCTGGGCATCCCGCCACTGCCTGCTCCAGGTTTTGCCGGCGCCATGCCGCAGCAGGGAGAGGAACGAAAATTTCGACAGGTGAGCCATCGGGCGCATCCTTGCCACACGACAAAGTCAGGCGAAAGCCGTGAGCCTTCCGGTTAGCCGCCCGGGACGCTATAGATTCGTCACAAAGGGGAGATGAAAATGTCCGAGTTCGACTACATCATCGTCGGCGCCGGTTCCGCCGGCTGCGTCCTGGCAAACCGCCTGACCGAGGACAAGAACGCCTCGGTCCTGCTGCTGGAAGCCGGGCCGCCTGACGACTCGATGTGGATCAACATCCCGGCCGGCTTCGTCAAGCTGCTCAACAACCCGAAATACAACTGGAACTTCGAAAGCGAGCCGGAACCCAACGCCGCCAACCGCCGCATCCCCATCCCGCGCGGCCGCACCCTGGGCGGCTCCAGCTCGATCAACGGCATGCTGTACGTCCGCGGCAACCCGTTGGATTACAACACCTGGGCCCAGTTCGGGAATGTCGGCTGGGGCTACGACTCCGTGCTGCCCTATTTCAAGAAATCCGAGCATTTCGCCCCCGGCGGCGACTCGACGCGCGGCCGCGGCGGGCCGCTGCATGTCGACCACATGCGGGAACGGGCCGAAATCCTCGATGCGTTCATTGACGCCGCGGTGGACGAAGGATTTCCGCGCAACAAGGACTACAACAACGGCAACCAGGAAGGCTTCGGCTACTTCCAGGTGACGCAGAAGAACGGCGAGCGCTGGTCCGCCGCGCGCGGCTACCTCGACCCGGCCCGCAGCCGCCCCAACCTGAAGATCGAAACCGAAGCCCTGACCACGAAGGTCCTGCTGGATGGCAAGCGCGCCATAGGCGTGGCCTACACCCGGAGCGGCGAGGCGAAACAGGCCCGCGCCCGGCGCGAGGTGATCGTCTCCGCCGGCGCGGTGCAGTCGCCGCAAATCCTGGAACTGTCGGGTATCGGCCAGCCCGAGCTGCTGGCCTCCCTGGGTATCCAGGTCCAACACGCCCTGCCCGGCGTCGGCGAAAACTATCGCGACCACTATGCCCCGCGCCTGAACTGGCGGGTGAAGCTGCCCGTCACCCTGAACGAGCGCAGCCGCGGCCTCGCCTTGGCGAAGGAGGTGGTGAAATACTACACCCAGCGGCGCGGCATCCTGACCTTCACCGCCGGCATAGCCTACGGGTTTGTCAGATCCCGCCCCGAACTGGAGGAACCCGACGTCCAGTTCCATTTCGCCCATGCCAGCTATGGCAACGCGCAAAAACGCGACCTGGAAACCCAGCCCGGCATGACCCTGACAGTCTACCAATGCCGCCCGGAGTCGAAAGGCTCGATCCACGCCAAATCCAGCGACCCGCACGCCGCCCCCGCCATCCGCCCCAACTACCTGGCAGACCCCTACGACCAGCGCGTCCTGGTGGACGGCATGAAAATCGGCCGGCGCATCATCGAGAACCCGATCCTGGACAAGTACCGCGCCTACGAGATGAACCCCGGCGCGAAAGCGCAGACCGACGCCGAATGGCTGCAATGGGCGCGCGAAACCGCCCAAACCACCTACCATGTCATCGGCACGTGCAAGATGGGCCAGGACCCGCTCGCCGTCGTCGATGACCGCCTAAGAGTCCACGGCCTTCAAGCCCTGCGCGTCGTCGACGCCTCCATCATGCCCACCATGACCAGCGGCAACACCAACGCCGCCGTCATCATGATCGCCGAAAAAGCCGCCGACATGATCAAGGCCGCAGCGTCGGATCACCTGCGGGCGGCTGCGTGAGGTTTTAAGGAAGGTCGGGACGCTGCCCCGAACCCCGCCAAGGGGCGAGGCCCCTTGGAACCTATTCATTAAGCGGGTTGGGGGAGAGGGGGGCTACTCAGGCGTTTCGACGCCTCGGTCGCCCCCCTCTCCCCCAACCCGCTAAAATTAACGGGATCAAAGGGCCGCCGGCCCTTTGCGGGTCCAGGGCGGAGCCCTGGTCTTCCTTAAGACTCCAGCAGCCGGCGCAGGAGTTCGACGTCTTCGGCGAAGGTGCCGTCGCGTTCCATGAGTTCGGTGACGCGGGAGACAGCATGCATCACGGTCGTGTGATCGCGGTTGCCGAATTTGCGTCCGATCTCCGGCAGGCTGCGGCTGGTTAGTTGCTTCGCCAAAAACATTGCGACCTGGCGCGGCCGGGCGACCGCGCGGGCGCGGCGGGCTGAAGACATATCGGTCAGCCGGATGCTGTAATGCTCGGCGACTTTTTTCTGAATTTCTTCGATCGTGACGCGACGGTCGTGTGCCTTCAGGATGTCGTGAAGTACTTCATGAGTCGTTTCAAGTGTTACCGGCCGCCCGAACAGGTTTGCGTGTGCGACCAGGCGGTTCAGCGCGCCCTCAAGCTCACGAACGTTGGAGGTAATCTTGTGCGCGAGGAATTCCAATACTTTCACTGGCACCTCGACGCCGGCCCGGGCGGCCTTCGCCTCCAGGATCGACAGCCGCAGCTCATACGTTGTTGAGTGCAGATCGGCCACCATCCCGCAACCCAGACGGGTGCGCAGCCGGTGCTCCAGGCCGTTCAGGTCAGAGGGCGACTTGTCCGCCGAGACGACGATCTGCTTGCCCTGTTCGACCAGATAATTGAAAGTATGGAAGAATTCTTCCTGCGTGTTGTCCTTGCCAATCAGGAATTGCAGATCGTCGATCATCAGCACGTCCACGCTGCGCAGATTTTCCTTGAACTCCATCGTCGATTGACTGCGGATGGCAGCAATGAAACGATACATGAACTTTTCGGCCGACATATAAGCGACGGAGACCGGGCTGGTTGTGCGGTCAGTCAATTCCCATGCTATTGCATGCATCAGATGAGTCTTGCCCAATCCGACCCCGCCGTACAGAAATAATGGGTTGAAACCGGGGCTCGACGGGCGTTCCGCGACCCGGCGGGCGCAGGCATAGGCGAACTCGTTTGGTTTGCCGACGACAAAGCCTTCGAAGGTAAATCTGGGATCGAGCGGAGCCGCCAGGTCAGACCGCGATTCGACACGCTCCTCGGACCAGCCGGAGCCTGGCGCAGCATGGCTGTTGGACGGTCCCTGGATGGGCGCCGGCGCCGCATCGCGGCGTGCCGGCGGCTCCTCGGTCCGCGCAGCGACGGGTTCCCGTGGGGCCGCAAGGCTTTCCGTCAGGGCCGGCAGCGGCACGCTTGCATTGCCGACGCGAATCTCGACGCGGCGGATCGCCGGGTTCTCACCCTGCCACAGGGCGCTCAGCCGATCGCCGTAGCGCGTGGAAACCCAGTCGCGGAGAAAGCGGGTGGGAAGGGTGACGGTGATCTCATCGCCATCCAGACCGGCCAGGGTCATCTGTCGCAGCCAGGTGCGGTATTCGACTTCTCCGACCTCTGCCTGCAGCCTGCCTCTGATACGCGCCCAATGGACCGCAAGTTGAGGTAATTCCACGATCTCCGGCTCAGTCGTGGTCATCCCAGCCCCCCTGCGCGGGACTTGGCCCGCATTCGACAGTGCAATCCTGCAAGGCCGGTACAAGATCGGCCTTGCTTTACTCGCTTTGTTCTCGGCAGCGCGCACGTCCCCACGCCCTTCACAGGGCTTTATTGCAGATAGCGATGCTGTCCGGCTGACGAGGTAAAGTATGTCAGAGTTTCGGTGAGACGCAACGAGAAACTGGCGCCTACCAGGCGGGTTCAAACAAACGAAAGAACATTTCCCGTGCAGGTTGCTAAGTACCTCATTACATTACCGATTAGCTTCCGGTAGCGACAACTTAATCAAACTGAAACGTAATAATCTGGACACAACCATTTGCGCGGAGCGTCCAGTTTCACAGATTTTTTACCGAAAGCCGGCCAGCCCGACGGGCCGGCCGGGACAGCGCCTGTTCAGGCGCCGGGAAGCGCCTTGACCCGGGCTGACAGCCGCGACAGCTTGCGCGCCACCGTGTTGGCGTGGATCACACCCTTGCCGGACGCCCGCTGGAGCTCCGGCTGCGCGGCACGCAAGGCCTCCACGGCGGACGACTTGTCGCCGCTGGCGATCGCGGTCTCGACCTTCTTGACGAAGGTGCGCATGCGCGACTTCCGCGCCTGGTTGCGGGCAGTACGGGTCTCTGTCTGGCGAATGCGCTTACGCGCCGATGCGGTGTTGGCCATGCGTTCTTCGATCACGAGGTTAGGGAAGCCAGGCGGGCCTTCGGGAAAGTTAACCCTTGGGCGAGCCGGCGGCAGAGGGCGGTTCTACGCAGCGGCGCCGGCCAAGTCAAGGACGATGGCCGGATGCCGGTGCCCCCCGGGGCGCCGTTGCGGTCAGGTCGGCGGCACCTGGATGCCGCAGCGCTTCGCCTTCTCCTCCGGCTCGACATGAATGGTAATCATAAGGTGACCCATCTCGTCCTTGAGGGTCCTCTCGATGCGGTCGCAGATGGTGTGCGCCGCCGCAACTGTCATGCTCCCGGGCACCACGAGATGAAAATCGAGAAAAGTCAATTTTCCCGCGTGGCGTGTGCGCAAATCGTGCGCCTCGATCGCGCCCGAAGCGCTGGCGGCGACCAGCTCCCTGATCCGCTCCATGACCGCCGGCTCCGGCGCGGTGTCCATCAACCCGCTGACCGAGGCCGAGATCATCCGCATCCCCGACCACAGCACGTAAAGCCCGCTCGCCCCGGCCAGCAGCGGGTCCAGAACCAGCCGCCCGGTCGAGACCGCCAGGATCATCCCCACTGCGATCCCCGCCGAGGTCACCACATCGGACAGCAGGTGGCGCCCGTCCGCCTCCAGCGCGATCGATCGCAGCCGCCGCCCCGCCGACAGCAGCACGGCCGACCATCCGGCGTTGATGAGGGTGGCGAGGGCGTTGAGGGCGATGCCCTGGAACGGCAGCGAGATCGCGCGCGGGTGCTGCCACGCCTGCCATGCCTCACTGAAGATAAGTACCGCGGCGATCACGATCAGCAGGCCCTCGACGACGGCGGCGAAGAATTCGGCCTTGTCATGCCCATAGGGGTGATTGTCGTCGGCGGGACGGGCGGCGAAGCGGATCGCCAGCCAGGCGATCAGGCTGGCGGCGACGTTGACGGTGGTCTCCAGCGCGTCCGAATACAGCGCCGCGCTGCCGGTGAGCCACCAGGCAGCGCCTTTCAATCCCAGCACCAGGCAGCCAGCAACCATGCTGCCCAGCGCGAAGCGCTCCCCGTTTGTCATGGGGAATCCGCCTAGCATATCGTCACGCGGGCGTCAGCCACCCGAAGATGTCAGCCGGCGGATGCCTCCGCCAGCAGTCTGCGGCGGATCTGGCGCTTTCGCAGGGGCCGCAGCACGAACAGCGCCAGCAGCACGACCGCGACGTTGGTGCCCGCGGCCAGCAGCAGCACGGTTTCCCAGGTGCCGGTTGCCGACTTCAGCACGTTGGCGAGCGGCACCAGGAATGCCGAGGTACCCTTGGCGGTATACAGCAGGCTGGCGTTGGCCGTGGCATAGCGGGGACCGAACGTATCGGTGCAGGTCGACGGGAACAGCGAGAAGATCTCGCCCCAGGTGAAGAAGATCAGCCCGGCGCAGACCACGAACCCCCAAGGCGTCTGCCCGGCCGCGGCAAGCAGCCAGTAGCTGAGCGCACCGAGGCTGAAGGCGACCGCCATCGTGGGTTCCCGCCCGATCCGGTCCGACAGGGCGCCGAAGGCGGGACGGGCGGCGCCGTTCAGCACGTTGTCCGCCACCAGCGCCACGCTGAGCGTGCTGGCGCCGAAAAAGATCGCTGTGGTCGAGATGCCGAAATCCCTGGCGATCGGACCGAGCTGGGCGGTCGCCATCAGGCCGCTGGCGGAAACGCAGACGAACATAAGATAAAGGAGCCAGAACACCGGCGAGCGCAGCATCTCCGTGCTGGTAAGGCTGCCGGCGGCCTGTCGCAGGCTGGAAGAGGCGGGCGGCGCACGGACCACGCCATCCGGGCCGTGCAGCATGAAGGCAACCGCCACCAGGATGGCCGCCTGGCCAAGCCCGAACCACAGGAAGGCCTGCTCATATCCGGCCGCGGCAATGGTCATCCGGATCGGGATGACGGTCAGTGCCGCGCCGGCGCCAAAGCCGCCCGCCGTCAGGCCCACCGCAAGTCCGCGGCGGTCCGGGAACCACTTGACCGCGTTACCGACGCAGGTGGCGTAGATGGCGCCGGCCCCGGTGCCCGATATCGCGGCGCCGACGTACAGCAGCGCGGGCGAATCGGCCAGGGCATTGATCGCCCAGCCGAGACCGACAAGCACGCCGCCCGTTGCGATCGCCAGACCGGGGCCTTTGCGCGGCCCCAGCCGGTCAACGATCGCGCCGGCGGCCGGGGTCAGCCATGTTTCGGTGGCAATGAAGATGCTGAACGCCCATTGGATCTCCGCCAGGCTCCAGCCGCGCGCCGCGTGAATCGGATCGACGAACAGTGTCCAGGCGTATTGCAGGTTGGCAATCAGCGCCATGCACAGGACGCCGAGCCAGAGCTGGATCCAACGCCCGGGCGAACGAGGCACTACCGATTTGATTATCGGCAAAACGGCAGCTCGTTCGAATTCATTTGACCCATTTCATTCTTCTTCCATTTTGTGCGGACGGAACCAAAACCCGTATGCGATGTCCAGTGATAAGCACGCGCGGAGGAATTTCGTTCCCGGCGAAATCGCCATGGCGGCGCGTGCCGAAGCACGCTATTGAGTGTTTGCAATCGATTAAAAGGAGATGTGTATGCGCCGACTCATGAGTGCCGCTGTTGCGCTGACCATGCTGTCCGCTCAGCCGGTCCTGGCGGAGCGTCAATGCGCTTCCCTGGCGGACCAGTCAGCGTTCGAGGTGCAGGCCTTGCGCAGCGAGCTGATGGTGCTGGCCACCGGATGCCACGACGACGCGCAGTACAACGCGTTCATTCACCGCTTTCAGGCCGATCTCCAGGCCAATGAGCGGCTGATCAACGCGTATTTCCAGCATCGCTACGGCCGCGCCGGACAGACTGAGCATGACCGCTTCGTGACCGAGTTGGCCAATGCGATGTCCCGCCAGGGCAGCGACCTGGGCGGCGATTTCTGCCCGCGCAACGGGCTGATCTTCAACGAGGTGCTGGCGCTGGATTCGCCTGCGGAGCTGACGGATTTCGCTGCCGGCAAGAATCTGGTGCCGGCATCGATCGAGATTTGCAGCCCGGTGGCGTCCGGTTCGGCCACGACCCGGAAGGCGCACGGGAAGGTCGTCACGCAGAAGTAGGCTTCATCTCGTCATGGCCCGGCTTGCCCAGGCCACCTCCGCCAGCACTGCGCCGCGATAGGTGGCCCGGACAAGCCGGGCCATGGCGGGTGAGCGCCGAAGTTACGGCGCGGTTACGGTAACCGCCACCTTGATCCGCTCCTCGCCGGGGATCAGTTTCACCGTGAACGAGTCGCTGCCGGTGAAGCGGCGGTCGGGCGTGTAGTCGATCCGGGTGTCGTCGCCGACTTCGTGGATCAGCACGGACCCGTGTTCCGGACGCGCGACCAGAAGCCCAGCATCGAACGGCTTGCTGCCACCCTGGCGCAGCCGCAGGCCGCACCAGCCGCCGTCGTTGGCCACCTTGATCGTCGCGTCGGTGACGGCACCTCCGGCCGGCGTGACCTCGGGCGCGTCGCACAGTTTCGCCGCGCCGGCGAGATCCGCGGCATAGACCCGCTGCGTCGATCCGGCGGGACCGCCGGCAGGGTTGGAGCAGGCCGCCAGCAGCCCGCCGGACGCCAGAAGGGCGATGCAAGCCACGCGCGGCATTATGGCCCGAATGGGAGCCGGCCGGTTTTCAGTCATATCGTCTGCGCCTCTATTTATATGGATACCGGGAGGGGACCGATTCGCGGATTCGGTCCGGCAGCGCGCAGATAGACCGGTTCTCGCGGCTATTGGAAGCCGGGATTGCCGATTTGCCCCGCGTTTTGCGGGACGCGGCGGAACAGGCCCGGGTCGTAGCCCTGGTCTCGCATCCGGTTCAGCAGCGACTCGTAGGTGGCATCGTCGATAACGGGATCGCGTGCCAGGATCCACCCGTAGCCGCGGCCGGGATAGCCGACCAGCGCGGTCCGGTAGTCCGGGTCCACATAGAGAATAAGGTATGACAGATAGAGCGGCCAGAACGGGGTTTCCCGCCACCGTGCATTGCCGGTGCCGGGCACAACGTAGCCGCCCATGGTGAAGCTGGTCAGCGGGGCGCTGAAATCCTTTTTGCGGGCGTTGTAGACGTCCTTCAGGCCGCCGCCGGGCTGGAAGCTGACATCGAAATAGCTGCCGACATTCCCGTTTTCGGCGAAGTACGGGATGTTGGCGATGACATACCAGCGGCCGGCATAGCGTTCGAGATCGACGCTTTGCGCCAGCGCCAAGGGCTTCGGGTCCGCCGCGCAGCCGGCGATCAGCGCCAGGGCGATGACGGCAGCGGCCGAGAGGATCTGCTTGCGGAGAGAGATTGCCATGATGCCGATACGGAACGGCACCGCGGATGGATCACAGGCGGACGCGACGGCCGGAGGTTCGGGCTTCTGAAACGACCCTGCTTGCCGAGGCCCGGCCCGGGTGCTTAATGGCGCCCCACTCGTATACTTGGCCCGGGACAACGATGACCACCACCGCCCCCAGCTTTCAGGACATCATTCTGCGCCTGCATGGCTTCTGGTCGGCCCGGGGCTGCGTCATCCTGCAGCCGTATGACGTGGAAATGGGCGCCGGCACCTTCCACCCCGCGACCACGCTGCGCGCCCTGGGGCCAAAGCCGTGGCGCGCCGCCTATGTGCAGCCCAGCCGCCGCCCCAGCGACGGCCGCTACGGCGAGAACCCCAACCGGCTGCAGCACTATTATCAGTACCAGGTGATCATGAAGCCCTCCCCCGCCGACGCGCAGGACCTCCTGCTCGCCAGTTACCGGGAGATCGGCCTTGACCCGCTGCGGCACGATTTCCGTTTCGTCGAGGACGACTGGGAAAGCCCGACCCTCGGCGCCTGGGGCCTGGGGTGGGAGGTCTGGTGCGACGGCATGGAAGTCGGCCAGTTCACCTATTTCCAGCAGGTCGGCGGCATCCCGGTCACCTTCCCCAGCTTCGAGATGACCTACGGGCTGGAACGGCTGGCGATGTATGTGCAGGACCGGGAGAACGTGTTCGACATCGACTTCAACGGCGCGGGTGTGACCTACGGCGACGTGTTCCTGCGGGCGGAACGCGAATACAGCGCGCATAACTTCGAGTTCGCCGACACCGCGATGCTGTCGCGCCATTTCGCCGACGCGGAAGGCGAGTGCGCCGCGCTGCTGGAGCAGCGGCTGGCGCTGCCCGCCTACGACCAGTGCATCAAGGCGAGCCACCTGTTCAACCTGCTGGACGCCCGCGGGGTGATCAGCGTCACGGAACGGGCCGCCTATATCGGACGGGTGCGGATTCTGGCGAAGGGGTGCTGTGAGGCCTGGGTGGCGGGGGAAGCGGCGTGATGGAGGATCACCGGCAACCAGTCCGCGAAGTCGAGGCGGCGCAGGACATCGACGCCAAGGTGGCCCGCATGCTCGCCGCGGGTCGGGAAATACGAGCCCATCTGCGGGAGCCGATCACCTCCGATCATAGCCGCCTTTATGAGGAGGAAACCGGCTTGCCGCGATCGTAGCCGGCGCCGGCCGCTGCGACCGTTGCAATTCTTCTGATTTTCTACCATCATGGTCCGATGATCTACCAGGAGGTGGGTATGGGCACCCAGTTGAACATCAAGAGCGATGACGCCTATCGCCTTGCCTCCCGCTTGTCCGAACTGACCGGCGAAAGCCTGACCACGGTGGTGACCAGGGCGCTGCAGACCGAACTGGACCGCGAGGAGCGGCTGCGCGACAAGGCTGCCTTGAAGGCTAGGCTCCTTGCTATCGCGGCCCAGATCAAAGCGAACATGCCGGATGATGTCACCTCCGATCATGACTGGCTGTATGACGAAGAGACGGGCCTGCCAAAGTGATCATCGATTCGTCGGCCGTCCTGGCCATCGTCCTCGACGAACCGGACCAGGAACGGTTCGTGGACGCGATCGTGGACGCCGCCCTCCGCCGGATGTCGGTATCAAACTGGCTTGAAGCCACCATGGTGGTGGATCGCCGTGGTACCGCCTTCGCCGCCGATCGGCTGGAGGAGTTCATCCGGGATGCCGAGATCGAACTGATGCCGGTATCGGTTTCCCAGGGGGAACTCGCCCGCCGGGCCTGGCGCACGTTCGGCCGCGGCGCACACCCCGCCCGGCTGAACTACGGGGATTGCTTCGCCTACGCGCTGGCGAAGGAAACCCGCGAACCCCTCCTGTTCAAAGGCAACGATTTCGCGCAAACCGACGTCGAGCCGGCGCTCAAGGACTGATTCGTGGCGGAACTCTTTATCGAACTGTTCAGCGAGGAAATCCCGGCCCGCATGCAGCGCGGCGCGGCGGCCGAGCTTGAACGCGGGGTCATCGCCGCCCTGTCCGCCCTCGCGCCGTCCGAGATCGCCACCTGGTTCGGCCCCCGCCGCATCGCCCTGCGCGCCGACGTTGCCTCGGAAGTCGCGGCAGCCAGTTCCACCGAACGCGGCCCACGCGCCTCCGCCCCCGAGCAGGCTCTCACCGGCTTTCTGAAAAAGCACAACGCCCGACGCGACCAGCTTCGCCAGGAGGGCGACTATTGGGTGCTGGAAAAGCGCGCCGAGGCTGTCTCCGCCGCCGAGCTGATCGCCGCAGCGATGCCCGGTCTGCTGCGCCGTTTCCCCTGGCCGAAATCGATGCGCTGGGGCGGCAGCAGCAGCTTCGTCTGGGTGCGCCCGCTGCGCCGGATCATCTGCCTGCTGGATGGCTCGGTTGTACCCTTCGACCTGCGGGACGGCATCGATGACGGCCACGGCCTGGCCAGCAGCAACCTGACCGAGGGCCACCGCTTCCACGCCCCCGGCCCCTTTCCCGTCACCAGCGCGGCGAACTGGCAGGACTCGCTGCTCAAGCGCCGCGTCCTGGTAGACGCCGCCCACCGCAAGCAGGTCATCGCCGATCGGCTGGCGGGATTGGCGGCGGAGAAGCATCTGGTGACGGTGGACGATCCGGGGCTGCTGGACGAAGTCGCCGGGCTGGTGGAATGGCCGGTGCCGCATCTCGGCCGCATCGCCGAGGAGCACATGGACCTTCCGCCGGAGGTGATGCAGGTCTCGATGCGCGTCAACCAGCGCTATTTCGCGCTGCGCACGGAAGATGGCGCCGCCGCGCCCCTGTTCGCTTTCGTCGCCAACATTCAGGCGGACGACGATGGCGCGACCATCATCGCCGGCAATGAACGCGTGCTGCGGGCGCGGTTCGCCGATGCTCGGCATTTCTGGGACCTCGACCGCAAGACAAGGCTGGCGGACAGGGTTCCCGCGCTCGACAAGATCACCTTCCAGGCGAAGCTGGGCAGCCAGGGCGAGCGGGTCCGCCGCCTGACCGCGCTGGCCGCCACGATAGCGCCGCTTGTCGGCGCCGATGCCGCGCTCGCCGCCCGTGCCGCCGAACTGGCGAAGGCCGATCTGGTCAGCGGGATGGTGGGGGAGTTCCCGGAACTCCAGGGCGTAATGGGGCGGTATTATGCGCTGCATGATGGCGAACCCGCGGAGGTCGCCGACGCGATCCGCGACCATTATGCGCCGCGCGGCCCGGGAGAACCGGCCCCATCAGCACCGGTTTCGGTTGCCGTCGCGCTGGCCGACAAACTGGACCAGTTGACCGGCTTCTTCGCCATCGGGGAACGGCCCACGGGATCGGGCGATCCCTATGCGCTGCGCCGGGCGGCTCTCGGTGTGATCCGCATCATCCGCGAGAACCGCCTGCGCCTGCACCTGCGCGCCCTGCTGTCAGCCGCCAGCAGCGATCCCGACACTGTGGAGGCGGTGTTCGGGTTCATCATTGAACGGCTGGTGGTGCAGCTTCGCGCCGACGGCGCGCGCTACGACGTGCTGAACGCCGTGTTCGGCGCCAAAGGCCTTGACAGCGCCAAGGCGGACGATCTGGTGGCGTTGCTAACGCTGACCGATGCCGTCGCTGCGCTGTTGCAGACGCCGGATGGCGCCAACCTGCTGACCGCGTATCGCCGTGCCGCGAACATCCTCCGCATCGAGGAACGGAAGGACGGACCCTACGACACGCTGCCGAGTGCGGATCTGTTCCGTGAAGCCGCGGAAATTGATTTGGATCATGCGCTAAGCGCCTCCGGTGACATAATCTTTCTGCTCAAGGAGGAAGCGTATGGTCAGGCCATGAGCAACATGTCACGATTGCGCGCTCCGCTGGATGCGTTTTTTGAACAAGTCACTGTCAACGCTCCTGATCCCGCCCTGCGCGGCAATCGGTTGCGAGTTCTCGCCCGCGTTCGGTCCATCATGGACCAGATCGCTGATTTTTCCCGTATCGAAGGCTAAAAGAGGTCCGACATGACCAAGTGGGTATATAGCTTCGGCGCCGGTCACAACGACGGCCGAGCGGACATGCGCAACCTGCTGGGTGGCAAGGGGGCAAACCTGGCGGAAATGGCATCGATCGGCCTTCCCGTCCCGCCCGGGTTCACCATCACCACCGAGGTGTGCACCGCGTTCTATGACAACGACCGGAATTACCCGGCCGATCTCAAGGCCCAGGTCGATGCGGCGCTGGCGCTGATCGAAAAGGCCGTCGGCCTGAATTTCGGCGACGAGAAGCATCCGCTGCTGGTCTCCGTCCGCTCCGGCGCGCGGGTGTCGATGCCCGGCATGATGGACACCGTCCTCAACCTCGGCCTGAACGACAGGACGGTCGAGGGCCTGCAGAAAGCCTCCAACGATCCCCGCTTCGCCTGGGATTCGTATCGCCGCTTCATTCAGATGTACGGTTCGGTCGTGCTCGGCGTCGATCATCACCGCTTCGAAGAGATCATCGAGCACGCCAAGCTGAATGCCGGCGTGGTCGAGGACACTGCGCTGACCGAGAAGGACTGGCGCGCGGTCGTCGAGGACTACAAGGCGCTGGTCGCCGAGGAAACCGGCAAGCCGTTCCCGCAGGACCCGCAGGAGCAGCTTTGGGGCGCCGTCGGCGCAGTGTTCGGATCGTGGATGAACCCGCGCGCCAACACCTACCGCAAGCTGCACGACATCCCCGCCAACTGGGGCACCGCCGTCAACGTCCAGGCCATGGTGTATGGCAACATGGGCAATGACTGCGCCACCGGCGTCTGCTTCACCCGCGATCCCTCGACCGGCGAGAATATGTTCTACGGCGAGTACCTGGTGAATGCGCAGGGCGAGGACGTCGTCGCCGGCATCCGCACGCCGCAGCCGCTGTCCGCCTCCGTCGCCAAGCCGGGCGAAATCCCGCTGGAGCACGCGCTGCCCGACGCCTACGCCGAACTGCTGAAGGTCCGCGCGACGCTCGAAGCGCACTACAAGGACATGCAGGACATCGAGTTCACGGTGCAGCAGCACAAGCTGTACATGCTGCAGACCCGCAACGGCAAGCGCACCGCCCAGGCGTCCCTGCGCATGGCGGTCGAGATGGCGCATGAGGGCCTGATCGACAAGGCCGAGGCGGTGATGCGGGTCAACCCGTCGTCGCTGGATCAGCTTCTGCATCCGACGCTGGATCCGAAGGCGCCGCGCACCCTGCTCGGCAAGGGCCTGCCGGCCAGCCCGGGCGCGGCCTCCGGCAGCGTGGTGTTCAGCGCGGATGAGGCGGAAAGCCGCGCCGGCAAGGGCGAGGCGGTGATCCTGGTCCGGGTCGAGACCAGCCCGGAAGACATCCACGGCATGCACGCGGCCCAGGGCATTCTGACCACCCGCGGCGGCATGACCAGCCACGCGGCGGTGGTGGCGCGCGGCATGGGCCGGCCCTGTGTGGCCGGCGCGGGCGGCATCAGCGTCGATTACAACAACCAGACCCTGTCGGCCGGCGGCAAGACGGTGCGCGGGGGTGAGATCATCACGCTGGACGGCGCCACCGGTGAGGTGTTCGTGGGTCCCGTGGCGATGATCGAGCCGACGGTGTCGGGCGATTTCGGCACGCTGATGGAATGGGCCGACTCGCATCGCCGCATGGGCGTGCGCGCCAATGCGGAGACTCCGTTGGACGCCGAGACGGCGCGCAAGTTCGGCGCCGAAGGCATCGGCCTGTGCCGCACCGAGCATATGTTCTTCAATCCGGAGCGCATCCTGGCGGTCCGGCAGATGATCATCTCCAACACCGAAGCCGGCCGCCGCACCGCGCTGGCGCGCCTGCTGCCGTTCCAGCGGGAGGACTTCCGCCAGATCTTCACCATCATGGCGCCGCTGCCGGTGACGATCCGGCTGCTTGATCCGCCGCTGCATGAGTTCCTGCCGCACGCGGACCAGGAACTTCAGGACGTAGCGAACTCGCTCGGCACGGATATCGAAACCATCCGCCGCCGCGCGGCGGAGCTGGCCGAGGCGAACCCGATGCTGGGCCATCGCGGCGTCCGGCTGGGCGTAACCTTCCCGGAAATCTACGAGATGCAGGTGCGGGCGATCTTCGAAGGCGCCGTCGAGGTGGCGAAGGAGACCGGCAAGACCCCGCATCCGGAAATCATGATCCCGCTGGTCGGCATGATGAAGGAACTGCAACTGACGCACGCCCAGGTGGACAAGGTTGCCGCCGAGGTGTTCGCGGAAACCGGGACCAAGGTCGAATACACCGTCGGCACCATGATCGAGCTGCCGCGGGCCGCGATCCTGGCCGGTCAGATCGCCGAGGTTGCCGACTTCTTCAGCTTCGGCACCAACGATCTGACGCAGACGGTGTTCGGGCTGTCGCGCGACGATGCGGGCAAGTTCCTGCCGTACTACGTTGACGCGGGCATCCTGCCGAAGGACCCGTTCGTCTCGATCGACGTCGATGGCGTCGGCGAACTGGTCCGCCTGGCCGCCGAGAAGGGCCGCAAGACGAAGCCGGACCTGAAGCTGGGGATCTGCGGCGAGCACGGCGGCGATCCGGCCTCCATCGCGTTCTGCGAGAAGGTCGGGCTGAACTACGTGTCGTGCAGCCCGTTCCGTGTGCCGGTTGCCCGGTTGGCGGCGGCGCAGGCGGCGCTGGGAGCGGCGAGCGACCGGACTGCTTAAGTAACTAACGGTAAGTGCGGAGTCGGCGGCATCCCCCGGGATGCCGCCGATTTTTTGTACTATGGCCTATACTTTCCAGCGGACAATCAGTAGCGCTGGCACCAACAGGGCGGCGGCGCTCGCTTCAATCGGGTCGTAGAAACCTTTCGTTAATCTTTATTCTGTAGAAGGAAGTCGCTCGCGCTCACGGCGCCCGTCATTGTCCGGGCGGCAGGCCGGCGCAGCAAGGGGAAGGTCATAAGGATGAGACCTCTCTTGCCACTTCGTCCGGCCAGCGGCATGATTCCGTCACGGCAGGGAAGCGTTTGGCAGAAATGGAAGGGACTGTAGAGGGCGAATTGCATGAGCGATAAGCCGGCTATCGATCGAATGGTCGAAGTCTCCGCGGCGATGGAACGCACATTGGCGCGGCTGGAGGCGATGTATGCCACCCTTGATGTCGCCGCAATGATGCGTCTGGAAGCTGGACAAGCCGCCGTACAGGCCGAAATAGCCGGCCTGCGCACCGATTTTCTGTCCGAAATCGGGAACAGAAGCGCCGACATCATGGGCAAGGTTTTCGAACTCCGGACCGACATTACGCATATCCGTGACGACATCGCGGTCAACATGGGTGCCGTCGATCAGGTCGAGCGCATCAACGAGAACACACGCTCGGACATGCGGCAAATGCGCGAGCAGATGTCGGTGATGTGGAAGCAGTTAAAGCAGGCGCAGGAGGACATCCGAACTTTGAAAGGAGAACCCTGACCGGGCGGCAGCGATGATCGCCCGGTCCGCGGCGATCGCCAACTCCATAACTGCGGCCCGCCAGTTCCAGCCGCAGGTCATTGTCGTGCCGCCGGCACCAGAACCGCAGCAGGATCAAAGGCCGCGCCGGTAGCCGCCGAGCTCACGTTCGCCGCAAGTTCCAGAAGATCGGGAACCCCTTCACCCGGTCCGCCAGACCGAAACGCAGCGCCGTGTAGCTGATGTAGCTCCCGAGCGGGATGTAAGCGACCTCATCGAGCGCGACACGCTGTATATCCGCTGCGATTGCCTTCCGGGCGGCATCGTCCGGGGCGTCGAACCACCGCGCATGCAAGGTCTCCAACTCCGGAATCGCCGGCCAGCCGAAATACCCGTTGATGCCATTGGCGCGCAGCAACGGATGCACCGCGGGACTGGCGAAGTCGAAGCTGGAGAACGATGTGCAGAACACCGACCACCCGCCCTTGTGTACAGGTTGCTTGCTGGTTCGGCGCTGCACGACCGTGCCCCAGTCCGACATCGCCACATCCTGGTTGAACCCGAGCCGCCGGAACAGATCCGCCGCGACCTGCGTCATCGCCGTCAACGAGAGCAGATCGGTCGGTCCGATCAGCCTTATCGGTTGATCGGTGTAACCCGCCTGCCTGATCAGGCGCTGGGCCAGGGCAAAGTCCCGCGGACCGGTCAGTCTCGCGGCATCCGCGTCGGTTTCCAACGGTGAGCCGGGGGTAAACACCCCGCCCACGGCCCTCCAGTCAACGGGATCTTCGCCGACGATCGCGGTCATGAAATCCGCCTGATTGATCGCGGGCAAAAGCGCCTGGCGCAGCGCTTTGTCTTTGAACGGCGACTGCAGGAAATTCATCCGCATCGCCGTGCCAAACGTAAGCGGGGCAAAACCCTGGGCACGCAGGTGCAGCAATCGTCGGCACCGTGTGACCGCATCGCGGATTTCCGCCATTGTTGCGTGAGAGCTAACCGCACCGATTCGCTCAGCGATTGAAACTGCCCAGGGTTTTGCCCCTATTACTGCCAAACCCTCGCGGGTCCATCGCGTCGACGGCGATCTTCGGGTCGGAGCGGAAATGCGCCCGCAATTCCGGTGTCGGCAGTTCCCACCAGTCGATCTCGCCTGTCTGCAAGGCGGCGGCGGAGGTGCCGGGATCGGTTATGACATGCCACTCGACCCGATCGAAGAAGATCCGCTTCGGACCGGCGGTCAGGCTGACCGGCGCGGCTGGTAGGCAGGATTGCGCCCGTAGACTATCAAACTGCCGGAGTTGAACTCGTCCTTCTTGAAACGGAACGGGCCGGAACCGGTGGCATCGGTGATCTGTTTGTACGGATCGGTTGCGGCGACACGCTCCGGCATGACGAATGCGGCGTTGCCGATGCTGCCGAGGGCGTTTAACAGCAATGGAAACGGTTTCTTCAGGCGGAACCGCAAGCGTGCGTCATCGACCGCGGAGAGTTCGTCGATATTTGGCTCCAGCGTCTGGCCGAACGGGTTGCGCTTCATCCAGCGCCGCAGGCTGGCCACCGCGTCGGTTGCGCGGACCTTTTCGCCGTCGTGGAATGCCAGGCCCTCGCGCAGCGTGATGGTGACGCTCCGGCCGTCGTCTTCGATGGTGTGGCCTGCGGCCATTTGCGGCTGCGGCCGCAGGGAGTCATCCAGGCCATACAGCGTGTCGTAGACCATGAACGCGTGATTGCGGGTGATATTGGCCGTGGTCCAGATCGGATCGATCGACGTCAGGTTGGCGTGCGGCACCATCCGCAAGATAAATGGCGCGGCCGATGCGATATAAGGCGTCGCGAGAGCCGCGGCTGAGGTGGCGAGGAAAGAGCGTCGGCGCATTGCATCCTCCTGCCGGAGTGGGACCAAGCCTGCCTTTACTTCGTTAACGACAGTTTATCTTGGCGCCCGGGCCGGTGGCGCAAGACGCTGGCGATCACGCCGCGGCGAGGATGGCTCGTTGGCTCGGCGGACTTGGAAGCCTTGCGCCCGGATGGGATGATCTGCACGGCACAAACAAAACCGGAGGAAACCAATGGGTCTGCTGGATGGCAAGGTCGGCATCATCACCGGCGCGGCCTCGGGCATCGGCGCGGCGACGGCGCGCGTGCTGGCCCGCGAGGGCGCCAAACTGGTGTTGACCGACATCGACGACACCGCCGGTGCTGCGCTCGCCGAGGATGTCGGCGGGGTCTACCTGCATCACGACGTGTCGGAGGAAGACTGCTGGCCGGATGTGATCGCCGTGGCGGAGCGCCTCGGCCGCCTGGACATCATGGTGGCCAACGCCGGCATCGGCATCATGGGTGCCCTCGTCGACATGTCGCTGAAGGACTGGCGGCGGCAGATGGCGATCAACGTCGACGGCGTTTTTCTTTCGGTCAAGTATTGTATTCCGGCGATGCGGCGCGCCGGAAACGGCGGCTCGATCGTGATGCTGTCGTCAGTGGCGGGCCTGCGCGGGTCCGCCGGGCTGGCCGGATACAGCGCGACCAAGGGTGCGGTGCGGCTGTTCGCCAAGTCGGTGGCGCTGGAGTGCGCGCAGGCGGGCGACGGCATCCGGGTGAATTCGGTGCATCCCGGGATCATCGCGTCAATCAGCCGATAGATCCGCACGCCGCGGCGGAGGCGGTCGTGCCGCTGGGCAAGGCGGGGCTGGCTTCGGAAGTCGCCGACGGCATCCTGTTCCTCGCTTCCGGCCTGTCGAGCCACGTGACCGGATCGGAACTTGTCATCGACGGCGGCATGACCGCGGGACGCACCACGCGCCTGGCTCCGTAAAGCTTCAGCGTCCCGATGGCGGTTCGGGCTGGAGCCAAAGCGCCGCCTCGACCGCGGCCGGGTCGTTGCAGATCGCCCGCAGATAGCTGCGCGCCGCGGTGTCGGGCTTGCGGCGGCCATGCTCCCAGTTGCGCACTGCGTCGAGGTCGAGGCCATAGTGCAGCGCGAACTGCTCCTGCGTCAGGTCCAGCCTTTCCCGCATCGCCTTGACGTCGATATCGGTGTCAGGGATGCGCGATGCCTTGACGCCGCACCCGGCCAGTTCGGCGGCCAGAGCGTCGAACGACTCCAGCTTCGGGACGAGGACGAAGGCGCGCTTCTGTTCCAGCATCGCCTCGACCGCCCGCTTGGCCCGCAGGATCGGTGTCCAGCGCCGCCCGAGCGATCGGATGGCCGAGATGGTCTTGACGCCCTGCCCGACCTCAAGGTTGGCCTCAAGCAGGACGGCGGCGGGTGAACCGTCGCTCACGCGGGGTTCGCCCGGGATGCGCCCCAGTCGTTCGAAACCCTCCGGTAACCACGAGTTCGTCAAGGTCCATAAGCTCCATGAAGGCGAGCACGATCTGGCGCAGATTCCCGGGGCCGATGGTATTGACCTCGACTGTTTCGCTTTGGACATGCAGCCCGAGGAGCATCATCGTGCCGGGAAGCCGCGCAACCTCCGCAATTACCGACAGACGTCCCGCCGGGGTCTGGATCGTCACCACCGCCACGGGATGCTGGGTGTTGGCATCCTCAAGGTCGAACCGGATCTGATCTCGCCGCCAGAGCGCCATTCTTGTATGCCATTGACCTAGTAGTTTGCAAGCGTGGCGACGGCGTCAGCCGCCACGCGCATAATTTGACAAAATCACATTCCTGGCCGGCCCTTCCGGAGATCCGGGCTTGACGTGAACCCACTTTGTCGAATCGATAGGCCTCCACCGATTCGAGCGCGTGGGAAGGCGAAATGAAGCAAC
>Ga0326728_10002680_pt1 | contig 58259 bp, 55 predicted proteins | sample MB3enrmetagenome_FD_207602 | JGI IMG/M metagenome (GOLD analysis project Ga0326728, IMG submission 207602) | Lab enriched peat soil microbial communities from McLean, Ithaca, NY, United States - MB31MN | ecosystem: Environmental > Terrestrial > Soil > Wetlands > Peat | place: USA: New York... | reverse complement strand
AGACGTTACGCGATACCTTGTTGCGCACCTTGGAAGATATTTGTCGACACCCAGCCCAGATTCGCAACCTCCTGGTGCCCTTCTTTTGACCCATTATGTCGAATTACTTATGCGCGGCTATATAGCAGGTTGCTAAAGAATCATTTTTGACCCGACAGTTACAGCACGGATGCGCGAATTTCCTGAGAAAATGAAATATCGGTGTCCCATTAACGGCTCGTTGGAGTCCGATTTCATGACTTTTTTAGCAGCCAACTGGGTCTTTCACCACGAAGCACACGAAGGATACGAAGTGGAGGAACACTGGCTCTTGCAGTTCCCGGCGCTGGAAAAGTCTAACTCCGGAAACCCTTCTTTGAACGTCCGCTCCACGCGCTGATAGCACGCGTGGATGGCCAGAAGGAATTCGCGTTTGGAATTTACACCCACAATGCCATCTCCTTTCGGTAACCTGCATTATGAGTCAACGACCCCTTCCCCCTCTCCGGTAACATCTAATTTGAGTCAATTCGACAAACCTAACCGCCTTTCCCACAGCGTTGACAGGCTTCGGCGCATCCTTTAGCCTGTAGCCACTATGACTACTGTCGATAAACTCGCCGCTTTGAAAGACGTAGCAACGCGGTTGCGCATCCATTCCATAAACTCCACCACCGAGGCAGGATCGGGACATCCGACCTCCTGCTGCTCCGCCGCCGACATCATCGCGGCGTTGTTTTTTGGCGGCATGCGATTCGACCCGAAAAATCCCAAGAACCCGAACAATGATCGGTTCATCCTCTCGAAGGGGCATGCCGCGCCGGTGCTGTACGCGGCGTGGGCCGAGGTCGGCCATGTGCCCGTCGAGGATTTGTTGAAGCTGCGGACGTTCCACAGCAACCTCGAGGGACATCCGACGCCGCGCCTTGATTTCGTGGACGTGGCGACAGGCTCGCTGGGGCAGGGACTTAGCGCCGGGACAGGGATGGCGTTGGCCGCGCGCCTCGACAAACGCGATTACCACACCTGGGTCTTGATCGGTGACGGAGAAAGCGCTGAAGGATCGATTTGGGAAGCAGCGGCCATGGCCAGCTACTACAAGCTGAGCAATCTCACCGCGATTGCGGACATCAACCGACTCGGCCAATCGCAGCCAACGATGTTGCAGTACGATCTCGATACATACAAGAAACGGTTTCTGGCGTTCGGCTGGCGCGTGTTGGTCATCGACGGTCACGACATGGTGCAAATCGTCTCCGCGCTGCGCAAGGCGCGCCGCAGCAAGGATCAGCCGACGGCGATTTTGGCGAAGACCATCAAAGGCAAGGGCATCTCGTTTGCCGAAGACAAGGAAGGCTGGCACGGCCGCGCGTTCAAGAAGGGCGAGGAACACGACAATGCCATCGCCGAACTTCAAGCGCAGCTCACCGGGGCAACCGGCGCGAAAGTCAAGCGCGTTCCACGCGAAAAACCCGTCGAAGCGCACAAGCCCGCGCCTATCGACCCGCCGGCCTACAAGCCGGGCGAGATGGTCGCCACGCGCGAGGCTTACGGGACAGGGCTGGTCAAAATTGGAGCAGTCGATCCGCAGGTTGTGGCACTGGACGGCGACACCAAGAATTCGACGTTCGCGGAAAAATTCTTCAAGACCTATCCGGAGCGATCGTTTGAATGCTTCATCGCTGAGCAGAACATGGTCACCGTGGCCGCTGGCTTGGCCAGCCGGGGCAAAGTGCCGTTTGCCTCTACATTCGCTTGTTTCATGGAGCGCGCCGTTGACCAAGTTCGCATGGCGACCATCTCGTTTGCCAACATCAAGCTTGTCGGCTCGCACGCTGGTGTCTCCATCGGCGAAGACGGCCCGTCGCAAATGGCGATGGAAGACATTGCGATTTTCCGCGCGATGGCTGATTGCGTGGTGCTCTACCCGTGCGATGCAGTGAGCACCGAACGCGCGGTGGAACTGGCCGCCAACCACATCGGTATGGTGTTCATCCGCACGTCGCGTCCGAAGACGCCGGTCACGTACGACAACCATTACTCGTTCGCGCTGGGCAAAGCCAACTTGCTCCGCCACAGCGACCATGACAATGTCACGGTAATCGGCGCGGGTGTCACGGTGTTCGAGGCGCTGAAAGCCTACGATCAACTCAAGGCGCAAGACATGCTCATCCGTGTCATCGACATTTTCAGCATCAAACCGATCGACAAACAATTGCTCGTCGAGTCGGCGAAGCGAACCAACAACACGATCATCACCGTCGAAGACCATCACATCGAAGGCGGACTGGGTGACGCGGTGGCCTCGGCTGTTTCGCCGGAGGGCATCCGCGTCCACAAGCTCGGCATTCACGAAGTGCCGCACTCCGGCAAGGCCGAAGAACTGATGCAGCATTACGGCATCAGTGCGGCCCGCATCGCCGAAAAGGTGCGCGCGTTATAGCGGCGTTTTCCTTTCTCGAGCGAAGCCCGCGCGTTGTGGTCAAAGGCAGCGTATGACCAACGCGTCCGACCAGACTTCTTCACGCGGATTCAATATCGTGCTGATCGTCGGCATTGGTGTGCTGCTCACGCTGGTGTACTGGCCGTTGTTGGCCTGGCTGGCGCGCGCGAGCCTGCACGTCACGCAGTTGTCCACGGGCGCGCTGCTGGTCGTATTCGCGGCGGTCGTCTGCCTGCAAGACAGTCTGCGCGCACTTCGGTTCGCGCCGCAGGTGAACTCGCCGGGGGTCGCGCTGCTTGCTCTTGGGTTCGCTTGCTTGTGGCTGGCGCGACGGTTTGCGGTGGGCGTGTTGCCGCTCGTCGTTTTCTCGCTCTGCGCTTCGTTCGCGGCGATCGTCGCGTTCTTTTTCGGGCGCGCGGGCGTCCGGCAGTTCCTACCCGCGCTCGGCGGGTTTTTGGTGTTCGGACTGCTGGTGGGATTGTTTCCGACGCTGGACTGGCCGTTGCGCGCGCTGGCGGCCAAACACGCGGGAAGTCTGCTCGCGTGGCTCGGCGTGCCCGTGCGGTTGCTGATCGAGCCCGGCAGACCCGCCGAGTTGGTGCTCGGTGTGGGTGGACAACTGTTTCGCGTGGCGACGGAGTGCAACGGTTTCGGACTACTGACCTCGGCACTGTTGCTGGCGACAATCCTCGCGTTTCATTATCGGCTGCCGTGGCAGAACAAGCTCGGGCTGCTGGCGCTGAGCATTCCGGTCGCCATCGTCTGCAATTTCCTGCGCATCGTCAGCATCTGTCTCGTCGCGCCGCGCGTGGCGTGGTCATACTTTTTCATGCACGAGGCGCTCGGCACGATCTTCTACTTTGCGGGGCTTACGCTGGTGTGGCTGGCAGCGCGGCAGGCACGCGGCGTTGACGGAGAACGAACGGGCAGATCGTGACGCCGGTGTGAATTCGGTGCCTGACGCCATGCCGGAGAGTTGATCGCGCATGCGAGAATGCGCATGCTACTGACTCGCCGTGCTGGGCCTCGTTTCTTCGTCACCCCGCTGAGCCGCAGTCCCGAGTGAAACGAAGGATTTCCGATGGTCGTCCCATTCGCTACACTGCTGCTGCTTAGGAGGCCAATGACAACTCGACAGATGGGTAGTTGCACATCATTCCGCATGCTGCGCACATGAGCAACTTGGAGAATCCCGCGGAATTGAACCGGCATCTGCTGGCTTTCTTGGACACGCTGGCCTGATTTTCTCTGGGGTGACGAAACCGTTGCAAGCGATGCTTGTTTTGGTTACAGTGCGACCGGCATGAAGAAATGCTTGGTAGCGTGCATGTTGTTGGCGGTGTGCAGTGGCGGTCTGTCTCGCGTTTGTGCAGCGGCCGACCCGGGCGACCAGTTCCTCGACGCCTATTTTCTGATTCAGGAAGGCGATGCCGCCGACAACAATAACGACTGGGTCAAAGCCGATTCCAAGTTCAAAGCGGCGCTGGACATTCTCCGCGAAATCAAATCGCAGAACCCCGATTGGAATCCGCACATCATTGAGTTTCGCGTGAAATACTGCATCGACCATCTCGAAACGCTGAAACCAAAACTCTCGGTCGCGCCGTCTCCGCACCCACCTGCTCCGACGTCCCCGGCAACATCGGCACCCGCTCCCGCGGCTCCACTCATTGTGTCTGCGCCCGTCGCCGTTCAGTCTGTTCGGATTGAGCAAGTCACTGCCGAGTTGCAACAGTCGCAGGAAAAAGTCCTTCAACTCCAGCAGGATCGCAACGCGCTGAAGGCCCAACTCGAAGGAGAACTTCAAAAGCTTTCGCCGACGAACCGGGAGGAGGCGCAGAAAGCGTTGGAACAAATCCGCGCCCTGGAGGCCGTCAGCGACGCCCTGACAGCCAAGCTACAGCAAGCAGAAGCAAAAGCCGCTCAGGCCGAGACGCTGAGGACGGAGCTGCAGCAGTCGCAAGAAAAGCTCCGCCAACTTGAGGCGGATCGCGACCAGCTCAACGCCAAACTCCAAGAAAGCCTGAGCAAGACCGTGCCGACTCAGACGACACCGCAGGTTGAAGAACTTCTTAAGCAGAATGCGGAGCTGACCGCACGGGTGGCGGAATTGAAGGAGCAACTCAGCGGCGGGACTGGAACGTCCACTGCTGACCAGATTCAGTTGCGCACAGAGTTGATGCAGACGCGAGGCGAACTGGAACTGGCAAAGCAGCAGCTTGAAAAGGCGAACCAAGAATTGGCATCCACCAAGGAGGATTTGGAAAAAGCCAAAGCCGAAAACGTTCGGCTCAAACAGTCGCGGGAAGAAATCATGTCCCAGTTGGATGAGACTGATCGCCAGCTTCGCGCCGCCAGATCCTCCACGGAGAAGGACAACCAGATTATTTTGCAGTTGCGCAAGGAGAATGCGCTGCTGCGCGAGATTACGGAACGGAAGGGAGCGTTGGCTCTGCGCGAGCAGGAGGCCACGCCGGAAAGTGGACTGAACAACGAACTCAAGGGCTGGCGTCCTCGGCGGCGCACTCCAGCCGCTGAGGCATCGTCGAAATCGACGATTTCAAGACAGGAACCGGCGACCACTTCGATGAAGGAATCAGGGAGCAGCAAGCTCGTGGCGACCATCAACGCGCCGGCTCCCGCACCAGCGGCGAAACCATCAGCGCCAGCCGCAGCAGGTACGTCGCCACCGATTTCTGTCACCTCCACATCAGCGCCAGCCACGGCAAGTTCATCGCCACTGATTTCCATCACTTCCACATCGGCGCCAGCCGCAGCAGGTACGTCGCCACCGATTTCTGTCACCTCCACATCAGCGCCAGCCACGGCAAGTTCATCGCCATTGATTTCCATCACTTCCACATCGGCGCCAGCCGCGACGCCGATGCCGACGCCGACCGCTGTCGCCCCGACGAATGCGCTCGTCCGCCCGATGGCGGCTCCGGCACCGGCCCGCCGGTCGGTGGCCGACGTCAAAGCGCTGCTGAACGAGGCGCGCGCAGCGGCAGCCCTGAAGGATTACGATGCGGCAGCCCTCAAGTATCAGGAAGTCCTGGCAGAAGACACAAACAACGTGACGGCTTCGTCGAACATCGGCGCCATTCGTTACCAGCAAGGACAACTCGACGAGGCGGAAGGATTCCTGCAAAAAGCCGTGGCGGCGGCGCCAAACGACAGCGCATCGCGATCTCTGCTGGGCGTGGTCTTCGCCCGAAAAGGGATGCTGGACCAAGCGTTCGATGAGTTGACACGCGCCGTCGCGCTCGACCCGCGCAACGCCGAAGCCCACAACTATCTCGGCATCACGCTCAGCGAAAAGGGCTGGGGTGCGGCCGCAGAACAGGAAATCCGCCGCGCCATTGAAATCAATCCGCAATACGCCGATGCGCATTTCAATCTCGCCGTGATATACTCCAGGCAGAGGACGCCGAGTTGGGAACTGGCGCGCTACCATTACCAGAAGGCGCTCAGCCTCGGCGCCCAACCCGATCCGAAACTCGAAGCGCTCCTCAAGTCTGCAACGGCGCAGAAACCGGACGGGACCACCAAACCAGAGCAGCCGCCTGCAACTCCCCGGACGGAGTTGCCGGCCCCGTCGTTCCAGCCTTGAACGATCTGCCAGATGAATTGGTTCATGTGCCCCAGGCGCAGGCTACCACCCGCCCGCAGGCGAACGATGGAGAACGCGAAGTTGTCCCGATGCCCGCGGCCCGCGTAATCGGGTGCCCAGACCTCCACTTCGGCGCTGCCTCGATGCAGCGCGGCCGCAAGCTCTTGGCACAGTAGGTGGCTACTCCGCCCGGATTGGATCGATCTCGTGCGTCAACACCACAAGTTTTTCATCGCGGCGCTCATGGATTTTGTTCGGCATGCCGTCGTCCTGCCAACTGAACAAACCAAATCGCAGCCTGCCAAATCAAAAACGCTTCCACTTTCCGACGCGGTATGCTAATCAATCTCTCGTCGAGGGGATGAACCGATCTGTTCCATGAATGCGACTTTGACAGAAAACGATATTGCCGCTTTGAAGGAAGGGCTGCGGCGGTGCAGTTCTGAAACCATCGAGGCCGCCATTCGCTACCGCGAACAAGGCGATCTCAGCGCGATTCCGAAAATCGTCCATGGAATCATCGAGCGCTATCAACCCACCACCGCGCCGATCAAGCTGTCTCTGGCGAACGAGAACGCGCGCTTGATGGAGGATATCGGTCTCGATTCGCTGACGTTGCTTGAGATCGTGCTTACCATCGAGGAGGTTCTGAACCTGCGGATCGAAAACGAGGAGCTTCGCGGGATCCGCACCGTCGGTGACTTAAACAAGTTTCTCCACGCCAAGCTCACGGGAGCGAAGACGGAGCCGCCCGCGAAGCGTTACTCGCGCGAGCAGATCATGCTCGTGTTGCCGCAGCAGCCACCATTCATGTTCCTCGACGACGCCGAGTTGAACCGCGATTCGATGAGGGCGAGCTACACGATCAAGGGCAACGAGTTTTTTCTGGAAGGCCACTTCAAGGACGAGCCGATCTTCCCTGCGTCGATCGTTTTCGAGGCGATGGGCCAGGCCGCGTGCCTGTGGGTGTTGGAAAACGCACCGGAGCAACTCGGCAAGGAGATCAAGTCCAGCCACGTCTTCTTCGCGTCGCTCGACGGCGCGCATTTCTACCGCAAGACAAAACCGGGCGAGAAACTGGAGTTTGAACAGAAGCTCGTGAAGCTGCGGGAGCCATTGGCGATTTTTGAGGGCGCCGTCACCTCGAACGGCGACCGCGTGGCCAAAATCGAGCGGCTGGTGCTCGCGTTCGGCGGGCAACTGCTCCCGGAACCGGCCGCGGCGGCAGCATCGGAAACTCCGGTGGCCCACACGGGGCCAACCGAGCCTAGCAGCCCGGAAAACCATCGGCCCTAACGCCGCGCCAAATCCACTCTGTCAATGAAGCGCGTTGTCGTCACGGGATTGGGATTCATCACCAGCATCGGCAACAACCGGGAGCAAGTCCTGCGCAGCCTCCGGGAATGCCGCACCGGCGTCGAACCGTTTCCTGAATTCGCCGGTGCCGATGTCCCCGTCAAGCTGGCGGGCACCGTCAAAGGCTTTCAGTTTCCCACGGTGCACTTTGAGGATTGGACGTACCCGTCCGAATACAAACTGACACGCGAACAATTGCGTCCGATGGCGCCCAATTCGCTTTATGCTTTCTGCGCCATGCAGCAGTCGATCACGGAAGCCAGGCTGACGCCCGATCTCGTTTCCCATCCCCGCACCGGCGTCATGTGCGCATCGGGCGGCTCGATGTGGCTCGCGCATGAGAACTACCGCACGATGCTCGAACGCGGCGTCATGCGTTGTCAACCGATGAGCGTCATCAACAGCATCCCCGGCTCGCTCTACATCAACCTCGTCACCTGCTTCAAAATCAAGGGCGGCTCGCTCGGCTTTTCCAGCGCCTGCTCGTCGTCCGCCCACGCGCTTGGCGCCGCCTGCGATTTGATTCGATTCGGCCGCCAGGACATGGTCTTCGTCGTCGGCGCGGAAGACTGCAACAAGTTCAGCATTCTGCCGTTCGCCAGCATCCGCGCGCTGAGCGTTCAGACAGATCCCGCGAAAACGCCGTGCGCATTCGACAAAAAGCGCGATGGTTTCGTCGGCACCGGCGGCGCGGCGGTGCTGCTCGTCGAAGAACGGGAGCACGCGCGGCGGCGCGGCGCGGCGATCTGCGCCGAAGTGCTCGGCTGGGGCCAGTCCTCCGACGGCTACAACGCGCTGGCGCCCGACCCGAGCGGCGATGGTTTGGCTCGCGCGATGGAAGACGCCCTGCGCGACGCGAACCTGCGCAAGGAGGAAGTGGATTACATCAACGCGCACGCCACTTCGACGCCCGTGGGCGACGTGAGCGAGTGCCGCGCGATTCAAACCGTGTTTCGCGGCGGCAAAGTGCCGCACGTCAGCAGCACGAAAAGTCTCACGGGACACGGACTCTCCCTGGCGGGTGCGATGGAAGCCGCGTTCTGCGTGCTCGCCTTGCAGGAGAAATTTACGCCCGTGTCGGCCCACATCACCGAACTCGATCCCGCCTGCGCCATCGTGCCGATCGTCACCAGGCCCGTTGCCGATGCGCCGCGCGTCGCGCTCAGCAACTCCAGCGGGTTCGGCGGCTCCAACGTTTGCCTCGCGCTGCGGCGCCGGGAAGATGGAGACTGAATCCCAGCGGAAGGTCTTCCTCACGGGCGCCAGCTCGGGCATCGGACTGGAAATCGCCAAACTTCTGACCGCGCGAGGTTGCGAAGTTTGGGGGACCTCGCGCGGGCCGTCCCGTCTTCCGAAACTGCCGCATTTCCATCCCGTGCGCATGGACCTGGCGCGAGCCGACTCGTTGCGCGACGGCTTCGCCGCGGCACTGAAAGAAGCCGGTGCGTTCGACGTGTTGATCAACAACGCCGGGGCCGGCGCGTTCGGCCCTCTCGAAGCGATGCCCGCAGAAATCGTGCGCGAGCAGTTCGAAGTGCTGGCCGTCGCACCGCTGGAGTTGATCCGACTCGCGCTGCCGCAGATGCGCGAGCGCAGACGCGGCACGATCATCAACGTCACCTCCCTCGCCGCGCAGTTCCCGATCCCGTTCATGGCGCCGTACAGCGCAGCCAAAGCAGCGCTTGGCCTGTTCACGCAGGGATTGCGGCTGGAATTATCCAACACGCCGGTTCGTGTCGTCGAGATTCGCCCCGGCGATATCGACACGCGGTTCCACGATGCAACGAAAAAGCTCGAAACAACGGCGAGCGCGGAAGACCAGCGTCGGATGAAGTCCTCGTGGGAAACCGAGGCGCGCACCATGGCCGCTGCACCGCCGCCCGAGTGCGTGGCGCGTGCGGTGTGGCGCGCGATCAGAGCGTCGAATCCGCCACCGGTGGTTGTTGTGGGAGGATTTTTTCAGGCACGGCTGGCGCCGCTGGCTGCGCGGCTCTTGCCGATTCGATTACTGGAACGGGGCCTGCGGCGATACTACCGGATCTGACGCCCGGCGCCGCAACCGTCAGCACGATGCCGCGCGAATGCGACGGTCGAGAACTGCTCTCCATCGCCCGGCGGAGCAACGGCAGGCAATTCGGGCCGTCTCTTCCATTCGGCAATAATGTGCGCCAATTCATCGGAACTGCGCACGGGTGGCGCGATGCCGCTCATCATCATCCTGCGACTCTGCCAGGCAGCGATCCGCGCTCAGCAGTCGATGTGTCCCGAGTTGTACGCACGCATCACGAAAAGCTGGTATTCAACCGGCTGAGCTACGACCACCAGTTAGAGATCGCGCAGCTCTTGTTAGACCAAGAATTGGCGTTTCTGAAGGCCAAGGGCCGTGAAGTGACACCAGACGCTATGGTGCTCCAGTTCCTCGTTCGTCGGGGTTTTCATCCGAAACTGGGTACGCGTCCAATGCGCGATGCGGTTGAAAAACTCGTGGGCGATGCTGCGGCAGAATGCTTACTTGGCCGGCGAGCCGCCTGCGGCGTACTCGGCGTGGATGAGGTGCGCGATTGTCTCGTCATCCGGTGAGCGCCATCTTCCCTCTTCATCTCTCATCCTTTCCCGTTAGTCTGCACCATCGATTTGGCCCACAAACGGTTAAAGTACTGGTAACGCTTCGGGCATCCCCTCATTCTTGATTTAAGTTCCAGATAGCGCACCGTCCTCAATGTAATGCTCGACAGTGGAAATCGACGAGACGTGAACAATGAGGTCACTTAACTCGGCAGGGCCGCCAACCTCTTCAAGCAGATTCTTCTCTTCGAGACGCTGATTCAGTGTAACAAGGTCGAGGGTTTCATGTGCCTTAACGATCGCTGCAATTTCGCGAAATAAAATCTGATGTGCCGCGCCTTGAAAACAGGTATCGGTTAGCCGCGTCGTTGCGAGTGACCCGACGGTTTCAGGCGCGAGTATCATCGCTCCGAGTATGTCCCTCTCAACCTCCAATCTTCCGCGCAGCGCGTTTTGGCTTGCGGCAAATTCGCCAGATCTCATACCGCCTCCTTTGGGCAAATTAGGTCTCCGACAAAACGTAGACCTTCCCATATTGTCCGCTGATTCGAGCATATCAACAACTCAAACGTTCTTGAGTGGCCAGTAGTTTAGCGGCTTCGTCGTCAATCGCCTCAAAATCCCTCAATTCGACAGGTTTCAGGAATCGCTTGGCGACCTTAACGGTTAGTGTTTTCCGTCCTTGCATGTGTGCCTCGTCCTTTCTCAATAGTGCATTGCCATGCCACGATCTTACGGATGCACTCGGTCAAATAGCGTCCGAGTGATTTATTTTTTGTTGGCTGCTCAGCGCAAATTGAACAAGTACAACAGGGCGGCCCATCCGCTTGGCATTGGCTGAGGTGGCGCGTTGAGATCTTCGGCATATTTGACTGCCATTTCCAAGAAATAACGGGCGTGGAAGAACGCCTCGATCATGGGCCGCGTCTGCCGTAGCCAGTCATCATTGTGGGATAAATGAAATGTCCTACCAATTCCCTCGGCGACGATCTTCTCAAAATCTGGATTCAACTTGAGGTGTGGGGCCAACGCTTGGAGTTCAGCCACGATATGCTGTGTCGCTGGCTGTGCGCGGTGGCACACTTTGCATGATTGGTGGTAAAACCTATAAATTGTATCTTCATACCAGCAGCCTGACACTTCAGCCAATAGTGTTTTGAGTGACGGCAACCGTTCCTTCATTGCTTTCAACAGGCGCGCCGCTTCCGCCTCTTTGCGTGGCTGAAGATCACGCCAGTATTTTTCGAAAGCCGCATCTGAATTGTCTGCTTCGGCCATATCCATTTCATTTTTCTCAATCACAGAAGGAACTGCTGGAGGAGAAACCCTCAGCCTTATGAAGATCTCTACGATCCTTCTCTCGGTTGTGAGGCAGCCCCAATGTGAATCGAGTCGCAAAAACATACGGTACGCCGGCAAGACGCACTTGAGTTGTATTAGCGGCGGTGTATTCAACGGCAAAAACTCATCGACTAGATGGACGAGTTGCGTCGCCTGTTCGAGGTTCTCGCAGCGGTTCATCATGCAATTAAAGAAGATTTTCAGGCGCATCCAATCCAAGAGGCTGAATTCTTCTGACTCCTTGGCGACCATCTGCAGGAACTCCGCTGCGAGGTCGATGCGATTTCCGTCGATGTATGAGAAGGCCCGGTCCGAGACATTTCGCAATAAGGGTGACTCCATTCCTTCCTTCCTGTTGTTTATTCAGTGCGTATAGGTCTTTGACTGGATACGACGGCGGGTGACTTGGCAGCAAACTGGGTTGGCGTCCGATTGACCGGAGCCAGCCCAGTGCCTGCATGCGGCATCAGCGCTTGCTCTTGTCGCTCGTCTTGGCCGGCCAATAACTGGGCGGCGTAGGTGCTGGGCAATGTCATCGGGATCCCGATGCTGCCGCCCGCACATGTCAAATACGAGCAGGGCATCCAAGCTCAAGCGGCTGAGATGGTTACGGCAGAGGTGATAGTCGGCGTTCATGGTCTTCTGTTCCTTTCCTGTTGTTGAGTTTTCGGTCACCGCCTGTATCTAACGCCACATCACCGCAGGATTTCCGGTTCGTCTGCAAACTTCCTGACGGTTGAACCCAGTTCGGTTGTCGCCGCGGTTAACCCATCATTTTATTTGCAACGTGGCCGCCAGCGCCTTGATTTCATCCCGGACCATGTCTTTCAATTCCTTTGGTGCCAGCACCCGCACCCCATTCCCCCAAGCCAATACCCAGCGATACACTTCATACAAACCTGCGGCCGGAAACGAGAGTTCGATTTGACCGTTGGATCGTTTCTTGATGGATTGCTGCGGACTCCACTGGCGTTCGATGACCCAGGGCGTAAGCCCCTTATCAAACAGCAACTTCACTTCGTGCGGTTTTGAGCCACCGATGGCGAAGCGGCCAAAAGTCACTGACAAAAACCGGTTGGGGTCGAAATCGGCAGGAACCTCAAAACGATTATCGGTCACCTTGGCGGTTTGCATTCTGGGGATCGCAAACTGTCGTAGCTCGTCGGCGGAATGATCGTGAGCAAAGACGTACCATTCCCCCTGTAGATTGGCGATGTGATACGGGTCGATCACGCGTTCTTTGGCTTCGTCGGTTTCCATGGCGCGATACTTCATCTGTACGGACCGCTGGTGCAGCAACCCACGCACAATGACTGCCCAAATCTCATGATCCACAGGTTTCGCAGGCGGCCCTGAAAAACTGAAGCGTGAGAATACTAATTCAGGTTGAATGCTGATTTTTTCAGGCAGCGACTCGGCAATCTTCTTGAAGATCGCCTCCAATTGCCTGGCAACAGGGGTCCCGTGGTATTGCTCCAAAACTCGTGATGCCAGCAACACTGCCAACAAATCGCCTTCGCTCAAACTCAATGCCGGCAGAAACCAATTACCGCTGGTGTAAAAGTAGCCTTTCTTCAGGGGATCATATTCGATGGGAGCATTGAGCCGATCCCGCATGTAGTCGAGGTCGCGCTGAGCGGTCTTTACGGAAACTTCCAGGTCTTCCGCCAAACTGAAACAATTGGGGTATTCCCCTTTGCGGATCTGCTGATCCACCTGGATCAACCGCTCGAACTGCACCTTGGAACGCTGCATGGGCATGCCCTCCATCTTAGACGCTTGGTCGGTCAAATACTGACCGAGTGATTTATTTCTGTCGGTCGTTCAATGTCCGAGTGGCAATGATAAACATGCAGGCAAACAAATCAAATGTCAGTTCATCATGAGCCAAAACCACTTTAGATCGGACTACTCTCCCATACCCCGCCGTGGGCTTACACCCGTCGAGGCTGCGGAATACCTGAAAGAAGAGTTCCCGCATATCTCATCCTGGACGCTCTACTTCCCGCCGACTTCATCGGCTCAAGATGCGTTGAAAAAGATTGTTGGCAAGGGCTATCAGACAGGTGGTTCGATTGGCACCTGGAAGTGGGCTCGTGCAAAGTCCTCATACCCCAGCTTGGCGTATTGGGAGGGCAACGACACCAAGGCCTCCGAAAGCGATGATTGGCTCGGCGTTCTGCAGATTACAGGCATAGCTCAAGAAGAGTTCCTGGTTTTCTCGTTCATGAACTCCAAAGGCACGGTTGGCGAGTGCTACATGTTCTCCACGCTCGACGTGGGGCTGATCCAACGCTTCATGCACGACATCGAGGCGCATTTTAGTCCGAAAGATCAGCTTACAATCACCGTATGGGGCGGCTCTGATATTCGTCTCCCTCTCGATGATGATGAACGCATCTTCCTGCCTGATGCACTGCGCCATGATATTGAATCTCAAGTCCTTTCGTTTTTCGGAAATGCCAAGTCGTATGAGAAGCTCAAGTTGCGGCACCGCCGTGGGATTCTGTTCGTTGGGAGCCCAGGCAATGGCAAAACGATGCTGCTCCGGCATTTGGCGCGAAAATGCCATTTGCTGTACCAGGTACACCCGGTGATGCTTGCCATCAACGGTTCAACTGATGATGGTGATGTCAGATGTGTTTTTCGTGCCGCAGCCCGCCGTACTCCCACGTTACTCATTCTAGAAGATGTTGATTCCCTCAGCAAGGATTCCAAGGTGAGTCGCTCAACCCTGCTGAACGAACTGGATGGGCTGAATTCAAAAAGTGGCATTCTGGTGATTGGCACCACGAACCATCCCGAACAAATTGATTCCGCATTGGTGCATCGCCCCAGCCGCTTTGATCGTGTCTGGCATTTTCCACTGCCCGACTTGAAGATGCGCCTGAATTATCTGAAGGAGGCTTTCCCCGACATAAACCAATCCGTGGTGCAGATAATCGCCGAAGAAACGGACGACTGGAGTTTTGCTTATCTCAACGAACTCCGTACCACGGCCGCAATTCTATGCATGGACCGCCAGAATGAGTGTGTCCTGGAACAAGATTTGGAGAATGCCCATGACCTGCTTGCCGCGCAATTCCAAGCTGGTCGCAAGAACCACATCATATCTGAAAGCGAACCATCGCTCGGGTTCAAGGCAGCATGAAATCCAGCGACAGAAAACAAATTGGAGCCTGTCCATGAGGAAGGGAAAAAGGCTTGGATCATGCTGAACCTTGATCAATTGCAGGCTGGTTTTGCCGCTGGCAAACAGCAGTTCGACTTGCTGCGGAAGAAATACCCGTTTGCCACGATGCGGCTCTGGGAATTCTTCGGTGGGCGCACTGGTTCTCCGCTGCAACGATATGGAAGTCCCGCCATATGAGCGATGGATTATTCAAACTTGCTTCGGGTCGAGATGTGAATCTTGATGAGTTTCACGTTCATGAATCGGCACGTGGATATCTTCAGGGCAAACCAAACCTGCAAGATGTGCTGCGTGAGTTGCCAGCCAAGGTCAGTCAAATCTTCGGTGGCGACGGAGCCTTGTGGGTAAACGAGCCTCCACCCGGTCCCTTGCCTTTCTATACATTTTACGCCCATTTCCACAGTTCCGAGCCTCTTCATCCCGAAGCAGATTACTCCGTCTTGATCGTTTGCTGGTTTGGCAAAAATTTGCCGGAGAGCGTCCGGAGTTGCGTCGCCTCGCAGTTGACAACGCTCGATTGGGACAGCCATGCGGAGGACGCATATTTCTGAGTGAACCATGCTCCTGGCGATGATGAAACATGTGAACGCAAAGACTCCGTCAGAGTTCTTGCAGATGGCGGGTATGGTGTGCGGGCATTCTCCCCCATAATATGGAGTGACATGTTGCTGGCGTCGCCTTACATTTTTCCCGTGAATCTGAGATGAATTAGAATCGCCCGTGTAGCCATGGCCAGCACACTTATTTAACAAAGCTGGAGCAGTGAGACCGTCATGTACCCGCTTTCTAAATCCAAACTCCTAGCCTACTGGCAGTGCCCCAAACGACTGTGGCTGGAAGTCCATCAGCCTGAGTTGCGGGAAGATTCGGCAGCCACTCAGGCGAGGTTCCAAGTGGGGTACCAGGTGGGCGACATTGCGAAGCGCATCTATGACCCAGAGGGGAAAGGGGCCGTCATTGATGTGGAGACTGAGGGCTTTGATGGTGCCTTTGCACGTACTGCGAAATTGCTGACCGATTCCCGGTGGCCCGTCTTTGAAGCGGGCTTCCAGGCGAATGGGGCGTTGGCTTTTGCGGATGTAATGCTACCTGAGTTTGAAAACGGTCAACGCGTGTGGAAGATGGTCGAAGTTAAGTCTTCCACCGAGATTAAGGAGTATCAGAGAGATGACATTGCCGTGCAGGCATTCGTGGCGCAGTCCGCCGGGGTGAAATTGAAGTCTGTCGTATTGGCATACATTGACACCTCTTGGGTGTATCCGGGAAATCAAGACTATCGAGGATTGCTAATTGAAAATGACCTCACGTCAGAAGCGTTTGCTCGATTTGAAGAGATCAAAGGCTGGATTGGCGAGGCTCAGAGGATCGTCGCCCAGCCCGCCGAACCCGAAATTGCCATCGGTGACCAGTGCGACGCCCCTTTTGAGTGCGGGTTCTGGAACTATTGCAACCGTGGTAATCCCCAGCCGGTGCAGGCGGAGTATCCTATTCGGTTGCCGAATTTGCACTACACCAAGCGTGACCTGCTTACTGAACAGGGTGTGAATGACCTGCGTGATGTGCCTGACGACATACTCACCGAAAAACAACTCATGGTCAAAGAAAACACGCTGGCCAACACAGTAAACTTTGATGCCGCTGGTGCCGCAGCGGATCTTGCGCCTTACGGTTTCCCTGCATATTTTCTCGACTTCGAGACCATCGCATTTGCCGTGCCCATCTGGAAAGGGACGCGCCCCTATCATCCGAGCGCTTTTCAGTTCAGCCTGCACACCCTTACCGAGTCTGGCCAGTTGGCACACACCGCCTTCCTTGATCTATCCGGCAATGATCCGTCCGAGCGTCTCGCAAAGGCGTTGATCATGGCCTGCGGCGAGATTGGACCGGTGTTCGTTTACAGTGCAGGATTTGAGGCAACTCGTATCCGCGAACTGGCCGAGCGTCATCCTGATCTAGCCTCGGCGCTGCTGGACATCAATGAGAGAATAGTCGATCTCCGTCCAATTGCACAGAACCGCTACTATCATCCCAGCCAACAGGGGAGCTGGAGCCTCAAGGCAGTGCTGCCAGCCGTAGTGCCCGAATTAGGCTACGACAACCTCGACGGCGTGCAAGATGGTGGAATGGCGATGGACGCCTTCTGTGAAGCAATCCACCCCGACACCAGCAAAGAGCGAAAAAGTGAAATCGAGAAACAGCTTCTCGCGTATTGCCGGCTTGATACGTTAGCCATGGTGCGACTTTGGCAATTTTTCAGTGGGCCCACTGGTTCCAGAGGCGGTCGCAATCACAGTCCAAAGCCCATCTAAAAGAGCCCTTACGGTCTTCGTTACTATAAGGTCACGCCCGTGTGCATCGCCTGGTTATGTGTTCCTTTCAATGCATCCGGAAGTAACCACCGAAGAACTTCCAATGCTCCTTTGACATTCTTTGGATCTAATGGATAAAGATCTCGGGGATTCAAAAGATTTAGATATGCTGACGGCGTTGTACTGAATGATCCATCGTCTCTTCGTACATACGCCTTATAGCGGCATCCATTTGTAACCAATACAACACGGCACGCTGGGAAGTCTCCAGCATACGTACATGCTTGCTCTGGGGCGTAATCCAGCCCGGAAGAAAACTGCTTGGTTTCAACGATGAGAACACAATCGTTTGGTTTCCGTCGGTAAGGCTCGGAGAAACATGCAATGTCCATCGTGCCCGTGCTGCACGGAAGTTCTATTTTGATCTGTTGTTCGGACCATCCTAGAGCTAGGAGAAACGGTATGACAAGAAACGATCGTGTTTCATGCTCGCGAATATCGTTGCCCTCGCATTCTTTGTAGTAATACTGAGCTAATAGGCGGATTCTCCCTAGCTTTTCGGTGAGGTCGGAAGCTGCGGAAGGACGCAACCCTTGAACAACGAGGAATTCAAGCAAATCGTCGTTTTCGATTGACTTCGTTTCAGACGGTTCACTATCGGGCGCGCGAACAGGTAATGCCAGTATCTGGTTTATATCTGACTTGAGGTTATCTCGATGAATTTGTTCTATCGTTTCCCGTGTAAACCCATAGGTTTGTACAGGCTTCTCTGGAACGTGCCAGTCAACATAACAGTAAGCTGGCAAATCCCAGCCATCTATGTCACTAAGCCAGTTCTTATCTCCACATCCTGCTGCTTTGCCATTGCGTTCCACAACTTCTCCTGCAGCTTTTAATTCACAAAGACCGACTTTGAGTGCAACAATGTCGCCCTTCTGTACGTCTCTCATTGTTGCATTTTGTTCTTCTCCGACAAATGCGATTCCGTATTGAAGAAAAAGTTTCGAATAGTTCCGGGCACCCGATCCTGCTGCAATTTGCCAGTAAGTAGCCATTTTGTTCTCTCCTTATCGCATACCGAATATCCGTGTAAGAGTTCGAGGTTAGAGAAACCCTGAGTCCCAATCTTCGTTTTTTCTGCCCGCGACCTGATTCATTCCTCGACCCGTCTGCGTGTAGCAATTCGGCGACATTGTCGTGGCGACCGGCTACTGCCCACGGCAATGGCGTGAAGCCGTAGTTGGCCTTCGCGTTCACCTTGGCGCGTTTGGCCAGCAGCAGTTCGGCAACTTCTTTGTAACCGTCGCGTGCTGCCCAATGCAACGGCGTATGGCCGTCATTGTCCTTCGTATTGACATCCGCGCCTTTGGCCAGTAGCAGTTCGGCAAGATCTTTGTCGCCGCCGTATGCTGCCCAATGCAGTAGCAACATGCCGCTCTTGGACTTCGTATCATACAATTCAGGGTGTGCATGTGATACCTGGCAGACGGTTTCCTTGTCGCCTTTATCCATGGCTTCGATGATTTGGTGGACTTGTTCCTGGTGTTCGGGATTGTCAGGCATAATATTTCTTATTTTCGCTGCTTATCTTGGATTACCGACAACCGCATGAAAAGCTGTTTGAACGCCGTTTAGCAAATAGTCCGTTCATACGCAACATAATTCATGACAATGCGCCGCACGCGTATTACACCGCGGGTTGCTATCCCCCAAACTGGCTCGCGACATAGATTCAACATGCCCCGCACCCGACAGGAATTGGAACGCATCGAACGCGACATCTGCGCGCCGTACTCCCAGATGAGCGGCGATTCGCGTGGATGGAAATTTCGTGAAATCGCACCGGCTTGGCGCACCGAATACCAGCGCGACCGCGACCGCGCCATCCACTCGCCTGCTTTTCGGCGGCTGGAATCCAAAACGCAGGTCTTTCTCAACGGGACGGACGTTATCTCATTTGCGGACGCGGCTCACGCACACACTGGAAGTCGCCGCCATCGCCCGTGGCATCGCCCGTGCGCTCAGGCTCAATGAGGATTTGACCGAGACCATTGCGCTGGCGCACGACCTCGGTCATTCGCCCTTCGGCCATCACGGCGAACAGGTTTTGGACCGGTTGATGCAAGGGCACGGCGGTTTCGAGCACAATCGCCAGAGTCTGCGCGTCGTCGAGGAACTGGAGCAGAAATATCCCGGCTTCCGGGGCTTGAATCTGACATGGGAAGTGCGCGAAGGCTTGGTGAAACATTCCACCGCCTGCGATCATCCGAGCAAACGCGCCGGGTTTAAGGCGAAGAACCCCTCGCTCGAAGCGCAGGTCGCCAATCTCGCCGATGAAATCGCCTATTGCAGCCACGACCTCGACGACGGACTCGACGCTGGCTTGTTGAGTGAGGTGGAATTAAATCTCCATGTGACCGTGTGGCATGACACCGCCCGACGGGTGAAACGCGAACACGGCAACCTGGCGGACGAATGCCGCCGGCACTTCGTCATCCGCATCATGATTGACGACCAAGTGCGGGATGTGGTGGAGACCTCCGAGAAATTGATCGCGCGGGCGGGTGTGCAAAGCGCCGATGATGTTCGCCGCCACGCGCAAGCGCTGGTGCAATTCAGTCGGCCCCGCCGGAAGGTAAACCAGGAAATGCGGGAGTATCTTTGCGAGAATCTCTATTTCAGTCAGCAGGTAGCCGAGGCGAACAGTCGGGCTGGGCGGATTCTGGCCGAGTTGTTCGAGTTCTATCTCGCCCACCCGCGCGAAATCGGCGAGTTTTCGCGTAAACGCATCCGCACAGAGGGATTGCATCGCGCCGTATGCGATTATCTGGCCGGGATGACGGATCGTTACGCCATGCAGGAGTACCGGCGGTTGGTCGAGGTTGAATGTCTCGCCGGGGTCAATTCCGGAAGCTTGAAACTGACTCAGGCGATGTGGCCGCGAGAAAGAGACAGTGTGAAAAACTCCAAAACAGCCGTTCCGGGATTCCATTTGCAAGAACTTACAAAAGTTCATCAACGACATACACAAGCATGCCTATGTTTTTCACATGGTCTCGAAACCACGGCTCGCAGCGGCGACATCGGGGGCGGTGTCGGATCGCCACCGGCAAGGCCAATGTCTGCGGGTTTTGCAGCGGAGCACCGCCGTTTGTGTCGTAGCTAAAAACATGAAGTCATTGGCTGCCCGCGCGGGTGGTTCCGGTGCCACCACAACGGTGACCGTCGCATGTCGAGCTGCTTCTGATAGGGCAACAACACGACGCCCAACTCCCGCTCCAGCATTTCCACCCTGCTGTGCTCTCACGTCACATTATCAGCAACGCCCTGCAGGAACTCAGGACTTCGCCAATACGCACAGTGCACCAGCATCGAACTTCTCCAACGGTTGAGTGTATCGTCATATGATGTAGCCCCCACTTCGCTGAGCATCTCGTCGGTTTGGACCGCAACAATCTTCTTGCTGTACGTCACATTCGGCCGAAGGCCAACCTGTCCTAATCGCTCCTGACCATATGTTTCAGTACCCAACAGGATGTTAGCCCAATTCGATGCCGTCATCAGAATCATGTCGGCCTGCGCCCAATAAATATACCATTGCCCCATGAGGTTCTGGATCACAGGCTGCGTTTGTGGGTGCTCGACATCCGTCTGGAGAATGTCAGGCGCAAACGATACGAGGTTGGTGATGCGTGACGCCAGCGACGAATTACCCATGAGCGCACGTGTCACGACGAAGTTCCCCATGCTGTGGGCCATCACGGTCACACGAATTGATTTTCCGCTCAGGGCATTGGTGAGGCGGTCCAAGAAAAGACTAAACGAGGGAGACCCATTGGTCTTGGCTTGATCCAGATCATGTGCATACACCTTCAACAGCACGTTGAGGTTGATTGTGCTCGCGTAGTTGGTCGGCCAGTCGTAGCCAATGACAGTTCCTGAAAACCCGTATTTGGTCAGGGACACGTGTTTGGGTAACACTCCTGCCACGCCTGCATAGGCATCAAAAGCGTCCTGCTCCCGATTGTTGTATCCATGAACTACAATGACGAGCGGGTCGGTAATAGAATTGATGAGCGACGACGGCAGGTAGTTCGGATCAAGTGGCGTATCCGTTGGTGGCGTTCCGTTTGGGGAATACAACACCGTCCACTTGTTTGGTGCGCCGTCCCTATCTGGCCGTGAACTACCTACGTAGATACCCATATGTCTGCTTAACAGCCCGTTAAAAAAGTCTGGAGAAGTTGCTTTCTGATTGAACCGAAAGGGCGAGTTCGCTACACGGAGACATGGCACTCGGCAAACGCAAGATTGAGCAGTCGGAGATGTTCATTGCAGCCAACCAACTCGCACTAGGTCTTGGTCATCCCTTCTACAGCAAGCTGAATGAAGTCCTCGGCGAAGCGGAGTTCGACCTGTTCGTGGAGAAGCTCTGCGCTCCTTATTATAAAGACGGCGGTCGGCCCAGCATCCCGCCGGGGGTTTACTTTCGCATGGTGTTGATCGGCTACTTCGAGGGATTGGACAGTCAACGCGGCATTGCGTGGCGCTGCGCCGACAGCCTGGCGTTGCGGGCGTTTCTGGGAGTGGCTTCCACCGAGACGACGCCGGTGCATGCGTCGATGACCATTATCCGCCAGCGGCTGCCCGAGAAAGTCTTCGACGAAGTGTTTCGCTTCGTGCTGGGGCTGCTGGAGCGCAAGGGCCTGTTGCGCGGCAAAACGCTGGCCATTGACGCCACGACGTTGGAAGCCAACGCGGCAATGAAGAGTATCGTGCGCAAGGACACGGCGGAGGACTGGAAACAGTATTTGCGACGGCTGGCCCAGGCCGAGGGAATCGAGGAGCCGACCGAAGAGGACCTGCGACGGTTGGATCGGGGACGCAAGGACAAGAAGGTGTCCAATGACCAGTGGCAGAGCCGCACCGACCCGGACAGTCGGATTGCCAGGATGAAGGACGGTCGCACTCATCTGGCGTACAAAGCCGAGCACGCGGTGGATTTGAACAGCGAAGCCATTGTGGCGCCGCTGGTGACGCACGCCGATCGCTGTGATGCCCAGAGCGCGCCGCTGACGTTAACATTGGCGCAATCCAATTTGCTATTGGCCAGTCCGCAGGCAGACCGGGCTGTGGCGGTGCGGGAGGCGGTGATGGACAAGGGCTATCACGACAACGGGTTGTTGACCGACTGTGCGCAGCGAGGAGTGCGGACCTACATTCCCGAACGCCGTCAGAAGAGTCGATGTTGGACGAACAAGCCGGTGGAATATGAACGGGCGTTTCGAGCCAATCGACGACGAGTGCGCAGCGCGAAAGGTCGGCGATTGAATCGGTGGCGCAGTGAACGGGCCGAGCGCAGCTTCGCGCATGTGTGTGAGACCGGCGGAGGGCGACGGACTTGGCTGCGGGGTCTGGTGAATGTCACCAAGGCATACACGTTGAAGTGCGCCGCGTACAACTTGGGGCTGCTGTTGCGCAAAGTCTGGGGTCTGAGCAAGCCGCGCAGCTTGGTCGACAGGCTGCGCGCACTTTGGGCTCTGTTGGATTGGCTGTGGGAGCAACTCGGAGGCTGGTCGACCCAACCGTTTGTCCTTGGGCTGCCATTCACGCGGAGCGGCGACTGCGATCAGCGGTTCACGCCATCTGCAAAATCAGTGAGTTCTTTAACGGGCTGTTAAACGTCTAGGTTAATTCGGACATTGCGCATTCGCAATCTGAATTTGAGTTTGTTCTGTGGTCTAACCGGTTGCCCGATGGGTGCTGTCGGCACTGGTTCTACTTGAAACCACTTGGCTAGATCAGCCGGTGCAACATGCGACGCCGAATCGCTGGTGGGGATGATGATGTGCGAGCGACGACATCGCCAGCGCATCGGATAGCTCCCGCCAGAAGTCACGTCAACGCTAGCAACACCGGGTCAAAGCAAAGCAATGTCCTTGAATTCTCGTACCGGCGGCGACTAATCTTGCGCGGATGAAACGCGCTCTACTGCTGCTGTCAGGGTTACTTGTTGCGCCGGCGGTCTTTGCGCAGACCAACTTGTTCCCCTTCGTCCTGCCGTGGGACGACGCCACGCCGAGCGTCGCGGATGTCAGCGCGTGGCTTGACAAACCGGCCGGTGCGCGCGGCTTTGTCACTCCGAGCGATGGCCACTTCTATGTCGGCACCCAACGCATACGGTTCTTCGGTGTGAATTTCGTCGGGCCGGGAGCGTTTCCGCGCCACGAGGATGCCGACAAAATCGCCGGTCGTTTGGCGAAGTTCGGCATCAACGTCGTTCGTTTCCACCACATGGATTCCGGCTGGTCGCCGCTCATCGCCTACGCGCAAGGCACGTCCCGGCAACTCAACCCCGGCACACTTGACCGGCTCGATTATCTCATCGCACAACTGAAGCAGCACGGCACCTACGCCAACCTCAACCTGCTGGTCGGCCGGCAGTTTAAGGCCGCCGACGGGTTGCCGTCCGAGATCGAGCAGCTCGACTCCAAGGAGCAACACGTCGTCGGTTTCTTTTATGCGCCCGTGTTGGAGTTGCAAAAGGAATACGCCCGCCAACTTCTCACCCATCGCAACGCTTACACTGGCAACACCTACATCGAAGACCCGGCCGTCGCCTTCGTCGAGATCAACAACGAGAACGGACTCATTCACAGTTGGCTCGGCGGTGGAGTGGACAAGTTGCCGGCAGTTTTCTTGCGTGACTTGCAGCGTCAGTGGAACGATTGGCTGCGCGCCCGGTACGGCTCCACCGCCAGGCTCCGGCAAGCATGGAATATCAAAGCCGAACCGCTCGGCGACGAATTGCTCGCCGCCGGTACCCACCGTTGGGTTCTCGAACAACACGAAGGCGCGGAGGCGAATCTCGCGGACGGTTGCATTACTGTCACCAAAACCGGCAGAGCCGGCTGGCACGTGCAGTTCAACCAACCGGGCATAAAGCTCACTGGCAACCGCGCCTACACGGTGCGGTTCCTCGCGAAAGCCGACCGGCCAGTCACCGTCACCGTTAACGTCGGCGAGGCGCATGCAGAGTGGCAGGGACTGGGCTTGTCGGCCCCGGTCGCGTTGACGACCGAGTGGCGCGAGTTTCGATTCACCTTCAACGCCGAGCGTACCGAGGACAACGCCCGCGTCTGTTTCAGCGATCTTGCCAAGCAGACCGGGAACTATTGGTTTGCCGACGTGTCGCTGCGGCCGGGCGGCGTGATGGGTTTGGAGGACCACGAGCGTTTCGAAGACGCGAGCCTGTCGGTATTTCAACACGGCAACATCGGCGCTCGCACCGCCGAGGCGCAACGCGATTGGATCCGATTCCTTTGGGAGACAGAAGATCACTACTGGCAGACGATGTACCGGTACGTGAAGGACGAGTTGAAATTCCGCGGCGTGGTCATGGGCACGATTGTCGGTTGCAGCACGCCGAACCTGATGGCGAAATTCGACGCCGTGGACACGCACGCCTACTGGCAACACCCGCAATTCCCTGGTCGTCCGTGGGATGCCGGCAACTGGTTTGTGCCGAACAAGACGATGGTCAACGAACGCGGCGGCACGTTGCCGGCTTTGGCGTTGCGGCGCGTGCTCGGCAAACCGCACTGCGTCACCGAGTACAACCACCCCGCCCCGAATACCTACAGTAGCGAAGGTTTTCTGTTGTTGGCTGCTTTCGCCGCGATGCAGGATTGGGACGCCGTCTACGCCTACGACTATTGCAGCCGAAAAGACGAATGGGACGCCCGGCGCATCCCGAACTTCTTCGACATTGACCAACATCCCACGAAGATGGCCACGCTTCCGGCAGCGGTGGCGATGTTCGTGCGCGGCGACGTGCAACCTGCCCGCGGACAGGTCGTCGCACCGCTTGATAAGGAACGCGAGATCGAACTCCTGCCCCGCAGCCACGCCTGGGGTTTGGTAGCCGCCGACGTTCCGCCTGAATTCACGCTTCATGACCGTGTCGCCATCTCCACCAACAGCTCCTCCCTTTCACGAAACCAAAGTGCCTCGCCCGCCGAATTCGTTTGGAATACCGGCTTGGCCACCGTCAACACTCCCCGCAGCAAAGCAGTCATCGGTTTTACCGGTCGAGAGCGCATCGAGTTGGGCGGCGTCATCATCGAACCCGGTCAGACGATGCAAAATGGTTGGTGCATGATCACCGCGACGGAAATGCAGAGCGGACATTGGCTCATCACGGCGACCGGTTACGCCGGGAACACCGACATGGGCTGGAAGAACGCGGAGAAATCCACGGTTGGTCGCGATTGGGGACGCGCTCCGTCGTTGGCTGAAGGCATCCCGGCCAAGATTGCGCTGCCGCGAGCGGCGCAAGCGTGGGCGCTGGATGAGCGCGGTCAGCGCGCGTTGGAATTGCCGCTGCGCAATGGCTTGTTGGAGATTGGCCCGCAGTGCCGGACCTTGTGGTACGAGGTGGGAACCCGCTGAGCGTCGTGTCTGTTCTTCTTGTCCCTACAATCTCTCGGTATTCCCTGACATTGCGCGCGAGTGTAGAAGCTCTCTAAACCATTGGGGTCACATCCCCTGGGGCTGTTGCCCAAATGATTTTTCCGGTTGTCGCTGCGCTTCTGCGAAGCGCGGGTCGTTCATTTCCCGAAGGAATTCGGCGTTTCACAGAAACGCCGCTACACCAAAAGGCGCGGAAACCGATTTGGGCAACACGCCCCCCTCATTCTTGGTTTAGCTTGGCTTGGCTGGGCTGGGGCGGGTGGGTTGGGCTGCGTTATAGTGGGGTCAGGCCATAGTATTCACAACTCACCTTTCCCTGCCCATTCCTGGGCGCATGGCATGGAGGCTGCGGGTGGAATTTGCCGGGGCGATCTACCTTCAAACCGTTCATCTCTCTGCACAGGTTCGCTTGAAAGCATCGCGTCCAAAAATCGCACATCTGCCGGTGACATCGACTGGAGCGTATGAACGAACGCAATGTTGCCCATGATTCACGGCATCGGTGGCGGGTGTGACATCCTCGATCCCGACGTGTTCGAACAGCACCTGCATCTAAAGAAGCGAGAATCGGTAATCTGGGTCGATACTTTCGGCAACGTCAACCGTTGGGTCAGGCAGACTTCGCCTTAAGCCCGGCGCGTTTCATCGCCGCCTTGAGCGCTTCGCCGAAGCGGTCGAGTTGCTCAATCGTGTGCAGCGCGGTGACGGCGGTGCGAATGAGGTCCTTGCCCGGCGGCACGCCAGGGGCACATGCGATCACGGTGAAGAAACCTTCCTCCCACAGCGTCTTCCACAGCCAATAACATTTCTCCCTGTCGCCGACGACAATCGGCACCGCTGGCGTCGGACTGTGCCAGTAGTCAAGTCCCAGGCTGTCGAGAATGCCGCACAGATGCCTGTGGTTGGCCCAAAGTTTTTCGCGATGCTCGGGCTCGTCTTGGATCACCTGCAACGCGGCTTGTGCGCTGGCCGCGGCGGCGGGGCTGATCGCCGCGCTGAAAATGATCTGGCGCGAACTGCTCCGCAGATATTCGATGAGCGAGCGGCTGCCCGCGACGAATCCGCCCGTGCTGGCCAGTGATTTTGAAAAACTACCGGCGATCAAATCGACCCGATCCGTCACGCCAAAATGACTACACACGCCGCGGCCGTCGCGCCCGAGAATCCCAAGCCCGTGCGCGTCATCGACAACCACTGCCGCGCCGTATCGTTCAGCCAGTTCGCACAATCGCGGCAACGAAACGATGTGGCCTTCCATCGAGTACACACCATCGACCGCGATTGCTTTCGCCTGCTTGGGACCGAGTTCATCAAGCAAACGCGTGAGCGAACCCATGTCCTCATGCTCGAACCGCTCGATCTTTGCGCCGCTCAGCAATGCGCCGTCCCACAACGACGAGTGAATGCTCGGGTCGACGATCAGCGCGTCACCGCGTTGCACGAGGGAACTGAGGCCGCACACGCACGCGAGGTAACCCGCCGAAAGCACATGACACGCTTCCTTGCCGAGAAACGCCGCAAGCGCTTTCTCCAAACCGATGTGATATGCGCGGCTGCCGTTGGCCAGACGCGAACCGCACGCGCTGGCGCCCCATTCGTCGAGCGCCTTCTTTGCTGCACCGACGACCTTCGGATGGCGGCTTAGCCCGAGATATTCGTTGGAGGACATCATGACCATCGGCCGGCCCTCGACGACGATGTTCACGCCGTCGGCCGAATCGACGACGCGATAAAACGGCGCGTACTTCAGCCGCAACTTCGTGTTTGTATCCGATGCGCACCGCTCGATGATGGGTTTGGGTTTTCGAGAGAACACTGCTCGCACCCCCCTTTAAATTTGTGTCCAAGCTAGTGGAATGCTCCTCACCAGTCAAGCGGCGCGGCTCCTCGGTAGCAGTGCAAAGGCCCGCTCTGATCAGGGCTGAACAGCCTCAGCTTTGGCTGAGGCGTTTCTTCGGCTCGTCGAACAGGAGTTGATGCGCTTCGCGCAGAATTGCCGGCAGGCGTGAGGCAAACGGACTGTGCGCGACGGCGGCAAGAAGTTTCGGCTCGTCCATTCTGTCGGCCATTTCGCCCGGAAACCAGTGACCGCCGTTGCCGCTGAGCAGGTTGTACCGCATCTTGCCCCAATCCACGAGGTCGAGCGCCCTGGCAAACATCCATAGGCGCAGAATCTCGACCACGTTCACCTGTCCCGGCGTCCCGAAATACTCCGGCAGCCCCTCACGCCAGCGTTCGCACCAGTCGGCGCCCAACACACGCTTCATCTCGGCGCGCAGACGTTCCTCGATGGGGGCGATGGTTTCAGCAATGCGATCGCAAAATTCGAGCGCACGGATGTGCTCGTCGAAGTCGGACGGCCTGGCCGCGCCGCAACTCAGGGTGTGGACTTCAGGTCGCGCCAGACAGTACAGATCGTTGAAGATCATCGGCGTCAACGGCCGGCAAAGCTCGACCAGTTTCTTCGGCGGCTCGTAGAGTTTACCGCCCTTGTCGTTGGGGCTGATGATGAACACGCCCATGTCGCGTGCGGCGGCCGCTTCGACCGCCGGCCACGTCAGCGGGTTGACGAAGTACCAGTGGAGATTGACGTAATCGAATTCGCCCGAGTCGATCGCCTTGAGGATCACGCCTGGCGTCGCGTGCGTCGAAAAACCGATGAACCGTGCCCGTCCTTCCTTCTGAATCTGGCGAGCCACTTCGAGGCAACCGCCGGGACGCAAACTGAAGTTGAGGATCTCGTCGTTATTGATCCCGTGCAGACTGAACAGGTCAACGTAGTCCAGCCGCAGATAGCGCATGGATTTCTCAAACGTTTCGCGAAATTCCTTCGGATCGGCCACCGGTGCGACCTTGGTCTGCACGATCAGACGCTTGCGCGGCAGTTTCGGTAACACGTACCCAAGTTGCATTTCAGAAGTCCCGTAGCCGCGGGCCGTCTCGATGTGGTTGATGCCGAGTTCCAGCGCCCGATGAATGGTCGCCTCGACGTTGGCCTGGCCTTTGGCCGGAATGTCGTTCGGGTCAACATCCTGCCATTTGTGCTGATAACGCATGCCGCCACAGGAGATGACAGGCATATTCAAACCGGTCTTGCCAAACCGCCGATACCTCATGGGGCGCAGTGTAGCATCACACGAAGAAGTTTGTGAAGTGGCTGAGCCTGCCCGGAGCCTGCAAACTTCAAAGGCAGTCAAGGCGGATCGGAAGGAAAACGAAAGCGAGGCCGTGCCCGCGACGGGAGTACCCGGTCGCTTTCAGTCGTTTCATGCCGCGACCAGTTTCAAGGTCGCGTCCGGTGGGGAACATCCGCCGTTTCCCTGGCTTCCTTGTTGTCAGCCTCGCTCGCTCTCTTGTCTACGCTGGCTCGTGAACGATCTGCGCCCCGTTGCCGCGCAGCCAGGATCAGAAACCGTTCGCTATGTCTTGCCGGTTGCCCGAAACGCCGCAGCACATTCTTCGCCCACAAAGATATGTTGCCTTCGTTCACAGCTTAAGTGGCGCATGTCTGTCGCCGTTTGAACCATTGGCGGAACTGCTGGCAACGGCCAACGCGATGCGATCCCCAAGAAACTCATTCGCAATCCGCGCGATTTTTTTGCGGTGCTTGACGACCGCCGGATGCGTAATGCACAATTCGCGAGCGATCTCCCGCACGCGAAACCCTTTCATCAGCAGGCAGAAAATCTGCTGCTGCTTGTCTGTCAGACGCGGCATAATCAGATCAACGAGGTCCTTGGTGAACAGTTCGCTGTGCAGGTCAACGGGATCCATCGTCTCCAGCGGGGAGTAGAAGTCGCGGTGCGGATCGTCGTCCCATTGGCCGAGCGGAATGCAGTTGCGCGCGCGTTTGAGGGAATCGACGCTGCGCCCGTGCATGAGGTTGTTGCGCGCGTGAAACTCGCAACTTTTGACGTACCAACTCAAGGTATGGTTGGGTTGCTCGCCTTGGACCTGAATCAGGTGAATAAACATTTCTTGCAGAAGATCCTTCTGCATCTCGGAGTCGCGGGTCAACCTGGCGGCTACCCCTCGCAGTTGCTCCACAATACGGTTCTCCCCCATAACGTGACACCCTTTCCCAAAAAAGTTTTCACTCGCCTAAACAACCGAAGATGCGCCACAGGCAGCACGTGACCCGTGCATGGCATACACCACGCCTCTCCAACTGGGTTATAGTCTAGCGTCCGCCATGCCAGAAAATATAAGGGCTGGAGGACAACTTGAAGTTTGATGCGCAACCAGTTTCTAACGCAGGGGTTAGCGACGTTACGAAAAACTGACTTTTCGCCTCGCGGCGCAAGAGCGTCGGCCTGAGGAGATCAAACTGTCCACTGCCCCGAACACGTCGGACACTGGTGTTCTGAACACCTGAACACACATGTGTTCAGCAGGCTGAACAGCCGAGAAGATAAGCGATCCTATTCCGCGGCCTTGTCCGGACGCGGGCCGGGGGATACAACAAGCTCACTGAACTTCATGTTGGCAGGTGAACTCCGTGCGGCAGCGTACAGTTCGCCAAGCAGTGTTTCGACAGGATCGCTGCCGTGCCGGCCAGCCGGTTCTGCACAGGCTCCGTGGCTGGTGCGCACCACATGCAGCACGTCTGCAATCGTGATCGAGTCTGGCGGGCGCGCAGGCATGAGACCAGACTGGTCATCCGCGATCTCTGATAGCAGGCCGCCTTGCGTCAGACGATGGACGAGTTGGTTCAGCCATTGTGGAGACGCGCCGACACGCTCCGCGATCTCTTCGATACTCGGCGGCTTCAGGCGGTGGACGAAGTTGTGGCAGGCGATCAACACGACGCGGCAGGCAATCAACTCTCGCCCCCGCTGATCAATCCGCGCACTGCTGCGGTGTTGGAGGTAGGCGTGGAAGTTCTGCGTCGCATAGGATACCTGCGCGCCGAGCAACACGATAAACCACGAAACGTACAGACCCGCCAGGAAGACCGGGATGATCCCAAGCGCCCCGTAGATCTTGCCGTAAGTGACCACACGGGACACATACAGCGTGTTGAGCAGATTGTTCAATTGCCAGAGCGTGCCGCCGACAATGCCTCCCACGACAGCGGCATGCGCGCGCACCTGTGTGTTGGGCATCAGGCCGTACATCAGCGAGAAGCCGATCCATAACACAAAGAAAGGAGTCAGGTGGAAAAAGACTTTCTCCAGTCCCGGCATAAGTTCAAGTTGATTAAACACGCTCAGGAACTCCACCTTGCCGGTCATGTAAATGGCCACAAACAACAGCAGCGACCCCAGCGTGATCGTCGTCCAGTAGTACACAACCTTCCGCCAGATCGAGCGGCCCTTCAGCACACCCCAGATGTCGTTGAACGTCTGCTCAATGGTCATCAGCAAACGGATCGCGACAAACGCCAGAAACACCGAGCCTACCGTCGTGAGCGCTCCTGAATTGATGTTTTCGATGAACGACTGGATCTTCTCCACCGCCTCGCGCTTTGCCTCCGAAGATACCACCGTCCTGCCCCCAGCCGCAGGCGCAACGGACTGGCCCTGCACCGGCATGTATTCGAGCGCCGGCGCGATGTAGGTGACGATTTGATCCATCAACTTCGGAACCAGATCGGCGCTCGTATCATGCAGGAAATTCTTCGAAACGCTCACCCCCACCGCCAACAGCGGGATCAACGCCAGCAGCGTGGTGTAAGACAGCGCCGCCGCCCGCACGGGACAGCGATTGCCGGAAAACCCGCGCCAAACCAACAGCAGAAAGTGGGCGGCGCGCTGTAGTTTCTTCATTATCGGCCGCGCCGAAACGCCTTCTGCCGGCAGCCCTTCCAGAAAATCCCGTGCGCGGTCGAGCCATCCAGCGAGAGCGGTCTGTCCTGGCTTTGCCATGGCGGCAGCTTAAGACGCAGGCCAAATCAAGTCAATGTGCGCGAAGAGTTTGCGGCTGCCCAACGTGGCGCCGTGCACGCAAGGTCAGCGGACGAATAGCTTCCAAGCCAGCAGCACGGCGAAGACGAGCAACACGCCGCCGCAGGCGCGCACCATGATCGTCAGCGTTTCCAGTTTTACCCGTCGGTGCGCGTGCGAAACAAAGTACGCCAGCAATACAAACCAGATTGTTCCGCCGGAAAAAACGCCAACCGCACAGGCGATCCGACTGATCGCCGTCGGCAGGACCCATTCGCGGGCAATCAACACCGCCGCCAGTGTCGCCCACAGCACCACCAGCATCAGATTGGAAATGCTCATGGCGAAGCCCAGCAGAAATGCCTGCGGATGATGCCATCGTTCGTCCATTTTCTCGGCGGCGGCCTCGCTTGCCTGGAATTTTTCCGGCTTGAAAAGCAGGGACCGAATGCCGACGCCAACGATCACCACGAGCGCCGTAACGTGCAACACGAGCCGCACGCGCGGCTTGTCCATGACCGACGAGTGACCCGCCAGCGACACCGTCGCGTAGATCGTCTCCGCTGACACCGCGCCCAGACCGACCAGAAACGCCCGCGGAAATCCTGCGCGCAACGCCTGATTGATCACCGTCAGGTTGACCGGCCCGACCGGCACCGACACGACGAATCCGCACACGATTCCCGCGATCAACGCCTGCAACAACTCGTCTGCGTGCCCCACCGTTGCCTACCTCCCCGGAGACTCTTCGTCGGCCTCGTCGGATTCGATTTCGCGCCGCCAGCGTTTGCTCACCCATGGCCGCCCCAACCCGTACAGCATGTACAGAATGAACAACGCAGCCAATGTGACCTGGAAATTCGCCGCCAGCGCCATCGCCGCCACCACCGCCGCCGCAAACGCCGCCACCGACCGTGCTGGCGTCCAGTCGATGTATTTGAACGTCGGATAGCGCACGTTGCTGACCATCAGGATCGACAACAGGACCATCAATCCCGCCAGCGCATACCGCGACCGGCCCAGTTCCCGCTCATGGCCCGTCAGCCACATCATGAACATCGTCACGCTCACCACCAGCGCCGCTGCCGATGGAATCGGGAATCCGATGAACTCGTTGCCTCCGTGGCCGGCGGATCGAACGCTCGACACGTTGAACCGCGCCAGCCGGATGCCGCCGCACACCAGATAAACCGCCGCGATCAGCCAGCCCGTCTTCTCGAACTGGTACAACACAATCCGATACACCAGAAACGCCGGCGCCACGCCGAAGCTCACGATGTCCGCCAACGAGTCGAACTCGCGCCCGAACTGCGACTCGCGGCGGCCCAACCGCGCCACGCGTCCGTCGAGAAAATCGAACGCGAACGCCGCGAGGATCAGACGGATCGCCACCAGGATCGGCTCGAAACTCTCGCCTTCCTGATACTTGAAAATCCAGGTCAGCGCGAAAAACCCGCACGCCAGATTGCCCGCCGTCAGCAGGTTCGGCAGGAAATAAATCTTCACCCGCTCGCCGTTCTCGCTCGGCTGCGGGACACCGGAGGCGGGCGCATCTGCGCGCCCGCTGACGTTATCATTGTCTTCTGGCAACGACGGTCTCACCACCTTTCGCCACTCGCTGCGCCAACGACGCGTTTCAACGCGGCTGTGGACGAACGAGCGGCGCACATCTTAACCGAACCGCCCGCCTTGTGAAACGATTTCTTCGCGTGCGGTGATTGGCCGCCGGTGCCTCCATCCGCTCCCCCGGCGGCGTAGGTCATACGTCGTTTGTAGCGCGCGAACGCCCCCGCGTTGTGTCGCGTGGGTTTCGCGCCATGGGGCAGGAGTGAGCCCCGGTAGCGCGGGCGTCCCGCCCGTTCAGTCCCCCGCAAGCGTTCCGGAATCGGGCCGACCGCAACCATCCGAGCGGTTTTCCATCAAGGCGGATTGCCGGTTGTGTTGGCGCGCCAGGTCAGAATAAAGAATAATCAGACGCCACCCCGGTGACTCCGCCTTCCAACTGACGCGCCGTCTTCCAACCCCTTGTGAATCAAATTGACACGCACGCAACACAGTTCTAGCCTCAGCCACAGATAGGGACGGTTCGGCGGTTTGTCTTTCGCTAGAAACTTTGTCCCACTAATAATGTTGGCCATGGAGAGTATCATGACAACAAACTGCCTTCTTCATAACGCAGACAACTGTGGGAAACGCAACACGATCGAGAGAGCAAAGGCGGACAAACAGGTCAGAATCGTGTATGCTTATGATTGGAGTACTCACTCCGACAATACTGCCCTGATCTATGAGGAAGCGATGCGTGTCGTCGATGAACTGAAACACGAGTTCCCTCTCTCTTTCAGATTCCGATCCTTGCGTGCGAAGGATGGCAGCATATACTGCGACATCTGCAGACAGATCAGATCCGCCGACGTGGCCATCTTTGACCTCAGCACGTACAACCTCAACGTCATACTTGAGCTTGGATTGGCGATAGGCGTCGGCACGTATGTCTTCATTCTCCGATCTCAACACTATCGTCGCCGATCCGAAGCGTTGTCGGACTTGAACGGCATCCTTGAATACAGATTCTCACGGCGATCCGGACGTATCAGATTTGACGCCGATTTTAGACGAAGCTTGGAGATGAAGCTTCGTGCTGCTGCTAAACGCCGGATGAAAGCATCCAAGGAATAGAAATGGCCAACAACGCCATGCAGCGTACGCGCGTACGCGCGCCGCTCATGGTGGGCGTTCTCTGGCGCGGCAACGCCTCACTTCCAAGCGCGAGCGGGCTGCTGTAATGTTGGCGGCATGTGTGGGCGATTCACTTTGACCGCGGAAGCGAGAGCGCGGCTGGCTGAGGTGGGGGTGTGAATGGACGCTTGTGCTAGAGCCCAGAGTCGTCAGTTTTTTTTCCTTCCAACTCAATTCGTTCTTTCTCCGCTTGTTTTTCAAGGTTTGAATCACAATAGCGAAGATTGATAGTGATACTCATAATGCCAGTACATTTGACCATGATATATCGGTCGCCACGAGTAATTATGTCAGCATCATATAGGTCTTGGAAAAGTTGTGGCTTGTCTTCTGGACCATACTTTTTCTTCAAAAGGTCAAGTACCACTGCTCGTTGTTTGTTGCAGACCGCCGCACTTTCACAATCTCCCGCTGCCCAAACTTCATAAATTATCCCTGTTTTCGGAGTTGCTGCAAAATAGTAATGAGTAAACCCTTGAATGGGACTTTTGGGGGCAAAGGAGTAAAGAGGTGTCTTGTCTTGTGTTTCTCCGGCCTTGGTGTAGGCCGCAAGATTGACTCTTGTCCCAAGAACAACGCCAAATGCTCCGGTGATCTGTTGAGCGGCGGAAACGTTGTTGCTTTGAGCATAAGCGGAAAGGTCGAGAGTCAACCCAATCGTTAAGGCTAGAATTGATATGCGCTTGACCATATCGTTTCTCCTTTCTGCTCCCCCCTATATCACAGACCATATCAAGACAGCAATCACATTGATTATGATCAATAGCAGACCCCGATGAAATCAGATTAGCGGATTTGCCATGCCGCGCATTGTAGAGAAAAAGAGATGCTTCGACAAGCTCAGCATGACAGCTTCGGGGGACTCCGGCTCACGTCGTCTGGTCGGCCAGCGAATGGTCCGACGCAAGAGCGGCCACGGCGCTTGAAGTCAGACCAGGAGAAGCGATCCAGCCGGTTCCAACGCCGGAGGCAACCTGGTTCAAGAATCAGTTTTACGCACCACCGAGTTGACCTCGGATATGCTGCAGAGCGTCTGCGGCCCTAGCAAAGTGGTTGGGCGAGGTGTATATTCCCACAGAGGTGGGGTATGAAGAACGAGATGAAAGAGTGGGCTGAAGTCGTGGCAATCCTCGCTGCGTTCGTGGCGTCCTGCGTCATGGCATTCTATCTTCTGGCCGACCTGGTTGCGCAGTTTGGAGAGTCGATTCCTGCGCCACCCTGGTGATTGATCCGTTGTTTACGTTTGCCGTCTTTTGGCAACGACGGTGTGACCACCCTTCGCGTAATCACCCGGCTTCACCGCGATCTCGCAGTCCATTGGCAGAAATAATTCCACGCGCGAGCCGAATCGGATCATGCCGATCCGGTCGCCTTTGGCCAGGCGCGTCCCCTGCCCTGCCCAGCCGACGATCCGGCGCGCAATCAGTCCAGCCACCTGCCGCACCGTCACGCGGAAACCGTCCGCGGACTCGATCCCAATAACGCGGTCCTCGTTGACCTCGGCGCATCGCGGATTCCGCGCGTCGAGAAACCTGCCCTTGTTGTACTGGACGAATCTGATCTCACCGTCGATGGGCGCCCGCTGCACGTGCACGTCAAACACGGAGAGAAAAATCGCCACCATCTGCGCGTCGGCTTTCAAAAAATGCGGTTCGTTGACTGTCCGCACCTCCACCACTTTGCCATCGGCGGGCGCGACGATCGCCTTCGCGTCGGACGGGGCCGTGCGCGGCGGATCGCGAAAGAAGGAAATCGTGAAGCCCAACAACGCGAACGGCAACAGTGGCGCCCACGGCACGGGACACCATATCCGCGTTGCTGCGCCCAGCACGGCCAACGCGATGATCGGCCATTTGCCTTCCAGTAACGTGCGTGAGGTGAACATAAGGAGCAACCGGCATCTTAACCAAACGCGCACGCTTGTGAAACGATTTCTTGGCTCGCCCGTGACAAGCTGTCAAATACTGCTGCTTCCCCGCCAAACTGTCAGTTGACGTTTTCGCCGGCATGCGGAGTCACTGCGCGAAATCGCTCGACGCAACCACTGTTGGACAAGGAAGTTGCAGAATCTGAGCCTTCCGCCAGGCTCGCGCTGGCAAGGTCGTTGCTAACCCGTTGGCTGGCGCAGAAGGTTATCGGGGCTGGCAAAACCAACAACAGGAGGACCGATGAGAACAACCCTGAAGATATTTGTGATGGTCGCACTCGCAACGTTTGTCGTTGGCACGTGCTTCGCCCAGACGCGTGATGCCGCGAACTACGTGGGTCCGAAGACCTGCGGCATCTGTCACAAGTCGGACGAGAGCGGCAACACTTTGGCCAAGTGGCAGGCCAGTCCGCACGCCAAAGCGTTCGAGTTGCTCGGCACGCCCGAGGCGAAGGCCGCGGGCGCGAAAGTCGGCGTGGATAATCCTCAGACCAGTGGCAAGTGTCTGAAATGTCATTCGACGGCCTACAATTTCACCGAGACCGTCGCGACGGAAAAAATCAAACCTGAAGACAGTGTGACCTGCGAGTCCTGCCACGGCCCGGGAAAGAAGTACATGGCCAAGAGCACGATGGAAGACCGCGCAAAAGCCATCGAGGGCGGCCTGTTTTATCCCGCGTCGAAGAGCTGCGAGCTTTGCCACAACGATCAGAACCCAACATGGAAACCCGACCGCTACACGACAAAGGACGGCAAGAAGGTCGGCTTCGATTACGAGCAAGCATTCGAGATCATCAAGCATCCCGATCCCAAAGTGAAACACTAGACAGCAAAGGTCGTGGAGTGCGGGGGCAGTGGCCATGAGTAACCCCGTCAAACCAAATAGAAGCGTCGCAGCAAAACTGATCGACACGCTGGCGTCGGTGAAATTCGCGGTTGTCGTTGTCATCGTCATCGCCGCCGCGTGCGTCGCCGGCACAATCATCCCGCAGGGAGCGGAGGTGGCCGCTTTCCTTCGCAAGAACCCCGCCGCGTGCGACCGGATGGAATTGTTCGGGACGCTGGGACTGACGCACGTGTTTTACTCCTGCTGGTTCATTGGGTTGCTCTGCGCGCTCGCCTCCAGCGTAACCGTGTGCAGCACGCGTCGCTTTGCCACCGTGCAGCGCACGACCGGTTTCGCCCGCGGCCGCGCGCTGGGTTCGATGCTCACGCACATCAGCATTCTGTTGATCCTGACGGGCGGCGTCGTGCGCGGCGTGTGGGGCGAGAAGGGCTACATCGAATTCCGCGAAGGCGACACGAAGGCGCAGTTCGTCGTCGATGGCAGAGAGAGACCGCTTCCGTTCGCCCTTCATCTGGCGAAGTTCGAGATCGAAACGTATGCCGACAGACCGGTCAGGCGGGATGACGACTCGAACCTGCTCCTCGTTGCGTGGCCGGAAAAGAATTTGAAAGCCGCGTTGCCCATCAATCTCAACGTCGAGCAACAGTTCGCGGGTTTTCGCATCACGATTCTCAAGCATATTCCCGATTTCGTCGTCGACATGCAGACGCACGAGGTAACGAGCCGGTCCAGCGAGCCGCGCAACCCGGCGATCCTTGTGGCCGTTGCGGGGCCGGGTTACTCGAACCACCGCTGGTTGTTCGCGAAGTTTCCCGATTTCGTGATGCACACGAAGGACGAAAATGTCAGCGCTCCCAGCCCCTTGCAGATGGTTTACCAGAGCCAGGGCGCAGTCGAATCTCCCCGCAGCGGGACGATGCCGACGGGGCCGATCAAATCGTTTCGCAGCACGGTGCAATTGGTCGAAGGCGAGACGGTCGTCGGCGAACGCACCATCGAAGTCAACGGCCCGTTCTGCTTCAAGGGCTACTCGTTTTATCAATCGGGATACAATCCGAACGATTTGTCGTACACCTCGCTGCAAGTGGTGAAGGACCCCGGCGTGCCGATTGTGTACACGGGATTCGGTCTGATGATCGTCGGGCTGTCCATCGTGTTTTACATCAATCCATGGCTCGACGCGCGGAGAAAACAGGCGTGAGATCACACTTCACCGACTTTGTCATTCTGAGCGGAGCGAAGAATCTCCGCCCTTCGACGGAAACGACCGAGATACCTCCCCTGCGCGGACCCGGGGCTTCGGCTCACTCCGCTCAGGGTGACAACCGTTTTGTGGACGGAGGGGCGTTATGACTCTCTTCGTCGCCGGCCTGAGCTACAAGACGGCGCCGGTTGAGGCGCGCGAACAGCTTGCGGTGACTCCTTCCAAACTGGTCTGCCACGCGTGCCGCCTGAAAATCTGCGGCGATCTCGGCGAGGTGGTGTTGCTCTCGACCTGCAATCGCACGGAAATCTACGGCACGACGCCGCGCATGACGGGTCGGATCGATTCCCTGTTTCGCCTGCTCACGCAGAACACGCGCGATTTTCGTCCGCAGGTTTACGTGCGCGAAGACGGAGAAGCGTTGCGGCATTTGTTCTCCGTTGCCAGCGGGCTCGACTCGATGGTGCTCGGCGAGACGGAAATCACCGGACAGGTGAAGCACGCCTACGAAACGGCTCACAGGGCGCGGCTCACGGGCAGCGTGTTGAATCGCGTGTTTCAAAAAGCGCTGCAGACGGTGAAGGAAATCCGTTCGCGCACGGGGATCGGTCGCGGCGCGACATCGGTCGGCAGCGTGGCAGTCGAGCTGGCCGAGAAAATTTTCCGCGGCAGCCTCTCGAAAAAGACCGTGATCATCATCGGCGCGGGCAAGATGGGCGAAGCGTGTGTGCGGCATCTGGCGAAGAAGGGCGCGCAATCGATCCTCGTTTCCAATCGCTCCTATGACCGCGCAGTGGCGCTGGCGTCGGACTTCGGCGGGCGCGCCGTCCGATTTGACGATTGCCTGACAGCGATGGCCGAAGCGGACATCGTGGTCAGCGCGACCGGTTGCCCGCAGACGATTCTACATCGACCTGAAGTGGAGAACTTGATGCATGCGCGGCGGAATCGGTCGTTATTCTTGATCGACATCGCAGTGCCGCGCGACATCGATCCCACCGTGCAACAACTCGACAACGTTTACCTGTACAACATCGACGACCTGGAAGCGATTGTGCGCGAAAACGTGCGGTCCCGCGAGCAGGAGTTGGCGTTGTGCCATCAGATCATCGACGCGCGCGTGGCGGCGTTGATGAGCAAACTCAACCTCGAAAAGGAGCGGCTCTATGACGTGGGCCTTCAATCTCAGCCTGGCTGGGTACCTGACCGCGCTGCTATTTGCGACAGCTAACCTATTTTCCAAGAAGGGACGACTGGCTTCCATTGCCACGGTGTTCCTGTCGGCGGGCGCGCTGGCGCAAACGACCTACATGGTCCTGCGCTGGATCGCCGCGGGGCGTGCGCCGTTCAGCAACATGTTCGAGTCGATGGTGCTGTTTGCGTGGGCAATCGTGGTTGTGTATCTCGCTCTGCGCATCCGCCGCGAAATTCCCGTTCTCGGCGCGGCGACGGCGTTGTTGGCCGTGTTGACGCTGGCGTACGCGAGCTCGTTCGAGACAAAAATCCAGCCGCTGATGCCGGCGTTGCGGAGCAACTGGCTCACCGTTCACGTCTTCACCTGTTTCCTCGGCTACGGCGGGTTCGCCATCGCCGCGCTGTCGAGCATTGGCTACCTCGTGACACCGGGGAGTCGTCCGCAGATCGAGGCGGCGTTTGACACAGCGACAGCGAAGACGATCTCGTTCGGGTTCCTGTTTCTCACGGCGGGCATCATGACCGGCGCGGTGTGGGCCAATTCCGCCTGGGGCACGTACTGGTCGTGGGATCCGAAGGAAACCTGGTCGCTGATCACATGGTTGATCTACGCGGTTTACCTGCATTGCCGTTTCATGCGGGGCTGGAGAGGCAAGCGGGCAGCTTGGATTTCCGTCATCGGTTTCGCGTCTGTCATTTTCACGTACTACGGCGTGAATTTTCTGTTGAGTGGCCTTCACAGTTATGCGACGTCCTGACAGGCGGTGGGCAGGATGTGTCTGCATACTGACACTGAGTTTGTGGCCGGTGCTGCCAACGCGGGCCATTGACAACGCCGACTGTTTTGTTTGTCATGCCGACCAGACGCTGACCAAGACCAACGCGGCGGGCAAATCCATTTCGCTGTTCATCGATGAGGGAAAATTCTCGCATTCGATCCACGCGAAGAATCTCTGCACGAGTTGTCACACGGACATCACCGATCTGCCACACGCGGAACACCTCAAGTCGGTCAGTTGCGGCCAATGCCACCGGGTGGAGACGCAAATCTATCTCAACAGCGATCACGGCCAGGCCGTTCACAAGGGCGTGACGGAGGCGGCTTCCTGCCAGGATTGCCACGGCAACCCGCACGAACTGCTCAATTACCGCAATTCCGCCTCACCCGTGTATCGGACCAACATCCCCGAGACCTGTGGCCGATGCCATGGCAATACGGCGGAGATGGAGAGGTTTCATCTGCGCCAGCGCAGTCCGATCGTAAGCTACGAAAACAGCGTCCACGGCATCGCGTTATTGGAGAAGCACGAATTGAATGCCGCGGTCTGCACGGATTGCCACGGCTCGCACGACCTGCACAAATCCACCAATCCCACTTCGAAGCTGTATTGGCAGAACGTTCCGACCACCTGCGGGAAATGCCACGAGAACGTCCAACAAACCTACATCCGCAGCGTTCACGGCCAGGCGGTCAAGGCCGGCGTGCGCGATGCGCCCGTTTGCACCGACTGTCATGGCGAGCACACCATCCAGGCCGTCAAACTCGCCGCTTCCCGGGTTTCCCCGGCCAACATCCCCGAGACCTGCGGACAGTGTCACGCTGCACAACGGATCGTGACACAGTACCGTCTGCCGCCGAACGTCTTTGCCACCTACATCCAGAGTTTCCATGGCCTGGCTTTGCAGGGTGGCAATCTCACCGCGGCCAATTGCGCTTCCTGCCACGGCGTGCACGACATCCTGCCTGCCAGTGATTCGCTCTCGATGATCAACCCGAAAAACCTGCCGCAGACCTGCGGGAAATGCCATCCGGGCATCGGCACCCGGCTGAGCGCCGAATTCTTCCGCATCCACGCGCCCCCTGGCGCAGCGGAAGGCAAACCGTGGATCGTGAATTTTATTTCGTGGTTCTACATCGGGTTGATCACGGTGACCATCGGCGGGATGACGACGTTCAATTTCCTCGACTACCTCCGCAAGACCGGCACGCATATTCGGGCCGTCCAAGCTGACGGCAGCGCGGAACCGCGCCTGACCCGTTGGATGCGCGTCCAGCACTTCCTGCTGATGGGGCTGTTCATCCTGCTGGCGTACACCGGCTTCTCGTTCAAGTTTCCCGACGCGGTCTGGAGTTGGCCGTTCCGCACGCTGCCCGACGGTGCCTACGTGCGCGGGATAATCCATCGGATTTGCGGGTGGACGTTCGCCGTTTTCTTCGTGGCGCATCTAGCCACGTCGATCGGCACGCGCCGGGGCCGGGTCCATTTGCAGGCGCTTTGGTTTGTCTGGGCAGACGTCAAGGATGCCCTCGGCCTGTTGGCGTTCAATCTCGGCCTGCGCCGGACGTCGCCGCCGGGCCGCCGCTGGAACTACGCCGAAAAAGCGGAGTACTGGGCGCTGGTCTGGGGTTCAGTGGTCATGATCGTCACCGGGGCGATGTTGATTTTCACCACGACGGTGCTGCGATTGCTGCCGAAGGTCTGGCACGACGTGGCCCAGGTCATCCACTACTACGAGGCGTTGCTGGCCACATTGGCGATTTTGGTCTGGCATTTGTACTGGGTGATCTTCGATCCCAAGGAATACCCGATGAATCCCGCGTGGCTCATCGGAAAGAAAGCGCCGCACAAGCTGGCCATGGTTGAACCGGCACGAGCATCCGAGCAGGAGCCGGTCGCCATGGAGCCGCCAGCAGCCGATGCCAACGGAGAGGGCAATGAAGACGCTCACTGAAAACCTTTTGATGACTGCTCTCTTGGCGGGCGTTTCGGCATTTGCCGCTGCCGATGAGGAGAAGGCGTCGGAGCGCTGCACCTTCTGCTACGAACGCGGCCATCCCAGCGAAGAACAAACCACGGTACGTCCTGTAGCCGGGGAGGTCCTCAACAATGTTGCGGCGTAGTCTCACTGCCAAGATTCTGATTCCGGTGGGTGTGACGGTGGCCGCTGTCATCGCCATCTACACCTACTTCGTCATCCGCGTGCAGAGTGTTTGGTGGCACGAACGCACGCTGGCCCAAAATGCGCTGACCGCCAGCCTGGTGCACGAGTATCTCGCGGGCGTGATGCTCAGTGACCGCCACACTGAAGTTGTGGGGTTTCTCGACCAACTGAAGTCGTCCCAGGAGATTTATCGCGGTCGTATCATCGATTCGAGCGGCGAGATTATCTTCTCCACCGACGCGCAGGAGGTCAAACAGGCGGTATTGCCAACCCCTCCCGAGCTTTTTACCGGAGACGAAATCCTGCACGGGACGCGCACGGAAAACGGTCAGCGCCTGGCCGTGGTCATGAAGCCGATTCACAGTAACGTCAGTTGCCAGAGATGTCACCAGAAAGGTCAACCGTATATCGGCGCGGTCGTGCTGGAAAAATCCATGACGCCCGCCGAGGCGAACATCGCCGACAACCGCAACCTGCTCATCGCGTACGGCTTGGTGATCTTCGTGCTGGTCGGCATCGTGTTGTGGCTGCTGATCGTGCGCCTGGTCACCCAGCCCGTCAGCACCGTGCTGCAGCAGATGCGTCAAGTGCAAGCCGGCGACCTTGGAGCGCGCGCCGAAGTTGAGGGCGTTGACCAGATCGGCCAAATGGCCGAAGGATTCAATTCCATGGTCGACGGTTTGGAGATCGCCACGCGCGAACTGCAAACATCACACGAGAAGCAGATCCAGCAAGTCGACAAGCTCGCCTCGATCGGCGAACTGGCCTCGGGCATCGCCCACGAAATCCGCAACCCATTGGCCGGCATCGGCGCGGCGGTGGAGGTGCTGTCGGAAAACGGCGGCAACGGCCAGCACCGCGAGATCGTCGGCGAAATCCGCCAGCAGATCAACCGCCTGAATTCGACGCTCCGCGAACTGCTGGATTTTGCCCGCCAGCGCGAGCCCGAGATCGCCCATTGCGAAGTGCCCGAACTGCTCAAGCCGATGATCGGCCTGGTGCGTGTCGATGCCCAAAAGCAAAACATCCAACTGATCGAACAGTACCCGCCCGACCTGCCGCCGATCTGCGCCGATGCACAGCAGGTGCAGCAAGCATTGTTGAACGTGCTGCTCAATGCTGTTCAAGCCATGCCCAAGGGTGGCACGCTGACAATCAGCGCAACGGCGGTGGTCAAAACGCTCATTGACGGTCATGACCAGGCGGTGCGCATCAGGATCCAAGACACCGGCGGCGGTGTCGCAGCCGAGAACCTGTCGAAGATCTTTACGCCGTTCTACACGACAAAACATCGCGGCACGGGTCTGGGTCTGGCGATCACACGCACGATTGTCGAGAAACACCACGGCACGATCACGGTGGAAAGCGAACCGGGCCGGGGCACGACGTTCATTCTGGAATTTGCAGCCTGTATCTCCGCCGAGGGACGGGAAACCTGAGGAAAACTGCCATGCCAAGAACCAAAGTGTTGGTCATTGATGATGAAAAACTGGTGCGCTGGTCGTTGCAGCAGAAACTGATGCACGAAGGGTACGAAGTGGAGACGGCGCCCAGTGGCGAGGAGGGAGTGAATCTGATCCGCGAGGACGGATACGATCTCGTGTTGCTGGATTTGCGCCTGCCGGGCATGGACGGCGTTCAGGTGTTGCAGGAAATCAGGAATCTTGAGAAGGAGGTCGCCGTGATCATGCTCACCGCCGATACCGGAATCGCCCGCGCGGTCGAGTGCGTGCGGCTCGGCGCGCACAATTATCTGTGCAAGCCGTTCGAGTTCGACGAAGTGCGCGTGGCCCTGGAAAAGGCGCGTGAAGAACTGAAACTGCGCCGCGAAGTTGCGCGGTTGCACCGACAACAGCGGCGCAGATTCGGCCTGGACAACCTCGTCGGTCAAAGCCCGCAGATGCACGCGGTGCGAGAACTCATCGCCAAGATCGCCGGAAGCGACGCGGCGACGGTGCTCGTCGAAGGCGAGAACGGCACGGGCAAGGAACTGGCTGCGCGCGCGATTCACTTCGGCAGCGCGCGAACGGAACACCCGTTTCTGGACATCAATTGCTCGGCGGTGCCGGAGAATCTGTTCGAGAGCGAATTGTTCGGCCACGAGCGCGGCGCATTCACCGACGCGAAGACGTCCAAGAGGGGTATCTTCGAGTTGGCTGACGGCGGCGCGCTGCTGCTGGACGAAATCGGCGACCTCAAGCCGGCGATGCAGGCGAAGTTGCTGCGCGTGCTGGAAACGCGCCAGTTCCGACGCGTTGGCGGCACACAGGACATCGCGGTGGATGTTCGCGTCATTGCCTCCACGAACAAGAACCTTGACGACGCTGTCGCACGCGGCGAATTCCGCCAGGATTTGCTCTATCGGCTCAAGGTGATCTCGGTCTGCCTCGCGCCGCTTCGGGAACGGCCCGGGGACGTGCCGTTGTTGGCGGAGCATTTCCTCAAGCGCTTTGCTGAGGAATTCAAGAAACCGCCGAAGCGGTTGTCCCATGAGGCGGCGGAGGCGTTGAGCCGGTATGACTGGCCCGGGAACGTGCGCGAATTGCGCAATGCAATCGAGCGTTTGGTCATCTTGGAGTCCGACGAAGTGATCGAGCCGAAACATCTGCCGCCCGAGATTCGGGCCGGCGCGAAGAAGAGTGGAAAGTGGTCGGTTGAACTCCCCGCCGGCGGCGTGAGCCTGACCGAAGTTGAGCGGGCACTGGTGCTGCAGGCGATGGAGCGCGCGGGCGGCAATCAAACCCGCGCCGCGGAATTGCTGGGGATCGAGCGCGACGCGTTGCGACGGCGGCTGGTGAAGTACGGTTTTCTGGATGCTGCGTGCGAAACTACCTCGGTGACGTGCTGATAAAAATCACGACGGCTGAGAAAATGACCACAGCCAGCCCGATCAGCACCACGACAAACCAAAGTGTCCTGCTCGACAGCATGCGCGTTTCGGCTTAGCAGTGGTTGTGCCACGAGCGCTTGTCTCCACGTAAACCAGCACAAAATGCCTTGCGGATGGCCTCGCCGGCAGGCCCGGCCAGCGCGGAATCGCGCGGCGATCTGAGCGAACTCGCGCAAGAATTGGCTTTACCCGCATGGATGAAAGAGTTATAGCGTCGCTAATGGTTTGAAGGGTAGGCAGTTGCATGGTCGACAGGGCATGCTGGCACGTGCCCTGCCAATGATGATTAACCGGAGGACAAAAGACATGTCGCGACACTGTTTTCTTACTCGATCCAGCGCGTTGGTCGTCGCACTGGTTGCTTCGATTTCATTGCCCGCCAACGCCGCAGAACCGGCAGGCGCCCAACTCGGTCCGGTCTGGATTGGCGGTAGCTTGACGTCCGGAGGCACGCTTTCGTATCAGCTCAATGTGACCGTGACCAGTCCGGGCGTGTTGATCAGCAAGGCGTCGATCAAAGCGAAGGATTGGAACGTGAATTTCCCCATCCTCAGCAACTCCCTTTCCGTGGGCGTGACAACCGTTGACAGTGCCCTCGCGGGTGTGATTACGACGATCCCGACGAACTTCCATGGCACAGCAGTCTTGAGCGTGCGAGTCACTTACAGCCGAACGAGCATCGGCAACGTGTCTCTCCTCCTCACAATCACGCCGCCTCCGGCCACACCGCCCGTGCCGCAGACGACTTGGTATGATGTCGGGTTCAACACGAATGTCGTGGTAAACGCCGGCGCTGTCCCGACCAACGGCATGACCGCCCCATTCACGTACGCTTGGAAGATTACGGATACGGATCTCCGCACCAATGCGATGTTGGCCGGCGCCAATTCCGCGACGCCGACGTTGACCACACTACCGATTACCTCGTTCACCAACCCGGTGGTTTCCACAAGCCATGTGGCGCCGGGGATCGATCTCACCGGGCAATACGATCTGGACACGAATCCAAATCTCGTCGGTATCAACGACGAGCAGGTAGGGCTGACGACGTACCATCTGCAGGTGGTCATTTCCGACGCGGCGGAACATTCCGCGACCGGGCAGGTCACGGCGATCTCGACCAGCGTTTCTCCGGCACAACCGACGCTCCCGATCGGGGAGCGGCAGTATTTCACGGCCGTGCCGAATGGAACCAATGCATCGACATATTCTTGGATCTTCGCGACAAATGCCGACGGATCCGCGGCAGTTCCCGCCGGATCCACGGCGGTTCTTGAGAACCCGACGACACGCAACGCCTCGTTGCGGCCGGATGTAGAAGGAGATTATGTGATGCAGCTCACGGTCACCGGCGGTGGCGTGTCAACATCATCGTATGTGACGGTGAGAGGCGCGACGTACAAAGGTGTGGCCACTTGTGCTTCCTGCCACGGGACCAACCCACAGGTTGGACTGATGGACATGTACACGCCATGGAGCCAAACCGAGCATGCGACAATGGCCGAGCGGGGTATCGACGGGCTGGTTTCTTCGCACTACAACGAGAGTTGCTTCGCCTGCCATACCCTGGGGTACAATCAAGACCCACGGGCAACCAACGGGAATTTCTATGCCGTGGCACAACAGATCGGTTGGAAGTTCCCAACGGTCTTGCAGGTGGGCAACTATGCGACCATGCCCACGAACCTGCAGAACTTGGCCAACATCCAGTGCGAAAACTGCCACGGGCCCGGCAGCCAGCATCCCGGACCAGACTCCGTGAGTCTGGATGTTGCCGTTTGCGCCCAGTGCCACCAGGATGGCACCGAGCATTTCCGGCCCAGCCAGTGGGCCTTGGGACCACACGGGGCGGATGATGGTTATTTGTCGGTGTCCATCGACGAAGCGCCCAATCCTTCCTGTTCGAAGTGCCATTCGCCGGAAGGTTTTGTAGACTGGCGGGAAGGACAGGCACCGGTCGCCACGGTCGCAGGCAGACTCACCTGCGCGGGCTGTCACGATCCGCACAACGTGGCCATGTTCCCCGAAATTGCCCATCAGGTGCGCGTGTATGACACGGTGACTCTGGATGACTCCGTGGCGCCGACACCGCCGACATTGACGGACCAGGGTCCGTCCGCCGTGTGCGAGCAGTGCCACAACGCGCGACGCAGTCCGCCAGCAACGTATGCCTCCGCCACAACGCTGCCACACGAGAGCACGGCCACCGATGTCTTGAACGGTCTTCGTGCGTGCACGAACGTTCAGGCGATCGTCAGCGGCAAGACCAATACCATTGCCAGCGTGACGTTGGAAAACTCCGCTCACTCCGGCGTGGCCAAGTGCGTGGATTGTCACATGTTCCCGGATGCCAATCCCGACCTGGCGTCCGAGGGAAAGAACACGGTCGGCGACCACACCTTCAGCGTGACCGATCGGCTGACCGGGACAGACAACACCAACGCCTGCAACCAGTGCCATGCCAGCGTGGACCCTGTTAGCAGCTTCGACCACGTGTCCGTCCTCACCATGGGCCTCCCGCACGGTGGTGACTACGATGGCAATGGCGTGGTCAGCGGCGTGCAGACGGAGGTGACCGGTCTGTTGACGAACTTGGTGACCAAGATGTTCTCCGTGGGGCTGAAGAGGGGAACGGGTGGCTCCGCGTGGACCAGCTATACCAACTCGGCGGCCTTCCCGGTCATCTACGCCGCGCAGCGCAACGCCGCATGGAATGAGTTCCTGATTGAGCGTGAACTGAGCCTGGGAGTGCACAACACGCGCTTTACCGTCGGGCTGTTACAGTGGAGCTACACGGTTCTTAGCACGAACACCGGCGGCCGCACGTACCTAGAAGACTTTCCTTCAGCCGACATCCTCTATCATTGAGGCAAGGACGGGTGATTTGTGAGCAAGACCGCCCCAACAGGCGCAGTGCAAAGACGGATACCCCGGCCGGGATTCGCGGCCAGCATGATCGGCGGGATTGCCGTGGCGATCTTCATCATCTCCTGTGCAACGGTGGATCGGGTCGTTGTGGCGCCGCCGATGATTCCGGGCGCCAAGTACGTCGGCATGGACCAGTGCGCGCTTTGCCACGAGAAAGAGGTCAGGAACTTCAAGCTGACCGAGCACGCGCGCATCCAGATTCCCGGCGAAGGCGAACGTGTGCAGGGCGAAGGTTGCGAATCCTGCCACGGCCCCGGCAGCTTGCACGTGGACGCGGCCGGCGGCAAGACCAACATCGTCAATCCCGGCAAAGGCCCGGAGGCTTGTTTCCAGTGTCACCTCGACAAACAGGCTGAATTCAGCTTGCAGCACCATCACCCGGTCAAAGAAGGGCGGATGAGCTGCACGGCCTGCCACGATCCGCACGGCGAAGACATCAACCGGCCCAAGGGCATGTTCGTTGCGCGGCTCAACGACGAGTGCGCGCAATGCCACCGCGAGCAAGCGCGCCCGCACGTGTTCGAGCACGAAGCGTTGCGAGAAGGTTGCACGGCCTGCCATAACGTGCACGGCTCGATCAACGACAAGTTGTTGACCGAGCGCGACAACAATCTTTGCTTGAAATGTCACGCACAGGTCGCCCTGCCCAATACCCCGGGCATGACCTTCATCGGCAGCTTCGATCACACCCCGTTCCTGAGCCGGGGCACGTGCTTCAGCGCGGGTTGTCACACCGCCGTGCACGGGTCGGACATCAACCCACACCTGCGGTATTGAGCCATGAACACGCGCAAATCCCTTGCGAACTATTGTACGGCGCGATGCCGGTTGTTCAGGCATCGCCCCCTTCAGGGGCTTGTGCTGGTCATGCTCCCAACGCTCGCTCTGCTCGGCGCGCCCCTGTCCATGGCCGATCAGACCAACTCCGTGCCCGCGCCGGACGTGACGCTCACACCGGTTATCCAGTACGTGACCGTGCACGGCGACGCCGCGAGGTTTCGCCAGGATTGGGGAATCAAGGACGGGTGGAGCGGCGGCATCGACGACGCCACGTACAGTCAAAAGCTCGGCCACGACTGGCAGTTGAATCTGGAAGGCCGGGCAATCTTCGACAACGAAGACTACAAGCTGCGGCTGGGGATTGTGAACCCGAACGTCGGCTTCCTGCGCGCGGGCTTCACCGAGTTCCGCACGTATTACGATGACAACGGCGGATTTTTCCGGTCATTCACGCCGTCCTCTTTCCAGTTGGGGCGCGACTTGTTTGTCCGCAACGGCGACATCTTCATCGAGACCGGCCTGACGCTGCCGAATGTGCCGAAGCTGACGCTCGGCTACGAACGACAATTCCAGGACGGCGACGAGTCGATGCTGGAATGGGGCGCGGTCACGCAGGGTGCCACGACCCGGAACATTTTCCCGTCGTTCAAACAGCCGAGTGAAACGACCGACATCATCAAGCTGGGAGTGGAACACGACATCGCCAGCGTCCACATTGCTGACCAATTCCGTTTCGAGCATTTCCATCAGGACACGATGCAGTTCGACGCGGCCACCAACCTGGTCTCCGGCGCGGCCCAAACCGTGGCGATCCACGAGGACTATCGGCACGACTCGTTCTACAACACGTTCCACATGGACCAGCACGTCAACGACAAGGTGTACTGGTCGATGGGCTACATGTTCACCACGCTCGACGGCGGCGGCAGCCTGGCAGTGGACACACAGCCGTTCACCACGCCGTTCGCCAACGACTGGCGGGCGCAAGGAATCGCTGTGGACATGGATTCGCACGTGGTCAATCTCAACACGATGTTCGGCCCGTTTGCCGGGTTGAGCTTGTCCGCCGGGCTGCAAGCCGAGCACACGTCGGAAAATGGATACAGCGATGCCTTGTTAACGGCCATCGCCGGCTCCGGGGCGACCAACGCGCCGAATGCGCTGATCCTCAGCAGCACGGACAAGGACAGCCTCGAAGAAACCTTCGGAATGCGCTACACCAAGATTCCGTTCACCACGCTTTACACCGAAGGCAAATGGACCGAACAACAGATCACCCTCGGCGAACGGGAAAACAGCCTCGACCCCTCGGACGCGTTCGTTTACAGTACAGACACTGACATCTTCCGGCAGGACTACACCGTCGGCTTCAACACCACGCCAATCCCCCGCGTGACGCTCGCGGGCCGCTATCGGCACAGCATTTACGACAACGATTACGAACACACCGAGGACACCATGACCGGGTATCCGGGATTCATCACGGGACAGAACTTCATCGAAGATGAACTCATGACCAAGCTGACCTTGCGTCCCTGCCGCTATTTCAATGTGGCGTTCGAGTACCAAAAGCTCGCCACCGATATCGAAACGACCACGAAGTCCGTTCCATTGATTGCCCCGGGCGGCGAATTGATGTCCGGCAACTTCGACGCCAACATCTACACCGTCAGCGCCTCGATGACGCCGATCACGCGGTTGTACCTCACGGGTCTGTTCTCGTTGCAGGACACGCGGACCGTCGCATTCGCCAACGACGATCCCGCCGTGATCGCGTATCATGGCAACGTTTGGACCGCGATGGGCACCGCCGGCTATGCGCTCGACAAAAAGACCGACGCGAACGTCGAATACACCTACTCCCGCACGGACAACCCCACCGTCAGCGACTCCGCCGGCTTGCCGCTGGGACTGTCCGACCAGCGAACCGGTTTGCTCGTCGGCCTCACCCGCCGCATCTCCAGCAACGTCATCGCCCGCGTCCGTTATGGTTACTACAACTACAACGACCGCAGCGGCGGCGGCATCGACAATTACACCGCCCACCTCGCCAGCGCCAGTTGCACCGTCCGGTTCTAGCCGGTTTTACTCTGCCGGAGTAATGGTCACATAACCCGTTTCATTCGTTCCGGTGAAGAAACCGGCGCCGAAATCCTGCAACTGCAGCACGGCGCCCTTGAAATCCACGACTTTGTGGGTCACGGGTTGCCGGAAGCTGCCGCTGAACGTCCCGGTCGTCGGCGCAAGCTTCAGCGTCAGGTTGGAGACGGTTCCGGACAGGATCGTCACGGTGTTATTGGTCGCCACCGTCACCGCATTCGACAACACAGCGCCAAGGTTTCCGCCGCCAAGCGTTAACATGACATTGCCGGTGGTGTTGGTCAGGCTGAGCATCGGCCTGCCTTTGGCTGGGGCCACGTACTGCGAGCCGAGCAACAGCGTATTGGTCGTGAAGACCGGTGGATAAAAGTGGCTGGTGGTCACCGCCGGCTTGAACCAGTTCACGGTCGATTCGATGGCGTTACTGGTGAAACTCAACCAACCAACGCACGCGCCTTTATTCCCGTACAACAGGCTGTAGAGCGGCGCCGTGCCGTATTTGGAAATCGTGCCCGTGCCCGTCAGTGACGTCCCATCTCCCAGCGTGCCGGATAACCTCCCGATTCCCGTAACGGGGATGGTCAACGTGCCGTAACCCCAGCCTTGAGGCAAACTGGGATCGTTGTCTGCGGGTGGCATCACCACAAAGGTGTACACGCCCGTCTGTGGACAAGCGTTTGTCCTGCTGAAAACCGCCAGATCCGCCACCAAGTCTGACTGGAAGGTGTCATTGGAAACAACCATGCCCGTGATTTCGTCCGTGCCATTGATCAGGTCGAGGTGCATAATCACCTGCCATGAATTCTTGCCGCTTGTGACTGTATTCGTAAAGTTCCCGTTTTGATCGAATTCTCCTCCGAACGCGGCGCGCGTTCCGCCCATCGTCAGGTTTGCCGCAAACGAACCGGTTTCCGCCAGCATAAGCTGGAGAGACCCGGAACTCGCCTGTGAAGGCGCATTCGTCTGGATTGCCAAACCGTTATACGTGCCTTGAAAGGGAACGAAAGTCGCGGGCAACGCCAATCCTTGCCGAATCGTGTCGTTGTAGGTGTCCGCCACATACACATTGCCGCTTCTGTCCAGCGCAACTCCTATCGGCCTGTCGAAGCGCGCGGAACTGCCGGTGCCGTTCGCACTGCCGGATTGTCCGGCTTGTCCCGCAATCGTGCTCACCACCCAGTTCGTCCCTACCGGAGTGATCTTGCGAATCACATCATTTCCTGCGTCGGCGACATACAAGTTGTTGCTGGCATCCACCGCCAACCCGGAGGGTTGGCGGAACCGCGCGGTGTTGTTCGTGCCGTCGGCACTGCCGGATTGTCCGGCTTGTCCCGCAATCGTGCTCACCACCCAGTTCGTCCCCGACGGCATAATCTGGCGAATGGTGTTGTTCCCATAGTCGGCGACATACACATTGCCGGCGCTGTCCACGGCCAATCCTGCGGGACTGTCAAACAGCGCGGCCGTGTTCGTGCCGTTAACGCTGCCGGCCGTCCCGGCCGACCCGGCGATGGTGGATACCCACCAGTACCCCCCCGAGGGGACAATCGTGCGAATGGTGTTATTCCCAGAGTCGGCGACGTACACATTGCCGGTGCTGTCCACCGCCACGCATATCGGATTGTCGAATAGCGCCTGAATTGTGCCAAGCCCGTTGGAGCTGCCGGTCGTCCCGGCCGTCCCGGCGATGGTCTTTACGTCCCAGATCCCCGACCCCAAGGGGGCCATCGCGCGAATGGTGCTATTCCCATAGTCAGCGACATAAACGGTGCCACTACTGTTGATCGCGATGCCAGTGGGATAGTTAAAATATGCCTCGAGTCCGACTCCGTCGACGCTGCCGGTCGTCCCGGCCGTCCCACCAATAGTGACCACCCCCCACACTCCCGCCAGATGAATAGGACTAATCTCGCGAATGGTGCTATTCCCTTCATCAGCGACATAAATGTTGCCGCTGCCGTCCACCGCCACGCCCATCGGATCGTTAAACAACGCGCCGGCCGCGCCGGTGCCAACTCCGTCGACGCTGCCGGTCGTCATGGCCGTCCCGGCAATCGTGGTGAAGGTGTATATCTGGCCGAAGACAGAATTCAGCCACAAAGTCGGAATAACCGCTGCCAATAGGAACGCTTTGCCGAGTTTCATAAAATGTCCTTTCACACTGCCGGGTTCTGCTGTGGTCGTCCAGCGCGAGATAAATTTCTTCAGGCCGGCCATTAACGCGAACATCCCCCGCTGCCGGTCTGCGTCGTTTCTGCCGACATTGGGCAACACTAGCATGACAGCGGCGGCATCGCAAACATCACAGGAACGTCATCGAACACCGTCTCCACGGCGGCCCAATTTGGCGAATTCGTTCGTTGTGTCCGTCAAATTCAGCCTGCTGGAAGTGGTCTGACAATTCTAAACGGCGTTTTTGTCTCGTCTCAGCCCACGTTCGCTGTTGTCATCCAACCCAGATATAGCACAAGCAGGTCAAAGCGCAATCAAACTGCGCGAAGAATTGTAGGGCGCGAAGCCCGCAGGGTTTCGCGCCGAAGAGCTTGTCGAACAATGGCTGGCAACCCTTCGGGCTGCCAGCCTTACAATGGTTTCCTGCAATATGCAGGCTAAGCCAGTAAAATAAAGACGTTCTCCGCACTTACACTTTATCTCGCTTCATCCTGAATCGCCTCATTTTCAATCGAGGATGGCAACTTTTCGGGCCGCCCGCCGGCAAAGGAACACGCGGGCGAAAGCCGCCCCGGTTTTCCTTGAACCTTTCCCCCACCCGAGACACTTTGCGCAGATGGATCGTCCTGGTCTCCACGCGCCGGGACTCCGCTCAACTCTGTCGCCCGACCGCTACGCCCCGCGCATTTCGCCCATGCCGACCAACTGGGCTTTCCATCACTGCTGCAAACCGCTGGAATCTTGTTGACCTATCCCCCTCCACATCCTAGCCTGATCGCACAGCGGACTATGAGAACTATCCTCTTATTCCTGCTGCTCGCTTCCTGTCGGTGTTGCTTCTGCCAAACGGATATCAACGGCGTCGCCGTCGGCGATTGGTCAGAGCCAGTTCGTGATTCTGACGGATCTGACGGACATATGCTCCGAGGTCGCCTGCTGGTTTATTACGCGCAAGGTCAAGCTCAAACCAACTCCGGATGCTGGGGGCACGCACCAGTCTATCTGGAGCTACTGCACCCGGACTGGGCTGGTCACAGCACGATGGAAATCTTTTACGACAAAGAAGACGTGCACTTTGAAATGCGGGATGAGTTCGACAAACCTATTCCACGGGAAAACATTCCGATTAAAGGAACAGACTTGCCTCGCGATTGGATAACAGTACGGAGCGATTCCACGGTACTGTTGCGAGCCGATCAGCCTTTTCAGGGCTCACAATCAAAGCCAGAAGGTTTAATGATATTGGTACCCACAGGATGCTGGGTCATTCGTCCCGCCGCCACCAACGACTTTTTCCTGTCTGCGACTTTCTACCCCACCACCAACCGGTCGTATCACAGCTTTTCTCCGGAACCTAGCCCCAAATACCACTTGTGGCAGGGAACACTGAAGTTCCCCAAAGTGAAGATTCCGGTCAAAAAAGACCCATCCACAACAACGAAGTGAAGAGGCTGGTCTTCCACGACCGCCCCAAACAGTTCGCCGCCTTCGTCGCGAAGTATCTTCCCCACCCGTGACGCCTCAGGGCGGCCAACGTCCAGAGCTCCGGCACGCCGGGCTGATGACGTCCTCCGCGCAAGCGGAACTGAAGACGCCATCCCGCGTTGCCTGCAGCGATTTTTAGGCATCGGCTCCACAACTAAACTGCACTCTTGGAATGCTCACGGCTATCTGACTCCCGCAACTTGCGAACCTCTCGCTGGAGTGCGGCAACCTGCCTCGTCAGTAAAATAAACCCGCAGAGCAAACCAACAGCCACGCCCTGCAAGGCGTGAAGCTCGCCCACGAGGCGAGCCAGTAATGACACGCTGACAATTGCCACGGAGATAGTCACGGCGATGGGAAGAAACACCCGTAACTCCTCTCTGTCTTTTTGTGTTATCATAAATCTCCTCATGCGTTCAACGATGCCTGGACCAGGCTCAGCCACGCGGGATCAACAACCGTGAACCGCGACGCGGAACTGGGCGCGCCATCCCGCGTTGGCTGCACCGAATTAGGCCACCTCATCACTCGTGTTTCTACCAAGCCAATCGAGCAACAAAAAGGTGCAGACAAAAAACGGGAATATCCCATAGAGCGTATCGCTAACCGAATGTGAATGTCTGTCAACTGCTCGAAAAACTGTGATACAGAACAACACGGCCAATAGACATGCAACTGTTCCAGGAACTGACACGGGCAGATAAAACCAACAGAATCTTTTGAACCATTTTGTTTTCATAAGTGCTTGGACTATGTGGTTGCGAATTTGTTCAGCGTGTGATGTGGCCGTGAAAGGTGAGCCGCGAGCGCCCGCGAGGGCGCGAGTTGGCTCCACCGAATGGTTCGACGCTTCAGTTTTTCCTTTCTTTGGGGTCGTAGCTCAACAGTGCGAGTCCACAATCTGCACACCGGTAGGCTTCGTAACTGGGTGCATGCCAGAATGAGAATGGTATCGTGAGCTGCTCCCCTGCAAAAATGGTCTTCGTGTTTGCCTGATCTACCCAGCGGAGTCTGACGGTCTTCGCCGCAATGAAACCGAATGACATCGGCGTCTTGCACTTGGGACACGCAATCTTTGGAACTTTGACCACGAGTGGAATGTGCTCTGCCATACTCCTATCTCCTGTCCGTCGAACGTGGAAGCTCAGCCGCCGCGATCCGCGCAGCGGGTCGCGGTTGGCTGAAGCGCATGGTTAGCCTACCAATGCCACTGACCACTTTGCACACCTAAGTAAACGACTGGAATCGTCGCCAGCAAACGGAAGATGGAAACCCACTTCTGGTGCGGCGTGACCGCAGGAATGAACTCGATGGAAGGCGTCCACAAGATGCCGAGCAACAAATTCGGAAGCGCGTCTGCCTTGCCGTCCAGAAATCCGTGAACGCCGCCGATGATGATGAAGAGTGGCCCAACGATGCCCAATGTGGACTGAACGGCGAACCAGCCAATGACCGCCTGCTGCTCCTTCGAGAGTCGCAGGAGAAAGAGAGGTATTAAAAGGAGATACCAAGTGTCCGAGAACGCGGCGGCTACCGGCCTGTGGAACAAGAAACACTGTATCGCAACCGCAACCAAGCCAACGCCGAACCCAACCCAACCAAACGCGATGTGCCGTGCCGTAAATCCGAAAAAGATATGCGTTTCTACCTGCTGCCGAAGCCACGGCGTAATGGTAAAGCCCGTAAATGATTTTCTGTCACCGATCATGAGGCTAACGCTCAAGATAGCCGACGCGGTGTCGTGTCCGCGTTCGGCTCATGGAAGTGTTAGATTCGTATCTCACCCTGCCTCCGAAACAAGTGCTTCGCTGGACCAAAAAGCCCAAAGGTGATGATGCACACCTCGAATAGAAGCGTCACCCAACCGAAGAATCCCATCGACAAATGCTGCTCAAGAAGCTGACAAAAAACCAATCTGGAGCAGACCGCGAACAGGAGAATGTATAGGCCCTCTCGCCAAAGAAGGAACGTGAAAACCAGACCAACCAGCCACGCCACCAGAATTGTTCCCGTCAGCCAAAGCATAAAGACAGCGAAGTGATAAATGGACAAGCTCTCCATCCCGAAATTCCTCCTTGCCTCAGCGGCATCGCCGATCATCAGCGGCCTGCTTCGGTGCGCAGCCCAAAAGACGCTGACCACGATGACCGCGCAATAGGCCACGAGCAACAGTCGAAACTGACGTTTGGTGAGCGTCGTCACGATTCCTCAATCTAATGCTCAAGATAGCCGACGCGGTGTCGTGTCCGCGTTCGGCTCATCGAATTATGCCGGCGCATACTATTCTTCGCCTTCGAAGGAGTCAGCCCGGAACTCCTTTACGACGTACTGATCTGAGAGTGCGCCCACCATCCACTTTTTACTGTCCGGATAGTAGCACGACGTGCCCACGGGATTGTCGGCAATCACATAATAAACAAAATCCTCTGTTCCAGCGTTGACAAGTTGATGGGCCTCCATGGGACCAAAGAGGAACACGTCCCCCGGATGAACCTCGCTGGTCCCGGCCTCGTGTCGGACGCTGCCGACACCGGAAACCACGACGTACATCTCCCACTCCGCGGTGTGGGCGTGATAGGGGCAAAGCGCTTTGCCCGGTGGAATTCGCACCAGCGCCAAATCAAACGGGTGCCGTTTCGGCAAGTCGGTGGAGTGCGGCTCGCGTCCCAGCGCGACCGAGACATCCTTCATGAAGGCGTGGTATTTGCCCTTGGGCGACTTCCGTTCCCTTTCGCGGATGGCATCAAGATTCGTTTTTCGCATAACGTTTGAGTGGAGCCGCAGGTGGCCGCGAAGCGGACACCTGTTGGCTCCCACGAATGGTTATGTCATACCTCCAAAGCATCGCGCACGACAGCAGAAATATACTCAATGTCCGACCTGCCTATCCGGCGGCCAAACCACACCAAGCCAACTCCAAAGCAAAACATACCCAGAGCAATGAGAGCACCAAAAAACGGGAAAGGCTCTTCGCTGTGCGCGGATGGTGCAAGCAAGAACAAAGCGAAAAACAAAACAACCATGCCGAGCCACAGTGTCACGAAGACCTGAACAAGTCTCGCCATACCGAATGCACCCGACAACACAGTGCGATCACCCTCTCGCACGAAGCGACCTCTGAAAAAGGGGATGAACGAATTGTGCAACCACGGCCGGTGACGATGGAGAACAACGCGATCAGCAGTGACGCTGCCGACGACCGCCTCAAAGAACAAAGTGCGCCATACGCCACGAATGACATTCCGGGAGAGACGGTCAACAGCTTCCTCCACCGACATCCGAGTGGGAAAACGCGCTTCGACGGACGAATATAAAAGAAACTTAAGCTTCTTCCACATAACAGTGTGGATCTGCGTGGTTGCGTTTAGGCTCGAACCGTTTCACGTTCGGATTATGAACCGTTTACCGATGCGGTGCAAGTCTGCCGCCGGTTCGCCGCCTTCGTTGCGAAGTATCTTCCCCGCCCCTGACGCCTCAGGGCGCGCACGCCTGAGGTCAGGGACGCCCGTCAGGGCGTTCGCTGGAGCGGGTGTTAGGCATGTGACTCTTGATGAGATCTATCACGTCATCTGCCTTGTTTTCCGGAACAGCAGGAATCACTTGATGAATACGCCTGTTTCCAGCCATCCCCATCCCTCCGATCTGGATATTACAAATCTTGTACTTCCTCAGGTACGGGCCCTGAACAACAGTGAGAAACCCAATATTGCCGATTGGTATATGTGTTATGGATCTAATGAATGAGTGCTGATGGATAATTAGATCATCTCCCGCAATTTCTACCTTCGTGTCGTATATAGCCGCGCATAATTAATTCGACATAGAGCCGCGATCGGGTATGCTGCTACGGCAGTATGAATCCTGTCTTCGCTCACGGTAATCAGCGCACCGCGCGAT
>Ga0326728_10002677_pt1 | contig 58295 bp, 35 predicted proteins | sample MB3enrmetagenome_FD_207602 | JGI IMG/M metagenome (GOLD analysis project Ga0326728, IMG submission 207602) | Lab enriched peat soil microbial communities from McLean, Ithaca, NY, United States - MB31MN | ecosystem: Environmental > Terrestrial > Soil > Wetlands > Peat | place: USA: New York... | reverse complement strand
GCCGCAAAGCAACTGGCCAAGGTGGCTGAGAGTTTTCCCCGGGGAGTAGAGGCCCAACTCTATCTTGGGATTTCGCTATTGTATCTGCAGCAGAATGTGGAAGCGGTTGCACACCTGAGTGCAGCACAAAAATTGGGCTCTGAACAGTTCCGGGAGGATGCCACCTGGTTTCTGGCCCTAGCGTATGAGCGCATCCATGACACACAGCATGCTCTCGCTGAGCTGCAAAAAATGTGTCAGGGGAAGGGCGGCTACTCGCTGCGCGCCTGCACGGGAATTCAAGAATTATCCGTCCAACCCGGAGACAAGCCCCAGAGGTGACCCTTGCACCGCCCGCCGTTGAAAACCCGGTCGTTCCGTCTACGGCTGGCACTGTGTGGCGCGATGGTCTGGGGCCTCGTGCTGCCGCCCTCTCTCCCTTCTAAACCGCAAGACGCGAAATCCTCTCCCAGTCCCATAGTTACCTACCAGGAACCCGATCTCAGCCCGGCACTGAAGGATGTTCTAAAGACCGGCTGGGAATCCTACATGAAGCACCAGGATGATTCCGCGCGAGAACAGCTCCAGCGGGCGGTAGCGCTGGCGCGCGAAGAAAGGAATGTGTGGGGCGAGGGCGAGGCGCACCGGATTCTTGGACTGATCGCTTTGCGCGCGGCAAAGTATCCCGACTCCCAGGCAGAACTGAGCCAAGCGCTCGCGCTCTTCGAGTCCGTGCCATCACCGCCGAGTATCGCGCGCGTGCATATGCATTTAGGCGCGGTCGCAAATTACATGGGGAAGCCAGCAGAGGCTGGCGAGTTTTATCGCAAGGCGCTTTCCGAATTCGAGGAACTCCACGATTTGTCCAGCGAGGCCCTTGTATTGCACGGCATGGTATTTGTCGAAACCCTGCCTGCCAACGAGAAAGATGCCTACAGGGACCGCGGCCTAAAACTAGCCAGGGAACTGGGGGACAAAAAGCTTGAGGGACAGTTCCTTCATCGCATGGGGGATGTTCTGTTTACAGCGGGGAATTTTGCCGGAGCAATCGAGAAGTTGAAGGAAGCCGCGGCCTGTTTTGAGGAAGCAGGCGACCGAAATGACCTTGCTTACCTGTGGACGAGCCTGGGCCGTTTGTATCGCATGCATGGCGCGTATGACGAAGCGATTTCTTATTACCAGAAGGGATTGATTATCCAGCAAGAACTCGGCGACAAGATTGGTGTCATTCAGTCGCTGAATGCCATGGGCATTTCGTACGGCTTGTCCGGACACAGCTCAGAGGCGATGGATCATTATGAACGGGCGCTGGCACTCGCAAGAGAAACGGGTTCGCCCAAAGTCATTGCCTTTATGACCGGGAATTTAGGTGGAGCCTCCAACGGTAACGGAAATTATAAGCGGGCTATCGAACTACTTCAGGAATCCCTGCGCCTGGAACCATCCTCATCTTATTCGGGAAATCGATACTTAGAGCTAAGTACGGCTTACCGTGGCACAGCGCAGTATCAGCAGGCACTGGAGAGCGCCGACGAAGCCGTCAAACTGATACGCATAGCCGGCAATCCTGCCTTTTTGTATCAGGCCCTCCAGGAACGAGGCCGCGTCTATCAAAAGCTGGAACGTTATCTTGAAGCATTGGCGGACGCCGAGGACGCCATTCGCGTGGTAGAACAACTCCGCGCTCAGCTCGTGCCCTCGGATTACCTGAAGCAGGGATACGCCGAGAACACGCAGAATTTGTTTGGGGATGCCATTCAGATCCAGGAAAAGCTCGGAAAGCACAAAGAGGGCATGGTGATGGCAGAGGAAGCGCGAACCAGGGCGTTCCTTGATCTGCTGGCTTCACGGAGCCCTGAGCAAGGAACCTCGCAGAACACCATGCTGACGGCGGCAGACAGCAGGCCAAGCAATTTGTCTCCGGCTGGCAAGGCTTCTCGAGCAACTTTCCAGACTGGCGGCATCGGACTCACCACTCGCGGCTCGGCTCCCTTGCTCGTCGGTGCTCCGGGTAGCGCGGCCGCACTTCCGAGTTCGGTTTCCGCTTCACCACTCACGTTCGATGAATTGGTTTCCACGGCGGAACGTTTGGACTCCACGCTCCTCAGCTATTGGGTGTCGCCGGATGCCACTTTTGTTTGGGCGCTCGGGCCCCATGGGGATGTGCGTGGCGAACGCGTTGCTGTCACGTCGGAAAAGTTGTCAAAACTGATTCGCGCGGCTTCCTATGGTGAGGAAGAGCGGGGCGCGGGGCCGACAACAACAGCGGCGAAGGGAAAGACACTGACAGAAGGTGCGGCGCCGTCTGCCACACGTGGTCCTCAGACGCTGCGTTTGCGCGGTGGCGGGGAAATAGTCTTGGATGGCAGTCGAGCGCCATTTTGGCGCGAACTCTATAAGCTACTTATCCTCCCCGTGCAAAAGTGCCTCCCCCCGCGGGGAGGCCATTTGACCATCGTGCCGCAAGGGCCACTTTTCCGGTTGTCCTTCGCGGCGCTGCAGGACGCGCAGGGCCATTACCTCGTTGAGAATTACGCTCTGAACTACGCCCCTTCGCTCGGAGTGTTGCGGTTTACGGGGGAGCGCAAGCAGCGGCTTGGCCAACGCGAGCCGCGTTACCTGGTTGTTGCCGACCCGCAGATTGCTCCCGACCTGTCTAAAGACATGGGACTGCCTCCGTTGCCTGGCGCGCGCGAGGAAGCACGGAACCTGGCTCGCCTTCTGCCCCACGGAGAGACAACGCTCCTCATGGGAGGAGACGCAAGCAAACAGTCTCTGCGCCAGCAGGCAGGGGGGAAGACGGTCCTGCATTTAGCTACCCACGCCATCGTGCGGGACGACCAGCCCATGGATTCTTTCTTGGTCCTCAGCGCCGGTGATCAATCACCCCCAGAATCCGGCCGCCTCACGGTGCAGGAGATTTACGGAATGGACCTCGAGACCGATCTCGTGGTCCTGAGCGCGTGCCGCACAGCACTCGGTAAGCTCTCAGGAGACGGCATGGTCGGATTGACTCGCGCGTTCTTCTATGCAGGAGCTCCCTCCGTGATGGCCACGTTGTGGGATGTCGCCGACGAACCTACTTCACAGTTGGTCTCCAGTTTCTATTCATCTCTCCAGAAAGACCACGACAAGAGCCGGGCCCTGCAGACAGCGCAGTTGCGGCTGTTGCGCGCGCTCCGCGCGGGCCACGTCCACGTCGATACCCCAGTTGGTCCTATCACTTTGCCGGAGGACCCGGTATTTTGGGCGGGCTTCGTTCTCCAGGGCGAACCATAAACTCTGCTGGATAGTATTTTCTTCCGTTTCGCTGCACACGACGTATTCCCTCCAGAAGAGCTCAGAATCCGACCGTGAATCACAGCAAAAGTCACGGAATTGAACACGACGGAGCTTTTCTCTTGGGTTAGCCGATTCGGTATCTTGAAGGCGCAACCTCAAGTCTCATCGGCCGGAAGCCCGTTTGCGTTTGATGTGACCTGGCCGCTTACTGCCAAAGGTTTGGGCCGGCCGCAGTTTATCGAGCTCGCTATGAAATGAGCCGCCGAGGGCAACACGGGTGCGGCTGCATCGCACCGGGGAAAGGGCCCTAAGGGCCCGAGGCGAGCCCGCCCTATTGAGCCACTCAGGCGTACGATCGCAGACGATCGGCAGAGGAGGTTGGTAATGCGCAAGCAACTCGCGACACTGACCGCGGGCATGCTCTTGTTGCTGAGCCCCGCCGCGGCGCAGGACGACGATGCCCTGTCGCAATGGGGCAAGGTGACGGGCGATGCCCTCGTTCACTTTTTGCCGAATGCCGCCCCGTGGAGCCTTTCTCCCGATCCCTCCCCCATCTTTAATGCCTTCGCCAATGACTCGCCCCACAAATACATTTCCCTGGTGGTCCATCAGCTTTGGTGGTTCGACGATGCGGAGCTCTCCCGGCAGATGGCAGATTTGCAGAAAGAAAAGGCAGCCTTGAACCAAGAAGAAGAGGAGTCTCTGAAAGAATTTCAAAGGGTCCATGGCGCGGAAATGGCGGCCCTAAGGAAGGCTTATCAAGCAGAAACTGAGACCTTGTCGAGAGAGGGTGCAGATCTTGCCAAGCAGGGCAAATATGCGGAAGCCGGGGCAGTGATGCAAAAAATAAAACCCTTTCACTATGAGCCCTTCGATTCGCTAACCGCATCGCTGGATAAGAGACAACAACAAATTGCTGAGAGGGAGCGACAGCTTACGAGCCGTCGTCGCAACGTCAGTTTCCGTATTTATACCAACAGGACGCCTTCGACCACGGCCTTTGCGTACCCAGCAAAACCGATCGGGGCATTGGCGGGGCGCGTGCTGTACCGCCAATCCTACACCCTTGGAACGACGGACAACGCTTATTCTAACTTGGCCATATTTCTCGGCCCACCGGGATATCAAAATCCGCCCGCAAAAATCGGACACAGGGAACTGGCTGTGAAATGCATCGTGGTTTGGGCATGGATTCAATCGCGCCCCGATATTATCCTGGCTGACGAAGCCACGGCAAGAAAAGTTCTCCAGTCGATGGATTACGACGGTCTGTCCAAGTTGATCGAGCCTTAGATGCAAGGGTTCAGGCTCAACGAAGGAGGCCCGCTCGCCGTCGTCAATTCTTTCTTGGTCAACTCTGGCTTTGCGCAAGGAGACCCGATCGTCCCATGGGGCGGAGCCGGTGCTCGCTCGCTTACACCAGCCATGGCGGGGCGCATTTAACCGCATGTGTTTTTCTTCCGTTTTTGCTTACCGCACGTATACCACTTGAAAAGTCCGCAACCAAGCCCTGTAGAACGAAAGGCTAGGTCATCGCTGCTCGTAGCGTGTCTACGGGACTGCCAAGGACTTTCGTTGGGGGGGCCTCGAGGACGGCCGGCCGTTTCGCCTCAGGCTTCGGCGGGGATTCATGCAGAAGAAAAGGAGCGAATCATGAGCAACAAGGAAATGAGCAAGTTGGTACACGCGGCAGGAACGATGCTGCTGGCGCTCGGCTTGGTGTTTTCGCAGGCGGCCTGTGCGGCGCAAAGTCAGAATCCCAAAGAGAATGCGGAGCCCGCGGGCAAAACCAGCGCGCAGCAGGCGCCGGTGAAGGGGTCTGTTTCGACGCCCGCGCAGGCTGAGAGCGAGGAGAGCAAGAACCCGGCAAAGCAGACTACGGCGGGGGAGACCGCCTCAGGTGGCGGACCGCATGAGGGCATCAAAGTCCACGGCCACTGGACCATCGAGGTGCGCAATCCCGACGGCACCGTGGTCACTCACCGCGAGTTCGAAAATGCGCTTTCCCCCGGGGTCTCCTTCCCAGTAGGTGGAGGTCTGTCCATGGTAGCTCCTGGCGGCGAGGCGCTTCTGAGCGCGCTGCTGACTGGCCAAGCGGAAACTCCTGCTTGGGTGATTTTCCTCGAAGGGGCGGACGGGCTTGCAGCCACAGGCACGACCGGGCCTTGCATAATATCCTTCTTCGCTGGTCAGGATGCCTGCGTGCTGGCTCAGAACTTGCCGAACTCATTTTTTGAAATTCTATGCGGCAATTCGTCTGAGACCGGCCTGTCCTGCAACCTCACAGCGAATCCGCTCGGCATAGGTCCCAGTTTTGCTGGATTTCAGCTAAGCGGCAGCGTCGTGGCCACTCAATCCGGGACGGTCGCCGCTGTGGCAACGTCCGCTTGGGGTCTATGTGGCAAAAGTGGCTCCCTTTTACCAACCTGCGTTTTCGCCGCCTCAGATAACGGTGCATTCCTCACCGCCAGGACTTTGGACGGAGTCGGCACAGACCCAAACCCGGTTCCGGTGAGTGCGGGCCAAACCCTCGCGGTAACGGTAACCATCAGCTTCTCCTCAGGAAACTGAAGCCCTGAGCGCCGCACCGGCAGGCATCAGCCTCCGGCGCAAGAGGGAGGAGCTAGGGGCCGTGGGTGATTACGATTGGCCACTCTGCCACGGGCGAGATAGGCGGGAAATGTAATGTTCGCAATTTGGATCAAACCAAGGCGCCAGACGACGATCCTTTTGCTACCTATAGCTGGGCTTGTAGTCCTGGCGGTTCTGGCGGGCGGGTGGCCACTAAGAGGTCGCCATCGCAATTCGGTGCCTCCGAGTTTTGCGAAGCTGGAAAATCCGAACCTGCTCGCTGCAACCACAGGGGCAGAGGCGGGATCAACTGGCGCGTCCTCGAAGCGGACAGAGACTCACGTGCCGAGCGCCGCGCAGGTCCCGCCGCCGCTGCAAACAAGTTCAGCTTCCTTGCTCCGTGCAAACGATTGGGCACGGCTGCTGAAAAACTACGGCAAACTTCCGCTGAGTTTGGAGGCCAACCAGGGGCAAACCGATGTGCGAGTGAAGTTCTTGTCGCGCGGCAATGGGTTCACGATGTTTCTCACCTCGTCGGAAGCAGTCTTCGCGCTGCGCCGGCTCAGTTCGAGTGGAGAGACTCCGGGGGCCAGTTCCGCGCGCTCCACCTCACGGCTGGGAAGTTGGCGCACCGGGCCGTCATTCGGCGCAATAGATTCCCGTGCAGTGGCCGAGAAGAACCGGACAGAAATCGATGTCATTGGAATGAAGCTCCTGGGGGCAAATCCTCAAGCCGAAATTGCCGGCGCCGGCAAACTCCCCGGCAGGGTCAGCTACTTTATCGGCAATGATCCAAGCAAATGGATCAGGAGCGTTCCAACCTACGCCCAGGTAAAATATCGCGAGATTTATCCGGGCATTGACCTGCTTTACTACGGCAACGAGCAGCAACTCGAAAACGATCTTCGCGTTGCCCCCGGCGCCGATCCCGCACAGATTCGACTGCAATTCGAAGGCACGCAGAGGCTCGGGATTTCACCAGAGGGCGACCTCATTCTGAACACAGCAACAGGCGAGCTGCGTCTGCTGAAGCCTCACGTCTATCAGGACATGTCGGGAGCGCGGCGCGACATCACCGCCGCCTATGTCTTGAGCGCGGAGCAAACCGTTTCCTTTGCCCTCGGAGACTATGACCATGCCACGCCGCTGGTAATTGATCCGGTCCTGGTTTATTCGACCGCTCTCAACGGCAATAGTTTTGCTGTTGGAAATGGCGGAGGGCACGGCATCGCTGTGGACAGTGCCGGAGATGCTTACGTGACCGGTTACACGGACCGGTCGAATTTCCTTCCGACCCCCGGCGCCTTCACGACTGCGGAAGGATACCTGTTCTTGGCGGAGCTCAATCCGAGCGGCAGTGGGTTGGTTTACGCCGCGATCTTCGGCGGCAACGTCAGCGACGTGGCAATCGCCGTCGCCGTGGATGCTTTTGGTGAAGCCGTCGTCGCCGGCTGGACATCCTCGGCCGACTTCCCCACCACCGCGAGTGCATTCCAGCCAGCCTTGGCGGGGAGCGGACCAAACGTCTTCGTAACCAAGCTGGACGCCGCAGGCGCAAACCTACTCTATTCGACCTACCTGGGAGGATCCACCGGCACAAACATCGGCAACGCCGTGGCCTTGGATACGAATGGCAATATTTATCTCACAGGATACACCCAGGCGACGGATTTCCCCACCCAGAATGCGTTTCAGCCGGCGTGCGCGCTGAACAACGGCGCCTGCTTCGGCAACGCTTTTGTAACCAAGCTCGATCCGTCACAATCCGGGGCGGCTTCGCTCGTTTACTCGACCTACCTCGGAGGTGCAGAGCTTACCTATGGGCAAGGAATTGCCTTGGATGCATCCGGCGCTTCTTATGTGGTGGGAACCACGGGCGCAACGGATTTCCCGGTGACTCCGGGGGCATTTCAGACCAGCCTCATCAGTGGCGAAGATAATACGTTTGTAGCGAAGCTGAGTCCCACCGGCAACGCCCTGGTCTACGGGACGTATCTGGGCTGGGGCAATGGATGGGGCATCGCGGTGGACGCTTTGGGAAACGCCTACGTGACGGGCACCTCAGGCATATATCCCCCTCTTGGGGAGTTCTTCCCCACAACTCAGGGGGCTTTCCAAACCACAACTACCTGCACGCTCTTTCCTTGTGCACACGCCTACGCGACGAAGTTGAATCCTGCCGGCAGTGGCCTGGTTTACTCAACTTTTATTGCCGGAAGCTACCTCGAAAATGAAGGCACTGGAAATATCGCCGTGGACGACTTGGGAAATGCGTATATCACCGGCTTTACGGGCTCAACGGATTTCCCAGTTGTCAACCCTATCCAGTCCACCCTCGCAGGACAATTCAACGCCTTTGTCTCGAAGCTGAACCCTTCGGGAAGTGCTCCGGTCTATTCCACCTACCTCGGTGGCAGCGGGGAAGACGAGGCGTACGGCATAGCACTTGACGCGGCGGGGAGCGTTTACATAATGGGGGACACCTCGTCGCCTAACTTCCCAACCACGCCGGGCGCTTACGAAGCGATCAATCCCGGCACCGCCAACCTCTTCGTCGCAAAAATTGCCGCAGCGACTGGCTCGGCGGATGTAGCTCTCGCCAAAGTCGGTTCGCCCAACCCGGTCGTAGTCGGTACGAACCTTACCTACGCGCTCACGGTAACGGACAACGGACCTGCGGATGCGACGGGAGTAAGTGTCAGCGACCCGCTGCCCGCCGGCCTAGGTTTCGTGGGTGCCACAACAAGCCAAGGGACGTGCACCCCGCCTTCGTCGAGTCCTACAGGGAACTTGATTTGCAGCCTTGGGACTGTGACGACCGGCGCCAGCGCCACCGTCACCATCGTGGTTACGCCCGCAAGTCCTGGCGCGCTGATCAACACCGCCAGTGTCTCGCACGATCAGAGTGACCCCGATCCCGCGAACAACGTTGCCACCGTGACGACGACCGTAACTCAAGCCGCCACGACGACGGTCGTGAGCTCTTCCGTCAATCCTTCTGTCTTCGGGCAGCAGGTAAGCTTCACGGCGATGGTAACTCCAACCGTCTCCTCCGTACTAACTCCTACCGGATACGTCACCTTCAACGATGGCGCGACCGTGCTCGGTGTTGTGGCACTGAGTGCTGGAACGGCTGTATACAACACCTCGACGCTCAGTGTCGGCGGCCACAGCATCACCGCTTCCTACAGCGGCGGCAGCAATTTTATTTCGAGCACCTCTATAGCCGTCGCGCAGACAGTGAACCAGGCCTCGACAACCACGACACTGGCCGCTTCACCCAATCCCTCCAACTCCGGTCAGTCCGTCACCCTCACTGCCACCGTTGCCCCCGTGGCGCCAGGCTCCGGCACGCCAACCGGTACTGTGACCTTCGCTGATAACGGCGCCGTGCTGACGTGCAGTGGCGGCAGTCAGACAGTCTCCGCAGGTCAGGCGACCTGCCAGTACACTTTTAGCGCGCAGGGTTCTCACCCCCTGATGGCCGCGTACAGTGGAGATGCTGATTTTGGACTTAGCAGCGGGACGACCACGCTCATGGTTGCCGCGTCGTCCCTGCCGGTGGTGCAAATTATGGATAACGAGAACATCACCGTGACCGACACGGAGTCGTTCCCCGACGTTTTCGACCAAGAAGCGATCACCGTGACGGACGCAGAATTCGTCACTCCACTCATCAATGTTGGGGCGCCCGTTGCGTTTTTTTCCGTGGGCGGCCTGGGCTTCGGAAACGTCGCCGCGGGGCAAACGGCGACGCAATTCATCGCTCTCTCCGACATCGGCGAGTCGCCGCTGACGCTTTCGTCCGCTACGATTTCCCAGAGCTCGGCTTTCACGATTTCCCAGATCGCTTGCTCGAACGGCGCCGGCTCTTTGCCAACGACGCTCCCAGTGGGCGGCGCTTGCACCTTCACGATTTCCTACACGGCGCCAGTGGGTTCGGCGCCCAGTGCTACCATCACCTTTACCGACAATGCAGCCCTGAGCAATCTCACCAGCACGCCGACGGGGTCGAATTTCAGTCAGTCCATTTCGCTGAGTGGCGCGGGTTCCAGCACGCCGCCGCCACCTCCGCCACCGGCAATTGTCGCAGTCTCGGATAACGAGACCATCAGTGTGACCGACACGCCGTCTTTCCCCGACGTTTGCGACCTAGAAGCGATCACAGTGACCGATCAGGTCACAGTGACGGCCTTGCCGCTGATCACAGTGACTCTTTCCACGAACAGCCTCGGTTTCGGGGACCAACCTTTAGGCTCAACGAGCACTAAGCAGAGCGTGACCTTGACCAGCAGAGGCACGGCTCCGCTGATCATCACGAGCATCACCTCCAGCGGCGACTTCGCCCTCCTCTCGACGGCCACTTCCTGTCCCTATGCGGGGGGGCAGGTGACCCGAGGAGCCACCTGCACGATCGACGTCACCTTCACTCCCACGGTGCCTGGCCCACGGGTTGGCACCGTGACCATCACCGATAACAACAACGGGGTGAATGGCAGCCAGCAGACCGTTTCCCTCGCCGGCACGGGGACGGCGGTGGGCCTCTCGGCGACGTCCCTCAGCTTCGGCGCACAGCTCGTGGGCAGCAGCTCTCTGGAGACTGTCACGCTGACGAACCTGGGCAGCACCCCACTGAGCATTTCCAGCCTCACCGTGGTGAGCATTGCGCCCCTCACTCCCATTATTGGCACGAAGGCTGAAGACTTCGCGATTCAATCAAGCTCGTGTGTGGCGGGCGGTAGCGTAGCCGGGCTAGGGAGCTGCACGATCAACCTGGCGTTCAAGCCCGCCGCCGCCGGAGTACAGACCGCTATCCTTTTCATCGTTGACAGCGATCCCAGCAGCCCGCAGACCGTCCGCTTGAGCGGCACGGGGACGGCGGCGAGCCTCTCGGCGACGTCCCTCGGCTTCGGCCCCCAGCGCGTGGACACCACCAGCGCCCCAAAGACGGTCACGCTGACCAACCTAGGCAACACGCCGCTGCGCATTGCGAGTCTCACCCTCAGGGGCACGGAGGCGGGAGACTTCGCAATTCAATCCAACTCGACCTGTGCCGTGGGCAGTACGGTAGCCCGCGAGGGAAGGTGCACGATCGACCTGGAGTTCAAACCCACCGCAGCCGGAGTACGGTCCGCTACTCTTTTCATCGGTGACAGCGATCCCAGCAGCCCGCAAACGGTCGCACTCAGTGGAACAGGTCTGGTCCTCACAAAGGGGCCGCATCCTCCGGTTCTCCAGCCGCGGCCGGTCAACCCGCGGCCTCTAAACTAAGTGTGGGCGGGCGAGGGGGTTGAACAAGACGGTGACCCTTACCTGTACCGGGACTCCCTTCGAGGCCGCCTGCGCGGTTTCGCCAAACCTGCTAACGGCGGGGAGTTCTGCAACCAATGTCACCATCACCGTTACTACGACAACCCCCTCGGTCAGCGCGTCACGTTCTCGACCCCTTCCCCCGGTCCCACCCCTATCGCCGGGCCTGAGAGGTCTGTTGATGCTCGCCCTGCTTCTTGCGGCGATGGTATGGGCCATCGGGCCCCGGAACCGACGCGGCGTGAGCCGATGGCGCTCCGTTATACTCCCGCTCGCCGCGGGATTGTTGCTGACTCTGGCGCTGGCTGGATGCGGCGCTGGAGGGGGAGGAGGTGGCGGCGGTACGACGCCTAACCCCGGAACACCCGTCGGAACCTCCACGCTGACGGTAACAGATACTTTTCATTCCCAATCCGCTGGTGGCTATATCGATCACCCGAAAATCACTGGTGGGGTGGGGACTTTTCACAAGGAATCGGCGGCAGTGCCAGCGGTAAAAACTACGCCGTTTTTCGCGATCAATCCCCGCGAGCGCTGTAACAGCACAAACTTCCTCGAAAGGAACTTGGGAAGGGGGATCTGCGGCTTGCAGCTCTATGAGCGGGGGGGATTGAATGCCACACAAGCGATGCGGATCTCGGATAATAGCGCCACGCGTGCTTTATACAAATGGGCTGCGGGAAAATTGGCCTTGACTCCGCAGGCGCCTGTGCTAGCATTCGGATATAGTGCAACCTAACGGAAAACTCTATTCGTTTCCAGTGGTAGTCAGCGAACCAGGCTGACAAGACTCGCACGTTTTTAGGGCTTATCAAGGAAGCAGACATACGCAGCGTCGGGCGAAAGGCGGATGACTCTCATCCGCGACCGGGTGGTGGGGGCATGCATCTAACTCACCGCATCTAGATGGACAGGCAGCACGTGGAGTGTGCGCGGCTGGGTGGCTTGACAGGGCCTCTTCGGGGCTTTCTGTCTTTTAGATCCACATCCAGAGTTATCTTCGTTCAGAATTCCTTAAAAAGGAGAATCGCTATGGCGGATCCAAAAGAAGAGAAGATCGAAAGAGATCTTAGTGACACCGGCGAACCCAAGCAGGACACGGAGCTTTCCGAATCAGATGAGGAAACGGTGGTAGGCGGCGCAGAAATACCGTGTCACATAACCATCAATCCTTAGGATTATGGAACTCTATGTAGCCACATCGCAGCCCCTCGGCGCCGATGATTGGGTCTGTCGGACCTGCGATGCAAGCGCGTTGGAGTGGCCTCTTCCGTGCCCGAATCGCGAACCGGGCGTGTTGACATCTGCCCCACCGTCGGACGGGAGCCGTTAAGCAGCATTTAGTGATATGCGGATGACTGGTTATTCGCCTCAAGAAACGCGGTTGATTTGGTATGTGCCACGATCGGCGTGGTAATTCTCCAGAGGAGGAAGCGAATGGCAGACCCCCAAGAAGAGAAGATCGAGAAAAAGCTCGAGGAAGAGGGTGCTATTAAGCAGGACAGCGAACTCTCCGAATCGGACGTTGAAAACGTCGCCGGCGGCTCCGAGGCACCTAAAGCAATCGACACGTTTAAATAAAAGGCATCACTCATATGTACCGCGACTCTATGCACTTCGCAGAAAGACGACACACGGGTGCGTTCGCCCTCAGTCGCCTGGCAATATAAGCGCCTTCAAGTGACTCGGCCGTGTCCGAATTGCGATCCTGAGGTGTAGACACCTGCTCCCGGTCGGAGACCGGGGGCAGATTCACCTCCGTGGGAGAGACGCCGCTGATTCGCAATTGTTTGAGAACGGAAACCAGATAGTGCCTGAGGCAGCCTTTCCGGAACACCTGCCCATCGAGTGGGTGCCGGTTCGATCCCACCGGTGCGGTTAGTCCCTCGCCATGGAAAACCCACTGTCCATCTCAACCGAATCAATCTGGGAAATCCTGGAGCAATCGGCATTCCTCGAGGAGCGACAGGGCGCGGACTTCCTGCCGGAAACTCGCGCCGAGGACTCCGAAGAGATTGATAAGCGAATGGCCGCATGGCGAAAGAATTGTGCTAAGGGCGACGAAAAGGTCTTTCGAAAGCGTCTCCAGTGGGACGGGCTGGAGGCAGGTCATGCGCGCGACCTGGTGGGGCGAGTCCGGCGTATAAACCCCCAGCTGCCGCCATGGGCGCGGGTGCTGGGGCGCATGATCGAGTGCTCCCCAGAGCCCTGGGACGAAATGAAGAACGACTTGGCTTCCGTTCGAGGAGAGCAGGCCATCGGTTTTGAAGAATTCTTTTATCCCTTCCTACGGCTAGCCCGAGAAACCCTGCGGAAGGAGACTGCCGCCTCCTATTCCTTGTTGGCGGAGGAGGCCCATCGGCAGTGGGAGCGGTCCCTGCTGCTCTCCTGGGAGAAGATCGCCGCAGAGACTCTGGATCTTGAATTCACACGGTTTCGCGCCGCGCACCAGGCATCGTCCGCAGCAATTTCAAGCAAATCAGAACTGCCTCCCGGCACTGATTCCCGAAAACTCTACGAGTCGTTCGTGGGCTCCCTGAAAGGAGAGGGGCTAATCCACCTCTCTCTGGAATATCCGGTGCTGGCGAGATATCTGGCCACCAGGCTCTCCCAGTGGGTGGATGCGGCTCGGGAGTTTCTCCTTCGTCTGGAAGCTGACAAGGCGGAACTGGAGACTCGCTTCAACCAAGGCCAGTCTCTCGGGCCCATCATCAAGCTGGACCCGGGCCTGTCAGACCCGCACCGCGCAGGACGCACGGCGTTGCGGGCGCACTTTGCCGCGGGCGTCAGGCTGATCTACAAACCCAAGAGGATCGCGCCCGAGGCCGCCTATTGGAATCTGCTGGATTGGATCAACCGTAACGCCGAACTGCCCCCGTTCTGGACCCTCCCAGTGCTGGATGGCGGAGCTTACGGTTGGGTGGAGGAAATCGAGCCTCGTCCCTGCCAACATCAGCGGGACGTCCAAGCCTACTATTATCGCGCGGGGATGCTCTTGTGCCTGATTTATGTCCTCGAAGGAACCGACTGCCATCAGGAGAACCTCATCGCGGCGGGCGAACATCCGGTGCTCATTGACCATGAAACCCTGTTCCAGCCGCGCATCCGGTACTTCGGATCTCCTGGCGAGGAAGGCCCTCTCACCCTTGCCGGCAAGTTTTTCTATGAGGACTCGGTGTTCCGCACCGCCTTGCTCCCGCGCCTTGAGATCCGGCCTTCGGGTGAGAGCTACGACATCAGCGGGCTAGGCGGAACCGAGATTCAACTGACCCACCGGCGGAAAAAAGTTTGGGAAAACATTAATACCGACGCCATGCGACTCAATACAGAACCGATCCCCGTCCAGCCTTCCCACAATGTGGTGATTTTGGATGGGGAGAAAGTACAGGCGGCCCTTTATGTGGACCAAATGGCCGCCGGGTTCGAGCGGTTGTATCGGTTTCTCCAGGCGCGCGGGTCTGAGATGTTGGGCCCCCACGGTCCTCTCCGCAATTGGTCGGGCCTGCGTTTCGTGTTCAGGAACACGGCGATATATGGTTCGATGCTGAAGCGGTTGTATTCTCCCCGCTGCCTCCGCCATGGCATGGACGCGAGCCTAGAACTGGAGCTGTTCAGCCGACCCCTGCTCTATGCCGAGGACCGGCCCTTTAATTGGCCGATTCTGGCAAATGAGCGCAGGAGCCTTCTCGAAGGGGACATCCCCATCTTCCATTACGCTGCGGAAGGTGACGGCCTGCTTCTCGAAGGGGATCGCTCGATAGCTCAATTCTTCCGAGTATCCGGGTTTTCTCAGGTCCAGAGGCGTTTCGAAACCTTGAGCGACGAAGATTTGGAGCGCCAATTGGGTCTCCTGCGCGCTGCATTTGAACTAGGGCGGGGCGAGCCGGAGTTGGTGGGCAACACAGACTTCGCAGCTTCCGAGGTTAGGAGGGAAGACGAGGCGGGCCCGGAGGATTTCCTGGCGGAGGCGCTCCGCATTGCCCAGCAGGTTCGCGGGGCCGCGCTCCGATTCCAGGAGGGGGTTAGTTGGAACACGTTGGCCTATCACGCCGAAGCCCAGCGCTGGCAGTTGGAGCCGATGGCCCCACGCTTCTACGACGGCCTTTGCGGCGTCGCGTTGTTCCTGGCGGCCGTGCAGAAGCTGGTGGGCGAACCGGATCTGGCCGCCTTGTCTCGCTCCGCCTTGGAAACTGTTGTCCGGGAGGCGGTGCGGCCAGATTATATGCGGGTGCTCTTCGTACCAGGCATCGGCGCTGGGGTGGGCCAATCCTCCGTCGTCTATGCGCTCGTCCGTGCGAGTGACTTCCTGGGAGAAGAGGAATGGCTCCACCATGCCCGGCGTTTTGCCGAGATGCTGGACGCCGAGCACATTACGTCGGATCGCAAATTCGACCTGCTAATGGGAGCGGCGGGAGCGGTGCTGGCTCTGCTGGCACTGTATCGGGCCGCGCGGCTTCCCGAGGCCCTCCATAAGGCGACCCTGTGTGGGGAGCATCTCTTGCGCCATCGGTCGGCCAGCCCGCAGGGCCCAGGGGCATGGAAAACTTTAGGGGAAAAGCTGCTGACCGGGTTTTCGCATGGGGCCGCTGGGATCGCTTATGCCCTGCTTAAGCTGCATGAGGCCACCGGCGAGAGTTCCTTCCGGGAAGCGGCGCTGGAGGCCGAGGCTTATGAAAGCAGCGTCTTTATGCCCGAGGTTTCCAACTGGCCCGACTTCCGCCAACCGCCTAACGAGCAGGGTTATGCCCATATGACGAGCTGGTGCCACGGGGCGCCTGGGATCGCTTTGAGCCGCCTAGCCGCGCTTCCAATTCTCGATACCCCTCAGGTCCGCCAGGATATTTGCCACGGTTTGCAGGCCACTCGGCTGGCCGGGACGGAGGGGCTGGATACGGCATGCTGTGGCGCGATGGGACGCGTCGAGGCGTTTGTGGTGGCGTCCAAAGCGCTGGACAATCCAGCTTACCTGCAGGAGGCCCGAAAGTCGGCCTCTGCTGTCCTCCGCCGTTCCCGAAGAGAGGGCGGGTATGCCTTGGGTTGGAAGAAGGCCCCCTACCTTGCGTCGTTTCACCAGGGGATGGCCGGGATCGGATATGGGTTCTTGCGACTGGCGGCTCCGGATTCATTGCCATCGCTCTTGCTTTGGGAATGAGAGGTCAAACCTGTGCCGGGAATCGGTATCGCGGGCGCCTCAACTTGCCCACATTTCGAAGAACCGGATGAACGGGACTGAGAATTCCGCCCCGATCACCGTCGCACATAGTCTGCAAGCGGACACGCTGATCGAACCCCAGTTGGAGAGGGCTGCAATCGGACTCGCCTGATTGTTGGACGCCAATTTATTGCTCAACGCCGCTGGGCAGATCGCTGTCCGGGGTTCGAGGAAACAACTGTCGCGGTAGGGACGACCATCGCTGATCCCCCCCGTGCAGATCCGTATGAGCGCTTCAACGCATACGGCTCTTACCTTGGATGACTGGCGGCGAAGCGTGCTTCTCTTAGCTACTTGCCGCACACCGTCCAATCCCTGGGACACTCGTTCCCCGCTCTGTGTCGGGCTCGTGTGGGACGGAACGATGTTCTCCTGGGTCCACGCCCTTCCCTTCCCTTCCCTTCCCTTCCCTCCCCAACCTCCGCAGGGGGTTGCCCCTCTTTGTTCGGCTGGTTCACAGGTAGTACGGCGCGGTCCGACTCCTCCAGACCGTGCCTGTCCGCCGTTTGGCTTGTCGCCTTCGCGGACCGGCCTCGCTCCCAGTGGGACCGAGGCACCCTGGAGGTCTCCCGGTTCTCGTGCATGTTGTTTCTCAGCGTGCGCAGGCTCTTAGACTACGCGGAGCCGGCTTGCCACTCGCGATTCAGCGCGGCCCGCCGTGTTGCCTTCCCCTGAGACCGGATAGGGTCGGCACTCCCATCTCGCGACTTTTCGAAGCTCAATCACCTGGCCCACCGATGCCCTTGCCTACGCTTCGACGATCGCCTCACAGCGATCCCCGCAAGACTCAGGGTCAGGATGGATTCGCTCTCTCCTTTCCTGTAGGGCTCTTGCATCCCCTACAACATGCCGGTTTATCCCGGCGCTCCCTGCCTTGTCGCCCAGCGTTTTACCTAACGGAGCCTTAGACTTGTGATCCGCAAAAAAACCGCGTTGCCGCGTTCGTGTCCAGCTTTCAAGCTGCGAACTTCTCCAGTCCATATTCGTGATGCAAGCCACCCAGGATCGGCTTGGTAACGACACGGTAATCTTGGAGAATGCGATACCACGACGATGCCTCCTGTCGCAAATCCAAGGGGGGATCCGGGATCCCCGGCCCCAAGCAGGAGTGAGGGCGGCCCCTATTGTCATGGTCTCCACTCTTTGAGAGTTCGCATACCCGGACCTTGTCGTCACTTCAGGGTGTGGATCGGGGCGTACGGAATTATTGCGGGCAACAGGAAGGAGTGGGAAGGGAAGGAGACCTCTGGTCGCTGACGAAGCCGAGCGGCGGACGGAACGTTCTCCGGCATGGGCAGGATGTCCGGAAGCAGGAGGAAAACAAGGAAACGAGGTGACTGCCCCGGGTGTCGGGAAACGAGGTGTCTGTCCCCGCCCCCGGAGATCATATGTTGGAATTCTGCGCTGCCCGCTTGGCTTCCTCGAGCTTCGCTGTTCGCTTCCTCTCAATGGGCAATGGAAAATGATCCATCGATGCTGCGTCAGGGCGTGCCGGGGCCGGTTTCGGCTTTGGGCGCAGGCGTCGCCGGATTGCGGCGCTGATTCTCGTTTTCGTTGGCGTCCACGTTGAACAACTCGAACTTCGAGTATCGATGCTCATTGCGCAGGCGCTTGCCATTCCAATCGACCGCCACGGACACTCGCTGCGGAAGCCAGAATTCCGCCGCGATCGCCTTGAATCGAACCGCGCCAAAATCGATTTCCGTGGACTGACGCTCCAAGCGTATTTCGGGCAGTGGCGACAACAGGTCCTGTCGCAGGCGAACGATTTCGTAGCTCCCGGTATCGATCCAGGCCAAGCCTTGGAAGTAGGTCGACTTGGGTTCGCCGTTCACGCGGAAACCTCCGGCGATGCGGGCCTTTCCCGGATATTGCGCGAAGCCCACGACGTAATACTCTCTTCCCTCGGATTTCTGACGCCCAAGATAACGAAATTGGGCGTCACCGTGGTAGAAAGGATGGAAGTAGAGCGCCGCCGAGGTGAATCCGGAAGTGAGCATGTAGCCGTCATCCAGGCCCTTCAGGGTTGCCACGCCGCCCGTCTTGTCCGAGCGGTACTCGGTGATGCCCGGTCCGGAGGGATCCGGCTCCATCAGCCAAAGATAGCGGAACTCCTGGTCCTGGCTCCCTTCGATCTTGCCTCGACGTTGCAGTTTTTCTTGGTGAACCTGCTCCACGGATACGGTGTTGGGAAAATCGCGGAAAGAATCTGCCACCCTCTTGCCGGTTTCGTCCAGGATGGACGCCAGGGGGCTCTGGTCGGCCGCGGGCTCCAACCCTTTGAGCTCGGGAAAGGTCTGAATCAATTCGTTGGTGGATTGGTCCATCCTAAAGATTCCGCCGGTCGAGGCAATTTCCGCTCTTACCTGGGTCTGGATTTGCTGCCAAAGCTGGCGAATCTTCGGAGGCATTCTTTCCACATCCCGGCCGGCGAGGTAGGTAGTCAATTCACGGTCAGCATCTTTGGGACGGTCGAGGTGGACCAAGGCCTCCGCGTACATCAGGTGCGCATCCCGGCCGGCGCCGGCAGCCACGGCTTGCTGAAGCTGATCGCTGGCCTCTTCCCAATTCCCCAGCGCCAATTGCGTACGGCCGAGTTCTTGAAGGGCCAGCGGGTCTTGAGGGGCAAATTTGAGCGCCTCGTAGAAAAACTCCGCTCCCCTTTGCATATCGTGGCGCCAGGTTTCCATTACCCCCAGCGCGATGTCGGGCTCCGGACGCGCTTTGCCAGGGTTGCCGCGGATCGTCTTGATGGCTTCGCCGAAATTACGTTCCGCTCCGTCCCAATCGTTCATGGCGAGCTGCGCCAAACCCCACATGGTTCGGCACGCCGCGCAGGAAGCATTGCGGTCTGCCACCCTGGCAAAATTGGAAACCGCGGCAAGCGGATCGTTGTCATTCAGAAACTCTTTGACCCCGACCTCATAATCCTTGGCCGACTTCACTGACAAGCCGTCAGCGGGGGATAAATGCTTCATCCGTGGGGCCAAGTCGGCGATCAGGTCCTCCTGGAAAAGCAAATCCGCATCCTCGTGCAGATCGCGCAAAGTGATCGTCAGCTTCCACGTGTTGCCGGAAGTGCCGAAGTTCACAATTTCGTGAGCGGGTATATAGCCGCGCTTTTCCGCCTTCACATCAATTTCAAAGCCCACTCCGCTTTCTTGGCTAAGTGTGACTTCGTCGCTGAACTCTCCTCGGGCGTCGGTGTGAAGTTGCTTGATGGCGCCCACCATCTTTGTCGCTCTGTACACGATTTTGGCGCCGGGGATGGGCTTACGCCGGATGGTCTGCACCTTGCCGTCAATCTTGTAGGTCCGCTGAGTGAAGTCTTGCTGGCTGCGCGAGATGGGTGACATCACCCCCCCCACGCCGGCGGGAGCGCCGCCGTGTTGCGCAAACACCAGGTGCACGGCTGCAAAGAACACCAGCATTCGAACCACGGTTTTCATGCTGACACCTCCCGGGGCGGCTGGAGGGAATGGCTTGGGCGCAACTGCGGGCAAGTCCCCATCCGGGTGCATAGCATATTCGAGAACGGTCGCAAAAGCAACGGCGGGCAGCCGGGGGTAGTGGCGTCATTTCGATTTTACAATCGTCAGAAGGAGTCAAGTGAGTAGCATCCAAGTCCCTATGCCGCCGGTCCGGAAGCCGTTTGACTTCCAACCCAAGCCGCCGTATCCTCACAGACCAGTAGTAAACCAACCCAGGAAACCCCCAATGACCGTCGCCATTGGAATGCTATGTGAGGACGGTATAGTCTTGGCATCTGATTCAAAGTACAGGACCAACGGAGAAGACGAATTCGGCAAGAAGATTTACCCCCTGCCCCACAGTGACTGGCTAAGGGTCGTGGTTGCTGGAGCCGGGACGGTCGGGTTCATTAAGGCTGCCAAAGACAAAATTAAGTCGGCGCTTCCCCTCGCTGAAACATCGCTCCTTGGTGTTCAGGCTTTTATCGAGTCTGTAAACAAAGCCTTTTACGAAAGCTATATCGTGCCGCACCCCGATCCTTTCCAGCGTCCAGACTACGGATTACTGATTGGCGTTGCACACAAAACCGACGGCCTACTCCTGTTGCACACCACCGCCAATTCCATTGCCCAAGTAGATGACATACAAATGGAGGGAACGGGAGGAGTCGTCGCCAACTGTTATAAACCACTTTGGAGAGGGGATATGCCTGCTTACGAAGCAGAGCTTGCTTCGATCTTCATGGTTAGGCACGCCAAAATCCACGATTCCAAGAATTGCGGCGGAGACACGAAGGTCTTCACGCTTCTAGACCATGACATCCTGTTAAGCCTCGAAAAAGGTTACATTGAACTCGCAGAAAAGTACTTTGACAGATTCAACAAACTCGCACTTGAAATGGTGCTTCCGAGCGAAACTGGTGAGCTAGACCAATCGTTATTCCAGGGTGCTCTTAGAGCCGTGGTTGAAGACCTCCAGCACTACCGGGATGATCTTCAACGCTATCACCCACATGCTTATCGGCGAGTCACTTAGCGCGTCTGCTCCACCTTGCCACAACCGCCTTTCGTGCAGACTCGCTGCGTTCTTCCGGCGTCATTGCCGCCGCCCTAGCCGGGCCGCCCCTTAATCCGCCCTTCCTGCCGAGTTTCGCAAGGTACTTTCTGAATTCCGGTGGGAGTCTCTTTGCCATGCCGGTAGTATACGTGAGCGGCTCCAGAAGTCAAGCGGATTTTTCTTGACATACGTGAGCGGCTCTGCTATAAGCAGAGAGAAACACGAAAGCCCCGCCCTCAGTTTGCACCTGAGAACGGGGCTAAATCCAGCAAGCGGGGAGTGCCGCTATGCCGAATCTCAACCGCATTATCGGCCTGCCTCGCAGGAAAGGCAAGCCGAAATGAACATTCTCCCTGTCGATACGCAAATCCAAATCATCAACAGCCTTATCGAGGGATGCTCGATGAGAGCCACAGCCCGAATGATCGGAGTGGAGCGCAACACGGTTACGCGGATACTCCTAAGAATCGGCCAGCGGTGCGCCGAGCTTCTAGACCGAAAAATCCGGCGAGTCCCTGCCCAGCGCGTCCAGGTTGACGAAATCTGGACCTACATCTTCAAAAAGCAGGCTCTCATCACCGACGACGATCCGCCAGAGCGCGGCGATCAGTACGTGTTCATCGGCATGGATGCCGACACAAAGCTAGTGATCTCTCACCTTGTCGGGAAGCGCGACGCCACAACCGCTTATTACCTGATGCGCGACCTTCAAGAGCGCCTCGCCTATCGAGTGCAACTCACCACAGATGGCTTTCGTCCTTACCTGAATGCCGTCGAAGATAACTTCGGAGCAGACATCGACTATGCCATGTTGGTCAAGGTCTACGGCACGGAGGAACGCGAGGCAGGCGCCCCAGAGTGGTACGGACCCCCCAAAGTAATCGCAGCCATGCCAACGCCGATCACTGGTAAACCGCATCCCCGCTACATTTCAACTTCGTACATCGAGCGCCAAAATCTCACCATCCGAATGCAGGCACGCCGGTTTACCCGGCTCACTAACGCTTTCAGTAAGAAGCTGGCGAACCTAAAGGCGCAGGTTGCGCTGCACTTCGCACACTACAACTTCGTGAGGATTCACCAGACCTTGCGGTGTACACCCGCAATGGCGGCAGGAATCACCGATCACTTGTGGAACCTGGAAGACCTAGTTACTGCGTAGAATGGGGGTATCATGGCAAATTGGTTCGGTCTGAATCCCCTGGATGTAATCCTGGGCACAGTCGCCTTCGGCACCGTAGTGTATGCGGTCTTACTCGTCTGCACAGCGCTCAGAAATCACCGTGTCCAAAAACGAGCCGGGAAGGAGAGCAATCGCACCATCGACCTCACCCACTAAAGGTGATACCATCCGACTCGTTAGTCGGAGAACGATTACCAATGGACGGCTTCCCCGAGTTACCCCCACTTCCAACGCTTCCGCCCTTAAAACCTGCCTCGAAGACATCGGTTTTATTAAGAACAGTGTTCACTGTCACGGCTTGGTTAGTGTGGTCATTTTCCGGCTTGTTACTGATAGCGGTTCTAATCTCCTACGCGGGGTGGATTTCTGAGCACATCTATCCTTGGGTCTACAGGTTTTTTGCGTGGACACTGTTCTTCGATGTGCTGGTTTTATGTCCGCTGCTTATTTTCAGGAAGACCCGACGAATAGGAGGTCTATGCTTGTTTTGGTCTTCCTGGATATTCGGAGTGTACTGCTGGTTTTATTCTTTTCTGCTTGCTGGTCAGAGCCTTGGAACGGTATGGGTCATTATCGGGTTACTTTTTGGGGGTGTGGGTGTAATCCCCTTGGCCATCATTGGGAGTCTGATACGTCACTGGTGGATGGGAGCGGGAGAAGTAGGCTTCGCGTTGCTTCTCACACTCGCCGCTCGGATCGGTGGCCTAAAAGCTCTCATCGTAGAACCAGACTAATCCGTTGGCAGACCCCTTAGTTCGCCAGGGCATACTTACTCAACGCCCGCCCCCTCGATTCTTTTGCCGAAAAGATCGAACAGCCGATTGCACCCTCGGAAAATTCCTTTCTAAGAATCCCTGGGGACGCGGGAAGTTTTGGCGGGATTTCTCGTTCCAGTCTTGTATGGATTTTATTGTTCGGGAAGCACGATCAGTCAGACTTTGAGAAGACTTTTTTTGTTCTGGCATTTTCGCACACCTCAGTGTATAAATGGTGTGCGCCTTACCAGCGCTTTCAAGGCTTCGACTCCCAATCGAAGCCTCTCGCCAAGTAAAGTAATCTCAGCCAGTCCTGGCCGAGATAATACCACACCCCTGCAAAATCTCGGCAATTTTATTTGCGCGAAGCCGAGGACTGCGTACAATGACAAGATGGATCAGCGCGTATTCTCCAGCCTCTCGGCGATCATCAAAGAAGTCTTCTGGAGGCGCGCAGTGGCTTTAGTAGCTGGTCTCTCCACAATTTCTTTCTTCATTTCCCTTCTCAGGCACACCGTCTTCGCCAGCTTTAACCTTAACTGGAAGGTTGCAGAGTGGGTACTATCGTGGCATTGGCAGGCATGGGTAGCCTTGTGGTCAGTCGTCTGGATATTTGTAATCTTAAAGGGTGCCGTTGACACTGTTCATCGACGTGAGAAACTGCTGGCAACTTCGGAAGAAAATCTAAAGAAGCTGAATTCTGATCTCGAGTCGGAGCGAGATACTATTCGCAAGCTGCGGAGCGAGTTATCTGAACAACAAACAAGGCTTGCTCGGTTGGAATCTGAGAATCGTGCGCTGGCGACCAAGGCAGATACCGCCGGCCAACTCGTCAACCTTTCTCTTTCTCTGAGAACCGAGGAAACCCCCCAAGCAATTCTAATGGGAACAGGCCGGGATTCTTTAGGCCAACCTTTCCAAGTGCACGTAACTGAGATGACTTTGTTGATATATAGCCACGGGGATAAACCCGTTGTCCTGCGCAGGTGCAAACTGTGGAAGCTCCACGCCACCGAACAGATCCGCGAAATCCCCCTCCACGAAGTCGCTACTCTCACCTCTCCAGTGTGCGTGAACGTAACCGAACCACTAGTACGGGTCATTTCAGAGAGCCCAACACTCGACTTTACGTCGCTCCAAGGTAAATACACCATTCGGATCGTCATTACGTACTGCCAAGGTGTGACGACGGAGGATGCGGAGCCAAGAGACTTCCAACTTGTCTGCAAGCCATGGAGAGGAAGCGGTACGCTAAGAATTGACGCGAATGAAATACCCGCACAGCAATCCTGATACCACTGATTTTTCAAATGACGCCAGTACCCAGCCGGGCGATGTCAAGCTGCTTGTGTAAAAAGCCGGAGGGTGCGATTTTTCTATTCCGGGTTTTCATTGGGGGAAAAGGTGTCAGGAACATGTGAAAGAATTCAATTCGGACCCCTTATCAACCGTGTAACTTATTGAAAATGCGTAGTGCTGAAATCGGTAAAACCATTTTTTTACACGTTCCAGGTACCTTTCCTGATATCTGTCCGGATACGAGGTGTCTGTCCCCGTCCCCCCGTCCGTGCCAGCAGGGTAGGTGAGCTGCCGAACGAGCGGGTTTCAGTAGGCAGGGAGCGTGGGGTGGGAAAAGTGTAGGAGGCAAGGGTCAAAGTAAGGCCTTGGGGTTGTCCGGAAGAACAAAGCTGGCCGTTCCGTGGCCTGGGGAAGCACCTAGCACTGCAAATCCGACTGACAATTGCGTTCAGCGGTGGTCAAGTGTACATTATCGGCCGGGCAGAAAGCCCATAATGGAAATTCCGGGTAGGGAGCCTCAAATGCGAATTCTCTACCGTTGAACCGCACAGGCATTGGGGCAATACGATCGTGGCTACTGGTGTCAAAAGGAAAATTCGGGACCAGAATCTGCCAGCCAGAGGGCACCATCGGAGGTTCTTGCACCATGGAGATTCCTGCGCGGATTCAGCCGTTCACCGCCGAGAGCGTATGTCGCGTTCGCGCGAATTCTGCTCTGATTAGCATTCTGTTCGTCACTATTCTGCTCATCCCTGGTTGCGGCGGAGGCGGTTCGTCGAGTAGCCCTCCCCCGGTAACTTACACTGTCGGCGGATCTGTTTCCGGCCTTTCTGGTTCGGGACTCGTGCTGCAAGACAACGGCGGCAACAACCTCACGGTCGCTGCCGATGCAACCTCCTTCACTTTCTCCACGGCGCTCGCCAGTGGCAGTCCCTATAGTGTCACGGTTCTCACCCAGCCTTCCAACCCGGCACAAAACTGTTCGGTAACGAACGGAAGCGGAACGGTCGCCAGCGAGAATGTAACCAGCGTTCAGGTCACTTGCGTTGAATTGGCGCAGCCGGTCACGGTGAACTGGACGGACGTTCACCAGGAGATTGACGGGTTCGGCGCAGCCGATGCGCAAACCGGAAACAGTATGACGTCGGCCAACCAGAGTTTCTTTTTTGGGACGGGAAACGGGCAGCTTGGCCTGTCGTTACTAAGGGCGGGAGTCACGGATGGCTCCGGTGACCCTGGAAGTTGTCTGAGTGTCAGCACGAGCTGTGCCGGTGCTTATATCAGCGACATGCAAGCGATTATTGCCAACGGAGGAAGGATATATGCTTCCCCCTGGACTCCACCCGCCGCCTACAAAACCAACGGGCTTGCCTACTGCACCAGCAACAGCGGGTTAATCACTGCGGATTATGGCTTATATGCCACCTGGCTTGCCAACTACATCAAGAGCCTGCAACAAGAATACGGCATCACTCTCTATGCGCTATCCCTCCAGAATGAGCCGGATATCTGCCAAACCTATGACAGCGCCGTCTGGACCGCGGCGGAGATCGATACTTTTGTAGCCGACAATCTAGGGCCAACCTTTTCGGAGAATAATTTGACTACTCTCATTTTTGTTCCCGAGGGCAGCGGCTACAACGAGACGAGTTTGGGCAGCACCTGCGGCGGTGATTCCTCATGCAACCAATACGTAGGCGGCATCAACTGGCATGACTACGATTCCAGTCTGAGCGGCACCAACAGCGTTGCCGCGGATCCCTACCCCTCCTCCTGGCCGGCGGGAAAGAAATACTGGGAAACCGAAGCTTCTTGCGGGTCTGGTTTTGGACCAAACTTCTGCCAATCGGGTTTCAATACCGACATAACCGACGCTCTTGATTGGGCCGCCGTCATCGACCAGCGAATTGCTGTTGATGGCGCCAATGCCTGGCTCTATTGGTGGCTGATTGATTCAAACAGTACGGATGATCAGGGACTGATGGCCAGCAACGGCACGATTCCGCAGCGCGCCTACATGGTGGGTCAATACAGCAAATTCGTGCGCCCGGGATACTACCGTATCGACGCGACACACCTTCCCGAACCAGGCGTCAGCGTCTCGGCATACCAAAGCACGGCCACCAATACTCTGGTCATCATCGCGACCAACTACTCCACTTCAGCAGTTACCCTAACATTCAACCTGTCGAACGCTCCTGCGTTTTCAACCGTGACACCGTGGATCACATCTGCGAGTCTAAGTCTCGCTGAACAGGTGAGTGTGCCGGTATCCTCCAACTCATTTACGTACTCATTGCCGGCTGAAAGCATTTCGACATTCGTAGGCACCCCGTAGGGAAACTTTGGTCGGCCTAAGGTTCGAACTTTTCTGCTCGGTCAGCCTGAGGCGTCTCACACTGAGATGCGCCCCCCAAGGTCAATGCATTATGAGAGAGCGGCCGTGTTGAGTGGAGTATACCGCGGGGATGCAGGATTATAAGGGGAAAATGGTGTCAGGGGGGAAATGGTGGCAGGAAGCATTTCTCGGGCGCCCGCTTTTTCCCGCTCCGCCCATAACCGAATACCATCGCTTTTTCCTCGAAAACAAAATGGTTCCTGACACCATTTCCCCAAATAACCTTGACCCACACAATTCCGATGTCTTATAGTTCTTCGCGACCTGCCGAAGGCAGCCGCGACCTCATCAAGGCAGAGAACCCGGTGTACGGGGCTGACACCTTTTTATGCTCGTGGTCCAGCTCGTGATGAATGCGGAGGCGAGCATGCGAACTCGTCGTTTGCTCATTGCCGGCACAGCAATGATCTTAATTGTAGGGATGCTCGGCGCGAGTGAGAAACATGAGAAGTGGATGGACGAGCCCTTTAGGAAGTGGGATCAAAAGCAGGTAGCGGAGTTATTGAACAATTCGGCCTGGGCTCAGACCAAAGCGTTCCGAGGCCAGGCGGCGGCTGGAGGGTCGCGAGGAGGCGGCCGCTCGGGTGGGCGTGGGCAAAACGCGGGCACGATGGGACCTGGGGCAGGCGCCACACCGGGCACGGATGTGGCGGAATTCAATTTCACAGCAAGGTTTTTTTCCGCCGAGCCGATCCGTGAGGCTTACGTGCGGATGCTACAGATCATGAACCACTACGACGCGCTGCCTGCCGACAGGCAGCAGGCTTTCGACCAAAAAGTGGACGGCCTTCTGCACGCCGACGCCGGCCAGCAAGTTGAGGTCACGCTATCCTATGCCATCAATGATCCCGTTGCGATGCGGGACTTGAACGAGTGGTTCAATACTCAAACCGCCGACACCTTGAAGCAGAACGCGTATCTCTACACCCCCAGCGCCGGCCAGTTGGAGTTGCTCAAGTACTTTTCCCCCCAGCAAGGCGGCGGGCTCGGGGCCCAATTCATCTTCCCGCGAACCCTCCATGGCGAGCCCATCCTCCAGCCCGGACCTGGTAGATTGCGCTTTCAACTCTCTCACCTACCTCGGCTCAACCAGACAATGTATATCGACTTCAAGCCTAAAGAAATGACCTACAAAGGCCAGTTTTCGTACTGAGCGGCACAGGCGACGTGTGAGGGAATGCACAAAAGGGTCAGGTAGTGCGCCGGGATAAACCGGCATGCAGTCGAGGATAAAAGAGCCTCACAGCAAAGGAGTAGCGAACCGCCTGGCCTCGGTCTTGCGGAGGCAGTCGCGAGGCTGCCGTCGGTAGGAAATGGTTCAGGAACCATTTCTCGGGCGCCCGCTGTTGCGCATCGTGTCTTCCAATTCGAATTGCGCAACGGCCTTCCTCAGCCATGGCTCCGAACCATACGACCGGCTTTTCTTTATCGCATCGCGGATGTTTTCAATTTCTTCCTTCCCTTGCGATTGGTTCAGCCACTCCCGGTAAGGGCGCGGTTCTGCCATGGGCCACGGGCTGAGCAGTTTTTTTGCTTTTCGTTTCCGCCCAGTCGGGCATGAGCGCTGGACCACGGCCAATCCTCGGCCTTCTTCACCAAGGCGGCGCGCTTGGTGTTCCTCTCCACGTAGCGGACCAACGTTAGGAAATGACGGCCGGACTCTACCCAAAGCGACTTATAGCGGCCTTGATAAACGTGGCCGTATCCGACCGTCCGGGTGCGCGCGTGATAACGTTGCGTGGGCGTCAGGGTGATGCGTCGCAGGAATTTGGAGAGATCGCCGTCGGCCCGGGGATAAAGCACCAGATGCCAATGATTCGGCATCAGGCAGTAAGCCAGAATGCGCATGGGCACAAAATTCAACCCCTCTTCCACGATACCGAGAAAGTCTTCATATTGCGCAGTTTCTCGGAACAGCCGAGAATGGAAGTTCGCGCGGTTCAGCACGTGGTAAATCATCCCGCCCTGTGATCCGCAAAAAAACCGCGTTGCCACGTTCGTGTCCAGCTTTCAAGCTGCGAACCTCTCCAGTCCATATTCGTGATGCAAGCCACCCAGGATCGGCTTGGTAACGACACGGTAATCTTGGAGAATGCGATACCACGACGATGCCTCCTGTCGCAAATCCAAGGGAGGATCCGGGATCCCCGGCCCCAAGCAGGAGTGAGGGCGGCCCCTGTTGTCATGGTCTCCACTTTTTGAGAGTTCGCATACCCGGACCTTGTCGTCACTTCAGGGTGTGGATCGGGGCGTACGGAATTATTGCGGACAACAACTGGGGAGGTGCCTTAGACCTGTCGAAACCCGGTTTGCGGGTGCTCATGGTCAAGTTGCGTCACGGGGAATTAAAAAACATCCCATGATTTCGCTTGAATAAGCGATACACCTTCAGATATAAAGCAACCGTATGCCCTGATTTGCGCCATTCCCCTGCCAGGGAAGCGATCTCGGGAGATAATGCGTGGCCGCAATCCGTTCTATCGCCAGGATGCCCCAGGTGGGCTTGCTGCTGGAAACCTCCACGGAATATGGGCGAGGACTGCTGCGCGGCATCGTGCGTTATTCTCGTTTGCATGGCCCCTGGTCGCTGTACGTGGCTCCCGGCCACCTCGAACAGTCTATGCCGAAGTCGAAATCCTGGAAGGGCACCGGCATCATTGCCCGCGTTCGCTCGCCGGAAATGGCCAAAGTGATCCGGCGTACGGGACTTCCTTTTGTCGCTTCCTCCCTGGACGAGTCGCGCCCACGCGGACGAGCCGACAAGTTCGGCGAAATCCGCACCAATTCGGTGGCCATCGGGCAGATGGCGGCGGCGCACCTCATGGAACGCAACTTGCCCCACTACGCCTTCTGCGGATTTCTTGAGAGCGCGTGGTCAGCACGCCGGGAAGATGGTTTCTCACAGTGCTTGAAGGAGCATGGCTTTCCGTACCAGGCACACCGAATCGAGCTGGCGAACTGGCTGCGGCGGCCGCACTGGATCGAAAACTGGGAAGACGAGCAGGCCACTCTGGTCGACTGGCTCAGATCGCTTCCCAAGCCCGTGGGCCTGATGGCTTGCAACGATATTTGTGGACGCGAGGTGCTCCAGGCGTGTGCTGCCGCCGGACTGGGCGTGCCTGAGGAAGTGGCGGTGATGGGTGTGGACAATGACGAATTGATCTGCGAACTGTCGAGTCCTCCGCTCTCCAGCGTGACTCTGGACTTGGAAAACGCGGGCTACAAAGCCGCCGAACTCCTCGATCGTCTGATGTCGGGCGAGGAGGCCGGGGAACCCGTGGTGTGGGTCGAGCCGGTTAATGTCGTCACTCGACTGTCCAGTGATGTCATCCGGCAAGGTGACCCCGCCGTGGCCACCGCCTTGCGATTTATCAACAATTATGCCGGAAAACCCATCGGTGTTTCCGACGTGGTCGGGCAGGCCCACGTGTCCCGGCGAACGCTTGAGCGGCGCTTCTCTCACCTCCTCGGCCGGTCGGTCAGTTCGGAAATCACGAAGCGCCGGTTGGAGCGCGCCAAACGGCTGCTTCTTGAAACCGACTCGCCGACGCATGAGGTGGCGGCGGGAGCCGGCTTTGGATCGGTTAAGACCTTTAGCCGTCTGTTTCGCCATGCGACGGGCGTTTCTCCCAAGCAGTTTCGGCTGAATTCGGCGGCCTAGGAGCCTGTCGGCGGCAAATTGGCGTTGGGATTGGAGGGGCGATCGGACTTTTCCCCGGTTCGCCGCGGTGATGCCGAAGACGGGAACCTACATCTCAGCAATCTGATCAATCAGCCTCTGCGCCTCGGTCGTGGAAAGCTCGAAAGACGACCGTAGCGGCTGAGCGCTCGCCCGGTCTCGCGGTCGCAACACGGTCGTTTCCTTCAACTGGGATGTGGCTACTGAAACCGCGCTGACGGAAGAGGAGTTCTCGTGGACCTCTTCACGGCGCGACCCTTTGCGACCACGAGGCCCAGCAGCCTGGCTCTACCGCTCAAGCCAGGCGTCCGGCCTGCTATGGAGGACCCATGTTTTTCTCGTCCACAAGTAGCTCAAGTCTCGGTCGTCAGTTTGTCCCGCCGTTCAGGGTTCTGACTCACACGGGCGCATCCGTCATCCGCGCGCTTCTTTTCGGTTTCACTCTGATGGCGATAGGCGCGACAACGCCTATTGCTGATGCGCAGAAAGTGGAATTGTCCGTGGATGTGTCCAGGCCCGGCGCGAAGATCGACCGCAACATTTTCGGGCAGTTCGCCGAGCACCTTGGACACGGGGTTTATGAAGGCATTTGGGTCGGGCCGGACTCCAAAATCCCGAATACGCGCGGGATTCGCAACGATGTTGTTGCTGCACTGAAAGCGATAAGGGTGCCGAATGTTCGCTGGCCGGGTGGTTGCTTCGCGGACGAATATCACTGGCGCAAGGGCATTGGCGCTCAGCGCACGGTGACTCTCAACCCCAATTGGGGTGGCGTCATCGAGCCGAACACTTTTGGGACAAATGAATACATGGACTTCCTGAACCAGATCGGCGCTGATGCCTACATCTCCGTCAATGTCGGTTCTGGAACTCCGCAGGAAGCGGCCGAATGGCTGGAATACATGACCACCGCCCAGCCCACGACGCTGGCCAGCGAGCGTGCCGCGAATGGTCACCCGGCTCCGTATAAGGTCCCCTACCTTGGCATTGGCAACGAAAGTTGGGACTGCGGCGGCAACATGACACCCGACTATTATCTGAGCCAGATGAAGATTTACAGCCGCTTCGTAAGGAACTTCAATCCGGTGCAGCAGGACAAACAGCAGATGCTGAAGATTGCCGTGGGCCCTGGCGGCGACGGACCCCGGTGGACCGAGTGGACTGAAGCCGTCATGAAAGCCTATCAAGATCACACGTGGAGCTGGGACATCAATGGCCTTTCCATGCACAACTACACGGTGGTAAAGTGGCCGCCTTCGTATGCGTCGGTGGGATTCGGAGAGACCGAATACAGCCAGATGCTCAAATCCACTTTGGAGATGGACGGTCTTATTAGGAAGCATTCCGCCATCATGGACATATACGATCCGGACAAAAAGGTCGCCCTGGTCGTGGATGAATGGGGCGGATGGTATGCGCCACTACCGGGCAGCAATCCCGGCTTCCTGGTTCAACAAAACAGCATCCGTGATGCGATTCTCGCAGCACTCAACCTGAACATCTTCGCCCGGCACGCTGACCGTGTCCGCATGGCCAACATCGCGCAGATGATCAACGTGCTGCAAGCCATGATTATCACTGACAAAGAAAAGATGGTTTTGACCCCAACCTACTACGTCTTCAAGATGTATGTGCCGTTCCAGGACGCCACCTTTGTGCCGCTCACTTTCGACGCCGGTCAGTACACTCATGGCAACGTCACCTTGCCGCGCGTGGATGCCATCGCGGCCAAGGACACGACGGGGAAACTTTGGCTGGAAATTACGAATCTCGATCCCAATGCGCCGGTCGAAATCGGGGCAAGTCTGGCCGGTTTCACCGCTAAATCGGCGGCCGGAGAAACTCTGGCGGCTCCTAACGTGGACAGTGTCAACACCTTCGACGCCCCCAATACGGTAGTGCCGAAACCTGTTTCCGCAAAAGTTCAAGGCGGCAAGCTGATTCTGAGGCTAGAGCCTAAGTCTGTCACCGTAGTCTCAGTTGCGCAGTAACACAACTTGGAGATGCCGGTCTTCAAGTCTCGAAGCTAAGGGCAAGCCCCATGGCGCTCGCGCCATGGTTGAAGTTAAATTCAAACGAGGAGAGAACACATGTGGCGGTTCGGACTAATGGTGGTGCTCTTATCGAGTCTCTGTTGGGCACAAGAGTCGGGCGATTTTCACCCCGCTACAACCAACGTTTGGGGAGCAGAGTATCCCCGAGTTGATGGCGCGGGAAGGGTCCAGATTCGAGTAAAAGCTCCCGACGCAACGAAGGTCAGGTTGAACTTCTGGAGCGGGCCGAAAGTGGATATGGAGAAGGGGGCGGACGGATTCTGGACCCTCACCACACCACCCCTGGTTCCCGGTTTGCACTATTACACTTTGATCATTGATGGCGCGGAAGTCAGCGATATCAACAGCCAGGCTTTCTTTGGTGGAGGCAAGTACGCGAGTATGGTGGAAGTCCCGGAGCCGGGCTCCACATATTATTTGGCCCAAGATGTACCCCACGGCCAGGTGCGTGAGGTCTGGTACAACTCGAAGGTGACGGGCACCTGGCGGCACGCACTGGTCTATTTGCCGCCGAACTACGATACGCAGACTAAGGTGCGGTATCCCGTGCTCTATCTGCAACACGGCGGCGGCGAGGATGAGACGGGGTGGATTCGGCAGGGGCGTGCGAACTTCATTCTCGACAATCTGATCGCGGCGGGGAGCTGCAAGCCCATGATTATCGTCATGGCGTATGGGTACGCCCGGCGTGCCGGCCAAACTCCGCCGGATTTGACCGGAAAGCCCTTTGGTTCTCCGGAGATGATGAAGGCGATGCAGGACATGGCGTCGGCGTTCGAAGATGACGTGACCCAGGTTCTGATTCCTTACATTGATTCGACCTTCCGAACCCGCTCGGATCGCGATCATCGGGCCATGGCCGGCCTTTCGATGGGAGGAATGCAGGCGTTTCAGATTACGCTGGATCATCTCGAGCTGTTTTCCTACATCGGGGGATTCAGTGGAGCGGGCGGGATGCAGGTGCTTGGGAACCGGAAACTGGATCCCAAGACCGATTACAACGGGGCATTTGCCGATCCGGCCGCTTTTGCCAAGAAGGTTCACTTGCTCTGGCTCGGTGTCGGAACCGCAGAACCCGAGAGAATGCGCGCCGGACTACAGCGGCTGCATACGTCACTCCTCGAAGCCAATATTCAGCACGTCTTCTACGAGTCACCAGGTACAGATCATGAGTGGCAGACTTGGCGCCGCGATCTGAAGGACTTCGCGCCGAGGCTCTTCTAAGAAAGCTACCTGAGTAAAGGCGGAAGATCTGAGCCGGGGAACCATGCAGTCCCACGCGTCCGTGCCGCTTTCCGGACTGCGAAGCGAGCCTGGTGCTCATGATTTGCGACTGGAGGCATCATATCGTGCATTTGAATGCTAAGAATCCGACCTTACTGGTTATAGTACTACTATCCACAACTCTCTGTTCCGCTCAAACTCAACCTGTTCACGCGACCATTGACGCGTCCAAAACCAGCGCTCCGATCTCGAAATATATTTATGGGCAGTTTCTCGAGCATATCGGCGGAATCGTCAACAACAACATTTGGGCCGAGATGCTGGACGACCGGAAGTTCTACTATCCGATCACTTCGCAGCGGCCTGCCGAACCAGTCGGACCGCCCTGGAGGCGCACGGCGCTGCGCCATTGGATGCCGATCGGTGGTGATGCGGCCGTCGCCATGGATACAGATTACCCCTATGCCGGCGAACACACGCCCCTCGTGACCCTGAGTTCAGCCGAGGCTCACGGAATCGAGCAAGCCGGGTTGGCGGTGCGCAAAGGCAAATCGTACACGGGCCGAGTTGTTTTGGCCGGCACGCCTGGCACGGCGCTGAAGGTGAGTCTGGTCTGGGGCCATGCGGTAAGTGATCGTCAAACGGTGGCCATCAACAAGATCGGCTCAATATATCGGAAGTTCCCGCTAGCGTTCCAGGCGCAAGGCGATAGCGATGACGCCCGGCTCGAGATTGTCGGCACAGGCACCGGCTCTTTTCACGTCGGAGCCGTTTCGTTAATGCCGGCCGACAACGTGCAAGGCTTCCGCGCCGAAGTCATTGCCGCACTCAAGCAACTGCATTCCGGCGTCTATCGCTTTCCCGGAGGCAACTTTGTTTCCGCGCACGAGTGGCGCTATGCGATTGGGGATCTGGACAAACGTCCGCCGATCATGGATCCGGTCTGGCACGCGGTGCAGCCGAACGATGTGGGCACGGATGAATTCATAACGCTCTGCCGCTTGCTCGATGTGGAGCCTTACATCACGGTCAATGCCGGTTTCGGCGACGCATGGTCTGCGGCGGAGCTGGTCGAGTATACCAACGGGGCGGTCACCACGCCAATGGGGAAATGGCGCGCCGCCAACGGCCATCCGCAGCCTTACAAGGTTAGGTTCTGGGGCATTGGCAACGAGCCCTGGGGCGATTACCAAATGGGCGCCATGGCGCTTGATCAATATGAGCTGAAGCACAATCTGTTCGCAAAAGCCATGCGCAAGGTGGATCCATCGATCAAGCTGATTGCTGGCGGAGCCATGCCCGACGTCATGGCCGGCGCCGATCAGGCAAGACGCATCAACGGCCAGATTGTCCCTGACTATCTTTCCAAGGCAGACTGGAGCGGAAACCTGCTTGCCCACTGTCTGGACAACATCGACATGCTCAGCGAGCACTACTATTCCTCGAGCGATATGCACCTCGATCTTAAGACGGGTAAGAAGGTCAACATCGGACCGCAGCCGCTGATTGAATGGGAGCGTGCGCCCGCAACGCAAGTGCGCGTGAAGTATGAGCACTACCAGGAATACCTGAAGCGCATCCCCGGCCTCAGGGCCAAACCGGTTCCCATCGCCATCGACGAGTGGGCCTACATGGGCGGCGGACCGAACTCTTACAAGGTGGTGCCGGCTTATGCCTGGGCGTTCCACGAGATGTTCCGCCATTCGGATCTGTATCAGTTAGGCGCGTTCACCTTCGCCACCGCCATGATGAGCGAAAACCGCACCGAGGCGGTTCTGAATCCAACCGGTCTTTTGTTCAAGCTGTATCGCCAACATTTCGGTACGATTCCGGTGCAAGTATCCGGAGATTCGCCGCAGCCCAAGCCGTTATATCCCGCCGGGGGCGATCAACCCGCAGTCAATCCGGGCAGCGACACCTATCCTCTGGATGTGAGCGCGGCTCTGAGTGACGATCGCAAGACGCTCACATTCGCCGTGCTGAATCCGTCGGATTCCGAGCAGCGCCTGAACATTTCGATCAATGGTGCCAAGCTCTCAAACCAGGGTCGTCTGTGGCGCATGGCTCCATCGAGCGTCAACGCAACCATCATGGTCGGCCAGAAGCCGGGAGTTGAAGTGGAGGAGAAGGAAGTCACGCCTGTGCCCGATACGGTGTCAGCGCCGCCGTTTAGCGTCAACATATACTCATTCGCGGTGCAATAACCCGGAGGATCAGCATAGGTGCGGTGTGCCGGTGAGCGGGGTAACGCAGAGGTAGGCGCAGTTTGCCTTCCTCTGCGGTTCTTAACATGATAACGCCCACACGCCTGTTAATACCCGATGGCGAAAAGCCGCGGAGCAATTCCGCTCGGACCGGAATAACTCCGCGCTACCACGCTAAACCGGTTCTTTCGTATTGATGTGAACGGATGACCGCACCCGAGTCATTCGCGAGGCAACATTGGGAGGAGCGAAGTGCTGCACCGAAAAATGCCGTCGGGGATAAGAACAGCGTCGATCGCGGTCGTAGTAGTGACCGCGCTGAGCACCGGCGCGCGAGCATCGGACTCCGGTTTCAAGCTCACGTTCGATAAACCCGCCACCAAATGGACCGAGGCTGTGCCGCTCGGCAACGGGCGCATCGGTGCCATGGTATTCGGTGGAACGGAAGACGAGCGCCTGCAGATTAACGAGAGCACCCTCTGGGGCGGAGGTCCTCACGACTACACGAATCCTGAGGCATACGCGCACCTGGCGGAGATTCGTCAACTGATTTTTGCCGGCAAGGTGGACGAGGCTGAAAAGCTATCGGCAAGCCTCATGGGCAGGCCGAAGCTGCTCATGCCATATCAGCCATTCTGTGACATACGGCTGCACTTCCCTGGACATGGGCAGGCGACAGAGTACCGTCGCGAACTGCGCTTGGACGATGCGATTGCGGAAACGACGTACAAAGTCGCGACTGCGAACTTTCGGCGTGAAGTGTTCATTTCCTACCCCGACCAGGTGCTTGTCGTTCGAATCACGGCCACCCAACCAAGCCAGCTTACGTTCAGCATAGGCATGGATTCGCCGCAAGCCGGAACGCACGTCGAAAGTACTGCCGACGACACGTTGCAACTCACCGGTCAAATCCAGCCGCGCCAGAATTCGGCTTGGTCTTGGACGGGCTCCTGGGATCAGCCGGGCATGCGCTTCGCCGCGGTGCTGAAGGTGCTCGCCGATGGCGGTTCCGTCCGCGCCGCTGAACGGCTTCTGGAGATTTCGGGCGCCAACTCTGTGACCATGCTGTTCAGCAACGCAACAAGCTTCCGAAACTATCAGGACATCGGCGGCGACGCTCTGGGTGCGGCCCAAGCGTACGTGCAGCGCGCGTCGAGGCAGTCATACGACCGGTTGCGGCAGAGGCATGTGGACGATTTTGGCCAGTTGTTCTCACGGGTGCAGCTGCACCTTGGAGAGGACCACTCCACGGAGACGACTGACCGGCGCATCAAGGATTTCGCCACGAACGACGATCCCAGCCTGCTCGCCACCTACCTTGAGTTTGGCCGGTATCTGTTGATCTCGTCGTCTCGCCCAGGAGGCCAGCCCGCAAATCTGCAGGGAATTTGGAACCAGGATCTGAATCCTGCCTGGGGCAGCAAGATGACGACGAATATCAACCTGGAGATGAACTATTGGCAGGCTGATACGGGCGATCTCTGGGAGACGGAAGAGCCATTGTGGGATTTGATCCGCGATTTGCGTGTCACTGGCTCCGATACCTCCCGCGTGGACTATCAAAGCAAGGGATGGGTTCTACACCACAATACCGATCTTTGGCGCGCGACTACACCGGTGGATGGCCCCTGGGGAATCTGGCCGACAGGAGAGGTATGGCTCGCTAACCAGATGTGGGATCACTACGAGTTCAGTGGCGATCGGGAGTTCCTGCGGCGGCAAGCGTATCCCGCGATGAAAGAAGCTGCGGAGTTCGTACTCGGTTTCCTGGTGGAGGCGCCTGCTGGCACGGCATTCGCGGGGCGGTTGGTCACGAATCCCTCAACTTCACCGGAGAACCGGTACCTTTTGAATGGCAAGCCTCATTCTTTGACGTACGCTCCAACAATGGACATCGAGCTCATTCGAGAGCTCTTTGAACACTGTCGACGCGCTGCTGAAATCCTGGGAACAGACGCCGCGTTCCGGTCCGAACTAAGTAGATCTGAAAAGCGCCTGCCACCGCTGCAAATCGGCAAGCGTGGTCAACTGCAGGAATGGATTGAGGATTATCCCGAAAATGAGCCGGCTCACCGGCATGTTTCGCATTTGTACTCGCTTTATCCAGGACACGACATAAACCTTGGGCATACTCCCGAACTCGCGGCTGCCGCTAGGAAGAGCCTCGAACTGCGCGGTGACGGCGGAACCGGTTGGTCGTCGGTATGGAGGGCAGCTCTGTGGGCGCGGCTCCAAAACGCCGAACATGCCTATGCCAATCTGAAGTTTCTGATCACCACCAGCACGCTACCGAATATGTTCGATCTGTGCCCACCCTTCCAGATCGATGGCAACCTGGGCGGTCCGGCCGCGATTGCTGAGATGCTGGTGCAGAGCACTTCCGATGAAATCAGAGTGCTCCCTGCCCTTCCGCCTCAATGGTTGAGCGGCAGCCTGAAGGGAGTCCGGGTAAGAGGCGGTGCCAAGCTGGACATCACGTGGAACGAGGGCAGGCTTACCGAACTTAGGCTGCACGCAGGCCATGCCGTGGAATATCGGATAACCTACGGCGACCTGTCGACCGAGGCTCAGATCCGACCCGGCAAGCCCCTCGTCTTGGACGGCACTCTTCGCAAGTAGGTAGCGCAGAGTTATCCGTCAGCCGACGGATTCCTCTGCGGTTCTTAACGTAATAACGTCCACACAAAACGTCTGGAGTACGGGGTGATCTGCAATGAATGGATTCGGGGGGGTTGACCGGCGAAGCTTTATGGCAGGCAGTGTCGGTTTGCTTGCTGTTGCCAAAACCGCATTATCTCAGCGGGGCACATATCGTGACGGCAATTTCGCCGCCGACGCGATCGCAGGCCCGTTTCGGCCCAATTGGGAATCGCTGAAAGCTTACCGAGCGCCTGACTGGTTTCGAGATGCGAAGTTCGGAATCTGGGCCCATTGGAGCCCGCAGTGCGTTCCGGAGCAGGGCGATTGGTATGCCCGCGGCATGTACATACAGGGAAGTCCCCAGTACGACTACCACGTCAAAACCTACGGGCACCCGTCGCAGTTTGGGTACAAAGACATCTGTCATATCTGGCGGACGGACAAGTGGAATCCCGAGGAACTGATTCGGTTATACGCGAAGACCGGAGCAAAGTATTTCGTCGCGCTTGCCAACCATCATGGAAACTTCGATTGCTGGGACTCGAAGTACCAGCCCTGGAACAGCGTGAATGTTGGACCGAAAAAGGACATCATCGGAACCTGGGAGAGAATTGCTCGTGCGGAAGGTCTCAGGTTCGGCATCACCTTTCATGGCACGCCAGGTCGAGTTTGGAAGGAATTCATGCCGGTCCGGTATGGTAGCGATGACACGGGGCCTCTGAAGGGTGTGCCCTACGATGGCGTTATGACGAAAGCTGACGGCAAGGGGAAGTGGTGGGATGGCATGGACCCACAGGACCTCAATGGACGTCCACACGACAAAGACACACCCTGCCCGGAGTTCGTCGAGACTTTCATGTTGCGCGTTCAGGACCTGATCGATAAGTACAGCCCGGATTTACTCTATTTTGACGATAACTGTGATTGGGACTTTGACAGGGGAGCGCCCGCCGGCAGAGAGTTGAATGTGTGGCTCGGTATGCCGGAGCTCACACCGCACATCATGGCGTATTACTACAACGCGAACATTCAACGGAACGGGGGCAAGCTGGACGCAGTGTTCAATATCAAGAATGTTCCGGCCGCGGTGTTGGGCACGGTTGTCCGCGATTTCGAGATGCGGCAGGCAGACGTGCTGGAATTGAATCCATGGCAAACGGATGCCTGCATCGGAGGCTGGCATTACAGCCGGTGGATTTTCGAGAACCACAAGTACCGCACCGCAGAGGCCATGACTCACCTGCTCATTGATGTGGTCAGTAAGAACGGCAATCTGCTGCTGAATATTCCGCTGCCTGGCCATGGCAGGCCCGACGACGATGAATTCGTTTTCCTCGACAGATTTGGGGCCTGGATGGCGTTGAACGGGGAGGCGATTTATTCCACCCGGCCTTGGAATATCTATGGGGAAGGCCCGACTAAAGCAGCCGGCGGCTCGCTGTATCAGGGACCAGGCCCGCGATTTGTCGCGGGTGATATCCGGTTTACGACCAAAGGGGACTCTCTGTACGCCATAGCGCTGGCTTGGCCCGAAGACAGAAGACTGCTTATAAAGTCGCTCGCATTGGATTCTCCCCATTATCGCGGCGACATCGCCCGCATCGGTCTGCTGGGGTCGGAGCCCAATCTCGTGTGGTCACGCCACGCGGATGGCGTCACGATCCAGTTGCCGGAGAAGCCACCCTGCGACTACGCGTATGTGTTCAAAATCGACCCTCTGCAAGCGTGACCGGCATTCGATTGCAAAAAGAAGAAACGGTGTCATATTCTTCTTTTCAGAGGGGAACGGTGTCAGGGTAGGATTGGGTCACGGGTCGCGTGCGGCGAGAGGGTGGGGGCGGGATCGCGTACCACGCATTGGACCGGGAAACGGTACCTGACACGCATCCCCTCGTCCGAGCAGGTTCGCCAAGGGGCGGGCTGAGGCAGGAGGATCGACGGAGTGCATGATCATGGGTAACGGCCTTTCTAATTCGCTGCGGCGAGCAGGACAGTTGGGCTCGAAAACACACTGGGCGAGGGCGCTCGCCGTCATAGGGCTAACTCTCCTAGCTTCCGCGCCGGGCCTCTCGGCAGACCTTACGGCGGAACAAATTCTAATGAGGGTCGCCGAGACTTACCGCAACCTGGACTCCTTCCGATCCGTCGTAGTGGGCTGGACGAATGCCTCCTCAGCCTCTACCGCGAGCTACCGGGAGTTGATTGGCGGACTGGAGACAGAGGTCGCCGAGTCGAGGCCAGGTAAAGTTCGAGTGAGCAACAAGGGCTTCCTGCTGGTCTCCGATGGCGAGACCACCTGGACGTACCTTTCGGGCCAAGGGGAGTACAGCAAGGTCAACGCGGCCCCTCTCCTTCAGGAGGGGTGGAGGTTCTGTCCCAACCTTAGCTGCCAGGGCTGGAATTACGCATGGATTTATGCGCACCCCGTGCCCCCAGCGCAAGGCGCGAGCCTGCGCGGGGAGCAGTCGGGGAGAATTGGGGGACGATTAGTTGATTGTCATGTCATAACTGTCCCGGTTTCGTACCGGCTCGGCCCGTTAAAGCCCGAGGGCGCTTCCGAGGAACTATGGGTGGACAAGTCGCGATTCATTGTCTGGCACGACCAATTCGCCGGAGGGTGGGTGGCGGTACCGACCAACAGATTCGCCGACGGCAACGAGGGCGGCACAGCCTACAACCTTAAGGAGCTCGCCCCCGGCCCGGTGCCCGAGGAGACCTTCCACTTTGATCCGCCCGCCGGAGCGAAGCGTGTCGAGTCCATGACCAAGGACATTCACGGTCTGCAGCCATGGCTCAGTCTCGGCACGTTCGACCCTCCGGAGGCCACCCTCGATCCGACGGCAACAGGGAAAAAGGGGCCGGATTTTGCCCTGCAAGATCTGAATGGCAAGGATTTCCGGCTGAACGACCTGCGGGGAACGATCGCCGTGTTGAACTTTTGGGCAAGCTGGTGCAAACCCTGCCCGGGTGGATTAGGGGCCATCCAGAAGTTACATGACGAGCTGGCATCGAGGGGAGTAGTTTTTCTCGGTATTGAAGACGAGAGCGCGGAAACTGTGAAGAGCTTTGTCACAGCTCGCGGATACACCTTCCCGATGATGCTCGATACCGGACAGACCGTTCACCAACTTTACGGTGTGCGCTGGGCGCCGACCACGGTGGTCATCAACCGCAAGGGCAGGATCGCCGCCCAATACATCGGCGCAGGCGGCGAGGCGCAACTCCGCGGCGCCCTCAAATCAGCCGGGCTCAACACCACGCCTTGACGATAGCAAGTCGCGCTACCGGCTGGAAACCAGCGGGGTAGCGCCCCGATGGATCGGGGCGGCTTTTCTCGGTGTGGGGTGGGGGGTGTAATCCCGTGTCTGTCCCCTTCCGCCGCAAAGGGGGCGGCGAGCCATCCCCCTACGAGGCATGCGGCGGGGTGTATACTACCTTGCGCAAGGGGCCCAAGGGAAAGCTCTATGTAAATGGAGGTAATGCCTTATGCAAAGATTTTGTCGGGCTGTATTACTGGCCGCAGGAATCGCAACGCTGGCGGGCATGGGGTTGGCTCAGGAGGCTCCAACCGCTGGTCCTTACAGGGTGCTCAAGACCGCCAAAGTGGGGGGTGAAGGCGGGTTTGACTACATTACCGCGGACGTCAAAGCGCGTCGTTTGTATATTCCGCGCGGTGGCCGGGAGGGGGGCAACTGACGGTCTTCAATCTGGATACGCTGGAGCCGGCCGGAGCGATTCCCAATGTCAGTGCTGGCGGCGCCGCGGTGGATCCCAAATCCCATCACGGGTTCTCCACCACCAAGCCCATCACCATGTGGGACGCGCGCACGTTGAAAGTGATCAAGACCATTGACGTGGATGGCCCCCCCCGACGGGATCCTGTGAGATCCCTTCAATGAGCGGGTGTGGGTGCTGAGCCACCAGCCGCCCTATGCCACGGTGATTGACGCCAAGGCCGGCACCGTGGTGGGAACGTTGGACCTGGGCGGAGCCCCGGAGCAGGCCGTGAGCGACGGAAAAGGGACTGTTTACGTGAACATCTCCGATAAGGCCAACATTGCCGTGGTGGACGCGAAACGCCTGGAGGTAACGGCGCACTATGATGTCAGTTCCAAGGGCACGGGCGGAAGCGGCTTGGCGCTCGACGCCAAAAATCACGTGCTGTTTGCGTACTACCGCCAGCCGTCACCCACGGTGGTGATTGTGAACGCCACCAACGGCGGCATCATTACCACTCTCCCTACCGGCATGGGCGTGGATACCGTGGCGTTTAATCCCGCCACCATGGAAGCCATCAGCGCGCAGGCCAATGAGGTAGTCACCGGAATCCGGCGGCGTCAGGAATCCCGTCCACTCCATGCCGCGCGGTTTCTTCCCCGCCGCCTCCGCCGGCAGATTCCTCTCGCTGAGGTTGATATTCGGCTCAACCCGGCTCACGAGCGGTGGCGTCGGACCCATTCCAAACCCTTGCCAAATGCGGTATACCGCTTTAAGACCGGGTTTGCCATCGGGCGTCGTCAGCAAATTGTCCGGCACCGGATTCCCGTCGTTGCGCAGGAACTGGGTTCCCGGAACGAATGTGATCTTCGCTTTCGGGAACTCCGCTTTGAGGCCCTCCAGCATGGAAACGGTATGCGTCGGCGATCCGTTGTAATTGCCAAGCAGGACCCGGGTCTGATCCGCGAGCGGGCCGACCACGGCGATCCTGGTTATTCCGGATTTGAGCGGCAGAGTGCCGTCATTCTTCAGCAGCACCATGGACTCCTTCGCGAGCTTGCGGGCCAGTGCGCGGTGTTCGGGGCTGTCAAGTTCCTTCTCATCGATCTTCGTGTACGGCACCATCTCCGGCGGGTCGAACATACCCAGCCTGATCCGCGCCCTGAAGAGGCGGACCAGCGCCGTATCGATGGCCGTCTCGCTTAGGCAGCCCTTCTGTACCGCTTTGAGGTACGGCCTGTAGTCGTGGTCGTCCGGGACCTTGGCAAAGTCGATGCATTCATTATCCATGCCCCGCTCGACCGAGATGGCGGAGGCCTGGGGCTGGGTGGGGCGGTAATGATGGCCGTTGAAGATGTTGCGGACAGCGGCACAGTCGGACACCACATACCCCTGGAAGCCCCACTTTCCGCGGAGCTGATCCTGCAGCAGGAACTCATGGGCGCAGGCCGGCTGGCCATGGACGGCGTTGTAAGAGCACATGACCGAGCCCGCCTTGCCCTCGGTGAGGGCCGCGCGGAAGGCCGGCTCGTAGGTGTCGAGCAGGTCGTGCTTGCTTACGTCCACATCGGCAAAATGGCGCGTCGTCTCCGGGCCGCTGTGCGCGGCGTAGTGCTTGGGCGTCGAGATCACGCGGTAGTACTTCGGGTCATCGCCTTGCATTCCGGTGACAAAGGCCACACCCATGCGGCCGCTGAGGAAGGGGTCCTCGCCATAGGTTTCCTGGCCGCGGCCACAGCGAGGATCGCGGAAGATATTGATGTTGGGCGCCCAGAAGTCGAGGCCCTGGAAAATATTGCTGGACCCGCCGTTGGCCTTCAGGGCCTGTGCGTGCTTGATGCGGCCTCGGCTGCCAACCCTATCGTTCGATGAAGGGGCTGTCAAGTATGAGTGGATCGAATCGCATCTGGGAAATCGGTTGATTTTGAAAGGGCTCGCAGTCTCCACCTCGCTTTAAGAATGAATGTGTTTCAAAACGGGAAACTACAATCGGCGCGGACGGCAGTACCGCATCCCTTCCGTCCGCTTCGAAACACGCTATGTTCTCGGCGGAAGGTTCCCGACCATCATTGGATCACCGTTCAGCCCTGAGTGATAGTTCCAACGCGTCTGGGCGGGGCCCATAACGTCGGCACCCTCCCACAGGGCACCACGTCACGATTGTGCCGATGGCAGCATCAACCAGCTTGGCTTGCCCCGATTGATCTCGTTTGATGTCCCTCGCACGCAGTTCTATGGGATAATCTTCGACCGAGAGAGAGGGTACACTCATGATGCAAGCTAGGATCCTGATCGTTTTGATGGCGGCTTCCTGTGCGGCTGCAGTTGCTCGGGCTCAATCTACGACTTCCTGCGCGAATCTCGCCAATCTCAGAATGGATGGCATCGAGATCACGAAGGTCGCGCCCATTCCGGCCGGCACAACCGTCCCGCCCATGTTTCCGGGTGCCCCGAGCACCGGTCCATTGCCTGCGCATTGCCGCGTGGACGGCATCATCAATCGGCGCAAAGGGGCCGAAGGCGAAGAATTCGGAATCGGCTTCGCACTGGCCCTGCCGGAAAAGGAAGCCTGGAATGGGGACTTCATGATGCAGGGCGGCGGGGGCGGCAACGGCGTTGTGTCCTACCCGTTGGGGGCATCGTACTCCGGAGAGAAACCTGCCCTGGTCCGCGGGTTCGCGGTGGCCAGCACGGATACGGGACACAAGGCGAAGATGGGTCCGTTTGACTTCTCTTTCATGCGCGATCAGCAGGCGTATCTCGATTTCGCCTATCTCGCCAATGCCGAGGTGGCAGGGGTGGCGAAAAAGATCATTGCACAGTACTACGCCAAGCCTGCGGCGTATTCCTACTTTGTGGGCTGCTCGACCGGCGGACGCGAAGGTATGATCCTGTCGCAGCGCTATCCCGTGGTTTTCAACGGCATCGTCTCCGGCGATCCGGCGATGCGCACCGGCCTATCGAATCTCGCCGTCGGCAGATGGATTCCGGTGGCGTACAACCAGGCGGTGCCAAAAGATGCGTCGGGAAAGCCGCTCATTGACAAGCTGCTCACCGATGGCGATCGCAAGCTCTTCATGGATGCTCTGATGAAGCGGTGCGACGCCAAGGACGGTTTGGCCGATGGCATGATATCTGACCCGCTGGGCTGCGATTTCGATCCGGCGGTGCTGGCCTGCAAGAACGGCCAGAGCGATGCTTGCATCGCGCCGGAGAAGATTGCGTCCATCAAGAAAGCCTTTGCCGGACCCAAGAACTCGTACGGAACCCAGGTGTACCCGGGGTTTCTGTATGACGCAGGTATCGCTGTGACCGGTCCGGTCCCGGGGTTGCTCGCTCCCCGCGCCAACGGCATCTTTGGTCCGTATCCGACCGCGACGGAGATCGACGTCGACAAAGAGGCACAGCATGCCTCCGATCCGTTGGTGGAGCCGGCGTCGACCAATCTGTCGACGTTTTCTGCGAGTGGCGGCAAGATCCTCTTCTTCCATGGAGACAGTGATCCCTGGTTCTCGCCGCTGGATACGCTGGGGTACTATAAGTCCCTTGCCGCAACGAACGGCGGTGCGGACAAGGTGGCCGAGTGGAGCCGGATGTTTCTGGTGCCGGGGATGTGCCACTGCGGCGGTGGGCCGGCGCTCGACCAGTTCGACATGCTCAGCGCGGTGGTGAACTGGGTCGAGAAAGGGATTGCGCCGGAATCAGTCATCGCCACGGGACATGCATTTCCGGGCCGAAGCCGCCCATTGTGCGCGTATCCCAAGCACGCCCAGTACACGGGGCAGGGAGACACGAACGACGCTCATAACTTCAGCTGTCAGTGAGGGACAACGGAGAGGCGCCACGCTGCCGGGGTCAACTCCGTTGACTCGAATATCCGGTCCGGATATTCGAAGCATCACATTCCGGTTTTATTGTCGCAGAATCGTTATCGAATCCGCATCGGCAGTTACCTGTCCTTGCCAAAAACTCGATCGACCACAAAGAGCAGCCAATTCACAGGGGTCCCAAAGAGTCGAGAGAGTAGCTGAGTAGGTAAGGGCTACAGATTTCCTGGCGGCGGGAACTCGGGGAAGATCCTCTTCCCAAGGCCCGGTGTCTTCGCGGACCTCGGCCGACCTCGGTGGGAAAGCATCCTCCCTCAGCCCGAGAACGAGCCTTCAAGCCGCCCGCCGTTCGTAGCGGAAACCAACAGACTGAACATAGGAAGGCGAGCTTACCAGCGGAACCGCGCCAACACCAATTGATTCAATATGGACGCGATTCTTGGCAACTACAGCCGCAAAGTCAATCAGGTACCCAACTTGCCTACATTCCTAGACCTCGGGTCGGGGGTTCGAATCCCTCCCGGAGTACCATTCTTTTCAGTGGGTTAGCCCGAAATCAGCTAACAGGTCGAGTGCAAACTGGTACAACGGGGAACCGTCACGCATTCAAAAGCACCCTTCCTGCCTCGTGAACTGCATCCCGTTCGACTGTTGAAACCGCCTGCGTGTTCATTGAATTGCTTGGAGCAGATCCTCCGCGTTATTGAACAAACAGCTTGACATCACCGATTGAAGTTCAGTCAAATTAGGAAGGGAGGATCAATGCAGCGGGCGACGCTATGGCACTATCTTTTAGGGTTTCTCCTTTCGGGCTCCTTAGGTCTGGGCTTGTGGGCCACAGCCAGCCAAACTGCCGCCTCGAAAGCCGCAGCCATTGACCCCATCAAGGTTGATTATCCTCTTAATGGAGTGATATTCCCGCCCGACTTCGTTCCGGCGCTTTTTGTTTGGAGCGACTCCAGCCCCTCCGCCAGGTTTTGGAGAATCAAGATCACATTTGGCCGGCAATCACCCGCAATTCAAGCTGAATCGCGCGGTGAGCTGCCGCCCATCGGCCCGATTGACGAGGATTGCGCAAAGGGAGGCGCGGTTCCGCCGCAACTTCCGCCAGACGAGAGGGCCGGGCATTCCTGGAGGCCGGACGCGGCGACGTGGGCGGCGATCAAGCATGGCTCAATCAATCGGCAGGCGCTCGTGACGATCACGGGCTTCCCAGACGAGGCTTCAACTCAGGCCGTGTCGCGCGGCGAGGTTAGCATCGAGACTTCCAGCGACCCCGTAGGCGCGCCGATTTTCTTTCGTGACGTTCCCCTGTTTAATTCCACAGAGGCCAAGAAGGGCCTTATTGCGCCGGTTCCGGCCAACAAGATGCACTTGATCGCCTGGCGGTTGCGCTACGTTTCCGAGCCGCAGAGTCGGCTGATGATGACCAACATTCCGACTTGCATCAACTGCCATTCGTTTTCGCGCGACGGGAAATGGTTGGGGCTGGATGTGGATGGCCCGGCAAACGATAAGGGCCTGTATGGGATCGTACCCGTGAAAAAGGAGACCTCCATCCAGGATCAGTACGTGATTCGCTGGGGCGCATTCGCAAAGAAGGGCGTCAAGCGATTCGGGTTCATGTCGCAGATCTCGCCCAACGGCCGGTACATTATCACCTCCACCGAGCCCCCTGGATGGCAGGTGCGCGACCTCGAAACCCGGTTTTTCAATGCCGCTTACAATCATTTCGGTTTCGGTCAGGTGTTTTATCCTACGCGCGGTATTCTGGCCTGGTACGACCGGGAGACAGGCAAGCTGATGCCCCTTCCCGGGGCCGACGATCAACGTTACGTGCAGGGCAGCGCTTTTTGGAGTCCGGACGGCAAATGGCTGGTTTTCTCTCGCGCCCCTGCCAAGGATCCGTATTCCGCAGGTCAAAACACAGCGACCTACGCGAATGATCCCAGCGAGACGCAAATCCAGTACGACCTGTACCGTATCCCTTTCAACGACGGTAAAGGTGGCACACCGGAACCCATCGCCGGCGCCTCACAAAACGGGATGAGCAACGATTTTCCGAAGGTTTCGCCTGACGGTCGATGGATGGTGTTTGTGGAGAATCGCAACGGGCTGCTGATGAGGCCCGACAGCAAGCTTTACATCGTGCCGTTCAGTGGCGGCAAGGCGCGGCGCCTGGTCTGCAACCTACCGCTGATGAACTCCTGGCACAGCTTCTCTCCCAACGGCCGTTGGCTCGTCTTTTCTTCCAAAGGCCGTTCGTTGTATACGCAATTGTTCCTGACGCACATTGACCCGGAGGGCCGCGACAGCCCGGCGATTTTGATCGAGAACGCGACCGCCGCCAATCGCGCGGTGAACATTCCGGAATTCGTCAACGTGCCTGAAAACGGGCTTCAGAAGATCAGTGCGCCCGCCACGGATTATTACCAGATCATCAGCCGGGCCAAAATATTGGATCAGCAGGGCGATTTCAAGGCGGGCTTGCTGGAGTGGCAGAAGGCGGTGGAATACAATCCCAAGGACGGCATGGCGCGCTTCTATATGGCGGTGGCGCTGGAGCAGCAGGGCCAGCTCGCCCAAGCGCTGGAAGAGTTCCAGAAGTCCGTTGACCTTGATCCCATCAACGCCAGCGCATACTTCTACTACGCTGTCGCTTTGGAGCAGGCCGGCAGGCTGCCCGAGAGCATTGAGACTTACAAAAAGGTTCTCGAAATTCGTCCTGATGACCTGGTGACCGAAAAAAGCTTGGCGGCCGTGCTGATTGAAGCAGGGCGCAACGACGAAGCGGTTGCAGTCCTTCACAGGGCGCTCACGCTCGACCCGCAACTCGCCGAAGCACATCACATGCTGGGCGCGGTCCTGGCGACTTCCGGCCAGTTGGATGAAGGCGTCGGCCAGTTGCAAGAAGCCGTGGCCATCGAGCCGGAAAACTCTCAGTTCCAGTACGACCTTGGCCGCGTCCTTGCGGCGCGACGCAGTTTTGCCGATGCCATCCCGCACTTTCAGAAAGCCGCGGAGTTATCCACCAAGGATCCGCAGCAGCAACTGGATAGCCTTCAAATGCTGGCGGGCGTGTACTCGGAAGTGAGACGGTTTCCGGACGCTGTCCGCACCGCCCAGCAAGCCTTGGCTCTCGCCACCCAAGCCGGCGATTCATCCCTTGCCGGCACGCTGCGCGCGAGAATTGGCTACTATCAGTCTCAGGAATCCAAGCCACAATAAGTTCGCGACGGGCAGGGATTCATCATCGCTTATTGCGAGCCTGGGCTGAAGTTCGGTAATATCAGGACCGGAGGATCAATGCCGCGGGTGAGGGTATGGCATTTTCTTTTAGGACTTCTCCTTTCGGGCTCCTTAGGTCTGGGCCTATGGGCCGGAGCCAGCCAGGCACCCGCCTCGAAAGCCGTAGCCGCTCAGCTCATCAAGGTTAGTTATCCTCCCAATGGAGCGATATTCCCGCCTGACTTCGCTCCGCCGCTTTTTGTGTGGAGCGACTCCAGCCCCGCCGCCGGATTTTGGAGGATCAGGATTACGTTTGGTCGCGGCGCATCCGCGATTCAGGCGGAATCGCGCGGTCCGCTGCCGCCGATCGGTCCGATTGACGAGACTTTAGCGAAGGAAGGTGCGCCTCCGCCGCAGCTTCCCGAGGCTTGGCGTGGCGGGCACTCCTGGAGGCCGGACGCGGCGACGTGGGCGGCAATCCAGCATGGCTCAATCAATCGGCCGGCGCTTGTCACGATCACCGGCTTCCCGGACGAGGGTTCACCTCAGGCCATGTCGCGCGGCGAAGTCAGGATCGAAACTTCGAGTGACCCGGTGGGCGCCCCGATTTTCTTTCGTGACGTTCCGATGGTGCTTGCCAGGGATGCCAAGAAGGGCGTCATTGCGCCGGTGCCCGAGGCCCTGATGCCCTCGATCGCCTGGCGGTTGCGCTACGTTTCCGAGCCGCAGAGTCGGCTGATGATGACCAACATTCCGACTTGCATCAACTGCCACTCGTTTTCGGGCGATGGGAAATGGATGGGGCTCGATGTGGACGGCCCGGCTAACGACAAAGGCTTGTACGCGATCGCCCCGGTGGAAAAGAGCACCTCCATCCAGGATAGGGACGTGATTCGCTGGAGTTCCTTCGCCGAGGAGGGAGCCATGCGCTTTGGCTTCATGTCCCAGATTTCGCCCAACGGGCGGTACATCATCACCTCCATCGAGCCGCCCGGCGGGCAAGTGCGCTCCTTCCAAACCCGGTTTTACAGCGCCTCTTACGACTTTTACGGCTTCAACCAGGTGTTTTACCCGACGCGCGGCATTCTGGCGTGGTATGACCGCGTCACGCATACACTGAAGCCGCTTCCCGGCGCCGACGATCCGCGGTACGTGCAGGCCAGCGCTTTTTGGAGTCCGGACGGCAAATGGCTCGTTTTCTCGCGCGCCCCCGCCAAGGATCCGTATGACCCGGGCCAGAAAATGGCGACTTACGCGAATGATCCCCTCGAGACTCAGATCAAATACGACCTGTACCGCATCCCTTTCGACAACGGCCAAGGCGGCGCGCCCCAACGCATTTTGGGCGCTTCACAAAACGGGATGAGCAATGACTTCCCGAAGGTTTCCCCCGATTTGCGCTGGGTGGTCTTTGTGGAGAACGGTAACGGCCTGCTGATGAGGCCTGACAGCAAGCTTTATATCGCGCCGTTCCGCGGCGGCCAAGCGCGGCGACTGCGCTGCAACCTGTCCCTGATGAATTCCTGGCATAGCTTTTCTCCCAATGGCCACTGGCTGGTTTTTTCTTCCAAGGGCCTTTCGCTCTATACCGAACTATTTCTGACCCATATCGACGCCCAGGGCAACGACAGCCCGGCGATTCTGATCGAAAACGCCACTGCCGCCAATCGCGCGGTGAACATTCCGGAATTCGTCAACGTGCCTGAAAACGGGCTTCAGAAGATCAGTGCGCCCGCCACGGATTATTACCAGATCATCAGCCGGGCCAAGTTATTGGGCAAGCAAGGCCATTTCGAAGAGGCCGCGCAGGAGTTGCAGACAGCGGTCGAATCCGATCCGAAGGACGGCATGGCGCACTACTATATGGCGCTGGTGCTCCGGAAGCAGGGCCAGCTTGCGCAGGCGCTGGACCAGTTCCAGATGGCCGTCACGCTCGATCCCATTAACGCGTTGGCTTATTACGACTACGCCGTCACCCTGGAGCAGGCCGGCAGGCTCCCCGAGAGCATCGCCGCGTACAAGAAGCTTCTGGAAATTCGTCCGGATGACGCGGTGGTCGAGAAAGACCTCGGGACCTTACTGATCGAAGCGGAGCGGAGCGACGAGGCGGTCGTCGTGCTTCACAAGGCAATCCAGGACGATCCGCAACTCGCCGAAGCGTATTACCTGCTGGGCGTTCTCCAGGGGAAATCCGGCCAGTTGGATGGCGCCATCGCGCAATTGCAGAAGGCCGTGGAGCTGAAGCCTCAAACCTATGAGTTCCAGTACGTTCTCGGCCGGGTCTTGGCGGCGCGCGGCCGCTTCGCGGACGCACTTCCGCGCTTCGAGAAGGCCGTGGAATTGTCGTCCGGCAATCCCGAGCAGCAACTGGACAGCCTCCCCATGCTGGCGGGCGTGTATTCCGAGGTGGGACGATTCCAGGACGCCGTTCGCACCGCCCAGCAAGCCTTGAATCTCGCCACCCAAGCCGGCGATTCATCCCTTGCCGCCACGCTGCGCGCGAGAATTGGCTACTACCAGTCTCAGGAATCCAAGCCACAATAAGTTCGCGACCGGCAAGGATTCATCATCGGCTGGTCGAGGCTAGTGTATGGCACGTGCCCCCTTCCTAGCCCGGAAAGGGCTCATTCACTTTCACGATGCGAATGCGGTGGTCTGAAAATTTGAAGTGCGCGCCGGGCAATTCGATCTTGGGCATATGGCAGGTGACGCAGCGATTGGCAGAGACGGGGCACTTGTTAGCCCCCACCTTCCCTCCGCCATGGCACGCCTGGCATTTTGAGTCGTAATCTGCCGCATTGGTGTCCACCTGGCGGTGAGGGTCATGGCAGGCAAGGCAACTGATGCGCGCGTCAGTGCCGTCGTAGCACTTGCTAATCGTCAGCCGGTAAGGCTGAAAACGCAGATCGGTGATATCAAAATGACCCATGGCCATGACGTCCCCCAGGCTGCGGTGACACTGCCCACAGAAATCCGTCACTTGCTCCGTGGATAGCTTGGACAAGTCCTCCATTAAGACGGGCGGAGAGTCGCCCTTCGTCGCCCATTGAACGTGCTTCTCCGTCGGCCCGTGACAGCGCTCGCATTGTACGCCGGGCGTCATGACTCCCAGGGTAAGTTGGCGACCATCAGTGGCATTGGTGGCGTGGCAGCCAAAGCACTTGAGCCTCTCGTCGAGGTCCATCCGCCGTCCTAACGCTTCGAGGAGGTTGGCGGGCACGGTACCCTCGGCTCCCATGGTGATGTCAAGTCGCTTCAGCTCGCGATAATAGCTCACCCGGCTTTGGTAGAGCTGGCCGTCTTTCTCGAGGACATACGTTTGGCCGATACCGAAACTGGCGCCCATCACCCAGCGAATGGGCAGGGTCAGTGATTGCCGACCATCCGAAACGGTGTAAAGGACTTGGCTGCCGCGCCGCTCGATGCGGTACGAGTATTTGTTATCCTTGAAAGTGAGAAGAGGATGCGAGGCGAACGTGATGCATTCTTCCACGGTTTCGAGGGCGTGGCCCATGGAAGTGGCGGGTTGCCATTTGGCCTGTTCGTGACAGGATGCGCAAACGGGAGTGGGACGCGAGCTGGCGTGCTCGGCAGCAGAGTCAGCGTTGGCGGTCGTGGGCGTAAGTGCTGGGCTATAGCCCGGGGCCACACCCATAGCGGCGGGGAACAGAAAACTGATGAATAGCCAGCGCCATGTCATCGCGGTTTTGAGCCTGCGGCCGCGGTCCGGCCTCTAAATCTCAAGAGCCACGTCCATCAACGCAAGAGCGCGTGCGGCGCGCTAACCTATAATCCCTTTGCCTTCCTGCACGGTAATATAACGGTCGATGGGAAGGCCGGTGAGCCGTTCGACCTTGCCGCTGGGTTGCGGCCACTTCACTTCCACCCAGTCCATCTGCGTGCGCGGGCCGATGCCCAGCACCATACGCGGATCGTGGGCGGAGAGATATCCCCCGCCCGCGATCTTCATCGCCGAGCGTTTCAGGTCGCCGGCCTGCCAGGTGAGAATGGCTCCGACGGCATCCGGATTGCATGTCTTGCCGATCAGGCGAATGCCAAGCCAGTGGTTACGCTTGCCAATGTTATTCCGCAGCACCACCGGCGGCCCCTCGTTCGGAACCATCAGGGCATCAATGCCGCCGTCATTGTTGAAATCCCCGATGATCAGGCCGCGCCCCGAGTAGGCCGTCTGGAACACCGTGCCACTCCGGGCGCTCACGTTTTCGTATGTGTGCTTGTAGTCGCGGCCCCCATTGTGGCGCCACAACAGCGGTTTCTCCTTGAACGTCACCATGGCGAAGCGGTCCTCCACCTTATTGTCAGGGTGGCCGGTGACGATAAAGAGGTCGAGGTTGCCGTCGTTGTCGTAATCAAAGAACTTCACACCCCAGGCGCTCATGTACCGCACCGTCATCCCGATGCCGTTAGCGATGGATTCGTCCTCGAACGTTTCGTCGTGGTTGTTATGGTAGAGGGAAAACATTTCCTCGTCGACGTCGGTCAGGAAGAGGTCCATCCAGCCGTCCTGGTCGTAATCGGCGGAGTCCACGCCCATGCCGGACCGGGCGCGGCCGTCGGCGCTGTAACCGGTTCCGGATTGCAACCCGATTTCCTCGAACTTGCCATTGCCTCGGTTGACAAAAAGAAAATTCGGCATGGTGTCGTTGGAAACATACAGGTCCATCAGCCCGTCGTTGTTGATGTCCGTGGCGACCACCCCCCAGGCGATGCCGCGGGCGCTGGCGATGCCCGATGACTCGCTGACGTCGGTGAAGGTCCCGTCGCCGTTGTTGTGGAACAGATAGCAAGGCATAGGCGAATAGACGGTCGGAATGCAGTAGTAGCGATCGCCGGTATGGGGGTTCCCGCAGAACCGGTTGTTGGATTTGTGGAAGTCCACCGAGCGGCAAACAAAAAGGTCGAGCTTGCCATCGTTGTCGTAATCGAACCAGACGGCGCTGGACGCCCAACCGGGGGCGGCCACACCTGCTTTCGCGGTAACGTCGGTGAACGTTCCGTCGTGATTGTTGTGGTAGAGAATGCTGCGCTCGTACTGCGTCAAGTAGAGGTCGGGCCAGCCGTCGCCGTCGTAGTCGCCTACCGCCAGGCCCATGCCGAATCCCCCGCCCGCCAAACCCGCCTTCTCCGTTACATCGGTGAACGTGCCATCGCGGTTGTTGTGGTAGAGGGCGTTGCGAAGGGGAGGATGCGGGTCGTAGAAGTCACACTTCCCACTATTCACAAAGTAAAGGTCCATCCAGCCGTCGTTATCATAGTCAATGAACCCGCCGCCGCCGCCCAGGGTCTCAGGCAGATAAAACTCCGGCGAATGGCCATTCTCATGGATCCAGGTGATGCCGCTCTCGGTGGGGGGAATCTCATCAAAAGCAGAAGACTCCGGCGAGGCCTGCGTGGCCTGCAAGGCGTAGAGAAGCGGCCGCCCGCTCCAGAGTCTCCCGCCGCCGGCTCCCACGATCCCCAGAGTCTTTAGAAATTTGCGGCGTGAGATCGCCGGAATTCCCCCGCCTGTTTTCCTCATGCACCTTCCCTCAAAGTCGTGGAGACGATTCTATTCTCGGGCGTCTCGCGAAAGCACCTTAATGAATGTTAGCACAATTCACTGATGTGGGGCGCTGGCGGGCCGGGTCTGCAATTGATCTAGCCCGATGTCGCCGGGCGCGCTTGAATTCCCGGAGGAGTTTTTGACATCTGATGCCCCTCCCGAGCGCTTGCTCTGGGCGAGGGCATTCAATCGCTGAAATTCGGCTTGCTCGGTCGCAGCCTCCTTCGGCCGCTTCGCCTTGGCCAAAGCCAAAGAGAGACTATATCGAATCTCGGGATACTCGGGGGCGAGTCGTTTCGCAGTGGAGAGCTCATCGACCGCCTCCGTCGTTTTATCAGTGGCCAGCAGAGCCCGTCCCAGCAAGTAATGCGCCAGGAAAGATTGGGGCGTCAGCTTCACTGCCTCCTGCGCCAAAGGCAGCGCGTCCTGGAAGCGGTTGAGGTGAACATCCATGCGGGCCAACAGAATGTAGGGCATGGCGCTCTCGGGATTAACCTTGAGCTCCTCGCGAAGTTGCTCTTCCGCCTTCTCAAACTCTGAGAGTCCGGCGAGCATGGACGCGTAGGCATAATGGACGAAAGGCGCAGTGGGATAGTCGCGTACTAATTGCTGAAACGACTTGTCCGCCTCGTTGTAATCCTCGAGCGCCATGAGCTCCTCGGTTCTACCAGCCGCTGAGACCAGTGCGTCTTTCTCCGGATCAATCTGGTCGGGGAGCAGTGGCACCCGCAACAGCGTCAAGCCAATCGCCATTTTGACATCCTCGGAGAGGACATTGTGCTGGACCAAATTGGAAAGCAGGTTATTCGCCCCCTCAAAATCGCCCTGAAGGATCTCGAGCAGCGCCAAATGGTATTCGAGAACGTGCCATACCTCTTCATTGAGCGTTTGGCCCTTGGCCCTGGCCATCTGAAGGTGGACAAACGCATTCGGGTAATCGTGGGTCTCGAATTCGCAAAGCCCCAACAAGGCCAGCCCCGCTGCATTCTTCCGGTCCAGCTCGACCAGGTTACGGAAGGCTTTCACGCCGTCGGTATAATGGTCCGCATCGTAATCCAGCGACCCCAGATACCACCAGCCTTCTTGCCAGCGCGGGTTGAGTTTCAACGCTTTCTCATAGAGCTCGGCCGCCTCTTGCAGCCGGTTTTGTTCGCGAGCTTGATTCGCGCGCGCCGCCAGGTTCTTGAATTCAGCAGAACCCGAGTCGTTCGTCGCGGCGGGCTGCGCTTTTTTTTGAGGGGCAGCCCCCGCCGCGCTCTCCGTGGCCGGCCTCGCGTTCTCTTGCGGCGCGGCGAATGCCCAGGTGGCGCCGATCGAAAAACTCAGGCTGCCCAGAACGCAGCCCCACGCAGCACACATCGCAAACGCGTGCCAAGAAAACCTGTGCGCTGTCATTCTGAGCGAAGCGAAGAATCCCCGCAGTCGAGTTCTCAAGCAACTACAGAGATCCCTCGTCGCCTTCGGCTCCTCAGGATGACAGGTTGGAGGGCGCAGGAATGGTCCTCTACGCTTTATCCCAAATCGCGGCTTGGTGTTTGACTCAGTCAAGGGGAACTAATAAGCTGTTCTTTTCAGTTGCCGCGGCGTCCGCTAAACTTTGCAGGCGCTGGAACTCCTTCATCTCAGCCGCCGCGCGGTCTTTCTCGCCCATCCTACTGCATATTTGCGAAATCTGGTAGTGCGGCCGAGGATTCTTTGGATCGATCCGCATCGCCGCTTCAAACTCCTTCAGCGCGCCCGGGTCGTCATCCTCCCGGCGAAGAACCTGCCCGAGCCCCAGCCGCGCCTCAAACATGCCCGAATCCAGGCTTACCGCCTGACGAAAGCTCTCCGCTGCTCTCCGCAGGTCGCCTTGATAGGCATAGATGCGCCCCATATTCACAAGGATGGTCGGGTCGTTGGGGTCCATGGAGGTCAGCGAACGGAGAACTTCCAAAGCCTTGTCCCACTCGTGTTGAGTCCAGTACACGCGTGCGATGTCGCGCAACAAGCCGGGGGATGGCCCATCCTCTCGCAGGGCCGTATTGTAAATTTCCAGCGCTTTGTCTTGCTGCCCCATCGCTTCGAAATTCTCGGCCGCCAGCTCCGCGGTCAGCTCAGAGTTTGGGAACTTTCGCGCCAAGTCCCGATAAAAACCATAGGACAGGCTCTGGAGCGTCTCGCCCACCACAAAGGCTGAACGGGAGTCCGACTTCAGCTTCAAAGCCCGCAGCGTGGGGAATGACTGTTCGGCCGCTCGAACCCAGTTCTCGGCCAGATAAGCCACACGAAAACCCTGGTAAGCCGTCTCGGACGGAAACTCCTGCTCCACATAATTTCCAGGCAGATGGCCGGCGGTTAGAAAAAACCGGATCGAAAGCCCGACTCCGGTCAGGTCTTGCAACTTGATGCTTCGGTCTCCGGGTCCCGACCCCGCCGCGTCCGTTGATTCCATGCCTAGGAACCAATCGGGCCATTCGTAATCCTTAAAGTGTTTCTTTCCCAATTCTACGCCTGTTTGGGCCTCATGATGCAAACCCAGAAGTCCGGCGGCGGCAACATAATCCTGGTACTCTTCGGGGAGCTCGAGGCGGTTCGCCGGGATGCTCTGGACGATTTTCACGGCTTCGCCGCGCTCGGACTGTTCCGCCAAGGCCAGCGCCAGGCGCAGCTTTACCCACACGAGCCCGGGCGCACTTTTAAGGCATTGCTCGAACGCCGCCTTCGCTTCAGGATACCGGCCCATTTCAAGATAGGCCGACCCCAGTGAAAAATCGGTTTCCGGATCATCCGGATTCTCTTTTTGAGCCAACTGGTAGTGGTCGATGGCGGGGGGCCACTGTTGTTGCACGGCGCTTCTCTGGCCCTCGAGCACATGCCGATAAAAAATGCCGCCCGCGCGGCGCGCGAACACCAGATCGTAGGCTTGGGCGGCCAGACCCAGGCCAGCTTGCCCCGCCACATAGTAAGCGGCGGCATTCCCGGGATCGAGAGCGAGCGCGCGAACCGCCGCTTCCAGGGATTCATCCAGCTTATTCAAGTTGCCTGCGGCCTGAGACCTCAGAAACCAGGCGTTCGCGTCTCGAGGATTCAGCCGGGAGGCATTTTCAAGCTCCCGGAGAGCTTTGGCGTCGTGGTGCAGCGCAAGTTCGCAGGATCCGGAAAAGAGCCAAGGCGCGAACAACGTCGGGTCCAAGGTTCTCGCCCGCTCGAGGGCCGGGAGGGCTTTATGGCAATCGCCCGCCATGGCGCGAGTCACGCCCAGGTTGCTCCACGCCTTAGCGGACTGCGGCTGCATCTTCACCTGATTTTCGTACTCTTTCGCCGCCGCCTCGTATTGCGCCGCCGGACTGCCTTGCGAAGCGGAAGATTCCTGCGGGGCCGCGGCGGGTGTGGGAAGCGCCGCTAACACCTGCCCGGCGCAGCATGCCGCGATTGCCAAACCGACTTTTACTTTAGTTTCGAGCTGTGGCCACAGCTTCATGAGTGCGTCACCGCGGCCGCCGCGCCTTCATTTGTTCTGGGGCTTCTGAGCCGCGCTCTTGCCGCCGGACAACCACTTGAGACTTTCGCCTTCGGCCTGGAGACGGGCGTGGTCAGCCTCCTGGAGCGCGGCAGCGATGGCTCTTTCCCTCATGGCTTCCTGCGTTTTGTGCAGGCGAAA
>Ga0326728_10002676_pt1 | contig 58318 bp, 55 predicted proteins | sample MB3enrmetagenome_FD_207602 | JGI IMG/M metagenome (GOLD analysis project Ga0326728, IMG submission 207602) | Lab enriched peat soil microbial communities from McLean, Ithaca, NY, United States - MB31MN | ecosystem: Environmental > Terrestrial > Soil > Wetlands > Peat | place: USA: New York... | reverse complement strand
TTCTTTTTGCCGACAGCACATTTGCGGGCAAGAAAAGACATACCATGGAGCTGATGGAGGCGCTTATACCGTTAAAGGTACGCTGGTCGGCCCTGTGGTCCTCGAACCTTTGCCGCAACCGGGAATTCATGGACCTCGCAAAGCGCAGCGGTCTTCTGCACCTGAATATCGGTATGGAAAGCATCGATCAGGCGACCCTGACCGGCATGAACAAGAAGGCGAACAAGGTAAAGCATTACGGGGAAATACTGAAAAACTTGCGAAGCAGAGGGATCAGCTATTCGGTCAATTTCGTCTTCGGCTATGACACTGAAAACGAAAACATTTTCGACTCAACCCTGGATTTCCTCAGACTAAACAAAGTGCCCGCCGCCTACTTCAATATCCTGACTCCCCACAAAGGCACGCCGCTCTACGACCGCATGAATGATGAGGGCCGGCTGATCGACCCCGCGAATATAAGCAGGTGGCCCGGAATCATCTGCTATATAAAGCCGAAGCGCGGCACGCCTCAGGAATTGGAAAGGAACGTCAGGAGAATGTATGAGGAGTTTTACAGTCTGAGGTCGATTTTTTCACGCCTCCCGTTTCCCTCAAGCCGCGCCGACATGGCTTCCTGGATGGTTAACTTGTCCCAGAGAAAGATCTATCGGGGAGGGCCCCACCTGGAAAACTTTGAAAATTATTGAAAAATCCAGCGATAGAATCACGGGCTTCGAGCCTCTCAAAGTGCACGCAGTCTCCCCCTTTTTTTTCAATTATAATGTCGACTAAAATCCCGCTCTGATCGTCTCAGGATGCAACGATAACTCTTCTTTTGCGAGGAGGACCGAGTTGACAAAACGCAGCGCCGTTTTCGGAATTGGAACTCTTTTAATGGTCATCGGCTTTGGGGGGCTGGCTCTCTTACGGATGGGGGTGGTTTGTCCGCGTCAAGTTCTTGGGCCTGCCACCGAATTGAAACTGCCGGAAGCTGCGCCACAGGACAGCACTCAGATGACCCAACCGGCTGCCCAGGACGAAAATGCAGCGCCTTCAGGCCGGACCGGGCAGCCTCCCGCATCCGCCGGTCTCAAGCCCGACGAACCCATTTCGGTCCCACATCTCGGCGGGAAGGAGCGCAGATATCCAGCGGAAAGCCAAGTGGAGCAGCAGCAAACCACGGGGAAGGACTCGTTAACAGGCGACGTACTCGGACACAACTCACGGAACACCGGACCCGAACCTGAAGCGGTCAAGCCCGATTCCAAATCCCGCGCAGAAGATACCAGGTCCAAATCTCACGCTTTCAATATGTATCACCCGCCCGAAAAGAAACCCGTTGTGGTCACTTTCCGTTTCGATCCGGTCAGGGACCGTGAACTATATGTCGCGCGCGTGCATAGCGGCGATAGAATAAGCATGAACGTGAAGCGGGTCGGTAGGGCTGACGGCCGGGTTTATTTGACCTATACGAGAAACCCCGATACCAGGGAAGGCGCGCTCCTGAAGGTGCGGGCCAGGCTCCCCATCTACCGGAACGCCGGTTATCCAGCTTACGATGGCGGCTACTATTTAATCCAGATGAAAATCTATCCCGGCAACCGGTGGAATATCAAGCCGAGGAGCTTCGTATGACCCGATTCTATATGGCCTTTCTCTTTTCGGCTGTCTCCCTGGCCGGATTCATCATGATCCTGTATGCGATCTTTGCCAAGAAGAAGCCCGTCGAACCCGATGACAGCGTGATAGCCTTCTCCGACTCGGGCGAACGGGACAAAGAGATTCTCGATCTTGATACCGGCCACGAGGGTCTCAAGCACCGGGAAAAAGAGCACTTTGACCCGGAAAAGCACAAGCCCGAACCGCTTTAGTACTTTGCAGAAGCGGGACTGAGCCCGCTCCTGACCATTATAGACCAGCACCTTGTAACACAGGTTATTTCGCATCGATATGCAGCCCACCATGGTGGGCACGATAAGACCGTGCCCACCCTACAAGTGTTACAAGGTACTAGCCCTTTTTTGAGGCAAAATTTTTCATGTGCTCAATAAGCGCATTAACCGCCTCCAGAGTCACGGCATTGTAGATGGACGCCCTCAGGCCGCCCACCGAGCGGTGTCCTTTGAGCCCGGCCAATCCGGCCTCCGAAGCCCCTGCCAGGAACTCTTTTTCCAGTTCTGCCCTTGGCAGCAGGAAGGTGACGTTCATCCGCGAACGCGAATCCCGCCTGGCCGTTCCCCGGTAGAAGTCCTGGCTGTCCAGGAAGTTATAAAGCAGCCGGGCCTTCTCGTTGTTCAGACTTTCCATCCGGTCCAGGCCTCCGACTGTCTCCTCCAGCCACTCAAGCACGAGGCCGCATACGTAGACGGCGAAACACGGCGGCGTGTTATAGAGTGAATTGTTCTCCGAGAAAGTCGTGTATCTGAACATCGTTGGCAGCTCTTTAGGCACCCTTTCCAGCATGTCTTCGCGAATAATTACCAGGGTGACTCCGGCGGGACCCAGATTTTTCTGCGCGCCCGCATAAATCAACCCGAACGGGGCCGGGTCGAACCGGCGGCTGAAGATGTCGGACGACATATCACTCACCAGCGGGGCGGCGCCCGGACCGGGAAAGCTGCTCCACTGGGTACCCCGGATGGTGTTGTTGGATGTTATGTGCAGATAGGCGGCATCCGGGTTCAACGGCACCTCCTCCGGAATATAGGTAAACTCGCCGTCCTCGGATGTCGCCGCCACGCGCACGTCTTTGCCGAGCAGGCGGGCTTCCTTGATGGCTCTTGTCGCCCAGGTGCCCGTGTTCACGTAATCGAGCGGTCTGCCGACCACACCAAGGTTCATCGGCACCATGGTGAATTGCGTGCTCGCCCCGCCCTGAAGGAAAAGGACATGATGGTTGCCTCCAAGGCCCAGCAGACGTTTCACCCTCTGGATGGCAGTGTTGATCACCGATTCGAAAGCCTTGGACCTGTGACTCATCTCCAGTATCGACATGCCTGAACCCTGAAAATCCAAAATCTCCATTTTCACGCGCTCGAGTACAACGAGCGGCAAAACAGCCGGCCCCGCATTAAAGTTAAAGACTCGCTGGCCCATATTTTTCCCTCTCATATGACTTATAAACAGCGACGGAAAAGAAATTGTATTTTGCCGCCTGCCCCTGTTGGTGTAGTTTGCATCCGTGAAGGCCGCCTGCACCGCGCGTCCGGGCTGACCATTTCAGGCGGAATTCGCAAACGTCGGGCCTGGGCTGGAGGCTCGATTTTGAGGGCTGAAACGCTAATTTGACGGAGTTCTTTTGTCAATTCCTTTTTCGACACTTCTTTTCTGACTTATATTTTCCAATATAGGTTTGCAAAATTGACTCCGAAAGGTCGATGCCGGATATTGAATGCCGGCCAGAACTCAGTGAAAAATCAGGTATACCGCGGGAATTCCCCTGTATCCAAAGGGGACAGGGCTGGATGGACACCAAATGAAAATCGAATGGCAGATTATATCCCGTAGCGAGTGGCAAACCGATGCCCTCATTTTCTTTATTTTCGAAAACGCATCCCAATACCCTCCCGGCTTGAGGGAATTCATAGAAGAAGGTGGAAAATGGCTTGCCGGCTCAACGGCGCTTCTGGATTTTCGGGGCAAGCCCAATGAGGTGGTCGTCTTATATGCTCCGGCCCTGGATGCACGGGTCCCCCGTGTCCTGCTTGCCGGTCTCGGTCCGGCAAATCGCTTTGAAGCCGAAAAAATCAAGAACGCCTCCGCATTCGCGCTTAGAAGGTGCCGCGACCTGGGCATAAAGCGCCCCGGGATAGCAATATCGGCTCTTGAAGGGCTTTGCGGCGAAGCTTCTTCCTGCGCCGACGGGAAACCTTCCGTAGAGACACTGCTGAGGGAGGTCATAATTGGCTCGGTTGCCGGACTCTACCGTTTCAATGAAATGAAGACGAAGAATTCAGACGTTCAGGCTGATCCGGAATCGATTGCGCTCCTGTCCGAAAACGATCCGGGGACCGTTCTGAAGGAAGCGGCGGACCTGGCCAGGTCGGAAGTCTTAGGAATTTCACTGGCAAGAGATCTGACCATATCGCCGGCCAACCGGGTCACCCCCAGGTTTATAGCTGATACCGCATTGGATGTTGCGGGCCGTTTCGGGTTCAAAATAGAGGTGATCGACCTGGAATCGGCGCAATCAATGGGAATGGGTGCTTTTGCCGCAGTGGCCAGGGGCAGCCGCGAACCGGCCTATTTCATCGTCATCGAGCATGCGCCGCCGGGGCGGAACGGCCCGCCTGTCGTCCTTATCGGCAAAGGCATCACCTTCGATACCGGGGGCATTTCGCTCAAGCCGGCCAACAAACTCGAGGCTATGAAGCAGGATATGGCCGGGGCGGCATCCGTTCTCGGCGCCTTCGAGGTGATCGGCCGTACGGGTCTGGACAGGCGTGTCGTCGGCATTCTTCCATGCACGGAAAACATGCCCGGAGGCCAGGCATACAAGCCCGGAGACGTTTTTCGTTCCTATTCAGGGCAGACGATCGAAATCATCAGCACCGACGCGGAAGGCAGACTGGTGCTCTGCGATGCGCTTGCCTACGCCGCCGGCCGTTTCGAGCCGGCGCTCATGGTCGACATAGCAACTTTGACCGGAGCGTGCATAGTGGCGCTGGGCAACAACGTCGCCGCGGTCCTTGGCAACCGGGAAGAGCTGGTCCACTCGATTGAGAAGATCGGCGCTTCAGTCGGAGAGAGGTTCTGGGCCCTGCCGCTATGGGATTTGTATTTCGAGGCCTTGAAAAGCGATGTCGCGGACATGAAAAACGTTGGAGACCGAACAGCCGGGGCAATTGTTGGAGCTGCATTCCTGAAACAGTTCGTGCCCGAAAAAATCCCCTGGGCACATCTCGACATCGCCGGCACAGCGTGGACCGACTCGGACACCGGCGCTTGCCCCAAAGGCGCAACCGGGTTCGGCGTGAGGACCCTCTTTGAGATCGCCCGCCGCTGGCCCAGTTTGTGACTCATTCCGGAAAAAACGGACGCGGAGACACGGAGACACGGAGCAAAAAACAACCCGCATGGGGGGAGTTTGCGGAGGGAGAGACACTGGAAAAGCAGGACGCGGGGACGCGGAGACACGGAGACACGGAGCAAAAAACAACCCGCATGGGGGGAGTTTGCGGAGGGAGAGACACTGGAAAAGCAGGATGCGGGGACGCGGAGACACGGAGACACGGAGACACGGAGCAAAAAACAACCCGCATGGGGGGAGTTTGCGGAGGGAGAGACACTGGAAAAGCAGGATGCGGAGATGCGGGGAAAAAGCACCGCGTATGAGGAAAAATTCGCGCGCGGAGAGGATACAGGGGATCAAGAACCACTGCTGGAACGCTGATATCTGGAATGACCAGGAAATAATTGTCAGCGGATAGTCCACTGATCGGGATGGCTGAGCATCTGAACTATCTTACCCTGTATGCTTTCGTATTTTTGTTCGAGTAGATCGGCCTCATCAGGATCAAGATAGCCACTTTTGAGCGAAAATTCGATCCATACCTGCGTTGCTGCGGTTTCAGCTTCGGCATCGCTTAATTTACTGACAAATGAGTTCGGGTATCGCCTCTTGCGCCAGGCTTCGGCGATATTTGCACAAACCGACCGAGAAGAGCGTCTGACCTGGTCGTCAAAGAATATCTCTCCTCCAAAGGGAATGTTTTGCTCAATTGGAAGACCTGCATGGAGGCGCTCATCGCCAGTTGATAGACCTCCAACTCGCGAAAATGCCGAATGTTTGCCATTCCCCCCTCTTCCTCAGTTCAACATATCGGTCAACTCTTCTCTCTTCCCCGTGTCAGTCCTTCTTTTCTCCGCGTCAGCCTTTCTCTCTCCGCGTCCCCGCGTCCCCGTGTCTCCGCGTCAGCCTTTCTCTCGCCGCGTCTCCGCGTCTCCGCGTCCCCGCGTCCCCGTTTCTCCGCGTCAGCCTTTCCACCCTTCGGTCACTGCCACCCCGTCCTAAGCTTCAGGTTGTTCAGCTTTTCAAGGAGTTCTCTGGGGGCTTCCAGACCCCGCTGGTCGATCACGTGGGGAGTAATCGCTATGAGGAGTTCGGTCCGGTTTACGCTGCTTGACTTTGAAGAAAACAGGGGCGAAAGCAGCGGTATGTTCTCCAGATAGGGAATCCCGTTTTTATCGTTTTGCTGCGCCGAGTCTATCATCCCGCCGATTACCACCGTAGAGCCGCTCTGGGCAAGCAAGGTAGTCTTCAAGTCTCTTTCGGTAAAGGTCGGCGCGGAATTGCCGGCGCCCACCGTGGTGGTGGCGCCCACCCGCCGGATCGTCTGTTCCAGTTCGATCCGTACAAGGCCGCCGGCGTTTATGTGGGGCGTAACGCTGAGGATGACGCCGGTATCAGCATACTCTATCGTGCTGAAAACGGAGTTCGTGAGGGTACCGGTTTCGGCGGTGGCATAGGAACCGGTTGGAACCGGTTGCTTACCGCCGACCGTGATGGTCGCCTCCTTGTTGTCGGTGGCTAGAAGTGTTGGCGTGGAAAGCACGTTGACGTTGGTTTTGGTGGACAATGCGCTCAACAGCACTGCGATGTTTCCCGAATTGGCGACCCAGGCGGCGGCGATGCCCGAAGGGGCGACCGAACTGATCGAAAGAGGAAACGGCAGGGCGCTGGTTGTGGTGGTGGTGGTCGACGTATTTGTAGTGGTGGTGGGAAATCCTCCGAAAGAAAGGCTGACCCCGGTATTGTTTACAGGGTTGTGCTGAAAATAGTACTGGAGCCCGAAGCTGAACTCTTTGGTCAACTGCACCTCGGCAACCACCACCTCAATCAGCACGGCCCTCGGCAGAATGTCCAGGGTTTCTATCGTCTTCTTGATTTTTCCGTAATCAACGGCGTTTGCCCGGACAACTACCGCGTTATTAACTTCGTCCGAGATTATCATTACTTCACCGGTGAAAACACCTCCGGGCTTCGCCCCTCCGCCGGTTGTCCCTCCGGCCGTCGTACCGGAGGCAAAACCGGTGCCGGCGCCCGTCCGTGAAGATCCACCGCCGTAAGTGCTTCCGGACATCGCTCCACCGCTTGTCCCAGTCCCGGAACCCGAGCTGCCTCCGCTGCCGAACATGCCTCCGCCACTGGTAGAGCTTCCGGTTGAACTGCCGCCGCCGAAGGTACTCGCCCCGCCCAGGCTCGGGCTGCTGCCGAAACTTGAGCCTCCAAATCCCGTGCCGCCGGCACCGGTGCGAGTCTGCGAACGCCCGGACGGCACAATTTGTTGTCCCATGGTGCCGGTCCCGGTCGTAATCCCGAACACCTGGCCCACAATCTGGGCAATGTCATGCGCCAGGCCATTTTGAACGAAATAGACGTAAACGTCTTCCTGGTTCCCCACCCCGCGCACGTCCAGGGCCTGGATCCATTGCCTGGCCGATTTAAGCAGTTCCGGGTTCTGGGCCAGGACGAGCACGCCGCCGAAATTGTTCAACGGCATGAACGCCAGACCGTTCTTGACGGCGCTGTCCTTGAATCCACCGAGCTTGTTCATCAGCGACTCCATTCCCTGAATGGCGTCCTGGGGGGCTATCGTATAGATTGGGACGATCTCCATGCTGATTTCTTTGAGAATGTTTATGTCGATCGTTTTTAAAAGGTTCACCATCGATCGGGCGTTGTCGGTCTCCTCCATAAAAATAAGCGTGTTTGAATACGCCTCGGAAATGACCTTCCTGCCGGGGGTCAAAAAGGGTGTGATCAGGTTGGTCGCTTGCTTGGTATCGATGAACCGCAGCCTGTAGACGACTATGAGAGGCCTTGAGGGCTTGTCGGGCCCCAGCAGAGACTCATTGGCGAGCGGAATCCCGCTCATGCTCGTCTTCTGGGAAGCCTGGATGAAATAAAAACCCTTCTTCGGGATGATGCTGATCCCGTTCGCCTCGTAAGCTTTTGTAACTACATCGAGAAGCTCGTTGTTATCGAAATCGCCGTCGATATACATGCTGACCCGGCCTTGAAGCGCCTGATCCATCACATAGTTGAGCTTAAGCTGGTCGCTGAATATCTGGTTGGTGACCTCGCCAACATCGGCCTTTTCGAAATTCAGAACGATCCGCTGTTTTTCCGTGGACGGCGGCAATGGCGCCCCGGCAGAGACCTGCTGCTTCGCCGCGCTTACCAGCCCCGTCTCGACAGGTGCTATTACGGGCTTGATTGGAGGCACTTTTTTAGGCGGCGGGGTTGCCGCCCCGATTGAAACCGACTTGACCGTTCCACTTGTGCCTGGCCCGAATTTATCCGGCGGGGCGGCCGGTTCGGATGGAGCTGCCTCCGCACCGGGCGAGGTAGCATAGAAGTTTTCTGATGGCCGAGCCGGCGGCGTCCAAGCGGTGCTTTCCTTAGTTCCACGGCCGATCGGGCTTTGCGGCGTACTCTGGCATGACAAAAAAGTGATGGCCAGTATCGTCAAGACGATAGACCGATATGCCCTCATTTGAAATCCTCTCCCAACGGCAAAGCTGCCGATAGTGCACAAAATAGCCTATTTTCGACCTCACTATACCACAAAATTACCCGGTGCACAAAAGAGCGCGCGGACAGGCCATGGGGGGGGCTTATAACCAGACGGCTTGTTCCTCCCTTTACCGCGCGGCCGAGACTATGACATTCACAGTCTACGATTTTTCCCCTTTCTCCATGAGCGCGGTAAGAATCACGTTTACAACAAGATCGGGGCCCTTGTTTCTCTGTATTTTCTGGATGTTGATTTCCTGCACGAGTATGGCGAATTGAGAATTTTTGACTCTGGAAAGAAAATAATGCAGCCCCTCAATGCTGGTCATAAGGTTGAACCGGAGGTGGACCTCCTGGTACAGGCCATATTCTTTGCTCGCAAGCACCTGATATGTCTTGATTTCCAGCTTATGCCCTTCGGCCGAGCCCTTGGATGAGAGCAGGTCCCCAAGGGAAGCAGCAAGCTGATACGGGTCAGTGCCCTGGAACAGCTTCTTTTGCATGTCCTTGAGTTCGCCCTCCTGCCTGGCAAGGTCTTCCTGAATGCTCTGGCCCTGCTTGAGCTTCTGTTCGTATTTGCTAATGATCTCATGCTGCTGTTTTATTTTGAACTCGAGCGTCTCTTTCTCATTGACTATAGGGACGACCAAAACGAGGTCCGCCGCAACGATGGCCAGCACCACGATAACCACGGCCGCTATCGATCGCCTCTGCTTCTTGATGTCTCCTATCTTTATCTTTATTTCCGGGATCTTTATCTTCATTGCTGGTTCTCCCCTTCCTCAGGGGCCTCCTGCTGGGCGCTGTCTTCACTATCATCCTGCTGCTCGTCGACCTGTTCGCGCGCATTTGCCGCGCCCTGCCCTCCCTTCATCTCGGCCTGGCCTTCCGGGTTGGCGCCGAGGGTCTGATCGGGCGTTTCGGGCGGAAGCGATTCAAAGCCTTTCTTCAGTTTGTCAATATCTACCTGAAGCTGAACATTGAATCTTTCCTGGTCCGTACCCGGATCTCGGGTCACGGGTGAGGCGAATTTTACGTCGGTCAGCCCTTCGATTTTAGACAGTTCCGCCAGGTACTTGAGGGCCGATTTGCTCTCGCCCCTCAAAATAAGCTGCCCTTTGCGGAGCGAGAGGTAATTGAGCCAGGTATCCTCTGGAGTCAACTGGGTTAGAAGACTCATAAGCTCCACCAGCCGGTAGTCTTCATGGTTGAACTCAGATAATGTTTTCTGGTCTTCCCGAAATTTCGCGACACGAGTCTGAAGTTCTTCTATTGGTTTCCACCGCGCCTCGAGCTGATTTATCTGCGCCTTGAGACTCTTGCTGGTCTGAGCCAGGTTCTCGGCCGAATGCACCTGGTAGAAGCCGTAGAAGGCGAAAATGAGAACGAGGGCCGCCAGGGGAAATGCGATGCGTGGAACATCCCACGGCTTTAGCAGAATTTCCGTGTCAAACGTGTGAATGGCATCTTTCTTGAGCAGGGAGCGTAGAGAACTCTCGACGAAAGACTCGGGGATCTCTTGTATCTCCAGTGGCAGTCCGCGCTGTTTCCATGCGGCGCCGGGTCCATCGAGACGATGGCATTCATCGGGCGCGCAGACAAGATGAATGGGTTGGCTTGCTTCGTCGGCAAGACATTCGAGATTCTCTCTAAAAAGCTGAAGACATTGGGAAGATCTGCCCGCTACCGTAGAGTCCAGAAAGGCCCCGTTGTAAAAGCGGTGTATTTCAAGCGTATCTTCGTCCAGGCTCCTGGCCAGTATTTCGGTCTCTTTTCCCTCTTCTTTGGACCCATGCAGGAAAGCGGCAAACGAGAGCGCGCCGGGAACAACCGCAAATGTGTGAAAAAGCGGCCCGTTCACCACTTGGTTGATCTTCTCATAGATCTCCTTTTGAATGGAGAAAATAGGCACCGAGATCTGATGTCCCAATGTAACAGGCGTTCCACAAAAATGCAGAGTGGAGTCATCTTCGTAGAAAATGTTTTCCTGCCAGTCGTAATTGATAGCTTCGTCGAGGTGGTCCTTAATTGATAAGGGATAGTGTTCCCCGTGGACGGAATAGAAAACGCCGGACACTATGGCCAGCAGTGCGCTGCCTTTCCTTCCCCTGGGTTTTAGATTCATGTACTGGAGATGATCGAAAACCGATTCTCCACGGGGAACGTGAAAGTGCTCGGACGGCCCTATCTCCCACTTTCTCCAGCGCCTGTTCGCCTGTAAAACCTCGATCCTTTGCGGTTCGATGTAGACGGCGCACAGGTGGGACGGCCTATATTTGATTATGCCTTTGAGCATTGCCTTTCCCTGAAATCGGATATCACAAAGATGACGCCATTAAAACCAAATTTACGTTCCGGTCTCGGCATCCTTTACATGACCTTCCTGCCCAAAATCTTGAATGGCTTGCCGGACTCGGCCGCGAGTCGGACTTCGAGCCAGACTCCAACGCTCGGCGGACCGTTATAGGTCTGTCCAAAAGAAAGAATACGATAAATGCCGCCGTTTCTCCAGGTGAAAGCCTTGAGAGCGGCAGGATCCTGTTGTTGTTCGCTGAATTCCTGGGGCATGTTCGCATTTTTGCCATAGATCGTCAAAAGACTGAAAAGCGAATCCTTGCCCGGAATCAAAAGGCCTTTGAAACTTTCCGGAAAATCGATCAACCTTTCATTCGTTCCATGCTCGTAGCCGTAAAAAAGCTCCTGGCTGACTCCTGGAACCAGCAACAACTGGTCAAGGCTGGTGAGCTTGCCGTCAAATGGGACGTAGTTCAGGCCCGCTCGAATATAGCCGTCTTTCTCCATCCCCTGAGCCCGGGGGATATCGTCAGCATCGATGAAATCGAGTATTCGGTCCGCCAGTTGCTCCGATGCCGCCTCGTCGGCTCCTGCCCTCAGAAGCGCATTCCTTAGCTGTACCTCCTGCACGATATTGACGTTCATCTTGGCGTCTTCGGGCTCGATAATCACCACGGCGGCACCGGTCCGGTACTCGACGATGCGAGGCCGCCCATCGGGTTGCCAGTTCAACCCCTTATGTTTATCGAAAAGTTGCGGCACAGCACCCGGTTTCATTCGCGCCAGGCCTTCATAGCACCCGCCGATTGCCAGGTATAGGGCCTGGGATTTTCGTATTGCATGAACCTGGTCCTCTCCCACGAGTCGCGTTTGAGCGCTTATCTGAAATGCAAACCACATGATAAGGGCACAAACCCATAAAACGGCGATGAGCACCACCCCTTTTTCATCCGCCGCTTTTAAGCGGGACCTGCCCGGCCGGAGACCGGCCGGGGCGAATCTGCGAAACGCCGTCCTAATCATTGGCCGGTAGTCACTCCTCCCTGGACCTGCCCCTTTTGAACCTCAATCGGAAACGGAGCATTCAGCATAAATCTCCTGGCATGGCCGGCCAGGTCCTGGCCCTTCCACTTCACCAGCACTTCCACCGGCAATTCCTCCTTGGAATCCCATGATTCCGCGAATTGCTTCGATTCTTTGCCGGCGTAGCCAAGTACAAACTCCGGGAAATCAACACCGTAGGATCGGACCTTGGACTTTTCCGCATAACCGGCCTTGTTGGAAAGGAACTCTTCAATTGACTTTGTATGATACGGGTCCATTACCAGTTCGGAATAATGAAGCACCCCCGATTTAGCATCGTAGTCATAACGAGCCACTACGGGCACCCCCTGGGAAATCGCCTTGACGGAATGAGCGGTCGCGAAAGCAATCACGTTGGCTCGTCCGGCAAACACGGGACGTACGCCCTCGCTAAACTTGACCGGGGTCGGATCGCATTCGGCCAATTGGCGTTGAAGCAGGTCGGCAAGTTGGAAAGACGGGTCCGGTCTTTCATCCTGAACGACAAACCATACCCGCAGGGCAAATGTAAAGCATGCCGACAGAATGCCGATAACAACAGCCGAAATGGCTGAGGCTATGATCAGCTCGAGGAGCGTAAAACCTTTCCTGTCAAAGTGGCTCAGAATCATTGGCCTCCCAGGGCGTTTGCTCCCTTTCTTCTCCGCGTCTCCGCGTCAGTCCTTCTCCCCGCTCTATTTCCCCAAAAAACCGCCTTTTTGCTCATCATTGGGCATAATAACGCTGAATTCCAGCCTACCCGACCTGTAGCTCAGGTTAACCCGAAATAATCGGACCGGGTTCTGACCAAACCCCGTGTCCTCAATCTGGATCGGCCACAGGTCGATGCCCACCGTCGGAGCCCCCTCAAATTCATCCAGACGTATAAAGCCCTGCATCGCCTTCACGGGATCAGCCAGAATTATTTGCGCGGCGGATTCCAATACCGGCTGAATCTGCGCCTTATCTTTCAAATTGATCTTGTAGCGCAGAGCCTCGGATATCAGCCCCATCACGGCACCGATCATCAAGGTGGCAAGCGCCAGGGCTACCAGCATCTCCAAGAGGGTGAATCCGGGCCGGCATTTCACGAGGCGCAACCAGCGGACCAAGCCGTCGATACGAAAACGACCCACTCCCATGGATCACTGCCTCCTGGCGAGGACTACTGTCCCGAACAAAGGATGAATTGAAATGCGGTACTTGCGCTCGTGATCGAAAATGACCTCGACATCGTTTCCGACAAGGCTTCCATCGGGGTGAAAAATGATAAGAAAATCGCCTGTTTTCTTGTCCTGCTGCAGATGTTCCGAGAAAACCTCGACGTTCAGGGGTATCGGATTTGCCGGCGGATTTTCAAAACCATAAACCCGTGTATTTCCGTTCAGCCGGAAAGCCACCGGATGGCCGGAATTCATGGCCCAGAGGCGGCTGCGCTTTAGCGTTTCCGTGAACTCACGCAAAAACTCTTTATCTTCAACCTGTTTCCAGTTTGTGCCGATCCTGGGCACTACCGCGGCCATGGTCAGTGATATGACCGCAAGCACAACGATCATCTCGATCAGTGTAAAGCCGGAAACGGAAGTCTCCGATCGGGTCCCGGAAGCCCGGAACACCCGTATGGCTGCAAGCCATCCGACACACAGGTCCCCGTCTCCGGTCTGTTTCATTTCCGTGTCCAATCTCCGTCCTAGAACTTGATATCATTAATTCCAAATATGGCCGAAAACATGCTTATGATCATCAGCCCTATGAGGCCGCCGGTACACAAGATGACGGCCGGCTCCATCAAGGACATTATCCTCTGGAGAGTCCTTTGAAGCTCTTTTTCGAAGTACTCCGAAAGAGAGAGAAGCCCGGCCGCCGTATTGCCCTGTTCTTCGGATATGCGCAGCATCGTTCCCATCCGCGGGGGAAAAATCGAATTGTTCCGGAAGAAATTGCTCATGGACCTGCCGGTCTTGATCTCCTGGTGCAGCGGCTCTATGGACTCTCTGAGAACGGAATTCAGAATGAGTTCCTGCCCCAGGCTGAGCGCACGCAGAAGGGGGACCCCTGATTCCAGCATCGTCCCGAGCGTTCGGCAAAAGCGGGTCAGTTCGCTGTGTAAAATCAGGTAACGCGAAAGCGGCACCCAGAACAAAAACCTGTCCAGAGCTCTTCTCACTTTGGGTTGAAGCAGCAGGTACTTGCCGCCCCAGAAGCCCGCCGCAAGGATAATTGGCAGGGTCCACCCGAATTCCTTCAGCCACGCGCCGATATCGACCATGACTTGGGTGAGCAGAGGGACCTTCTGGTTCAGGTCGTGGAAAATCTGAGCAAATTTGGGAATGACATAAACCAGCAGGACCACCATCGACACCAGAGAGGTACTCAGCAAAATAACCGGGTAGATCATCGACGAGATCATGGCCTGCCGAAATGAGCGCCGCTGCTCCATGTATTGAGCCAGCCGCCTGAGGATCGGCCCCAGTGTACCGCTTGCTTCCCCGGCCCTGATTATGTGTCCGGAGAGAGTTCCGAACACGTCGCGTTGCTGGCTGAGCGCGCCGGACAGGTCGTTGCCGCCCCGAACGCTTTCCAGCAGGTCGTTCACCATTCGCTGAAACCGTTTGTTGGTTTGATTACCGGCAATAAGACCAAGCGCGCGGTCTACCGGAAGCCCGGCGAGCAAAAGGTCCGAAAGATCGAAAAAGAAGCGGATAACGTGCTCCTCAGGGATACGCCGCTTTTTTCGGCTTCTGACGGCCTTGATTCTCACCGGATAGAGTCTTCCGGATTTGAGCTTCCTTGCGGCATCGGATTCAGAGAGTGCTTCCATCACTCCCCGATGTATCTCTCCGCCGGCATCCCGCGCCTGGTATTGAAAAAAGCTCATGCTTCGCACCTGCAAACAATGGCGGCCTAAAAACCGGTCCTGGGCGCGGTGAACAACAGACTGGAAAAGCCCCTTCGCCCCCGCGGCAGGCCTAAACCGCCAAGCTCGTAACCCTGAGCACCTCGGAAAGAGTGGTTATTCCTTCAACAACTTTTTGGAACCCGTTATAGGCAAGGGGCCGATAGCCGCTTTCAGAAGCCCTCTGCGCAATGCTTCCCGCATCCTTGCCGGCGACAATCGCCGACTTGATGTCTTCGTTTATCGGAAGGATCTCGAAAATTGCCTGCCTACCCTTGTATCCTGTGTATCCGCACCTGTCGCAGCCCTTGTTTTGATAGAGCACGAGCGATCCCGGCAGGTTCGTCAGTATTTGGCTCAATCGCTCCCTGTCGCTGTCCCGCGCCACGTATTCCGTCTTGCAGTGAGGGCAAAGCACCCGGATAAGGCGCTGCGCCAGCACCGCAAGCAGAGAATCCGCCATAAGGAAGGATTCAATGCCGATGTCGCGAAGGCGCGTAATGGCGCCGGGAGCATCGTTGGTGTGCAGGGTCGACAGTACGAGGTGCCCGGTAAGGGCCGATTCAATTGCTATATCCGCCGTCTCCATATCACGGATTTCACCGATCAGCAAAACGTCGGGGTCCTGCCGCACCAGGGAGCGCAGCGCGTTTGCAAAGGTCAGGTCGATCTGGGGTTTCACCTGAACCTGGTTTATTCCGTTTATCTGATATTCGACCGGATCTTCGACCGTGATGATCTTGCGGCTGATAGTGTTGAGCTTCTTTAAAACGCAGTAGAGAGTGGTGGTCTTGCCGGACCCTGTCGGCCCGGTCACGAGGATCATCCCGTAAGGCCGCTCGATCAGATTCTGGATATATTCCAGGTCGGCGCCGTCCATGCCGAGGTTTGCCAGATCGTAGTCGACGCTTTCCTGCGCCAGCAGTCTCAGGACCACGCTCTCCCCATAGATGGTCGGGACGCACGAAACACGTATGTCGACCTCGCGGTTTCCGAACCGTATCTTGATTTTGCCGTCCTGGGGAAGTCGCCGCTCGGCTATATTGAGGTTGGCCATCAGCTTGAGCCTGCTCACGATAGCAGACTGCATCGTTTTCTGAGGCTGGTCGAGATCGAAAAGGACGCCATCCACACGGCACCGGACGTGAAAGGAACGCTCGAAAGGTTCGAAATGTATATCCGAGGCGCGCATATCGAGGGCGCGCGAGATAAGCACGTTCACCAAACGGACGATCGGCGCCTCCTGAGCCAACCCCTTCAAATGCTCCAGGTCCTCTTCGTAGCCGTCCCCGCCTATGGATATTCCGTCACGGGATTCCGCCTCGGCCTCTTTAGCCGCCGTGCCGTACAGCCGGTCGATTGCCGTCCGGATCTCCTCCCTCTGCCCTACACAAAGGCTAAGCTCCATTCCCGAAAAATAGCCCGACAGTATGTTGATGATCGGCAGGTTTAAAGGATTGTTCACAACGACCCGCACCCGGCCGCTTTCCATTTGAATGGGTAAAACGGCGTGCTTGCGGAGGAAGAACATCGAGACTCCCTCCAGAAGCACGGGTTTTTCCGGATAGTCTTCTCGTTCGAGCATCGGAATGCCGAGATGCCTGGACAAGACGCGAAGAATACGGTTTTCGTCCGTGACTGCTATGTTTTCAAAAGCATCGAGGAGAGGAAGGCATTCGACAAAGAAGTAATGACGCAACTGCCGTCTCTGCTCTTCCAGGAGATTGAATTCCTGCTGAAACGCATCCAAAAGAGACAACGGTTTATTCATAAGCGTCCTGAAAAACGGTCTTTGACCTGCTATTTACGATATCCGGCGCCGATCCCTGCTCGCACCGCTCACCGCTGCGACCCATCTGCCACGTTTTGCGCATATCTCTTAACCAGCCCAACGCATCACGACACGTTCGGGCAAGGATCGAGCCAAACCGGCCCGCCTCCAGTCTATGGACTCCTCAGATGGACAGAGACGGCACAATCCGCCTTTTTACGGAATTTTAGAATGCACCGATGCTATCAAAATCAAGTGCAAAAGTAAACGCGGCTATTCGGAAGCATTGCCGCAAGGCATCAAAAACATAAGTAAAACCCCACTAAACCGACTAACCGGGCATTACCGCCCCCAACGTGGCTGTTTTTTTCATCAAGACCTGTTTCCGGGCTCGCTTCCGGTTTACAATTAGCCGTCGAGAACACGAAATGGCCGCCCTATTTCGCAAATCCTGAACCACGCAGTTGACTTCGTTAAAGATAACTTTTAAGGTGACGGCCTGTCGGTACATAAGATCGATCAATATAGAAGGAGCAATTTCAGGATGAGCTGCGATCAGAAATCCTGCGCCGCCTGCCATAGCGGCGCTGAGAAAAAATCCAGAGAAGAACTCATAAGCTGCAAACTCTCGCGCATCAGGAATAAGGTCCTGGTGATGAGCGGCAAAGGCGGAGTGGGCAAGAGCAGCATCGCCTCCTACCTGTCTATGGGGCTGGCGCAAAAGGGATTCCAGGTTGGCCTTCTGGACATTGATTTGCACGGGCCTTCCATACCAAGGATGTTTGGATTAAGAGGATCTTTGGAAATTACAGCGGACCGTGAAATAATTCCATATGCATACAAGCCCAACCTGAAAATTGTCTCTATCGAATCTTTGACCGAGGAGACCGATTCCGCAATAATATGGCGGGGCCCTTTGAAACACGGGGTAATAAAGCAGTTTTTGGCCGACTGCAAATGGGATGACCTCGATTTCTTAATAATAGATTCGCCGCCTGGAACGGGAGACGAAGCTCAGACAATCGCAAAAATGGTCCCTGACGCCAGGGCGCTGATCGTTACCACCCCGCAGGAAGTGGCGCTTGCCGACGTGAGAAAGTCGATAGACTTTTGCCGCAAGGTGGACCTGCGGATCCTTGGTCTCGTCGAAAATATGTCCGGGCTTTTCTGCCCGCATTGTAATCATTTCATTCCGATTTTCCTGTCCGGCGGGGGCCGAAGGACCTCGGATAAAATGAACATAGAGTATCTCGGCGCCTTGCCGTTCGACCCGGAGGTAGTGGAGCGGGGAGACCGCGGAACCCCCGTCTTCGAAGAAAACGGCAACAGGCCGTTCACAAAAGCTCTCGGTGAATTCACGGAAACGGTGCTCCAAAAGCTGGGTGAACAGCCTCGCGGGTAAGCACGGCAAGCTGTTTCGGTTATTTCGGCAACTTGTTAAAGCAAGAAACGCCCCCTGCCCATCTCACCGATTCCGGAGGATTGAATGCTTAGAATTTCCATAGACCAGGCCTCGCTTGACCGGGAACAAATCACGGCACTGCAGGAGATGCGGCTCCGTTGCATGCGCCGTATAATAGTGAGCACCACTCTTGCCGGAAGCGGCCATCCCGGCGGTTCCATGTCTTCGCTTCACCTGCTCCTGATGCTCTACGGCATGATGTCTCACGATCCCGGGGATGTTTGCGGGCAGGACCGCGACCGCCTGGTGGTAAGCATGGGCCATATCAGTCCTGGTGTCTACAGCGTGCTGTGCGAGTTCGGATATATGAACGAGGACCACTTTTGCCTGGAGTACAGACGCACCGGGTCGGCTTTTTGCGGGCACGTCGAATCATGTGTTCCGGGTGTTGAATGGAACAGCGGAGTCCTCGGGCAGGGTCTTTCCGTCGGGACCGGAATGGCCCTTGGGCTTAAACTCCAAAAGAGAAAAAACAGGGTATTCGTGCTCATGGGGGACGGCGAGCAGCAAAAAGGGCAGATCTCCGAGGCCCGCCGGTTTGCAGCCAAATTTGGCCTCAACAATATGTCATGCATCGTAGACCGAAACTATCTCCAGATCTGCGGAAGCACAAATGCGGTTATGCAGCAGGACGTCGCGGCCGACTACGCCGCGGCTCACTGGAACGTGGTCTATGTAAAGGACGGCCACGATTTTGAACAGATCTTCCAGGCGCTTCGAAGCGTCTATCGATACGAAGCGGGAGACCCCCGCTTTCCGACCGCGATCATCGCCCGCACGGTGATGGGCAAAGGCGTCTCGTTCATGGAAAACAAGGCGAAATACCACGGCAGCGCCCTCAGCGAAGAGGAAGCCGCAAAAGCCCTCGAAGAACTAGGGTGTGGCAATCCCATACCGGAGCTAAAGTCAAAGAGGTGCGCATGTTCCGTTTTCCAGAAACATTTCGTTAGGCCGTCCCTCTATCCCGAAATCGAAACCGGCACCCCCAGGACCTACGATCCGGGGACCATGACCGACAACAGATCGGCCTACGGAAACGCACTGGAAGACCTGGCCGTGCTCAATAACGGCGACGGCACGGTCCCCAAGGTTGTCGGGTTTAGCTGCGACCTGGAAGGTTCGGTGAAAATGAGCGGTTTTCGCAAGGTTTCCGGAAACGCTTTTTTCGAATCCGGCATTCAGGAACACCACACGGCAACCGCTTCCGGCGCGATCAGCCGGGAAGGCTTTGCGACGTTCTTCAGCACGTTCGGTATGTTTGGAGTGACAGAAGTCTTCAGCCAGATGAGGCTGAATGATATCAATAATACCAGCCTGAAGCTGGTCTGTACGCACCTTGGACTCGACGTTGGAGAAGACGGCCAGACCCACCAGTGTATCGATTATATCGGGCTGCTTCAGAACCTGTTCGGTTTCTCCGTCTTCATTCCCGCCGACCCAAATCAGACGGACAGGATCATAAGATACGCGTCAAAAGCACCGGGCAATTGTTTTGTCGGCATGGGCAGGTCCAAGCTTTTGCCCATTCTGGATGAGTCCGGCCGGCCTGCTTTTGCCGGCGATTACGCCTTTGCTCCCGCCAGGGCCGACTGGCTCCGCCGCGGCAATCAGGCGGCCATTCTCGCCTTCGGCCCAATGACACATGAAGCTGTAAAAGCCTCCGAAGAGCTGACCCAAAAACATGGAATAAGCACTGCCGCCCTCAACTTTGCATCGATCAAGCCGCTCGATATTGAAGCAATCACCGAAGCTGCCCAAACAGGCCTGATCGTGACCGCCGAGGACCATCACATAGATACCGGTCTTGGTTCCCTGGTGGCGGCAGTTGTCGCTGAAAAATCGCTCCCGTGCAGGCTCGTAAGGCTTGGCGTCAAAAAGTACGGCTCCTCCGGAAAGCCCGAAGAACTTTACCGGGCCGAAGGGATCGATAGTCAGGGCATCATAGAAGCCGTCCTGCAAGCCCAGGCAACTGCACCTTCAAAAGCGTGAGGGCCTGTTCCATAAAATAGTCGCTGAAAGGATTTCGATCCGGTGGCAGGGTTTTCGCGAAAATAGCCGGAAGGATTGGCCTGGCAGGTGAAACCAGCGAACCGGCATAACGCATGAGCGGCAGATTGAGCATACGGTCCCTGATCCTGCCGAGCGTGGCGTTTGCAAAAAGCCTGAGGAAGAAATTCTGGCTCAGAAAGCAACTTACAATTCTTTTTTCAGAAGGGACCGGTCTCAGGCCCGCAAACTCGATCATTTCACGGTAAAGCGCCGCGATTTCAAAAAGCCGACTTTTCCTCCTGAGTTCCCTCAGAACTTCGGCGTATTTTTCATGCGCCGATGATCCATTCAGCCGCAGAGCTTCAAGCTCCGATTCGATAAGCCTGTGGCATTCAATGGCGGAAAGCCTTTTCGCCGCACAATAATCCGTTGAAACGCTCAATCGGTCAATCACGGGATGCCAGGCTGCATCCAAAAGAAAATGGCTCGTTAAGCCGAGGGTCCAGGCGGAAGCGGATACAGACAGGGAAAGCCTGCCATTTCCGGGCTCCGCCGAGTATTTGTATCTGCTCACGATCCACTCCACCAGGATCGATAATCTTTCCGGAACCATGAGATCATGGAGCGCATCTCCCAGGGCAGATAATGAAAATGAAGGAAAATCGTAGAAGAATATATCAGGCGAAACGGCCCCGATAAAAAACGCCAGGCGGCCTGACGCGAGCGCAGGCGAAAGGCCGCTCCCACAGTCTTTTAGAAATTCATCTGCAAGATATAGATGAAAACGCTCTTTGGGCATCGATCAACTGCCTGTGCTGCCAAAAATGATGGTTTGACAAGATGGTACTGAAGACTATGTGCGGATCAAGGAGTAACCGCGCCGACGGGTGGAGCGCCACAAGGATTTCTAACACCAAGTGAGAGATGCGGCCACTATTCATACGCATCGCCTCCCTGAATACTATCAATCTAACGTAACCAGCTTCTAATGCTTCGTCCATTTATCGAGCGAAATTCAATATCTGCTCAGTCAAAAACGCCGGCGCTTCCTCTGGCACAAAATGTCCACTTTCTTCGGCAATGACACCCTTGAGATTATCAGCCTTTTGCCTCATTGCCTTGAATAGATTATCGGAAACTGCGTACCGCCCCCCTGCAACAGTAAGGACCGGCATGGCGAACTTCCGGTCCGCATAAGCCGCGATAAACTGCGCGTCGTCAGGCAATGCGCGATAGTAATTAAACCCGGCAGTCATCCCTCCTGGACTGGCGTAGTGCTTCGCATACTCATCGAGCGCATCTTGGGTTAATGCGTCTTTCTGGTGAAGCCAGCTCGTCATTTGCGCTGAGATGTATTCTCGCTCTCGACCTTTGGTAAGCATCTCCGGGAATTCCGCTGCCATATGAAATCCATAGTGCCACATGCCGCCTTTTGCGGGGTCCATATTCTCAGTTCCGGGCGGCATGCAATCCACTAATATGAGTTTATTCACAAGTTCGGGGTACAACAAACTCAGGACATAAGCAACTTTTCCGCCCATGTCGTGGCCCACGACAATCGCTGGTCTTTTTCCCAAATGGTTAATTAGTGCTGCAACATCGTTGGCAATAGTGTGTTTGTCGTATCCGGTCTCGGTCTTCTCTGAAAGCCCCAGGCCTCGCAAGTCTGGAGCAATAACAGTAAACTCGCTCGAAAGACCCGGTATAACATTACGCCATTCATACCAAGTCTCTGGCCAGCCATGGAGAAGAATAAGTAAAGGACCTTTTCCCACTTTTACGTAATGCATGCGAATGCCATTCACCTGCGCGAACTGACTCTCTGCGCCTTTGGGCAAATCTGCAGCCTCAGACGAAAGAGCAAGACATGACAGAATTAGTGAAATTAGTAATATGGCTTCGATTGTACTCTTGTGGAAGTTCATCTTCTGGTAATCCAGAAATAGGTCGACGACTAGTGATCTTCATGCTCCATCTCCGGTTCTTGATGGATCAACCTGATACTGGCGACCAAAGCATATCACAATCTTCTCGGGAAATTTGATAAAGTTCGTGGCCTGGCCAGTTATTCGCAATAAGCCCACATCAAGATCCTCCTGTCATCCGAAAGTATCCAACAGCTATAAACACCGCAGTTCAAAAGATTCTGGCACTCGGAACCTTAACCGTGCGGTTGGGGTTAGATAATGGATATTGCTAATAATGTAGCTCTATAGGATTGCGACTGAATCCCTGAGCAAATCAACTTGCAAGAAGGAATGAAAATAGTTGTAGAAGTCGACACATGCACGGCAGATTCCGAAAATAAAAAAACCAAGTATTCCGATACAGTAGGGTAAACATCGGACCTTATTCTAACTTTAAAGCATTATCGCAGAAAGTCTTTATTGCCTCAGGAATGAGCTTTCGAAGGAATACATTGCGGTCACCCTCATATTCGGCCAGATACAGCCGATAGAGAGGGTGGGAGCGGGAAAGCACGGGCGGGTGCTCGCGGACCCCTGAAACCCGGTCCTTGAAATTAGTAATCAGGTCTATCAGCGGAACATGAAAAGCAGGGTAATCGTCGAGCCAGCCAAGCCGGCACATCGTTTCGAACCGAATCATGTCGAGCAGGAAAAGGGCAACATCGGTCACATACATTTTCGGGCCACTGTCCAGAAAGTGGAAGCGCAGACCCGGGCCGAGCCCTTTCGTCGCCATAATCAGCTCGTGGAGGGCCATGCCCGAATCCTCGCCTCCCCGGACCAGGTATCCGATTACCGTATCATCGAGGTGGCGCAAGCATGTATTCTCGTTGAACGAGATCCTGAAGCGGCGCGACCAGGGAGCGAACCCTTTATTTGCGACAATGCGCCGCCTGGCCTCGTTAATGTCGACTATCCCGGCCATCTTGAACCAGTCGCACCAGTATTAGAAAACCGAAATCACGTTCTCCCGGTCACTTTTTAAAACACATCGGCCGAAAACACATAGACTTCGGTTTCGGGGTTTTTCCACGCCTTGTCCGGGAGCCCGGCCTTGCGGCAGGTCCACCTGAGAAACTCTTCCCTGTTCCACTGGTGTTCCGGGGCGACCTGCGGCAGAAGAATACCGGTGTGGAAGCCTTTACGGATAAGCAGCCCATGCTTTCCAATCTCGATTTCAGAAGAATCGCTGATACGCTGCATCGGTGTGAGCACCGAAATCTCAATATCGATATCTTCAAGTTCGCCGGGAGCGAGGGCGCAAAATCGAGGGTCCCCGAATGCGGCTTCCACTGCCATCCTCTTGATGGTCTCACATAAAGGTGTGCGGGCTTCGATCATTCCGATGCATCCCCGAAGCTCCGGTCCCTTATGAATACAGACGAATGCGGCCCCGGGTTCTTTCAGTCGTTCAGATTCAATCTTGATGTCCTGCATGGGTAAGCCGAGACAGCGGCAGCGGATCGCCTGAAGGGCCAATTGCCGCAACTGTCCCTTCTCTTCCTCGCTGAATCCAAGATCAGTTCCAATATTGCGCTCAGCGCACCGCAACTTCTCCATCTTTCATGCTCCGATAAATGGCGGCCGCGGCATACCCGACGACCCCGGACATATCACCGCTCACATCGCCCGAATTAGCGTACTTCAGCACCATGCCGCGGTTCGCCCCGAGCAGCCGGCCTGCCAGCATAACGGTAATCATCGGCCCCGCGCCGCAAGCTTGCGTCCTTCGGCTTTCGACCTCCTCGGCGAGCCCCTCCGGGTCCAGGGCATCGATCCTATCCAGACATACTTTGTCCAACAGTTTCGCTTTCTCATAGGGATAATAATGGGAAAGATCACTGCTCGCCACCATCAGCACCCGTTTGCCGCTGCAAACTGACGCGATTGCTTTGGCGAGATTCAAGCAATAATCATAGTCCTGGCTTCCCATAATAACCGGCGTGAGTCTGAAGGAGGGCAATACCGTCTGGAGAAATGGAAGCTGAATTTCAAGAGAGTGTTCGGTGGAATCGGCGTTTGGAACATACCTTACGAGGTCTTCGTATTTGTAGAGTTCTTCTATCAGCTCGCGGTCCAGAGCAACATTGCCCAGGGGGGTGCGATATCCGCCAAGGTTGTAAATACTGGCAGCCGGAAAACTTGCATGATGGCTGGGAGCAAGTATTATTATCCGGTCGAACAGGTTATCCAGCAGCAGCTTGTAGGACCAGGCAGCCACAGCTCCAGAATAAAGATAGCCGGCGTGAGGCGCGATGATGCCCGTCAGCTCCCCTTCAAGCCGAGGCGGCCTTGCACGGTCGAGATACATTACAATTTCTTTCTTGAGTAGCTTGGGGTCAGCCGAATACCAGGACCCCGCAATCACCGACTCCCGGATCTTTTCCGACGCCATGAGCATACTCCTATTCGCAAAACTGTTCTGGATCAGCTACGGAAAGCGCTTTGCCCGCTTCCCGCTATTCACCGATTTTCGGCATGAGAGTCCACTTGATAAACCAAAACGGGTCCTCCGGCCTTTTGTCCAGGCAGACTATTCCTCCATTTTGGAACTTGAAAACAAGCCTTTCGGACGATCCGGTGACAAGAAACCCGGTAAGGCGCTCCATGAACGGCAAATGTCCGACAAGCATCAAATTATCTTCCGTCCTCAGAGTACCCGCAACCGGAGAAACATCATCGACAGGACCTATGCCCGAAATCGGCTCCGCGTTGCCGCCTTCCGGCAAAAGCGCTTCGGCAAAAACGCGGGCGGTCTGCTCTGCCCTGGTCTTGCCGCTGTGTCTTATTGCCAGAGGCCGAACCCTGTACCCCGCAGCAACCCCGGCAATCCGCCTCACTTCGGCCAGCCCTTCCTCGGACAGACTTTGATCGGGGTTCTGTTCCTTCGGAAGGCTCTTTCCATGCTGAACGAGGTATAGAGCCATTTTTGTTCACCCCGGCTACTGAATCGATTTAATCGCTTCCAACACCTTCAGGTAGAGTCTTGCATCGGAGGGGGTGATCACCGGATGGCGGCCGGTGAGCTGCAGGTTGCCGTCGCTTCTTACAATCCCCACGTATTGTCCGCCTTTCGGCAGAATGCTGTACCCTGCTCCCGCATTGACCGCGGCCCCTTCGTTTCCCACCCTCCCAATAGTCGCGACCTCCTGCCCACTCGAATCATACATAGTCCACTGGCCCGGACCTATGACCTTGAGGGTGAATTCCTCGGCCGGACAATTGGAGACAAGACCTATCAAGAGCGCGGAAAATAACGCGAGAATAACTGATTTCTTCATAAAGCCTCCACAAAAGCCCTGGGGAAATTTGAAGACAAACTAATATTGCTGACAATGGTGCTTTATGTTGACTCCCTTGACCATGAAGATGACGCTTTCCGCAATATTGGTCGCCTGGTCGGCAACCCGCTCCAGGCACCTGGCCGCTATAATATTTTGAACCGATCTTTCCATGGTGGGCACCTGGGTTGTCATGGAATCGAGGGAGTCTTTGAGAATCTGATAGTTGAGGCCATCCGCGACATCGTCCATCTTGCACACACATGCCGCAAGCTCTGCGTTCTGGTCTACAAAAGAAGCCAGGACCGAACGCAGCATGTCCAGAGCCGTATCCGCCAATTCCACGATATTATGGTTTGGAGACAACGGCGGGCGGCTGTTCAGGAATTGGGCCCTCTGGGCTATGTTCACCGCCTGGTCCCCTATTCGCTCCAGGTCCACGGCGATTCTCATGCTGCCGATTATAAACCGCAGGTCCTTGGCCATCGGCTGGTCCAAAGCGAGAAGCCTCAATGAATGACGGTCAACCTCGACTTCGAGCAGATTTATTTCCTGATCGCCTCTGACCACCTCATCGGCCAATTCGTTATTTCTTTCCACCAGGGCCTTCACAGATTTTTCAAGGGCCGTCTCGGTCAAGGTAGCCATCTTAAGGATGGTCATTTTAAGTTGTTCAAGCTCTGAGTGGAATCTGCTTTCCATTAATCGAACACTCCAACTAAGATTTCATCCCATTTGCAAGCTTATGGGCTGATTATAGATGTTAACCGCTAAGGCCTTCAACAATAATAATTTCCAAGAATCAAAAAATGGCTCATGGCTGGACATGCCGGCTGTTCGGCCGGTAGCGGGCAGGCATTTTTCATGTACTTTGAATGCTGATTCTGATATTCAAGGGGATCGAAAAACCGGCGGGAGAAGGAGCCTGCAAAGGCGTCCCGATGACCGGCAGAAGGAGAACTCATGGCAAGAATCTCTACTATCGCGCTCATAGCTCTCTTTGCTATGCTTATCTTTTCACCTTTTTCGCCCGGCGCCACCTCCGCGGCTCAGGAAGAGACTATTGTCGGCACCGTGGTGAAGCACGGGAAGCAATTCGTGATTGAAGCCGACGAAGGCGACTACATCGTAAAGGGCAAAGACTTGTCCAAAATGGTGGGCAAGATGGTTGAAGTAACCGGCATAGTAACCGAAAGCGACAAAGGCGATACGATTGAAGTGAAGTCCGCCGAGGAAATCGAAGAATAGGCCCGCGCATAGAAATCAGCGATTCTGAATAAGCAGTGAACAGAAGCGGAAAGAAAAAGAGTCGTCATTTGCTCCCTGTTCACTGCTTATTTTTTAATCACGATCAGAGCGGCTCGGCTTTGTGCTTTTCAGGGTCGAAAGGCTCTTTTTCACTATGTTTGAGACCTTCATGACCGGTATCAAGACCGCATATCCCGGAGGCAAATGAACCGGGAGGGGCATCTTCCGATTCGGCCGGCCTTCTGTTTGCCAGAAATCCATAGAGAATCATGCCCAATCCGGCCAGGGAAACCGCCGAAAATAAAACACTCATGTAAAATCGAGTCATACGAAACTCCTCGGTTTGATATTCCACCGTTTGCCTGTATAAATTTTCATCTCGATCACATAATAGCCGTGCTCGCCGGGTCTGTAACCGGCACTCCGGTTCGTCGGCGACCTGGCGCCCACCTTCACAAGGGCGCCTTCCTTCGAATCCGGGTTTTTCGAATAGGCCAGGTAGACACGGCCATTTGCGTTCCCAACCCGCTTCACGTTCACCTTTATTTTGTCACCGGCATGCACCCGCGCCACATACAATTCACGATCCCTGACCGGATCGAACTTGAATTCGACCACAACCGGCTTCATGCCGGATGCACGATAAGCTTTGCTCGCTAAAGACTTGGATTTGCCATTTGCATAAGATTTGGACTGTCCCTTGCGCGCCTGCTTTTTGCCAGGATGGGCATCGCGTGCGAGTGACTTGGATTTTTTCGTTGATGTATTGGATTTGGCATGCGTCTTTCGCGCTTGATGTTTATTCTGCGCCTTTTGAGCGTAAGACTTGGAGTCGGTCTTACGGGCGCTTTGCCCCTCCACACCACTCCCTTCCGATGCTTTCAGGGATTTCCTGAGCTGCTCCAGCCGGTCCTGTGCCGGATACCGGCGTTCCCCCGCGCCGGACTGCGGGGCCGGAACCGCTCTTCGAGCCTCGAGCGATGAGGGCGCCTGGACCGCAGACTGTAGCGGCTGGGCGCTTTTCGGCACCGGAACGGGTGATCTTGCTTCGGTACTGTTGACAAGTTGTGAAGATCCAGGCGGGTAGATAACCCCGGTTTGTAAAAGGGTCAGCCCCCCAAGGCCAATGACCAGCAAAACAGTCCCCACTCCGATAACGGCGCCACGTTTTCTCACGTCAGTCCCCCCAGGATAAAGTCTTACTGTGTATTTCGATTTTCTCAATCATTGAACAATTGATTATAGGACGCAAGAGGCGCGTTTTTAGTCGACATGATAAACAAGAAATGGAACTCAAACGGCTCCTGTCTCACACCCCAATAAAAGTGAAACTGATCCGAAACTTGCGCCTCGCCGAGGCACGATGAATACGAAACGCCCGGGTTTTTCGGAAATATGAAAACCTTAAGCATGGGATGGAGGTAATACATCAAAGATTAGAGAAATGACGAATATTTTTGAAACTTGATAGGAAAAAAATGCCGGGCCGCCCGGCATTTTTTTCAAACATCAATAAAAAAGGTAATCTTGGAACGGTAAGTTTAAGATATCAACCATCCGCCTTAAACGTTATTGCTCAACTGACGCATATGCACAGATTAAGTGATAGGCTCACCTCCACGATTCTTATGAAGCAGCCATATACTTACAAACCTTTACATCACACTTAACTGAACTTTACTCGAATATTGGCGGAATCGCCCGATCATTGCTAAGTAAGGATCAAACGTTTTTGGATATGAGTCAGGATTGATGAAAGGACACATATAAAATCAACTGCAACCATGTGTCCGTCAGGCGCATTGCACGTTTTCAAAACATTAATTCGAAGGAGCATGCCATGACCGTTTCAGGAGTGAGCAACACCGATTCCATCTACACCGATTATCTTAGCGCGATCGAGCAGTCCAGCTCCGCCAGCACCAGCTCAGTTTCGGACACCCAAACAAGCTCGGGCGGAGATGATACTCTCATGCAGAGCGTCATGGAGGCACTGAATCAGATGGGGCTTTCGATGCCGCCCCCACCAAGCGGCTCATCGACTGACAGCACCGATGCCTCGACTACGACCAGTTCCACATCCTCAACATCCTCGACGAGTTCTACCGAGGACCCCGGCCAGGCGCTTCAAAAGTTAATGCACGACCTTTTCACCGCCCTCAATTCTGACTCGACTTCAACCGACAGCTCTTCTTCTACTTCCTCGACGGCTGCCTCTTCATACTCAACCTTTGCAAGCAAGCTTGAGTCGCTGATTTCGAGTTTGACAGCCGATTCAAGCAGTTCCGGATCTTCCTCGACCTCCTCGACTTCCTCGACTTCCTCAACCGACAGCACCCTCAGCACCCTGAAGACGGATTTCAGCAAACTGGTTTCAGCTATCGAGGCAGCCGAAGCCAATAGCCCGTCAGCCGGCGCCACCAGCACCTCCAGCACGAGCAGCACGAGCAGCACCACCAGCACCAGCAGCACATCCGACAGCACGAGCAGTTCTTCCTCCACCAGTACAAACCTGGCAACATTCCTCCAGGACCTGCTTTCAAGCCTGGGCAGTTCATCAAGCGCATCGGCAGTCGGAAACTTTATGAATCTTTACTCGTAGACCATTCTCAGGCTTTTTTCCGGACAAGGGGAGGGGAAACCCTCCTCTTTTTTTATGCTCCAATTCATATTCATTCCAAATTTCCTCCACATTTTTCACAAAATTACCGCCTAGACTACGTTCACTTTTTCGAAAAGCACACTTTTGCAAAGGAGGTGAAACAAACAATTTTCGAACTGTCAGCCGGCATCGAATCTGTCCGGGCAGGATCACACCTCATATAAGGAGATATTCCAATGAAAAAAGGCACAGTTTTGATTACTGTCGCCCTGATGTTAGCATTCTGTGCAAGCACGGTCATTTTGGCCGCTGAAGAAAACGAAACGCGGCCTCCCTTCAACCCCAAGATGGCTACTTCAGGAATCTGCGGAGACCAGCGTTATCTGTATGTCATGGCGGCCGGCAAAGTTCTTCAGTATGAACTCACCGGGATGAAACTCAACAACACGGTGGAGCTGCCTGATTTGCCTCCCCCTCCCGGTGGTTTTCACCAGCAAGCCAAGGACCAGCAGGCAAAACCACATGCAGAATGCGCACACCAGCCGCCGCCGCCGATGCCTCAAGGCCTCTGGATAGGCGGAGACCGCCTTTACGCTTTGGTCGGCCCATTTATTTATCGCTACACTCTTCCGGACCTTAAGCTGGAGCTGAAACAGGAACTCCCAAGACCGGAGCTGCCTTTTCCTCCGGGGTCCGGGAAGTAACGCTCCGGCAGCGGCAAAGAGGCTTGGTTTGCAGACAAATAGACCGCGAACATTAAGACGGTACGCCATGGGCGGGCATGCACGCGCCTGCGCCATGGCGTCTTGACGAAATTGCCCAAAGGTGCTCTCAATGCAGAATATTCTAATAGTGGACGACGATGTCATGCTGTGTGAGTTGCTGCAGGAGTTCCTTCAAGCCGAAGGATTTAGAGTAACTGTCGCCAACAAAGGGGATGAGGGACTTGTTCAGGCTCTTTCCGGTAAATACGCCCTGATTGTACTTGATCGAGCGATGCCTAACATGAGCGGTCTCCAAGTCTTGCACCGGCTCCGGTCGAAATCGAAGGTTCCTGTGGTTATCATCTCGGCTCGTGCCGATGAGACGGAACGCATAAGGGGGCTTGAACTCGGCGCCGACGATTATCTGCCCAAGCCCTTCAATCCCCGCGAATTGACGGCACGTATTCGAAGCATATTCCGGCGGATTACACCTGAACCCGCGCAAAAATCCGCGCTGCCGGCCAAAAGCATTGTCGGCGACATCGAAATCGATAGAAACATACGCATGGCTTTCCGCCAAGGAACGCCGATAAAGCTCACACCATGCGAATTCGAAATCCTGGGGTTGCTTTTGAGAACACCAGGCGAGATCGTGTCACGAGAGGAGATATCGACAGGGGCGCTCGGAAGACCAATCGGTCTATTCGACCGCAGTCCTGACGTACACGTAAGCAATCTTCGAAAGAAGCTGGGGCCAAATCTAAGCGGGGGCGAGCGTATAAGGACCGTTCGCGGTTTGGGCTACTCATACGCACCTCAACATAATGAAAACGCGCAGTACAACTGAGTGGAAAGAAGCGACTCCGTAGAGGGGGAAAACTTGTGCCCGGCACACCCTCGGCTGTCTCTTCTCCGCGGCTTTGCATCTCCGCGCGCTAAATCTATTTGTCCGGGAGCATTAATCGGATACACCCAGGGAAATTGATGCTGCCATGTGTATTTTGGGTAGTTCTGCTTCCCGCCCTTGCTGTTTCGCAATCTTTGCGTGACAGATCTGGAGCAACCCTTTTCTCGCAGCCTGTTTACCGGATCTTCTTTGCCCCTGCCTTGACCAGCAGTTTCCAGACTTCGAAGTGGTTACCCTGTTTTGCGAGCTTCAGGGCAGTCAAGCCGTTCTTATCCTTGGCCTGCACATCCGCGTTGCGTGCTATCAGCAGTTGAACCACCTCCCGATAGCCGTCTTTGGAAGCCAGCATGAGGGCCGTGACTCCGTCGTTGTCTTTGATATTTACATCCGCTTTCCTGTCAAGCAGCAGTTTCACTACAGGCAGTTGTCCGTAACGAGCTGCAAGGGGCAACGGCGCCGCGCCGTCCTTGTCTTTGGCATTGACCTCGGCCCCCTTGTCAAGCAGCACCTGGACAACTTCCTTCCTGCCGTTCCGGGAAGCAAGCATAAGGGCCGTTACGCCGTTCTTGTCCCTTGCATTCACATTCGCCCCGGCGGCAATCAGCGTGGTCACAACTTCCAGGTGGCCGTCAGGACAGGCAAGTATCAGGGGTGTCTGGCCGTCTTCTTTTTCGGAATTAACCTCGCCCCCATTTTGCAGAAGCGTCTGCACGACATCCCGGTTGCCAAGCATGGAAGCCACCATCAACGCAGTGAAGCCTTCGTTCATTCCGGTATTGATCTGCGCCCCTTTTGCCAACAGCACCTTAACGACTTCATTGTTACCGGTGCCGGAGGCGATCATGAGCGCGGTCTCCCCATCATTGGCCTTCGCATTTGGATCGGCGCCCTTGTTGATAAGCGCTTCCACAACCTCCCGGTCGTCATTCCAGGACGCTGCCATCAACGCGGTCCGATAGTCATTTCTTCTGGCGTTGACATCGGCCCCCTTGTCCAGAAGCGCCAGCAGGACATCACGGTGGCCGTTCTGCGCGGCAAGCATTAGCGCGGTTGCGCCGTCCTTCTCTTTGACATCGATGTCCGCCCCTTTGTCCAGAAGCGTTTCAACCACCTCCAGATGCCCATCCTGGGCGGCGATCATGAGCGCCGTGTAGCCATCCTTGTTTGCCACGGAAACTTTGGCGCCGCTTTCCAGCAGGACCTGCACGACCTCCCGGTTGCTGTTCTGGGAGGCCACCATCAGCGCCGTTTCGCCGTCGTCGGCAGCGGAATTCACATCTGCTCCTTTTGCAAGCAGCGCCTTGACAACCGGCACGTAGCTTTTCATGCATGCAAACAGCAGCGGAGTCGCGCCGATCTTGTTCCGGGAATTGACCTCCGCGCCCTTTTCCAGAAGCGCATCCACGATCTCCCGGTGGCCGTATTTGGCAGCAATTGTGAGGGCGCTGGAACCTGAATCGTCGCTCGCATTGACTTCGATATCACCGCGGGTCAGCAGAACCCGCACGGCGTCGCTCTGGCCATACCGCGAGGCAAGCGTCAGGGCAGAAGCCCCCTCCTTATCTTTGGCGTTGACGTTGGCGCCTGCAGCCAGCAGCGCCTCCACCACGCCGCCATTTCCTTTCACGGCGGCAAGCGTCAACGCGGTTGCGCCGTCGTTGTCGTTGGAGGCGTTCACATTGGCCCCGGCGGCGACCAGCGCTTCAACGACCTCACGGTGACCGTTCCAGGAAGCCGTCATCAGCGCAGTCCAGCCGTCGCTGTTTTTCTCGTTTACCTTGCCCCCCCTGTCAAGCAGCAGCTTGATGACCTCCACCCTGCCATCCTGGGATGCAATCATCAGTGCATTTATACCGCTGCCGTTAGCGGCATCGACATCCGCTCCCTTGTCCAGCAACAACTGAACGATTTCCAGTTTGCCGCCCTGGGAGGCGAGCATCAGGGGGGTCCAGCCGGACTTGTCCTTTGCATTGACTTTTGCCCCCTTCCCGATGAGTTGGCGCACACCAGCCACATCGCCTTTCATTATCACCGCAGTCAGATCTTCATTTATTCCCGCGAATGCGCCGGTAGCCCAGAGCACCGAAGCAACAACAGCAGCAAACAGTCCTGTTTTCCCCTTCCAGCAGACAGATCGGCTCATGCTGTAGACCATTTCCGTTTCTCTCCTCTTTCCATTTAGGTCCACATCCCCCCGCCGGGAAAATCCCCGGTGACCGGACGAACTCCATTCTCAAATCACAAGAGTCTTTTCGGCCTTATGTTCCATCGGTTTCCCCGGTAGATCCTTATCTCGATCTCATAGCCGCCCCAATCTCCCCTCGGGAAATACCCCCAGCGGCATAAAGCGCAGTCGGCTCCAAGTCTTAAAATGGCGCCACTTTTTGAGTTGAGATTACCCAGCACGCTCGCCACAAAGTTATCGGACCCGGTCAGGGTAATCCGGCTACCGTCCCAGACCGGTGCTGCCGGGGCACGCCGAGACCCGGCGCTCCACTCAAGGTAATCCTTTGTCTCTAAAGTGCCGGAACCGAAAGTGAAATAGAACCGGCAGCCCGCCCGCCCGGCAGGCCGCACATTCACTGCAATTCTATCACCGGCGTGAACCAGGGCGATATCCATTTCTTGATCCTGGTAAGGGTCGAAGCCGAGCCTGATCACCACCGGCCTGTCGGCCTTTTGGTTGCCCGGATAACCTTCCTTTTTCTCAGCACCCGCATGCCCCGGTCTATCCGGATCATTCGCAGGCTGCGCTGCCTGCTCCTGTCCTGGATACCTGCGATCACCTTTCCCAACCTGTGGGACAGGAACCGGCTTTTCGGTCTGAGGTCCGGCTTCGGGCGGCTTGTCGGGATTGGATGCCGGACCGGTTCCCGCATTCACCGAAGAAGGGCTGTCCGGCTGGGGCGCCGGCGCGGTCTGGCCACCCTGTGCCTGAGCTTTTTTCCCATCATCCGGCACAGGGAGTTGCCTCCGTTCAACGGGTTTGCCCGCAACGTTATCCTGGATCTGCCCAGGCGGGCCTGCCTCCAGCAGATCCGCGGAAACCTCCATTCGCGCCCGGTAAATCACGCCGGTTTGCCAAAGGACAAGGCACACGAGGCCGAGGGCCAGAATGGTAATTACAGTGCCGATTAATCCTACGTGCTCTCTCATCTTGCTCCCGCGTTTCCAGTTGAAGCTCAAAATCCTCTTCCCCACACAAATAAATACCTCAGGATGCAAAAAAGATTCCAGAATTAAATCGGATGCCCCACTCCCGGTAAACCGATGATCGACCTTCCCGGACACATCGGCAAAAAGACCGGCCTCATGATAATTTTGCTTGAAACTGAGCCGGATTCATGCCTTCATGCCTCTTGTTCCGAGACCGGACTGCGCTTTCGTTGGTCCGGTTTCTTGAGTGAACCAAAAGGAAAAATTTTTATTCTTTGAGACCGCGAGGGAGAAACAAATGCAAAAGAGTTTGGGAATTTTCAGGGTGGCGGCTGTATTTGTGCTTGCAGTTCTTTTTGGCGCCGGCGCATCTCTGGGGGCAATCGACATCCCGGAAAAGTTAAAGGACATACCTCTTTACCAGGGGTCTAAAGTACAGCACGCCATGGACATGGGTAACAGTGCAATGCTCACCGTCAAAGTCGATGCCAAAAGTGACGCCGTCGCCGACTATTACAAGAGCATCATGAAGGCAAAAGGTTGGAATGTGGCTTTCCAGGCAGAACAGGAAAATGCAAAAATGATACATTTTCAGAAGGATAAACAGATTCTCCAGGTTACTATCCACACTGAAAAAGACGGGAACTCAACTATTTATAACCTGGTAATCTCAACGCAATAGCGCCCTGTGTCAGAAATTCAATAATAGGACGGTCATGAGACCATCCGCCGGCTGACAGCCATGCCCATTCAGGACCGGACCGGCCACTCCCGAAACCCACGTCCATCGTGACATGGGTCTTGACAACCAAGAACTGAAAACTATTTCAATCAGCTTTTAGTTTCCCTTTTTGGTTTTTTTTTCAGCCTTTTTTTCCTTCATGGTTTTGGCTGGCTTCTTCTTCGCGTCCTTCTTGGTATCCATGCTCTTACTCATGGGATTCACCTTTTCTCAAAAACTATTTCTCTGCTAATGCTGATTAATTCAATCCCACACGGATTGGTCCGCAATTCCGATCAAAACCACTTCCGCATAACTTTCCCCGGCGGCCGGCAGACATGAACCCGCCCCATACCTTTGTGTCGTTGGGCCGAGCATTAGTCCTCGGGAAATTTGAGTATTATCTCCTCTGAATCGCCGTCCCGGTCCAAATTGAATTCTATTTCTATACTGCTGTCCCGAATTCCTATCGAAACGGGCATCCGGCCTCTATCGTCCAGGTGGGTGATTGCTCTTACGATATCGAAGATTTTCCGGCCTACAGTCTCCGGGGGTTGCGGCAGTTCGCAATCCCGGTACACCGCCGCTGCCGAAAGCTTCCCGCCCGCAGAACGAAGCGAGATCGAACTGGCGTTCCTGTCGATCCCGTGTAAGACTGCCAAGCTAATCCATTTCAGGGCGGCTTCCTCGGCATCGGGCTCTTTGCCCAGCGCGGCCATTTCCCTGAGCGGCTCAGCAGTCGCAAAGCAATCGCAGTGTTCCTGGACCTTCATGTGAAGCGTGTGTTTATCAAGCATCGGCAAATACTCCAAGAGAGATGAATGGAAAACCAAGTCAGAAGTGAAAGGAGGCTGGCAAGAGCACCCGCGTCTTCACTTCTCTCAATTCTCCATTCACTGTAATCATCGGCGTTTCCAGTTCAAAGCCGATTCCCTAGGGAATCTTGCCGAAATCCGCAACTCCGGCGAAAAGCCCGCGCGTCCTGGTGAGCAATGCAAGCCTGTTTCGCCGAACCGCATCCTCCTTGTCCATGACCAGCACTGTATCGAAAAATTCATCTATCATCGGTTTGAGCTGGGCCATTGATTCGAGGGCCCCGTAAAAATCCGACCTGGAAGTGCAGTCGTTCACAACCGATTCGCAATCGATAAGGCCGGCCCAGAGTAGACCCTCAGCCGGGCTTTTGAAAAGAGACTCATCAACAGGCGCGGTCTCCGGTTCTTTGATGATGTTCGCCACGCGCTTGAAAGCGGCGGCAAGCGCGCTGAAGTCGGGCCTGGTGGTAAATTTTGCAAGCGCCCCGGTCCTCGCGGCGGCATCGAGCAGATCGTCCACTCCAACCGAGAGCGCCGCCCCGATTAATTCAGGACTGAAGCCCTGGCTACTTGCCAGATAATTAAGCAGCCTGCCTTCAAAGAAGGCCAGAACATCCCTCTTTACGTCTTGCACCGGCTGAGTCAGCTTATCGGTGAGAAGCTCAAGCGCCAAATCTACCAACTCACCCAACGATATCCGGAGGGGTGTTTCAAGCACGATACGAATGATACCAAGCGTTTGACGCCTCAGGGCAAATGGGTCGGCGGTACCTGTCGGGATCAGACCGACCCCGAAGCAGGCGGAAATGGTGTCGATCTTATCGGCAATACTCAGAATCGAGCCTTCGACCCCCACGGGAACCGGTCCACCCGAACGGTTGGGCAGGTAGTGCTCGCATATGGCATTGGAGACGGCCTCAGGCTCTCCCTGAAGCTGCGCATATGTCTTTCCCATTATCCCCTGGAGTTCGGGAAACTCGCTGACTACACCCGAGACGAGGTCCGCCTTGCACAAAAAAGCCGCTCTCTCGACCGCCGGCACGTTGTCTGGAGCAGCACGCCGGGCCAGCATCAAGGCGATTTCCCTGAAGCGAACCATCTTTTCGTAGCTCGTTCCGATCTTGGAATGAAAAACGACCCCCTTGAGCTGCTCAACCCTGTCGGCAAGCGGCACCTTCTGATCTTCCTTGTAATAGAAACGGGCATCCTCCAATCGCGCCCTCACAACCCTGGCGTTCCCCGCCGCGACCAATGCGAAATCCCTTGGGATTATATTGGCAATCGTCACAAAGCATGGAAGCAGCGCCCCGGCGCCGTCGGTTACCGCAAAGTACCGCTGGTGTTTTTTTATAACCGTGATCAGAAGTTCGGGAGGAAGTTCGAGATACTTGTCTTCGAACTGCCCGACGAGTGCTTGAGGGAACTCGACCAGTTGCGTTACTTCATCCAGAAGCTCGTCGTCGGCCAATATTTTACCGCCGACCCCTTCTGCCGCTTTTTGAGCCCCGCTCCTGACCAGCTCGCGCCTCTCTGCCACATCGGTAATTACAAAGTTTTTCCTGAGGTTTTCTCGATGGCTCTCCAGGTCGTTGACCTCGATCCATACCGGGCTCATGAACCGGTGTCCCATGGACTTTTTCCCTGAACTTACATGTCCATACACGCAAGGCAGGACTTCTTCGCCCAGCATTGCCACAATCCATTGAATCGGCCTGGCAAACGTCACACTGTAAGACGACCAGCGCATGGACTTGGGAAAGGGGGTCCTCGCGATGAAATCAGGGAGAAATCTTTCCAGCAGTTCCCTGGTCTCAATACCGGCCTCCTCCCTGAAAACGCATAAATATTCCCCCTTGGGCGTCTGCTTTATCGACAGGTCTTCAACATTTACGCCCTGACCTTTGGCAAAACCTTCGGCGGCCCTGGTAGGTTTACCTTGCGAGTCGTATGCGGCTGATTTGGGCGGTCCGACCACTTCAGTCCGCACCGGCTGCTGCATTTCAGCCACACCGGGTATGCTCAAGATCAGCCGGCGGGGTGTTCCGGAATATTTGGGAGCCCCACGCCCTACCCGGCTTTCGTCGAGAAACCGGCACATCCGCTCGGACATCGATTCCAGGGCCGGCAGGATGTAGCCGGCCGGCAGCTCTTCGGTCCCGATTTCAATGTATAAATCCTTCGCCATTAAGCCTCCAGAGACCATCAGGCGAATCTGGGGCCGGTAAATACCCCGGCAGCCCGATTCACCCGTATTTTTCAGCTATTCGCGGTTTATTTCAAAAGCGGGAACCCAAGCTTCTCACGCTGTTCGACGTAGGCATGCGCGACAAGCCTGGCCATATTCCTGACTCTGGCTATATAGTTTGTCCTTTCGGTTACGCTGATCGCTCCTCGTGCGTCCAGAAGATTAAACACATGGGAGCATTTGAGCGTGTAATCGTAGCTGGGAAGGACCAGCCCCAGCTTGTTCATACGAAGAGACTCGGTCTCATACATCCCGAAAAGTTCGAGCAGCATGTCCACATCGGCTTCTTCGAAATTATAATGTGACCACTCCACCTCTCCCTGGTGATGCACGTCCCCGTATGTGACGTTGCCGGTCCAGATCAGATCGTAGACCGAGTTAACGCCCTGGAGGTACATGGCGATTCTTTCAAGCCCGTAAGTCAGCTCCAGGCTGACCGGGTTCAGGACAACGCCGCCGACCTGCTGGAAATAAGTAAACTGCGTGATTTCCATTCCATCGAGCCATACCTCCCACCCGAGCCCTGAAGCCCCAAGGGTGGGCGATTCCCAGTCGTCTTCAACAAACCGGATATCGTGATCCAAAGGATCTATCCCGAAGCTCTTCAGGCTCTCGAGATAAACGCCCTGCGAGTCGTCCGGGGAAGGCTTCAAAATCACCTGGTACTGGTAGTAATGCTGAAGCCGGTTCGGATTTTCCCCGTACCGGCCGTCTGTCGGACGCCGGGAAGGCTCAACGTATGCCACCCTGTACGGTTCGGGCCCGAGTGACCTGAGGAATGTGGCGGGATTGAAAGTGCCCGCGCCTACCTCCAGGTCGTAAGGCTGCTGAATCACGCAACCCCTGTCCGACCAGAACTTGTTGAGCCCTAGTATAAGTTCCTGGAATGTCATTTTTGCTCCTCGCCGACCCTCAAACCGGCTGCTTTCGACACAATCCTTACTGTTGTTCGGAGGCCAGGCTGTCGATCAGATCGATACGTCTTTTATGACGGCCGCCATCGAAAGGCTCCTTGATCCATTCACGCACTATCTCAATGGCCAGGTCAACCCCGGTAAAACGAGACCCGAGGCACAATACATTGCTGTCATTATGGCGTCGGCTCATGCGTGCCCCAAAGGGCTCGAAGCCGTGCACGGCCCTTACGCCCGGAACTCTGTTCGCCGCCATGCACATCCCTATGCCGCTGCCGCACACCAGGACGCCCCGCTCGGCCTTTCCGCCGGCTACCGCTCGAGCCACCCGATACGCATAGATCGGATAATCGACCGAATCCGGACCGTCGGTCCCAACGTCCACGACCTCCATGCCCTCATCGCGCAATGCGGATGCCATCAGATCCTTCAACGCCCAGCCGGCATGATCGGCCCCAATGTATATCTTCATAATACTTTGCGACCTCTAATCTTTTCCCAATTGCACGGGAATCTTCCGCAAATCCTGACAAGTGTTCAGAACCATATATGAAAAAGGTTCGCACGAAAACCAAAAAGTTTGTTCCGGATGGCGGGCTCCAAGCAACCTGAAGCGAGGACCGATAAGGAGGAAAAAAGCTGACCGGGAGAGCGGCACAAAGTCCCTTCCGTCTTACATATTGCGCGCTCCTTGCCTTCACTGGCCGGAAAGACCGGATTTATCGCTTTCCTCCCTCCGCATGCGGTTCCTCTTGGCAACGAACCAGACGTAATAAAAGATCAGAAACGGCAAAGTTGCATAAGTTCCTGTAAAGTCACCCACATATAAGCAAACTGTGCCGTAGGCGACAATACCGGCGATGATTGCCAGTTGGATTACCGTAAGGATCTTTTTCACCCACGCCCCCCGATTTTGCCCGTTTGCCCGTCCGTTAACCCGTATCGATCCCAGCCTTGATTCGAGAACACAAAAAAATAAAGCCCGCTTATGGCGGGCTGTAGAAAAAATCAGTTCCGAGGCCTGGGTAAAGCCACCGAAAAAGATTTTGGTGTATGAAGCAGCCAAAGTGCCGAATGGATCTCAATCAGGCCTCGAACTGCAACGGTGGATACATAAACCCTGTCCCAAAAGCAGTCAACAAGAAATTTCTTATTCGAAACAGAATTCGCCGCTGATTCCGGAAACATGGCACGAAAATCACCCCTGCCTCCGGAAAAGGAGAATTTTGACGACACCTTCTTAAAGCCGGAAATACTCTTTCCCGGACTCGTCTGCCCCTTTCCCATTTATTCCCGGCGATTCAGCGCAGGATGCTCCCTGAACACGTGAAGCCGGTACCGGCAGTACAGGCATAGCAATGATCGGCGATGGGAATGGGGGTCCCTTCCGGGGGCAGTTCGGTCAGCTCGGATACGTGCTTTTTCTTTCCGCAATGGTGAAGTCCGGCGGCCAGATTAAAATCGCAATCGTAGAGAAAGCCCTGCCAGTCAACCGAAACCGTGGTGCGGCACATGAGGTGCTGAATGGTGGAGGGATTGAAACTTTCCTCGATTTTTTTCCGGTATGCGCCAAGGTTGCCCGATTTTTCCAGCCAGTTGCGAAAACGGCCCAAAGGCACATTGGCAAAAGTGAAAAGGTCGTTGAAGGCTATTTTGTGTTTGCGTTCCAGATCTTGCCGAAACCTTTTCTCCGCCTGCGTCTGGTCGGGCGGCAGAAATGCCCCGGTGGGATTTACAGCAAGATCGAGCTTCAGCCCCGATCCCTCAATCCCATAGCCAAGCCCGTTCAGCAGCTTGAGCGCGGAAACGCTTCGTTCCAGGACTCCAATGCCTCGCTGCGCATCCGTCTGGCCGGGATTGATCGATGGCAGAGAAGCCACTATGCAGACCCCGTGGCGTTTATAGAGTTCCATGAGGTTCGTAAATTCGGGGAGGGCGAGTGCAACCAGATTGGTCCGGACCAGCAGCTTCGGAGCCAGCGGCGCCAGACCGGCGATCAGTCTCGGAAGCCCTGGCAACAGCTCCGGAGCCCCGCCCGTTATATCGATTATCTGGAATTGCAGGCGCCCGGCGGCAGCTATTACCGCCTCAATGGTAGGGACGTCCATCATCTCTCGCCGCGAAGGGCCTGCCTCCACGTGACAATGACGGCACGCGAGATTGCACTTGAATCCCACGTTGATCTGCAGGATGGTGGCAGAGGCCCTGCGCAACTCTATCCCGCGTTCTTGAAGCGTTTCCGCCAGAAGCATGACAGCACCTGCGAGGTTCTACATGGAAAGTTTTTCGGCAATCTTGCGCATCTGCACGCCGTGCGCAAGCGATGCTCCACCGCGTATAGCGTTTGCCACGTGAACTGCCTCGGTCATCTCGTCGAGGTTCGACCCCTTTTCCAGGCAGGCCACGGTGTAGGCATCGATACAATAAGGACATTGGACCGCGTGCGCCACCGCCAGGGCGATGAGCGCCTTTTCCCGCTCGGATAGCGCCCCGTCTGCGAATACCGCATTATAGTAATCGAAGAATCTCTCGCCCAATTCCGGCGCGTTCTTCCCTATTTCTTTAAATCTGGCTAAGTCCTGCGGGTCGTAGTAGGTTTTCACCGGCTTCACTCTCCTTGCAAGTCAGATGTGCGGAAAAAAGAGTTTCCCTGCCCGCTCCCCAGCGCTCTTTCGTCGAGTGAGGGAATTCGCCTGCGCGATAAACAGAACCGCGCGCCGTTCTGAAAAGCGAGGCCTCATCCATTGTCGATGAGGCCCTGCGCCGTGGAATTTATGCACTGCATTCCGGATTTGCAACTGCCCTTAAACGCCAACTTCTTCCTTGACCGAAATGGCTATCTTGTAGAGCACCGTCAGGACGAAGAAGCCGGTGGCCCACACTCCGATCGCGATCATCAACTCAGGGAGGCTCGGCGCATATTCACGAACCTGGTCGAACGGATTCGGAATAAAGCCTGCCACGATCAAGCCGACTCCTTTTTCGATGTACATGGAAAAGAAGACACAGGCGGCAGCGGCAAGGAGCATCTTTTCGTTCTTGCGCACGTTCGGGTTAAGCAGGAGCACCACTCCAGCCACGGCCAGTATGGCGAAAAGCCACATGAACGGGACCAGATTATGGTGGCCTTCGAGTCCCACGAACAGGTACTTGAGGGCATCCATATGACCTGGAATATTGCTGTAGAACGCAGTAAAGAATTCGAGGCCCACGAAGAAAACACTTATCAGCATCGCATAAGTCATTATCGTCGTCAGCTTATCTATGGCTTCCTTTCCGGGGTCGAATTTGGAGTATTTCTTCACTATGTACGCAAGCATAATGAGCAGGGCCGGGCCGGAGCAAAACGCCGAAGCAAGAAAACGCGCAGCCATGATCGCGGTAAGCCAGTAATGCCTGGCGGGAAGACCTGCGTAGAGGAAGGCCGTAACCGTGTGAATACTGACAGCCCAGGGGATGGAAATATATATGAGCGGCTTCACCCAGTTCGGATAATGCGTCCCCTTGCGCTCGGCTTCAAGCACGTTCCAGCCGATCAATATGTTCAGCAGCAAATAGCCGTTCAGGACTATCATGTCCCAGAAAAGAATGGAATTGGGAGTCGGATATAACAGCACGTTCAATAAGCGCATCGGCTTACCAAGGTCGATCACGATAAACAGGAGGCACATGGTGACCGAAGCTATGGCGAGGAATTCACCCAAAATGGTAATTTTCCCGAACGCCTTCACGTTGTGCACGTAATAGGGCAGCACGACCATCACCGCCGAGGCCGCAACGCCGACAAGAAAAGTAAACTGCGCGATATAAATTCCCCAGGAGACATCCCTGCTCATCCCGGTGATCGTAAGACCGCGATTCCACTGAGTCAGGTAAGCTACAAAACCGAGCCCCATGAGAATGAGCAGGACCCCAAGCAGCTTATAGTATCTTTTAGTTCCAGTGAGTGCTCTATCAAGCATACCCTACCCCTTGAGTTTAGGAGCAAAAAGCAAGCGCAGGAAGTAACTCCCGCCAGCTTCACGCCATCTTAGATTATGTAGTAAACGCCCGGCTCGGTCCCCAACTCGGGTTTGCGCCTTATTGAGAATTGAGAGGCAAGGGCCTTGCGAACGTCGGATTGCGGGTCTTCCAAATCGCCGAAGGACAGGGCCTTGCACTTGCACGCCTCAACACAGGCCGGCACCTTCCCGTCCCCAAGCCGCTCTTCACAGAAGTTGCATTTCTCGACAACCCCGCGATCCCTTGTCGGAAAGGTCGGGTTCAGTTCCGTCTTGATGTAGTTGCGCGGGTCTCTGAAATTGAAGCTTCTTGCGCCGTATGGGCAACCAGCCATACAGTACCTGCATCCGATACAGCGGTGAAAGTCCATCATCGTGATTCCATCAGCCCTCTTGAAAGTGGCCTGGGTGGGACAGACCCGCGTACAGGGTGCATTTTTGCAGTGGTTGCAAAGGACAAAGAATGGCTTTTCCCTTATCGCTTCGGGTTCCATGCCGCTTTCCTGCCCTGGGAAGACGTTCTCGTATTTTTCCTCCCAGATCCACTTGATCTCCTCTTTCCGCGTCCCGATATCCGGAACGTTATGGGTAACGTGGCAGGCCAATATGCATTCTTTGCAGCCGGGCGCCCCTGTCTCCCAACATTTCTTCATATCGATAGCCATTGCCCATCTTTTGGCGGTCAGCGCCTGAACATTGGCTGTGTATTTGGGCTGTTCGGCTTTGGCAAACGCATCCAAAACTCTAAAAGACCCTAGGCCCAGCGTACACAAGCCGCCGAGTTTCAGAAAAGTTCTTCTGCTGGTTTCCATTACTTGTTCTCCTTTGGGGCAATGTGGCAATTCCAGCAGTAAGGGTCCACCCCCTGCTCAAGCCCGGCATAGTTATGGCACTGGTCGCAGAACTGAGATTTGTTCGCGTGGCATTTCATGCACTCGTTTTGAAGACTCATTTCATAAGTTTTGCCGTCGCTCGCCACATACATTCTTTTGCCGTCTCGCACTACCTGCGTTCTCCAGTCATTCAGAAGCCTCATGTGCCCGGTAATCATCTCCTGTTTTGGCAAAACGCATTGCTTGTTCACCATCTGTTTGATTACCGGAGTATCAAGCTTGGGGTCCGGTGCAGGAGCGGCCTTTCCATGGCTGTACCATATCGGGAAGCTCGCCAGTGCGATGAAAATTACCAAGCCGACAAGGATATATTTTCCATCATATATCTTCATTCTCACTATCCTCCATTCCAGGGAGAGGCTCGCCGCGCAGGTCGGTGGTCCTCTCTGTCTCGCCTTCCATCACAAGGGCGTTGGCAACCAGTTCATGAACTCCATAGACCGTCACATCGGGCACCCAATAATTCATCAGGGCCGTGAGCACGGCGCGGTCAATGGCACAGATGCACGAAAGGGCGTTTACACCGAACTGCTCGTGAACGTGGCGCACCGCGTTGGCCCTCGGCAGACCGCCGCGCATTCTCATCTCCATGAACTCGTCGTTATTCAAACCGGACCCTGAACCGCAGCAGAATGTCTGCTCCCGGATGGTCTCGAGGGGCATCTCATGGAAATTATTGCAAACGTTTTTGATCACATAGCGGGGCTCTTCAAAAAAGCCCATGCCCCGCGCAGTATTGCATGAGTCGTGGAAGGTCATCACCAGGTTGTCGTTTCGGCTTGGATCAAGCTTGAGCTTGCCGTTTTTAATCAGGTCGGCGGTAAACTCGACAATGTGTATCATTTTGGTGGATGCGGCGTTGTCGAATCTCGTCCCGGTGATGGGAGACACGGGCACTTCAAGAAAGTCCGCGGGCCCGTTCATGGTGTCCATATACTGATTTATGACCCGCCACATGTGGCCGCACTCACCGCCGATAATGTATTTTACGCCAAGCCTTTTGGCTTCCGCATACATCTTGGCGTTCAGGCGCTTCATCATCTCGTTGGTCGTAAACATACCGAAGTTCCCACCCTCGGATGCGTAGGTGCTCCACGTGTAATCGAGGCCGATCTCGTGGAAAAGCATCAGGTAGCCCATGAGAGTATAGGTGCCCGGGTCTGCGAAAACGTCGCCCGAAGGCGTGACGAAAAGGACCTCGGCCCCCTTGCGGTTGAAAGTCGGCTCTACCCGGACACCGTTTACCGCCTCGATTTCATCGACAAAAAATTCAATCATGTCTTTAAAAGCGTGCGGCTGAATCCCGAGGTGATTTCCATTCATATAGCAATTGGCCACCGGGCCGACTACCCAGTCTATGTTGAGACCTACAAGGTTCAATAATTCACGGCCGGCCATGGTTACCTCCGCCGTATCGATCCCGTAGGGACAAAAAAGCGAACAGCGGCGGCATTCCGTGCACTGAAAGAAGTACATGAACCATTCTTTTACGACATCTTCCGTAAGATCCCTGGCGCCGACCATCCTGCCCATCAGCTTTCCGGCCAGACTGAAATCATGGCGGTAGACCGACCTCAAAAGCTCGGCCCTTAGCACCGGCATGTTCTTCGGGTCCCCCGACCCCAGATAAAAATGACACTTATCGGCGCAGGCGCCGCAACGCACGCAAATATCCATGAAAAGCTTTAGCGAGCGGTACTTTTGGAGGAGTTCCCGAAGGCCTTCCAAAATGATCTGTTTCCAATTGGAGGGAAGTTTCCAGTCATCATCGAGCGGAGACCATTCCCGGGGGTTGGGAAGGCCGACAACCTGCAGGTTTTTAGCTTTACCTGGATAACTGAAATTACCCGGCTTGAAGACTGCGGGCGTATCCATCCATGCAGTCCCGGGAATCGCATGGTTCATTAACAGTTCGTTAGGTTTGGGGACCTTAGCCATTGTTTGTTTATCTCCATAGAAAGATAGAGTTCAATTGCGTCCGCTTGGACCATAACTCCACGCTCGATCGAGGTGGGTCGGAAACATCAACCTTTTACAGGAGTGGGAATTTCGTCCGCACCCTTTTCCACCGGTAATCCGGCCTCGATCATCTTATCCCTGAAGTGGTCTTCATATTCCTGGTAGGTGTGGACCTTGACAGGATAATTCCAGGGATTGACATGGCGAACAATGCGGCTGTTGTTGGGCAGATTCCGCGTTGGGCTCAGAAAGACTCCCCCGGCGTGCATCAGTTTGCTGAAAGGAAAGTAGGCGAAAAGTGCGCTCACGAGGAAAAGATGGATGAAGAACATCACGCCGATTCCTTCCGGGACAACCGGATGGAAAGAAATTAGTCCCATGGCGAGTTGTTTAACCTTAGTTATGTCGACCCTGATGAAATAACGGGTAAGAATGCCGGTTATTCCAATTGCGAGAAGTAGAAAAAGAGGAAAATAATCCTGGGGCAGCGATATGTAGCGAACCTGCGGAATAATCACCCTTCTTATCAGCAGATAGGTAACAGCGAGCACAAAGATTGCGTCGGTAATATATATGCCGGGCAAACCCACTTGAAAGAAACCGTCGAGCTTTTCGACCCCATACACAAAGAACGGAACGGGCGTGGTGAAAAAGCGCAGATGCCTTATCAAAATGACAAGAAAACTGTAGTGAAAGGCGAGCCCGGCAAACCAGAGCCATTTTTCCCACTGGTAAAATAGCTTGGCCCCCTGCCCCATCTCGAATTTGGTGTTTCTGAAAAGCGACCTGAAAAGCAGCACTTCCAGCACCATCCTGCCAACGGCCTGCCTCTTGGTGCAGGGATTGTCAAACGCAGATTGCTTTATCCACGTCAGCGATTTCTGCTGACCGGCTGTCGTGGGGATGCAGTAAGGAACGGGCGAACCGGCCCACTTCAACACCCTGTAGACCACGCCGCAGAAAAGGGCCAGAATGGCCAGGTACGGAACAGCTACGCCGAAAAAGTGATTTAGTCCGGCGCCCCATACTCCCAGAAAAGAAATTAAGACGAGCGCAACGACTGCGATTAGGGAAAACCTCATGCCCATTTAAAAAACCTCCAGATTCGATGAGAATGAACAGTGTCCGGAACCACCCAAGTCACCGTCTTTCCGCACCATTCACCATCACTGTTCACGGCCCTTGTCCGCCAACTTTAAAAGCCTCTGAGTCCGGTTCTTAACTTCGGTCATTCTCACTTCGAAAAGATTCTGGCGACATCGCGAATACACATCAAACGCAAACAGCGCCAATCCGTCCACTCTGTCGTCGAAATCCGAGAACTCGCCGAGGTGAATGTCGCCTGATGCCGAATCGGCTTCGAGCACCTGCCTGGCAAGCGTTTTCAGACCGAAAATAAATGCCAGGGAACTCGATGGGGAAAAGTCTTGGACCGCCCTTATCCTGATTATCTTATCGAGAAGCGGAGCCATTGCTTCCACTCTGTTTTGACCGAGAAATTCCTCGAGGATTTCCCCCAGGGCAACCTTGAACGTGTGCCCAACGGGATTGGCGAACTGACTGGACTCTTTCGCGAGCACCCGTGACGTCTCAAGCGGATAGACAGCAGCCAGCAGATCAAACCACTTTTCGACAAGACTCTTCTTGTTTCGTAAAAGTCGTTCTTCAATATCCATGGTCTACCTGGAACCTGGAACAAAGCGAGAAGCCATTGTGCTTGACCTGAAATTATCCAGCAGAACTGGAAATTAACCAGCCCACCCACAAAGGTCAACGAAACGCAAATTATTTTAAGCTGATAGCTATGAATCCCAGAGTAGAGCTTCAGATGAGCGCCGGAGGGAGTTCGGGTCTTCTCCCGGAAACCGAACTTGAACAACAGGAAATATCTTCAACAGCCAACACCCTGGACAGCAATAACACGAGAACCTTTATAACGCCGGCCAATACGGATTTCAACAGTAATCAGATGTTTTGGCTGTGCATTTTTTTGCACAATTGGAAAAAATCGGGCGGCTCTGGGCGCAGGTATCCGCTTTGAAAGCCAAGTGTCCAGGGTTTAATTCCCATTGCAATTCATGTTCGGCGACACTGCCGCTTTGTCGCCTTTGCGTCTGATCTTCACTGCCCCCGCGGCCCTGCCTCACGTAACTCTTTTTCGATTGGTTCGTACCTCACCTGCGGCGCTCCCGACTTTACGCTCATACACCACTTGACCCTTTCGGCCAAGTCAGCATCCGCATGAGCTATAAACCCGTCAATAGTCTTTTTCGACGCCGGCTCATAGACAGCTTTGAACAACTCGCCAAATTTGCCCTCCGGCAGGTAATTGCGGACCTTGAGGAGTTTTTCCTGGTCCCAGGAGATGTTTTCCTGGAGCCTGATCTTGACCCTGTAGCCTGCCCCGACCAGGTAAGCCGTCTGCCTGCCGTTTTCAAAACCGGCACTCTCCATCAGCCTGATGTTTATCTTTCGGAGCCGGGCCTGTGCCGCATCAATTTCTCTTTTGAGCCGCGCACCTTCACGGATTAATGCTTCGACGCAGTCTTCCGTGCGCCTGAAATTCAAAGCCGGATTTGAAAGACCCATTGTCTTACCCTCCATTCATTTTCCCTAAGTCAGTCAGCTTTCAGCAATCATGACCGGCTATGTGCCCGTCACCTCCGGCGGGCTATCCCGGCATCCTTTTCCCGTCAGGCCGAATATTTCCCACGTTGAAAAATTCCGCCATGAGCCCATCCATAAGCTTGACGATTTCAATACAGGGTTGAAATTCATGCTGCGAAGCCCCGGCCTTAAAGGTGATTTCCTTCAACCCGGACCTGGGCACCGGGGGTGCAGGATTGAGCCTTACTGCCCTGCTTACTCCCTTTGCGCGCGGCTCCGAGCATATCAACCCGCCGAACCGCCGCGCCACACAGACCGGCGGCTCTGAGTTTTCAGGAATCCTCCTGCCAATCGTGCGTTCCTCAGCGAAAATATGATCCGCGCCGTTCTCAAACTCCGCTTCGAAAAACGAACAAGTCACCATAGCTCCTCCTTGTCTGTTGGTGTTGATCTGAGGGGCATCCCAGCAAACATATACTTCATATTATGACGTGATGTCAATGAAAAAAGTGATGTGCCATGAATTTTTTTGCGGCAAAAAGTGGAAGGGGGTCTCCGGGCTATCCATCCAAACTTCTTCGATCAGTTCTAAAGGTCCCCGCAATGCCAGATCACCTGCCCCAGCCACCTTGCATCGTCAGGGTCGATGCGCCATGGCTCGTAGACCGATTTGTTGTCGCTCACAAGGAAGATCCCCTCAGGTGATCTGCGGATGCGTTTTACATAGAGGTAGTCGTCAATGCCTACCACCATGATCTTACCGTCCAGAGGGTCAGTTTTGGAGGTATCGAACAGCACCATATCGCCGTCCTCAAGGGTCGGCAGCATGGAATCGCCATTCACCTGGGCCAGGCGCATGTTCTTGGGCAGCAGCCCCTTTTGAAACAGCCAGTCAGTTCGAAAAGAATAGATGTCTTCATAGTTCTCATCGTAGACGAGATTCCCCGACCCGCCGCTCAAACGGGGTTTGACTTTGCCGATAAACGAAAAGCTGAATCCCGAGACGATAGTTTCCCGAATTGGAGGCCTGAGATTTCCGGGTCTGTTTTCGGGCTGGGAGTCGATCCTTTCGTTTCCTTCACCAGTCAGCATCCAAGCCTGGCTAAACCCTGTTCTCTCCTCTATTTTTTTGGCAAGTTCGGGTTGCAAACGCGTGTTGCCGGCCTCGACATGACTGATCGTGCTCGGGTGTACATCCAGTATTTTCGCAAACTTGGCCTGGCTGAGGTTCTCCACTCCCATCTGAATTCCCACCTGCCTGCGAACATACCTTAATCTTTGGCCATAAAAGTTTTTGGCCTTGTACTTCACTTTTTGACTTGACTTAACTTCATATCGTGACGTATCTTCCACCATGCGACCTCTCCTTTCACATAAAGCTGCAACGCTCACCCCACACAAATTGTCCCGCCGGAGGACAATATAAGGGATTTACACGATGGAATCAATCAGTTTTATAACAAAAAATGAAGTAATAGGCCGTCTCAGAATTTCCGGGTTGAGCATGAAAGATTTCGCCCAACAGGAAGGCTATGAACCTGATACTGTTAGAAAAGTTGTTACCCGCTATGTCGGAACGGGGAAAAAACCACGGGGGGCTTTATCGTCGGAGATAATCGATAAACTTTCAAGCAGGATTAACTGCCTGTCGGAATTTGATGCACCGCATCGTTCCAATCAAATCGTCTAAAGACTCACGCATGGGAAGGAGATCGGATGGAGGGAAACGGTCTGCTGATCGGATGGAGGCAAATAGCTAATTTTCTGGGCGTATCGGAGCGTTCGATTCGTGGATATAGAACCCAACTGTTGGAGGGAGGCCGGATTTTTTACCGAAGACGCAGGATGGGGAAAAGAATTGTATGTGCCTGGAGTGATGATTTGAGGCAGTGGACCAAACAGAAGGACTCGCGATCGGCCGGGTGACAATGAATGGAATGCTCTGAGCGCTGTGGCGGCACGCATTCAACCTACATGCAGCTGGCGAATCCGAGAAGGCGGAGATGCAGGGGAAGAGGAAATCCTCACGCCAATACAATTGACTAAAACTTAAAACCACGTTGCGCCCGGGCAAAGCTAAGAGACTCATAAATACCTATACTCGGCATGGGACAACTTGCCTCTTGGCAGCCCTTCTGGTCCATGAAGGCACTATTGAAGGAAGGTGCTTTGACCGTCATATCCATGAAGAGTTTCTGCATTTCACGCCAACCTATGCCTCCTGGTTGAATCAGATCGAAATCTGGTTTGGAATCCTCGCCCGTGATGTGCTCCGTGGCGGCGTCTGGCACTCCAAACAATAACTCGTGAAGCGGATTATGCATTACATAAGGCTTTATAACGAAACCTACGCGCATCCATTCAACTGGACGCACACCGGAAAACCGTTGGTTGCGTAGTGCAATCTAATTTAAGGGACGCAACACTAGGTGGTCCCTGGCATCAGATCGTATTTTACATTTACGTTCAGACCCTCTTTGCGAGTAGCCGAAATGCCGCTTAAGGACCACTCCCTCATAATCTGCCGGTAATTAAAAATCCGAGACTTCCGCATCATCAAAAGGGATAACCTGCTCCGGACCATAACTGCGTTTACTGTGAGGGACCGAAACCTTTCCATTGCCCGCCTTGAGATGGCTATTTGCTTTTTCTCCGTATGCTGCAAACATCTTCGGCTCTTTTGCGGCCTTCTTCAATGTGACCCTTTTCCGTAATTCGGTGATGCCTCCGCCGGTTGAATGACCATTGGCGCCTCCGACCATCGTTTCCAGTTCAGCCACAAAGTATTTCATTTGTTCTGCCTGGGCACTCATTTCCTCAGAGGCGGAGGCGGATTCCTCGGCATTCGCGGAATTGGTCTGAACCACCTTATCCATTTCGGTCACGGCTTTATTGATTTGTTCGATCCCTTGAGCCTGTTCAGCGGATGCCGCCGAGATTTCCCCAACCAATTCTTCCATCCTGGCGGAGCTGGTTTGTACCTCGGAGAATTCGGTGTTGGTCTTCTGGACAACTTCAGAGCCTTCCTTTATTTTCTTGACTGTCCCTTCAATCAGATCGGCTGTATTTTTTGCCGCTTCGGCAGCTCTCATAGCCAAATTTCTCACCTCATCGGCAACAACGGCAAATCCCGCTCCGGCCTCACCGGCCCTGGCGGCTTCAACTGCTGCGTTCAGCGCCAGCAGGTTGGTTTGAAAGGCTATTTCGTCAATGGTCTTGATGATCTTTGAGGTATCTTCACTAGCTTTTGAAATCTCATCCATGGAAGTAGTCAGGTGCGCCATTGACCCAGTGGCTTGCTCAACAACCTGCCTGGCCTTATTCATCAGAGTATTGGCCTGATTAGCGTTTGCGGCATTCTGCTTTGTCATGGAGGCCATCTCTTCCAAAGAAGACGAAGTTTCCTCGATGGCGGCGGCCTGCTCCGAAGCTCCTTCGGCAAGAGACTGGCTAGCCGCGGACAACTGGCCGGCGGCCGTGGTGACCTCCTGGGATGCTCCGGACATGCCTCCGATAATCCCCTTCAACGCCTTTGAAACAGACATGACTGTAAGAACGCTCGTCAATATCCCTATGAGGGAAGTGACAAGGATGATGATCAGCATATTGCGGAAATAATTTCTTATCTTGCTGAAGAGTTCGGCATTGTTCTCGTTCTTGGTATTCTCGAGGTCCTTGGAACGCGCCTCGGTGTCATTGAAAATGGCTTGTTGAAGAGGCTGCTCGGCCTCGACGTTCTTGATATAGTTGGTGGCCAGGGCCTTGATTTTGAGAGTGCTTTCTCTCGCGTTTTTCGGCAATCCTTCAAATGGGGTGCCGGCAAGGTCCTTGATAGCTTTCTCTTGATTTTGGAGCAAGGCTGCGGCCAGGTCAAAAAGGGCCTTTTTTTCATTAAGGTCTGCCGTCAACCGGTTAAAAAGCACTTGTAATTGGTAATTTGAAGATGTGTTGAAGTTCGCGGCTCCGACCACCAGTATTTCCAAAGTGCTGACGCCGGCTCTAGTGCTTTCATCCGCCAGCTTCGGAACCATTTGCTGGATGTATGTGTTGGATTGCTCAATGGAATAGTTAGTTAGTTCAGTAGCTTGCTTTTCTATTTTAGTGTTTTCCTCGCGGAATTGCCGGATCTCGTTCACCTTTACCCACAATTCTTTAAAACCAGCGGATAGATTTTGCTGCTTTAATTGCGGAAGCAGCGATTCATATTTCTTTTCGAGTTCAGAATAGGAGATTCGCTTGTCAACATACGACAGGACACTGGCAGCCGCTTTCTGTGTCAGGTCCGCCGCTCTATCGGAATCTTTTTGCTTTTCTGAAAGCACTCCAAATATGGCATTCGAGTTCACGAAAAAAAAGATGATGGCGCCAAGTAAAATTACGTACAATGCATTTGGGAAAAGCATTTTGTGTTGAACCTTGAGATTTTTAATTACACTCATGATAGTCCTCCATTCTTATTTATTCTAGCCTTCAAGATCTCATAATTAACATGAGTTTGTGACGTGACGTATTCCAGGACTCCAACCGGTCCCATCGACCGACCTTGTTCTCTTAGGGTCGTCAGGCAGCCTTTCCAATAAGCTCCATTTCACTTGCGCTCAGCACCCGGCCGATGTCGAGCAGAATTTTTACCCCCCCTCCTGTTTTCGCCATTCCGAGGATGTATTCGATATTCAGGGTGGTTCCGAACTCCGGGGTGTCCTCGATGTCGGCGCCTTTGATATTTACGACCTCAGACACCGAGTCCACTACGACCCCGACGTGAAGCTTGCCGCTGTCCGATTCGATCTCGACCACTACGATGCAGGTTCGTTCCGTGTATGCGGCGGCATCCATTCCGAACCTGAGCCGGAGATCGATTACGGGAATCACTTTCCCTCGGAGGTTTATGACACCTTTAACGTGCCCGGGAGTCTGCGGTACCGGAGTAATGCGCATCATACCAATGATTTCCTTCACCTTGAGAATTCCGATTCCGTATTCCTCCTGGTCCAATGAGAAGGTGAGGTATTTTCCCTCCCGGTCTGCAACTTTTTGCACTGCTTGGTTCAAAATCTTGGTTTGCTCTGTCATGGAATGTTTCTCCATTTGGCTGAAGATTCATTATCCGGGAACAGAGGCAAATCCTACCCTGCTCCAGGGTATGGACAAGTAACATTTTTTGTCGGTTGCCGTTGTTAGTGCTTAAGTCGTCATTTTTGGATGGGGGCTTGACGGTACTAAAAAAGCGACAAAATGGTGACAGAGGTTCACTTAAAATTGATGGAGCTCAGGAAGGACCTCAGATTGACTTTCTCCTGCTTTAATCCGAGCTTTGTTCGAAGGCGATAGCGGTAGGTCGTAACAGTATTTAAGGAGATCCCGAGGATTGATGCTATTTCTTTGTTTCTTTTTCCGACCTTGATTAGATTTGCAACCTGGACCTCCATGGGACTGATATGAGTATGCCCGGGCGACAAATTATTAAGAAATGGAGCACAGATGTCCGACAAATTTGTGTCCAGTATCTCCACATAGGTCTTATACTCCGAGGCAAGATGACCATTTTTCAACTTTTCCACATAGGGGAGAACCAGTTCCTTTATGTTCGAAGTCACAACCGCACCAAGTTCTTCCTTTTCTCTTTTTGCCCGCTGAAGGAGCACGCCGATGGCAATGTTCATTTCCTGAAGTTCCCTTTTCATTTTTCGTTCCCGATCAATTCTTTCAATCTTTGCTTTGAGTTCCGGCAACTGGAATGGTTTTGCTATGAAGTCGGCGGCGCCGGCCCTGATTATGTCGCTGTACGTATAAATACCGGTATATCCGGTCATCATGATCGTATCGATCCCTGGGTCGATTTTGAGAATTTCACGGAGGAGCTGCAGTCCATCCATGTCTGCCATTCTAATATCTGAGATAACCAGCTCAAAACTGTCTCGTTTTAATACTTCAAGTGCGTTAGTCGAGTCGGTGGCGCTTTCGCAGGAATAACCGGAGGATCGCAAAAATTTAGTCAGGGCGACACAAATATCTTGTTCATCATCTACGGCCAGGACGCTTTTGATTTCCCTCTCTTCCCTTTCCAAATCAGTATCCCTTTCGAGCATCGAGAACCTTTCGAACCGCTTCGGATATTTGCCTCAGAGCGTAGGGCTTCATCAAAAGTTCCACACCAAGCTCTTTCAAACTGTGAGGGTTAATTTTGTCACTGAACCCGGTGCAAAGCATGACCGGCATATCAGGCCGAATCCGGCGGACTTCGTTGGCAAAATCTATCCCAGTCAAATTTGGCATGGTGTAATCGGTAATAATCAGATCAAACTCGTCTGGTGCTGCGCTAAAGACTTCAAGGGCGCGAAGGCTATCCGTCTCGGTCCTAACCTTATAACCAAGCCGCTCCAAGAGTACGGTCCCCACCTTGACAATGGGCTGCTCGTCGTCCAGGAGCAAAATACTTTCTGTGCCGATTGGAGCCTTATGAGGCATCTCTATAGGGACCTCGGCTACAGTTTGTATCCTTGGAATGTAGACACTGAATGTTGTGCCTTTTCCAGATTCGCTTCGGACGGTAATGGCCCCTTCGTGCCGTTTGACTATCCCATACACAACAGCCAGTCCGAGCCCACTTCCTTTTCCCACTTCCTTGGTGGTGAAATATGGGTCGAAGATTCTCGCCATAGTCTTTGCATCCATCCCACTGCCCGTATCTGAAACACACAATTTCAGGTAGGAGCCATGCTTGAGATCAACGATTGACTGATCAGCCAAGTCGCTTTCGCTCAAATTGACATGGGACAACCCAACCTCCAGAACGCCCTTTTCACCCATTGCATGGGCTGCGTTCGTGCAAAGGTTCATCAACACCTGGTGGATTTGAGTCGGATCGGCCAGTGCGATACCCTTCCGGATCTTTTGCCTAATTTCTATCGAGGTGGGGATCGAAGACCGCAAAAGCTTCAGGGCCTCCTTGATAATCGGACTTATATCGGTCGGCATTCTTTGCTGCTCTTGATCTGAGCGGGAAACCGCCAGGATTTGTCCGACCAATTCCTTGGCCCTTAGAGATGCCTTGAGCACCCGCTCCAGACTATCTCGCATTGGACTGGACGTAGGAATTTCAAGTAGCTCCATTTCAGTGTAGAGGATAATAGGCTGCAGTATATTGTTGAAATCGTGAGCGATTCCTCCGGCAAGAGCCCCGATAGCCTCCAATTTTTGAGCCTGATCTAGCCTGGCCTTGAGGAGTTTCCTGTCTGTTATGTCGCTGGCCGTTCCTTCCAGGTAGGCAATCCCTCCCTTTGAATCACGAACGGTGCGAACGTTTAGGGAAGCCCACACAACGCGCTTATCCTTCCTAAAAAACTCAACCTCGAATTCCAGGATCGATCCATGCTCTTCGATCAGGCGGAGCATCTCAGAGTGGCTCGCGGGATGGACATGGAGATGTCGCGCGTTTTTTACCTCATTTAACATCTCCTGGGGCGAATCGTAGCCGTGAAGCCGGGCAAAAGCCGCATTGACTTTTAAGAAATGACCTTCAAGGGTTACCTGATATATGCCGGTTACGGAATTATCGAATATGTCCCTGTAATTTTGCTCGGCCTTGGCAACGGTTTCCTCCATCAGCTTGCGCTCGGTGATATCAAGCATGCTGCCCTGGTAATAGAGAACGTTACCGTCCGGGTCCAAGATGGAGGTGACATCTATCGTCACCCAGAGTGTCGTTCCGTCCTTATGGAGTAATTGAGCGCGAAAGTCCTTGACATGGCCGTTTTGCATGAGCAGCCTTGTTATTTCCTTACGCTGCGCCTGGTCGGCATAAATCTGCCTGCCAATGTCCTCAATGGAGTTCATCAGTTCATCTGGAGAGTTGTACCCCAGCATATTTGCGTAAGCCGGGTTCGCTGCAATGTAGCCTCCTTCCAGGGTCGTCTGGAAAATGCCTTCCATTGCATTCTCAAAGATGGCCCGGTATTTGGTTTCCGCTTTTTCCAGGGTTTCCTTGGCAAGTTGGCGCTCAGTTATGTCGCGAATCGATTCTATCGCGGCGATGACCTTCCCGGACTTGTCATAGAGCGGCGTTGAGATACTCCAAAGGTACGCTCCTTTTCCTCCATAGGCCCCCGGAACGAATGCTTCGGCAATGATGGTGTCGCCTATCTTCGAGACTGACTGATAGTACCTCCTGATTTCCTCTTCGTCGGCAAATTGGAGATCAATCAGCTGTGGCCGCCTCTTCCCATAAAGTAGTACAGAATACTCCATATTGCCTTTGCCGATCATGGATTCCTTCGCAACTCCCGTCATTACCTCTATGGCGCGGTTCCAGGCGATGACAATTCCTTCGCTGTTGATCACAAAGGTCGCATCCGGGAGAAAATCGACAATGTCGGCCAACCGCTGCTCGGATGCGCGCAACTCATCCTCGGCCTGTTTGCGCTCGGTGATGTCCAGAATTGTCCCTGTGGCTGCCGGTTTTCCATCATGAACGCTGGTGGAAGCGTAAACCTCCACGTAGAAACTCTGCCCGTTTTTCTTCAACCCCCTGAATGAGTAATTAACTGACTCGGCTTTGACGGATGTTCGCCTTCTGACCTGTTCCTTCACCAGATCCAAGTCCTCCTCATAGACCAAGTCCTTGAAAGGCATGTCGTTCAGACATTCCTCGACAGTGTAGCCAAACATTTGAGCAAACTTGGGATTTACATACTTGAAGACTCCGTCCTGTATTATATAGATGCCTGTTAGGGCCTGTTCTGCAAGGCTCTTGAACTTGTTTTCGGATTCAAGGAGCGCCTCTTCAGCCCGCTTGCGCTCGGAGATGTCGCGAGCTTCTGGAACTAGAAAAACAATACCGCCGGCTTCATTCCTTACTGGTTTAAGAGAAAAGTGGAAGCAGTGGAGACTGCCGTCGGCTGCAGGAAACTTCGCCTCGAATTGGACTAAATCTCCCGTCGCAGCCTTCTTTACAGCCTGACTCAATTTTTCCTGCAATTCGGTTGAATGGATCCACCACGGAGTTTCCCAAAATGGCTTGCCTATTACGTCCGATTCCTCGACTCCAACGAATTGCAAGGCAGTTCTGTTTGCCGCTATGAGCCTGCCGTCAATGGTGAGTAACCCCATGAACTGGAAAGCCTGGTCAAAGATCGCTCGGGACTGCCAATCTCCTTCTTTTAGCGCCTCTTCCGCCGTTCTGCGTTCGGTGATGTCCGTTACCGATGTCCTGAGCCGCCCGTTTCCATTAGCATCCTCCACGAATATGGTGTCGAGCAGTGCATGGAAGTCACCTTCACCACCTTGAATCAATCTCACTTCACAGGCTTGATGTGTTTTGTCTTTAAGGACGTTGCTCAGGTGAGAATAAAATGCATTCCTGTCCGCCAAAACGACATAAACACTAAACAGGCTGCCAACGAGACGGGACCTTTCGACGCCTAACTGCCGCGCAATGGTCAAGTTGGCTTCCAATACAAGCCCATTCTCATCAATGGTAAGATAGCCCAGAGGCGCAAAGTCGTAGAGGTCGGAGCAGTTTGTGCGAGACTCCCCAGCTTGAACAAAGGCATTACGGAGTTCCTGATTCCGCATTTCCAGTTCAATCTGGTGGACCTGCAGTTCGTGGTGTGACCTTCCTGTATCATTAACTTCGCGCCGGTCCGTTTCCGTCTGTTTGGCTTTTAGCCGCTCCTCCGCGCGGCGGCGTAACTCGGTGGGACCGGTTGATGTTTTCTTGTCCCTTTTTTCGGATTCAGCAAAGCGTTGGCGTAATGATTTCAATTCGGCTATGAGCTGCTCTTTGGTTTTGTCTTTGTCCTGCATAACCGCCGCCTCGTAGCATTGATGCATGGATTCGTGCGTATATCGGGAACAAAGAGCATCCTATGTGATGACCACAGAGTCGAAAGGCTAGCGAAAGAGAGAATCTGAAGGGAGTTGTGGATCGGCAAGTCAACAAGGAGCAAGTTCCACTCTGTCTTTTATCATAACACATTCAGATGCCGAGACAATCGAGTTCTCAGAGGAGGAGTCGGGTGTGCCGGGATTTGTTAAACAAATCAATCGAAAACAGGGGCGATTCTGGCGCCCGATTTCTCAAAAACGAGGGTACTTTGGGGCAAGGCAAAATTATATTGGCAAAGTTCATACATATCAGCGGGCGAAAAAGGTGCGGTCCGGTGAGTCTGGGAGAGATAATCGCGGTCAGGGGTCCGGCAAAGATGGACGCCACGGGGCCGTTCGACCTGGGCGAAAAAGTACTCCATATCTTGCTTCGCGGCTACGGCATCATATCCGGAAAGGGCGCTGAAGATGTACTGGAGACCCGGTTCATCCACAAAC